>Ga0081539_10001396_pt1 | contig 41607 bp, 54 predicted proteins | sample TabmetS4T2R2_FD_71023 | JGI IMG/M metagenome (GOLD analysis project Ga0081539, IMG submission 71023) | Tabebuia heterophylla rhizosphere microbial communities from the University of Puerto Rico - S4T2R2 | ecosystem: Host-associated > Plants > Roots > Rhizosphere ... | reverse complement strand
CTCGGCAAGGACGGGAAACCGACCCGGGTGGGCTTCAAGATTCAGGCCGATGGCAAGAAGGTTCGCATTGCCAAGAGCTCGGGAGCAGAGATCGATGGCTGAGACCGCTTATGTGCCGCGCCTGCGCGTCGAATACGACCGCAGCATTCGCGCCAAGCTGACCGAGAAGTTCGGCTACGCCAACGTGATGCAGGTGCCGCGGCTGGACAAGGTCGTGCTCAACATGGGCGTCGGGGATTCCGTCAACGACCGCAAGAAGGCCGAAACGGCGGCTGCCGAACTGTCGCAGATCGCCGGCCAGAAGGCGATCGTGACCTATTCGCGTATTGCGATCGCGACCTTCAAGCTGCGCGAGAACCAGCCGATCGGCTGCAAGGTCACGCTGCGCAAGGCCCGCATGTACGAGTTCGTTGATCGCCTGGTGAACGTCGCGCTGCCCCGCGTGCGCGACTTCCGCGGGCTGAACCCGAAGAGTTTTGACGGCCGCGGCAACTACTCGCTCGGCATCAAGGAGCACATCATTTTCCCCGAGATCGACTTCGACAAGGTCTCGGAAGCCCGCGGCATGGACATCACCGTCTGCACCACGGCCAAGACCGACGACGAGGCGCGCGCCTTGTTGACCCTTTTGAATTTCCCGTTCCGGCAGTGAGCGGCTCACAAAGCCCCTCAAACGCGGATACCCAGGAGCCCTAGATGGCAAAGAAGAGTTCGATCGAGAAGAACAACCGCCGCAAGCGCATGGCGAAGAACGCAGCACCGGCGCGCGCCAAGCTGAAGGCGATCATCGCCGACAAGAAGCGGCCGATGGAGGAGCGGTTCGCCGCAACGCTGAAGCTTGCCGAGATGCCGCGCAATTCGTCGCCGACCCGCATCCGCAACCGCTGCGAGATGAGCGGCCGTCCGCGCTCGAACTATCGCAAGAACAAGCTTTCCCGCATCGCGCTGCGTGAGCTCGGCTCCAAGGGCCTGGTTCCGGGCCTCGTCAAGTCGAGCTGGTAAGGAGGATCGGACATGTCGACGCACGATCCGATCAGCGATCTGATCACCCGCATCCGCAACGCGCAGATGCGTTCCAAGTCCAAGGTCACGACCCCTGGCTCGCGCATGCGCGCCAGCGTGCTCGAGGTGCTGAAGTCGGAAGGCTACATCCGCGGTTATGCCAGCGTGGAGCATCCGTCCGGCCGGTCCGAGCTCGAGATCGAGTTGAAATATTTCGACGGCGAGCCGGTCATCCGCGAGATTGAGCGGGTGTCGAAGCCGGGCCGGCGCGTTTACACCTCGGTGAAGAACCTGCCGCGTGTGAACAACGGCCTCGGCATTTCGGTGTTGTCGACGCCGAAGGGAATCATGGCCGACCACGACGCCCGCGAGGCGAATGTGGGCGGCGAAGTTCTCTTCACGGTGTTCTGAGAAGGGATTGAGCAATGTCACGTGTTGGCAAACGGCCTGTGACGATCCCGTCCGGTGTGACGGCGACGGTCGAAGGGCAGACGGTGAAGATGAAGGGCCCCAAGGGCACGCTTTCCTTCGTCGCGCATGACGACGTCGAGGTAAAGTTCGAGAGCGGCCAGGTAAAGTTCAACCCCCGCGTTGACACCAACCGTGCGCGCGCCATGTACGGCACCGCGCGGGCCCAGGTCCAGAACCTCGTCGAAGGCGTCACCAAGGGCTTTGAGAAGAAGCTCGAGATCACCGGCGTCGGCTACCGCGCCGCGATGCAGGGCAAGAACCTGCAGCTCGCGCTCGGCTACAGCCACGACGTCGTCTACCCGATCCCGGAAGGCATCACGGTCACCGTGCCGAAGCCGACCGAGATCACCATCGTGGGCAGCGACCCGCAGCGCGTCGGCCAGGTGGCGGCGGAAATCCGCAGCTATCGTCCGCCGGAGCCCTACAAGGGCAAGGGCGTGAAATACGCAGGCGAATTCATCTTCCGCAAGGAAGGCAAGAAGAAGTAACGGAGCCGGTCATGTCGCAATTGAAGGTTACGAATGCCCGGCGCAAGAAGCGCGTTCGCATCGCGCTGCGCCGCTCGGCCAATGGCCGTCCGCGTCTGAGCGTGTTCCGCTCGTCGAAGCACATCTACGCCCAGGTCATCGACGACCTGAAGGGCGAGACGGTGGCTTCCGCCTCGTCGCTGGAGAAGACCCTGCGCGAGGCCGGCAAGACCGGCGCCGACATCGACGCGGCCAAGGCGGTCGGCAAGCTGTTGGCCGAGCGCGCCGTGCAGAAAGGCGTCAAGGAAGTCGTGTTCGACCGCGGCGGCTATCTGTTTCACGGGCGCGTCAAGGCGCTCGCGGATGCCGCGCGCGAGAGCGGGCTGAGCTTCTGAGCAACTGAACATTTACGAGGACAGGGGCATCGGCCCCCTAGAGATTGGAAAACACCATGGCAGGTGAACGCGAACGCGGCGGACGCGAACGGAGCAGGGAGCGCGAGGAGCGCGACAGCGAGTTCGTCGACAAGCTCGTCCACATCAATCGCGTGGCGAAGGTCGTCAAGGGCGGCAAGCGCTTCGGCTTTGCGGCGCTGGTCGTGATCGGCGACCAGAAGGGCCGCGCGGGCTTCGGTCACGGCAAGGCGCGTGAAGTGCCGGAAGCGATCCGCAAGGCGACCGAGTCGGCCAAGCGCAACCTGACGCGCGTCGCGCTTCGCGAGGGCCGCACGCTGCACCACGACATCTTCGGCCGTCATGGCGCCGGCCGCGTCTATCTGCGTGCAGCTCCCGCCGGTACCGGCATCATCGCCGGCGGCCCGATGCGCGCGGTGTTCGAGACGCTCGGCGTGCAGGACGTGGTGGCGAAGTCGATCGGCTCGTCGAACCCCTACAACATGGTTCGCGCCACCTTCAACGCGCTGAAGCACCAGGACAGCCCGCGCTCGGTCGCGGCGCGCCGCAACATCAAGGTTTCCACCCTGCAGTCGCGCCGCGTCGGCGGCGACGCCGAGGCAGCGGCGGACTAAGGATCGATCGGAGTTCTAGTCATGGCCAAGGCCGCAAAGACGATCAAGATCGAGCAGACCGGCAGCGCGATCCGCCGCCATCACTCGCAGCGCTCGACCCTGATCGGCCTCAAGCTCAACAAGATCGGCCGCACTGCCGAACTGCCGGACACCCCGGAAGTTCGCGGCATGATCGAGAAAGTTCAACATATCGTCCGCATCGTCGGCGATAAGTAATTAAGGAGCGGAGCATGAAGCTCAGCGATATCGCCGACAACGCCGGCTCGCGCAAAAAGCGCATGCGCGTCGGCCGCGGCATCGGTTCCGGCAAGGGCAAGCAGTCCGGCCGCGGCGGCAAGGGCCAGACCGCGCGCTCGGGCGTGCGCATCAAGGGTTTTGAAGGCGGCCAGATGCCGCTGCACCGCCGTCTGCCCAAGCGCGGCTTCAACAACATCTTCCGCGTCGAATATGCCGAGATCAATCTCGACCGGCTGCAGCAGGCGGTCGACGCCAAGGCAATCGACGCCAAGGACACCGTGAACGCGGAGTCGCTGGTCAAGGCCGGCGTGCTGCGCCGCGCCAAGGCGGGCGTGCGGCTGCTCGGCCGCGGCGAGCTCAAGGCCAAGCTCAAGATCGAGGTGCACGGCGCCTCCAAATCCGCGATTGCGGCGGTCGAGAAGGCGGGCGGCTCGGTGAAGATCCTGGCCCCGGCCAAGGAGGAAGGCGAAGCGGCGTAACATCTGCGTCATTGCCCGCGCCCAGCGGGCAATTTGCTCTTGGCAATAATGGACTTATCGACGCCGGATACCAGATAATGTCCGGTGGCTGCTTGAGGGTCCGGGTCCGGAGTAGCGGCAGCAGGGGGCGCGGGAGAAAGCCAAAGACATGGTCTCAGCAGCAGAACAACTTGCGGCAAACCTCAATTTCTCGGCGCTCGGCAAGGCCGAAGAACTGAAGAAGCGCATCTGGTTCACGCTGGGTGCGCTGCTTGTTTATCGGCTCGGCACCTACATTCCGCTGCCCGGTATCGACCCCAACGTCTGGGAGCAGGTGTTCCGCTCGCAGGCCGGCGGCATCCTCGGCATGTTCAACATGTTCGCCGGCGGCGGCATCCACCGCATGGCGATCTTCGCGCTGAACATCATGCCGTACATCTCGGCATCGATCATCATCCAGCTCCTGACCACGGTCTCGCCGCAGCTCGAAGCGCTGAAGAAGGAAGGCGAGGCTGGCCGCAAGACGCTGAACCAGTACACGCGCTATCTCACGGTGATCCTGGCCGCGTTCCAGTCCTACGGAATCGCGGTCGGCCTCGAAGGCGCCGGCAATGTGGTGAGCGACCCCGGCCTGTTCTTCCGCCTGTCGACCGCGATCACGCTGACCGGCGGCACCATGTTCCTGATGTGGCTCGGCGAGCAGATTACCTCGCGCGGCATCGGCAATGGCATCTCGCTGATCATCCTCGCCGGCATCGTCGCCGAGCTGCCGTCAGCTCTGGCGAGCATGCTCGAACTCGGCCGTCAGGGCGCGCTGTCGACCGGTCTGATCCTGGTCGTGATCGTGATGGCGGTCGCCGTGATCGCCTTCATCGTGTTCATGGAGCGCGCGCAGCGCCGCCTCTTGATCCAGTATCCGAAGCGCCAGGTCGGCAACAAGATGTTCGAGGGCCAGTCCTCGCATCTGCCGCTGAAGCTCAATACCTCCGGCGTCATCCCGCCGATCTTCGCCTCGTCGCTGTTGTTGCTGCCGACCACCGTCGCCAATTTCAATGCCGGCAAGGGGCCGGAATGGTTTCAGTGGCTGAATACGCAGCTCAGCCACGGCCGGCCGCTGTTCCTGTTCCTGTATCTGGCGCTGATCGTGTTCTTCGCCTTCTTCTACACCGCGATCGTGTTCAACCCGACCGAGACCGCGGACAATCTGAAGAAGCACGGCGGCTTCATCCCGGGCATCCGCCCGGGCGAGCGCACCGCCGAATATATCGACTATGTGCTGTCGCGCATCACCGTGCTGGGCGCGATTTATCTCGCGATCGTCTGCCTGATCCCGGAGATCCTGATCTCCTACGCCTCGGTGCCGTTCTACTTCGGCGGCACCTCGCTGCTGATCGTGGTCAGCGTGACCATGGATACGGTGGCGCAGGTCCAGGGCTATCTGCTGGCGCATCAGTATGAAGGCCTGATCCGCAAGTCGAAACTGCGCGGGCGCCGTCGATAAAATGAACGAGCTGGCGCGCCGTATCGCGATCACGATCGGCGCGCTGCTCATTTTCCGGTTCGGCTTTTACGTTCCGCTTCCAGGCATCACGACACAAGGCCTGGCATCGTCTGCCTCCGCCGAACGCGTCTCGATCCTCGCGCTGTCGATCATTCCCTATCTCAGCGCCGCCATCTTCATCCAGCTTGTCTCGCTGGTGTGGAAGCGGCTCGGTGCGCTCGAACGATCGGGCGAGGCCGGCCGGCGCAGGATCGCCCGCTACACCCTGGTGCTGACGCTGCTGCTTGCGGCATTCCAGGCCTTCGGCGTCGCGTCCGCCATGCAGGACATCCGGGGGTTCGTCGCCGAACCCGGCGGCTGGTTCCTGGCATCGGCGACCGCGTCGATGGTGGGCGGCGTGTTCTTCCTGGTCTGGCTCAGCGAGCTGATCACGCGCTACGGAATCGGCAACGGCCTCGCGGTCATTCTCAGCGCCGGCATCATCACTTCGCTGCCGGCAGAATTCGCTGTGTCGCTGGAGCTGATGCGACAAGGGGCGATCTCGACCAATCAGCTGTTGCGCGACACGATCTTCTGGCTGGCGCTGGTGCCCGTGATCGTGCTGTTCGAAAGCGCGCGGCGCAACGTGCCGGTGCAATATGTCGCGCGGCAGGTGGGACGCCACTTGCTTCCCCCGCGCGCCTCGGTGCTGCCGATCAAGCTCAACAGCGCCGGCTTCCTGATTCCCACCACGGTAGCGCCGTGGATCATCTTCCTGCCGCTGGCAGGAGCCACGTTCGCCGTCGGCCAGACGCCGTGGCTTGCCGCGGCTTACGAGCACATGCAGCTCGGCCGGCCCGTCCACGTCGTCCTCGCTGCCGTCGTGGTCTTCGTGCTCGCCTTCATCTACACGGCCTGCGTGATCGATCCCGAGCGGGCTGCGGAAATCCTGAAAGAGCAGGGCGGCATCATCCCGGACGTCGTCCCGGGTGAGCCGACGGCGGACCATCTCGATCGCGTGGTGTCGCTGACCACAGTCGTCGGCGCCGCCTGGCTGGTGGCAATATCTTTCCTGCCCGAGGCCCTGGTCGCCGGTGGAGTGCTGCTACCCTATAAAATGGGTGGAGGTTCGGCGCTGATTGTGGTTTGCACTATGCTTGATATCAGAACACAGGTGCGCGCCATGGCGCGCACCGGTCGTGGGGGCGAACGCTTATGAGACTGATTCTTCTGGGACCGCCGGGCGCGGGCAAGGGCACGCAGGCGCAGCGCCTGGTGGCCAGGCACGGCATCGTCCAGCTTTCGACCGGCGAGATGCTGCGTGCGGCCGCGGCGGCCGGCACGCCGGTCGGGCTGCAAGCCAAGGAGATCATGGCGACCGGCGGTCTCGTCCCGGACGAGATCGTGATCGGCATCATCTCCGACCGGCTCGACCAGCCCGACATGAAGAAGGGATTCATCCTCGACGGCTTTCCGCGCACGGTGCCGCAGGCGGCAGCGCTCGACGATCTGCTCAAGCACAAGCACATCAAGCTCGACGCCGTCGTTGAGCTGCGCGTCAACGAGAGCGCGCTGTTGCAGCGGGTGGAGACCCGCGTCGCCGAAATGCGCGCCCGCGGCGAGGAAGTCCGCATCGACGACACCCCGGAAGTACTGGCCAAGCGCCTGGCCCAGTACCGGTCGCTGACGGAGCCGCTGATCCACTATTATTCGGAGCGCCGAAAGCTGCTGACGGTCGACGGGATGATGACCATCGAGCAGGTCACCCGGGAAATTAACCGGATTCTGGCCGCCATCGGCGCCACCGAGGCCAAGGCGGCCGCCAGGAAGGCGGCTGCCAAGAAGGCCAAACCCGCCAAAATGGTCAAGAAGCCCGCCAAAGCGGCGCGGAAGGCCGCCAAAGGGGCAAGAAACACGGCCAGGACGCCCGCCAAGGCCGTCACGGGGAAGGGGGCCAAAAGGGCCGCAAAACCTGCCAAAAAGGTCACGAAAAAGCGAGCTAAGCGCTAGAATCGGTTGACGAAACCCGCTTTCATCCCTTAATAAGCCCCGCATCCAGATCGGATAGTTATCAGACGATGCCGGGCCCCGGGAAACCAAGGGGTTAGGGCGTCGTGTTCGCGTTTGTGGACACCTGCCCGAGCTAGACAAGACCAGGCGCGATTGCGCTTAAACGAAATGTCCGGCCTTGGGGGCCGGTGACAGGAGAGAATTCCGTGGCCCGTATCGCCGGCGTCAACATTCCGACCAACAAGCGCGTGCTGATCGCGCTTCAGTACATCCATGGCATCGGCCAGAAGAACGCTGGCGAGATCATGGAAAAAGTGAAGATCCCGCTGGATCGCCGCGTCAGCCAGCTCAGCGACCAGGAAGTGCTGCAGATCCGCGAAGTGATCGACCGCGACTATCTTGTCGAGGGCGACCTGCGCCGCGAGGTCGGCATCAACATCAAGCGTCTGATGGACCTCGGCTGCTATCGCGGCCTGCGCCATCGTCGCGGCCTGCCGGTGCGCGGCCAGCGCACCCACACCAACGCGCGCACGCGCAAGGGTCCGGCCAAGGCGATTGCCGGCAAGAAGAAGTAATTGGCGAGTAGCGAATGGCGAATGGCGAGTAGGGCAGCTATTCGCCACTCACCATTCGCCCATCACGGTGTAGCCGCTGGCATTACGGCGGTGCTTGAGATCACAGGAAAGGTAGTCAATGGGCAAGGAAGCCACCCGCGTCCGCCGTCGCGAACGCAAGAACATCGCCAGCGGCATCGCGCATGTGAATTCGTCGTTCAACAACACGACCATAACCATCACCGACGCACAGGGCAACGCCATTGCCTGGTCGTCGGCCGGCACGATGGGTTTCAAGGGCTCGCGCAAGTCGACGCCCTATGCGGCGCAGGTCGCCGCCGAAGACGTCGCCAAGAAGGCGCAGGAACACGGCATGCGCACGCTGGAAGTGGAAGTGGCAGGCCCGGGTTCGGGCCGTGAATCGGCGCTTCGCGCGCTGCAGGCCGCGGGCTTCACCGTCACCTCGATCCGCGACGTGACCACGATCCCGCACAATGGTTGCCGTCCGCGCAAGCGCCGGCGCGTTTGATTTGTTGAAGTCGTGAAGCCGGCCGCTCCGGCTCGCGATGGTTTTTGGAATTGTACGGCGCGGACCAATCCGCGCTCTCTCCAACGCCGGCGGTTTGAAGCGCAGACCGGCCGGCCCGATGGGTGAAAACAGTGACGATCCAGAAGAATTGGCAAGAACTGATCCGACCGAACAAGCTGCAGGTCACGCCTGGTTCTGATGCGACCCGCTATGCGACGCTGGTTGCCGAGCCGCTCGAGCGCGGTTTTGGCCAGACGCTCGGCAATGCGCTGCGCCGCATCCTGCTCTCCTCGCTGCAGGGCGCTGCCGTGCAGTCGGTGCACATCGACGGCGTGCTGCACGAGTTCTCCTCGATTGCCGGCGTCCGCGAGGACGTCACCGACATCGTGCTCAACATCAAGGACATCTCGATCAAGATGCAGGGCGAAGGCCCCAAGCGCATGGTCGTGAAGAAGAGCGGCCCGGGCGCCGTCACTGCCGGCGACATCCAGACCGTCGGCGATGTCACCGTGCTCAATCCGGAGCTGCAGCTCTGCACGCTGGACGACGGCGCCGAGATCCGCATGGAGTTCACGGTCGCGACCGGCAAGGGCTACGTGCCCGCCGAGCGCAACCGCCCCGAGGATGCGCCGATCGGCCTGATCCCGGTCGACAGCCTGTTCTCGCCGGTGCGCAAGGTCTCCTACAAGGTCGAGAACACCCGCGAGGGCCAGATCCTCGACTACGACAAGCTGACCATGACCATCGAGACCAACGGCGCGGTCACGCCGGATGATGCGGTGGCCTATGCCGCGCGCATCCTGCAGGACCAGCTCAACGTGTTCGTCAACTTCGAGGAGCCGCGCAAGGAAGTCGCGCAGGAGATCATCCCCGATCTCGCCTTCAACCCGGCGTTCCTCAAGAAGGTGGACGAACTCGAGCTGTCGGTGCGTTCGGCCAACTGCCTGAAGAACGACAACATCGTCTATATCGGCGACCTCGTGCAGAAGAGCGAGGCGGAAATGCTCCGCACCCCGAACTTCGGCCGCAAGTCGCTGAACGAGATCAAGGAAGTGCTGGCCCAGATGGGTCTGCATCTCGGCATGGAAGTGCCGGGCTGGCCGCCGGAGAACATCGACGAGCTCGCCAAGCGTTTTGAGGATCATTACTGAGCGAACAGGGAGTGGCGAATAGCGAATAGGGAATGACTATTCGCTGCTCGCCATTCGCCACTCGCTAATTCGGGCGAACGCAGGAAGCCCACCTGAGAAACTTGTCGCTGAACCACCGCGACACAATTGAAGAAGGAACAGTCCAATGCGTCACGGAAGGGTTCACCGCAAGCTCAATCGCACCGCCGAGCATCGCAAGGCGATGTTCGCCAACATGGCGGCGGCGCTGATCAAGCACGAGCAGATCGTCACCACGCTGCCGAAGGCCAAGGAGCTGCGCCCGATCGTCGAGAAGCTCGTCACCCTCGGCAAGAAGGGCGGTCTCGCGCTGCGCCGCCAGGCCATCTCGGAGCTGCGCGACGTCGATCAGGTCAAGAAACTGTTCGACACGCTGGCGCCCCGCTACAAGGACCGGGCCGGCGGCTACACCCGCATCATCAAGGCCGGCTTCCGCTACGGCGACAACGCCGCGATGGCGGTGATCGAATTCGTCGACCGCGACGTCGATGCCAAGGGCCAGGACTCCGGTCCGGTCGAGGCAAAGGAAGAAGCCGAAGCGGCGTGAGCCTCGCACACGGAACAAAAGCGAAGAAGCGGCGCTATCCAGCGCCGCTTTTTTGTTGGCACAATGATCCGACGCACTTTTGGTCGACGCGTGTTGAGGGGAATGGCCCGATGATCGAACCACCCGGCTATCCGACAATCGAGGAAGACGGTTGGACATTGATGTCTGCCGAAGAACGAGCTGCCGCTTTCCCGCAGACATTTCAAATTCCACCGCGCGCCACACGGGAGTCATTGTCTCCGGGGGAGGCTGCAAAACTGTTGTTTGACATCGAGACGAGGGAAGGGGGCCGAGTTATCGATCGAGGAGTTGATCGAATGTGGGTCATCATTAAAGCAAGGACGGAAGGGGGCTATCTTGGAGTTCTGGACAGCGACCCCGGCGTGGCCGAGAACTTGAAGCTGCGCGAAAAGGACCTGATCGCCTTCGCGCCGGAGCATGTGGCGAGCATCGGTCACCCGCCGCGCGACTACGTCGTAGACAAGTATGGCGCAGACTTCTTCGATCAGTGATCGATGGAGCAGCGCGGCGCTATTCAGCGCGCTTGTTTGATTTGCCAGTGAGGTTCGCGATGGCCGCCTATGTCATTTCCGAAGTCGAGGTGCGCAACGCCGCGGAGTTCGAGGCCTACCGGACGATCGCCGCGCAGGCCATCGCGCAATATGGCGGGCGCTATCTGGTGCGCGGCGGACGCGCCGAAACGGCGGAGAGCGGGCTGCCACCGAAGACCATCATCATGGTCGAATTTCCGACGATGGCGCGGCTGCGCGAATGGTACGCCTCGCCGGAATACGCCGAGGCATTGAAGGTTCGCGCCACCGCGCTGGAGCGGCGCCTGATTTTCGTGGAGGGCGTTGCACCGCCATAGATCGGACAGCGTACAGCGTACCCTGAATCGGCGCCCCCGAAAGCGGAGGCGGCCCTTCTCCTGCCACGATGGCAACGCTAGGTTGGCGCGGCAAATTTGTGGGGGTAATCCATGTTCAAGCCGCTGCACGCGATCATTGCCGCTCTTTTTATCCTTTTCACACTGTTGTCGCATTCGGCCATGACGGCCGATCAGCCGTTTCAGCGCTTCCTGCCGCTGCTGGTCGATCTCGCCGGCTGGCAGGGCAAGAAGCCGGACGGCATGTCGATGCAGATGTCGGATACCAGCATGACGACTGCGACCCGCGACTACGAGCGCGGCACGGCGCAGCTTCATGCTTCCGTCGTCATCGGGCAGGCGGCTGAAGGCGCGCTGGCGCCGATCCAGACCGGGATGAAGATGCAGACTTCCGAAGGCCACATGATCACGGACACTGTGCGCGGCATGCCCGTCATGAAGACCTTCAACATCAAGGACAAGTCGGGCGCGGTGATCGTGGCGCTCGGCAAGAACGCCATGTTCAGCCTTGCCTACGAGGGCCTCGGCGAAGACGAGGTGTTGCAGCTCGCCGACAAATTCGACTGGAAGGCGCTGCAGGCGGCAGCCGGAGCGAAGTAATCCCAATCGCCATTGCGAGGAGCAAAGCGACGAAGCAATCCATCGTGCCGCAAGCACGAAGATGGATTGCTTCGCTGCGCTCGCAATGACGGAGAAGGCGGCTCACCACCCCTCCAGCACGATCTTGCCGCGCGATTTGCCGGTCTCCAGCAGCGCATGGGCGCGCTTGAGGTTCGCGGCATTGATCGTGCCAAAGGTCTGGTCGAGCGTGGTGCGCAGCACGCCCTTGTCGATGAGGTCGGCGACGTCGTTCAGCAAATGATGCTGCGCGATCATGTCCGGCGTCTGGAACGACGAGCGGGTGAACATCGATTCCCAGTGCACCGAGATCGCCTTGCCCTTGAACACGCTCATGGTGAATTCCGGGGGATCGTCGATCAGGCCGAATTTGCCCTGCGGCGCCATCAGCTCCGCGATCGCCTTGTAGTGCTGATCGGTGTAGGTGAGGCTCGCCACCAGCGCCACCGGCGGCAACTTCAGCGCCTCGATCTGCTCCTTCATCGGCTTGCCGTGGTCGATCACGGCATGCGCGCCGAGATCGAGACACCATTTTTGCGACTCCGGCCGCGTCGCGGTGGCGACGACCGTTAGTCCGGTGAGCCGGCGCGCGAGCTGGATCAGGATCGAGCCGACGCCGCCTGCGCCGCCGGTGATCAGCAGTGTGCGCGGATCGACGCTCTTGCCGGGCACGGCGCCGAGGCGATCGAACAGCAGCTCCCACGCGGTGATCGATGTAAGGGGGAGGGCGGCCGCTTGGGCAAACGAGAGCGACCTCGGCTTCTGGCCGACGATGCGCTCGTCGACCAGGTGAAACTGCGAATTGGTGCCCTGGCGCAGAATCGAGCCGGCATAAAACACTTCGTCGCCCGGCTTGAACAGGCTGACGTCGGGGCCGACCGCATCGACCACGCCCGCGGCGTCGAAGCCGAGGATTTTGGTCTCGCCCGCCGGAGGTGCGGCGCGCTTGCGCACCTTGTAATCGACGGGGTTCGCCGAGATCGCCTTCACCGCGACTCGGATGTCACGCCCCTTCGGTTCCGGCCTGGCAGTTTCGAAATCGATCAGGGAATTGGCGTCCTCGACGGGAAGGGATTTTTGGTATCCGACGGCCTTCATGCATGCCTCCTGTTAGGTGGCGCCATAACTGTCGGCCTAGCGTCATCTTGGCAAGTACTGTAAATTCAGGGAACTAGTCCCTGTTTGGATACTATTGGGAAATCACGCATGAAGCGGCGAAATTTTGCGCACCGGCCGGGCTGCGCGGTCGAGGCGACGCTCGACCTGATCGACGGCAAGTGGAAGGGCGTGATCCTCTATCACCTGCAAGGCGGCACCCAGCGCTTTGGCGAGCTGCGCCGGCTGATGCCCGGCATCACCCAGCGTATGCTGACCAAGCAATTGCGCGCGCTGGAGGACGATCGCCTGATCGTACGCACCGTCTATGCCGAGGTGCCGCCGCGGGTCGAGTACCGCCTTTCCGAGGTCGGCGAGAGCCTGCGGCCGGTGATCGATATTTTGAAAGCCTGGGGCGAGAGCCACCGGGAACGGCTGTCCTGCGGGCCCGATCCGGCCGCCGTGCAACTGCCCGACCGCGCGGCGTGATGCCAGCCGTTTGACTTCTCCCCACCGAACCCCGCGACTATATCTGGCCTCGACCATTTTGGGATTTAGCGATGACTTTGTTCCGCACCTTCGCCGTTCTCGCCGTCTCGGCCGCGCTGACCGCGCCGGCATTCGCGCAGGACCGCCGCGTGCCGTCCTCGGCCGCCGAGCTGCGGCTGTCCTACGCGCCGATCGTGCAGCGTGCGCAGCCCGCGGTGGTCAATGTCTATGCGGCGAAGACCGTGCAGAATCGCAACCCGCTGCTGGATGATCCGATCTTCCGCCGTTTCTTCGGTGTGCCCGGCAACCAGCAGCCCGAGCAGATGCAGCGCTCGCTCGGCTCCGGCGTGATGGTGGATGCTTCGGGGCTCGTCGTCACCAACAACCACGTCATCGAGGGCGCCGATCAGGTGAAGATTTCGCTCGCCGACAAGCGCGAGTTCGAGGCCGAGATCGTGCTGAAGGACAGCCGCACCGATCTCGCGGTGCTGCGCGTCAAGGACGGCAAGGAGAAATTCGCCACGCTCGACTTCGCCAATTCCGACGAGCTCGTGGTCGGCGACATCGTGCTTGCGATCGGCAATCCCTTCGGCGTCGGCCAGACCGTGACGCACGGCATCATCTCTGCGCTGGCGCGCACCCAAGTCGGCATCACCGACTACCAGTTCTTCATCCAGACCGATGCCGCGATCAATCCCGGCAATTCCGGCGGCGCGCTGGTCGACATGACCGGCAAGCTTGCCGGCATCAACACCGCGATCTTCTCGCGCTCCGGCGGCTCGCAAGGTATCGGCTTTGCCATTCCGGCCAACATGGTGCGGGTGGTGGTGGCGTCCGCCAAGAGCGGCGGCAAGGCGGTGAAGCGGCCGTGGCTCGGCGCGCGCCTGCAGGCCGTGACACCGGAGATCGCGGAGACGCTGGGGCTGCGCACCCCAGTCGGCGCGCTGGTCGCCAATGTCGCGCCAGGCAGCCCGGCCGCAAGGGCAGGGCTGAAACTCTCCGATCTCATCGTCGCCATCGACGGGCAGACCATCGAGGATCCCAACGCCTTCGACTATCGGTTTGCCACCCGTCCGTTCGGCGGATCGGCGCAGGTCGACGTGCAGCGCGGCGGCAAGACCATCAAGGTCACGATCCCGCTGGAGGTCGCGCCCGATACCAACCGCGACGAGATCACGATTTCGGCGCGCTCGCCGTTCCAGGGCGCGCGTGTCGCCAATATCTCGCCGGCGGTCGCCGAAGAGCTGCGCCTCGACAGCAATGCCGAAGGCGTCGTCGTGGTCGAGCTCGAGGACGGCGCGCCGGCTGCCGGCGTCGGCTTCCAGAAGGGCGACATCATCCTCGCCGTCAACAATCAGAAGATTGCGAAAACCAGCGATCTCGACAAGGCGGCCAAAGCCTCGTCGCGGCTGTGGCGCATCGTCGTGGTGCGGGGCGGCCAGCAGATCAACGTCACGCTCGGCGGATGAGCCCGAAGCGACCGCAGTCGTCGCCGAACCTCTTTGCCGCGGCAGGGATGGAGCAGGATGCGCCGCATCCGCTGCCGGACCGGCTGCGGCCGAAGAAACTTTCCGAGGTCGTCGGCCAGGACCACATCCTCGGGCCCGACGGCGCGCTGACGCGCATGCTGGAGACGCGTACGCTCGGCTCGCTGGTGTTTTGGGGGCCGCCCGGCACGGGCAAGACCACGGTGGCGCGCCTCCTGGCCGACGCCACCGAGCTGCATTTCGAGCAAATCTCCGCGGTGTTTTCCGGCGTCGCGGACCTGAAGAAGGTGTTCGACGCCGCGCGCGCCCGCCGCGAGACCGGCAAGGGCACGCTGTTGTTCGTTGACGAGGTGCACCGCTTCAACCGCGCGCAGCAGGATTCCTTCCTGCCCGTGATGGAAGACGGCACGGTGGTGCTGGTCGGCGCCACCACGGAAAACCCGTCCTTCGAGCTCAACGCAGCGCTCTTGTCGCGCGCCCGCGTGCTGGTGTTCCATTCGCTCGATGCGGCGGCAATCGAAAAACTGTTCGCGCATGCGGAGGCCATCGAGGGCAAGAGGTTGCCGCTCGATGCCGAGGCGCGCGCCGCGCTCGCCCGGATGGCCGATGGCGACGGCCGCGCCGCGCTGACGCTTGCCGAGGAAGTCTGGCGCTCCGCGCGCAAGGACGAGATTTTTGACGCCGCGCAACTGCAGGACATCCTGCAGCGCCGCGCGCCGATCTACGACAAATCCGCCGACGGCCACTACAACCTGATCTCCGCCCTGCACAAGTCGGTGCGCGGCTCCGATCCCGACGCGGCGCTGTATTATCTCGCCCGCATGCTCGATGCCGGCGAGGACCCGCTGTTCCTGGCGCGCCGCGTGGTGCGCATGGCGGTAGAGGACATTGGACTTGCCGACCCGCAGGCGCTGGTGATTGCGAATGCGGCAAAGGACGCCTTCGACTTCCTTGGCCATCCTGAGGGCGAGCTCGCCATCGCGCAGGCGGTGGTCTATTGCGCCACCGCGCCAAAGTCGAATGCGATGTACGCCGCCTTTGGCGCGGCGATGCGCACGGCGAAAGAGGCAGGCTCGCTGCTGCCGCCAAAGCACATCCTGAATTCGCCGACCAAGCTGATGAAGTCCGAAGGCTACGGCGCCGGCTACGAATACGACCACGACGCGCCCGATGCCTTTTCAGGGCAGGACTACTTTCCGGAAGCGTTGGGACGGCAGACTTTTTACGACCCGCCGGAACGCGGCTTCGAGCGTGAGATCAGGAAGCGGCTGGAATATTGGGCCAAGCTACGCCGGGAGCGGGGCGGCGGTCAGGACTGACTATCCTTCGTGCGCTTTCTCAACTCGGCAAATGCGCGGCCGGCAAAGCGGCCGAGCTTTGTGGCCGTGGAGTCGAGTTCCTCGGCATGATTGGCGCGGCCGGATTCGAATGCGGCGAACCAGCGGCGGAAGCGGGCTAGTTCATCCGGCGGCAGCTTTGCGATGGCTTCGGCGATTTCTTCGACTTTCATGCGTTCAGTATAGCACGATTTCGGGTGGCGGAGCTGCGGCAGATGGTTGCGATGCGCGCTTTTGCCTTACCTGCGACGGACTTGTGTGTTCACGAGAATGGTACGCCCGCGGCAATGGGCATAGAGTAAGGTGCAGGGTGCACCGCATCGCGCATGGCTGAAGGAAATAAAGGAGCACGTCAGGAAATCCACATTCAAACCTCGTTTCTCGCTTCGGACACCCGAACGCTTTTGGCGCAGAACGAAACAAAACTGGGAGATAGACGATGACCATGCGACCCGATCCCACGTTTTACGCATCGCCCAAGCTTGCAATGGAAGCCCCGCCCGAGAACTTTGCCTACACGCTGCTGCTAAGTCCGGATTTTTCCAAGCCGGACGCGCTGGCGGTGATCGATGTCAAGAAGGGATCGCCGACCTACAGCCAGATCGTCCACACCGTGACGATGCCGAACAAAGGCGACGAGTTTCATCATTTCGGCTGGAACGCCTGCTCGTCGGCGCTGTCGCCGCTTACCGGACACGCCTTCATCGAACGACGCTATCTCCTTATCCCGGGGCTTCGTTCCTCCCGCATCTACGTCATCGATACCAAGCCTGATCCGACGCAGGCGAAGATCCACAAGATCATCGAGCCCGAGGAAGTGTTCAGGAAGACCGGCTACTCGCGACCGCACACCATTCACTGCGGACCGGAAGGCATCTACATCTCTACGCTCGGCGGCGGCGGCAAGGATGGCACGCAGGGGCCGCCGGGCGTCTTCATCATGGATTGCGAGACCTTCGAGGTATTGGGGCGCTGGGAGCTCGATCGTGGCCCACAGACCAGGCACTATGATTTCTGGTGGAATCTGCCGCGCGACTACATGGTGACGAGCGAATGGGCACTGCCGCCGCAGTTCGAGAACGGGATTGTCCCCGAAGACCTTCTTTCGAACCGCTACGGCCACTCCCTTCATTTCTGGGATTTGCGCGCGCGGCGCAACGTCCAGACCATCGATCTCGGCGCCAACCATCAGATGGCGCTCGAAGTGCGTCCCGCGCACGATCCTGTACGGGAGTACGGCTTCGTCGGCGTCGTCGTCGATACCACCAACCTGGAAGGATCGATCTGGACTTGGTGGCGCGAAGGCGGAAAATTCCACGCCGAGAAGACGGCAACCGTTCCGGCCGAGCCCGCGCCGAAGGAAAAGCTGCCGCCGCTTCTGCAGGGTTTCGGTGCGGTGCCGCCGCTGATCACCGACATCGATCTGTCGATGGATGACCGCTTCCTCTACGTTTCCTGCTGGGGCACCGGCGAGATGCGGCAATACGATGTCAGCGATCCGCGCAAGCCCAAGCTTGCCGGCTCGGTCCATATCGGCGGCATCGCCCGCCGCGCGCCTCACGCCAACGGCAAGCGGTTTGCCGGCGGTCCGCAAATGGTCGAAATCAGCCGGGACGGCAAGCGGGTGTACTGGACCAACTCGCTGTATTCGACCTGGGACGACCAGTTCTATCCCGATGGCGTGCCGGGCGCCGAGGTGATGGCCAATGTCGGCACCAACGGCGGCCTGGAGCTGGCCGGGGATTACTGGGTGGACTTCCCGCAAGGCTACCGGGCGCACCAGATACGGCTCGAGGGCGGCGACTGTTCGACGGATTCCTTCTGCTATCCGTCGGTGTGAATGGCGGGGCAGGACGCCACATCGGTCTGGCTTTGGGCGGCCATTGTCGTGAGCGGCCTCTACCACGGGATCAATCCCGGGATGGGGTGGCCGCTCGCCGTCGCCGCTGGACTGATGGGCAAGAGCGCAAGGGCGCTGCTGGCTGCGCTCGTGCCGTTGTCGGCCGGCCATCTCTTGGCAATACTGGTGATGCTGCTGCCGTTCGCGATGCTGCTGGCGCTCGCCCAATGGGAGCGCCAGATCCAGGCCGGCGCCAGCCTTCTTGTCATCGCCTACGGCGTGCTGCGGCTGATCCATCCGCGCCATCCGCGCGTGCTCGCGAGAATTCGGCCGGCGCAGCTGGCGCTTTGGTCCTTCGTGGTGGCGATCGCCCATGGCGCGGGCTTGATGCTTGTTCCGATCTATCTCGGGCTGTGCGAGGGCGCCAGTCTCGACAGTGGTCATGAAGCTGCCGCTAGGCTCATCGGCGAAAATCTCGCCATGGCCTTGGTCGTTGCCGTTGTGCACTCGCTCGCCATGGTGGCGGCCGGGGGAGGCGCAGCGTGGCTGGTCTACCGATATCTCGGCCTGCAATATCTCTCGCGGAGCTGGTTCAATCTGGATACGGTCTGGGCGCTCAGCCTCATTCTGGTCGGCGGGATCGCCCTCGCGATCGGGTTCGCCGGTTCGCACTGAGCGAAGCGCGAACTATTTTCCCGTCTTCACGAATTCGAGGATTTGATCGGTCAGCCGCGTATCGGCAGTGTTGATGGCATAGACTTCCGACATGTGGCTGTGCTGCGGCAGCAGCACGCTGCGCGCGCAGCCCTTCGCACTCTCGCAGATCATCCCGTTCATGAGACTGAGCTGCTGGTGGAAAAACGACGGGTCCAGCTCCGCCGCGGCAAACATCAGAGGGATACCGGTCGCGACTAGCCCCTTGACGGCCCCGCGTTCGGCATAAAGCGAGGTGTCGGGCCCGTAATAGGCGGTCTCGGCAGCGCCTCCCTCCGGCCAGTAGATGCCGGAAAGCATGATCGCGCCGCTCAGACCGCCACCCTTCACCCTGTGAAACTCGGGATGCGAGACATAGCCGGCGACATGCGCGGCGCCTGCCGAATGGCCCATCAGGAAGATGCGCGCACCATCGCCGCCGCGTGCAGCGATGTTGTCCACGACCCATTGCACGACGGCGCCGACATCTTCCGCACCCGCAGGCCACGGCGAGCCCGGCGCCAGACGGTAGGTCATGTTGACGCCGACAAAGCCGTTCTTCACCGCCCACAGCATGATGTTGTCGTAGAAGGGTGCGCCGGGCGGACTACGCCGATTGCCGGCGGTGAAGGCGCCGCCATGAACAAAAATCAGCACGGGGCGGGCGGCTGAATTTGCCTCGGGCAGGAAAATGTCGAGCAGGTTGCGCTCGGCAGGGCCATACTTGATGTCACGCTCGATCCTGACGCCCGCATACGGCTCCTTCTCCTGCATTGGCGCATAGAGCGCTGCGGTTTGCGGGGGGTCGACGACCTGGCCGATCTCGATCAGCTTCCAGGCAAGGTCTTCGGGCATCGGGCTTTGCTGTGCCGATGCGGCGGTGGCGAGGAGGGCCGTCATGATCGCAAGAGAAGACTTCAACCCCGTCATTCCGGCGGCCTCCCACTCTTGTTCCTTTGGCCAAGCATGGCCGATCCGGCGCACGATTGGTACCGTTTTGCCGTGACGATTCGCCCCTTTTGCGCTAGGCAACGGGTCAATCTGGAGCCACAGCATGAGCCGCCGCGACCGCGGACCGCGGGAAAAGTCGCGTTTTCAAAATGACCGGCCGAAGGGCGACCGCCCCAACCGGGGCGGCGCGCGGCCGCATCGCGCGGCACCGAAGGGCGATCGCGTGCCCGGGCACAGGCCGGGCGGCAGCAAGCTACAGCGCGTTGCCGAGCCGCGGCGCGAGAAGCCCGCGCCGGTCCGCGCCGAGAGCGAGCCGGCGCCGGAACAGCTTCCGACCCAAGTGCAGACCGTAGTGGTGAGCGCGGACGAGAACAACATGCGCGTCGACCGCTTTCTTGAGGCGCGTTTTCCGGGGCTATCGTTCTCCCACATCCAGCGCATCGTCCGCAAAGGCGAGCTGCGCGTCAACGGCAAGCGCGCCGACAGCAAGGACCGGCTGGAGGAGGGGCAGAGCGTGCGCATCCCGCCGCTGCGGCTCGATGCGCCAAAAGTGGCCGGTGTGCTGTCGGAGGCCGCGCAGAAGACGCTCGCTGCGCTGAAGGAGATGACGCTGTTCGAGGACGACGACGTTCTCGTGCTGAACAAGCCGGCAGGGCTTGCGGTGCAGGGCGGCTCCGGCACCACGCGCCACATCGACCAGATGTTGGAGGCGATGCGCGACGCCAAGGGGCAGAAACCGCGGCTGGTGCACCGGATCGACAAGGAGACTTCGGGCTGTCTGCTGGTAGCGAAAACGCGCTTTGCCGCCACGCATCTGACCGGCGCCTTCCGCCACCGGTCAGCGCGCAAGATCTACTGGGCGCTGGTCGCGGGCGTGCCGAAGCCGAAGCAGGGCCGCATCTCGACCTATCTGGCAAAGGAGGAGAGCGAGGACGACACCATCATGCGCATCGCCGCGCATGGCGACGAAGGCGCGAGCCACGCCGTGACGTATTACGCCGTGGTCGAGACCGCCGCGCAAAAACTCGCCTGGGTGTCGCTGAAGCCGGTCACCGGTCGGACGCATCAATTGCGCGCGCATATGGCGCATATCGATCACGCCATCGTCGGCGATCCCAAATATTTCAACAGGCAGCAATGGGATCTGCCGGGCGGCCTGCAGAACCGGCTGCACCTCTTGGCGCGGCGCATCGTGATCCCGCATCCGCGCGGCGGCGTCATCGACGCCACCGCGCCGCTGCCGCCGCACATGCAGCAGTCCTGGAATCTGCTGGGGCTCGACACAAAACGGTTTGATCCGATCGAAAACGCGCCGGAGGAATGACGGCGCCGGTATTTGTCAAGCCTGCCGCGCAGCAATATCGATCAAAGCAATGTCGCGTTGCTCGTGTAGCTTCCGGGCCCTGTTCGCTCGGAAGGGCTTTGTCATGAACCGGAATTGGCTCCGCGCCGCGTCTCTACTTTGTCTTCTGGTTTCCTCGGCCTGCGCGTATGCCCAGACGCTGGTCCTTAAGGGCGGCAGTCTCTACGCCTCACCCGAGGCAGCGCCGGTATCCGACGCTGTGATCGTGACAACGGCTGGCGTGATCATCGCAGTCGGGCGTGCCGGTGAAGTGCAGATCCCGCAGGACGCGCGCGTGATCGATTGCACGGGCAAGACCGTCGTCGCCGGCTTCTGGAACAGCCACGTCCATTTCACGGAAGCGGTGTGGACGACGGCGGCGAATGGGCCGGCGGAACCGCTCACCGCGCACATGCAGGAGATGCTGACGCGATGGGGCTTTACCACGGTGTGGAGTCTCGGCGCCAATCCGGCTAATGCGCTGCCGCTGCGCCGCCGCGTCAATGCCGACGAAGTCTCCGGTCCCAATATCTTCCTGCTTGGCAGCATTTTCCCCAGGGACGGCCGTCCTGCCTATCTGCCCAACGCGACGATTCCCGAGGCGGCGACGCCGGAGGATGCCGCGCGGATGGCGCGGGAATCTCTGCAGATCGGCCTCGATGGCATCAAGCTGTTCACCGGCGTCTACAAGGGCGAGGACAAGCCCGTCGTGAACATGGACGTTGCCGTTGCCAAGGCCGCCGTTGACGTCGCGCATGCGCAAGGCAAGCCAGTGTTTGCCCATCCCCAGAATGCGGCCGGCATTGAAGCCGTCATCGCGGCCGGGGTCGACGTAATGGCGCACACGGTCGCCGGGCAGCGCGGCTACACGGCCGAGCAGCTCGCGCGCTTCAAGCAGCAGAACATCGCGCTCACGCCGACGTTATCGCTGTTCGCAAAGCTTCCGCTTCCCGCGCAGATCGTCGAGAATATCGTCGACAACATCGTCGGCCAGCTCAAGGGCTTTTCCGACAGTGGCGGCGCCGTCCTGTTCGGCACCGACGTCGGCTATATCCAGCTCTACGACACCACGCTCGAATACGAGCTGATGCATCGCGCGTTGTCGGAACGGCAGGTTCTGGCCTCGCTCACCACCAATCCCGCGGCCTATTTCAAGGCCGCGAAGAAGGGCAGGGTGGAAGCAGGCTTCGATGCCGATCTCGTGATCCTGGAGGGCGATCCGATTGCCGATGTCCGCAACCTGGCAAAAGTCGCCACCACCATCCGCGCCGGGCAGGTGATCTACCAGAAGCCGTGACGCCGGCAGCCCAAAATGCCGCTGGTTCTCAACGTCGTGAAAAAGAAAGCGCTTGTGATTTCGCCTTGCCGTCACAACATAGGCGGCATGAAGTGGTTCCTGACATATTGCTGCGTTGTCATTTTCGCCCTCTCCGGCGGGAGCGCGTTCGCGCAGTTCATCCCACCCGGCGCCTCGCAGTTTAGCCCGCCGCCGCCTGCACCGCCGCCGCCGCCGAAGACCGAGGTCCCGGCGATTCCGAAGATGGATGCGCTACCGCAGCGCTCCTATGCGCCGATCGCTCCGCAAAAATCGTTCGGCGAGCGCGTCACGAAATGCCTTGATGAAGGCGCGGCGGCCGGCCTCGGCCCCAACGAACGCGCCACCTATTCGCGCAACTGCGCGACGCGATGAATCACGTCAGTGCCAGCGCCTCCGCTTCCGGCACCACATCGTGGCTGTAGAGTTTGTTGCGAAACTCCGCATGCGCCCTGATCTTGGCGTCGCGCACGCCGAGATCAGCATAGAGGGAATCGTAGCGCATGCCGTTCCGCGGTGGCCATGCCAAGCAGGAACAGCGCCCGCACCGCTTTGAATGCGATCTTCATCGGCTTTATTTGCATAGGCTGATATCGTACTGTCCGGCCAACATTATCACCGATCCGCCGAAGCCAAGAAACCGCATGCGTGAACTGTTCGATGACATCGCCGGCCACTCGCCGCTCGATCCCGGCGAGGCGGTGCGCCGCACGTCGCGCGCGCCGCAGCGCAAGCGGTTTTATTCCGAGGCGGGTGTCGCCGAGGCCGAGAGCGGCTTCACGATCACGCTAGACGGCAAGCCGATCAAGACCCCCTCGGGCAAGACCGTGGTGGTGCCGAAGCGCGCGATTGCGGACACCATCGCCGCCGAATGGAGCGCGCAGGGCGAGACCATCGATCCCCTGACCATGCCGATGACCCGATTTGCCAACAGCGTCGTGCAAAGCGTTGTCGACCGTGCCGAATTGGTCGCCGACGATGTCGCCAAATATCTCGGCTCGGATCTGCTGTTCTATCGCGCCGGCCATCCCGAGGCGCTGGTGGCGAAGGAAGCCGCGCATTGGGACCCGATCGTGTTCTGGGCCGCCGAGACGCTGGGCGCGCATTTCATGCTGGCCGAGGGCATCAATCATGTGCGCCAGCCGGATGCGGCGATATCAGCGGCGCGCGCGGCTTTTCCCGGGGATCCCTGGTCGATCGCGGCCTTGCATGTGGTGACGACCCTGACCGGCTCGGCGCTGCTGGCGCTGGCGCTGAGCCACGGCGTGCGCGATCCCGCCGATATCTGGACCGCCGCCCATGTCGATGAGGACTTCAATATCGAGCAATGGGGCCTCGACGAGGAGGTCGCCGCGCGGCGGGCCGCTCGTGCCGTCGATTTCGAGGCTGCCGCGCGGATTCTTAAGGCGATGCAGGCCCCCTGAGGGGTGTCGGTTAACGAGAGGTTTACGCCGCTCGGCTAGCTTGCCCCGATGGCGATTTCCGTCACCCCGGTTCTCCCCGTACTGCCGGCCCAAGCGGCCGCCGCAGTCACGCCGGAGCTTGTGCTGACGCCGGGCACGACGATTGACGCCACTGTCTTGAAAGTGCTCTCTGCCGACCTCGTGCGGATCGCCATCGCCTCGCTCTCTATCGATGTGAAGACGGAAATCCCGCTGCAGCAGGGCCAGACGCTGAAGCTCGCGGTCTCGCAGACGGCGAACGGCATCCGCCTCATCAATGTCAGCGACGCTGCCGGCGCTTCGGCCGACGCGGTGACGCTGTCGCCGGATGCGCTGGTGGAAGCGCCCACGGCGCCTGCAACGAGCGCGCTGCCGAAGACCGCGCTGACCCCGCTGGAAAAAGCCGTCGTCACCATATCAGCGCAAGCCGCGGCCACGGAGCAGGGCGGCCAGGCGCCGCTGTTTGCCAATCTTGCCAGCGTCGTCAATTCGCCCGCGCTGCCGCCGAAATTGCTGCAGGCCGTGCAGCAGGTGCTGGCGCAGCAGACCGGCCTTGCTCCCGATCTCGACGGCGCCGACATCAAGTCGGCGTTCGAAAGGTCCGGGCTGTTTCTGGAGGCCTCGCTCGCCGCAGGCGCCGCGCCCTCCAACGGGACCGTTCCCGATCTGAAGGCCGCGCTGCTGGTGCTGCGGCAGACGCTGCAGTCGGTGCTGGGTGGCGAGGCCGCCGAGCCCGCGCCGCTGCTCAAGGGCGGGGGGACACCGGCGCTGACGCCGACGGCCGCGCAAGAGCTGGAGCCGCAGGAAATCCTGCTGCCGCAGGCGCGCGTCCCCGTTGCGGAAGACGTCGGCGAAACCATCATTCCCGTTCGCACCGGATTTGCCGGTGTCCTCAAGGATGCGCCGCCTGCGGCCGCTACGCTGAACCTGTTGCAGGAAGCCACACCCGAACTGGCCCATGCGGCGGCGAAAGCGGCAACAACCGCATTCAGGACGGTGCAGGGCGAGGAGGTTCACACCAACACGCCGGCGCCGCCATTCCGCGGCGCGCTGCCGTCGGCTCAACCGGTTACGCCGGCTTCGATCTCAGCCGAAACGCCGCTGGCGCCGGCCGCGCACCATCTGCTCGCCGACACCGATGCGGCGATCGCGCGCCACACGCTCCTGCAAGTCGCCTCCTTGCCCGACCGCATCGACACCCTGCCGCAGCCCGCGCAGAACGATCCAATCGGCCCGCGCTGGAATTTCGAGATTCCCTTTGCCACGCCGCATGGCACGGCGATGGCGCAGTTCGAGATTTCCCGCGATGGCGGCGGCACGGATGCAGTCGAAGCTGCGAAAAAAGTCTGGCGCGCGCGCTTCACCCTCGATGTCGAGCCGACCGGACCCGTGCATGCGCTGATCGCGCTGGTTGGCGAAAAGACGTCGGTGCGGATGTGGGCGGAGCGGCCGGCGACGGCGGAAAAGCTTCGTGCAGGGAGTGCCGAGCTGAGCCGCGCGCTGGCGCGGGCCGAACTCAAGCCCGGCGACATCGTGATCCGCGACGGTACGCCGCCGCAGCCGCAAACCTCGGCCGCCGGCCATTTTCTGGATCGCGCGCTGTGAGCACGGATATCAACCAGCTTGCCGTCGCGCTGCACTACGACCGCAGCGGTGCGCCGCGCGTCGTCGCCAAGGGCAAGGGCGCAATCGGCGCGAAAATCGTCGAGATCGCGAAAGCCCACGACATCCCGATCGAAGAGAACGAGGTGCTGGCCGGCGCGCTCTCAAAAGTCGAGCTTGGCGAGGAGATCCCGGCCGAGCTCTACAAGGCGGTTGCGGAAGTGCTGATCTTCGTGCTGCGGCTGTCGGGCAGGGTGCGCTAGCTAAATCTTCGGCGCCTCGCCGAAGAAGCCGGCGATTTTCGTCAGCCGGCCGCTCGCGTCCACCTCGCCGAAATCGATGGAGATATCGCCCGCACTGCCGTCGGCGCGCACCAGCCGCCACAGGAAGCGCACGACGTTGTGGTGCAGATCGATGCCGCTCATGACATCGATCCGCGCGCCCGGCCGCCCCGACTGCACCTTTGAGATATGATCGCAAAGCGCGCTTCGACCCTTCAGTTCGACATTCGGATCGACATAGACCGCATCGTCCGCCCAGCAGCGTTCGAGAAGCTTTGCGCGCTCTGCCGCGTCCGGTCCGTTCCAGGCCGCCACGTAATCCAGCACGTTGGCGATGATGGTTTGCCGCGTGGCGCTCATGCCCTCTGGCCCTCCGGCATCTGCTGCAGGACAAAGTCGCGCGCCGCGGCGAGATGCGCGGTCAGCGCGGCGACGGCATCAGTGACGCGCCGGGCGCGGCAGGCCGCGACGATGGCGCGGTGATCGGCAAGCCAGCGCTTGCGCTGTTTCGGCAGCGCGCGATGCGCTGATGCGTAGAGATCGCTGGTGGTGCGCAGGCCCTGGATGATCTCGATCTGCCTGACATGGCCGGAGGGCTGATAGAGCGCCTCATGAAACGCCCAGTCGCCCGCGCTCCATTCAGCCGTCGCCGCATCGATCTCGGCGCGCTGACGGATGCGCTCGATGCGGTCGATATCCGCAGCGCTCATGCGCGGGATGGCGAGCGCCAGGCAATTGCCCTCGAGCAGGATGCGCAGGTGAAAAATCTCGGCGACCTCGGCGCGGGAGAGCTGGGCAACCTGCGCCCCGCGGTTGATCGCGATGGTGACGAGCCCCTCGGCTTCCAAGAGCCGCAGCGCGTCGCGGACGGGAATGCGGCTCATGGCAAAGCGCGCGGCGAGGTCTTCCTGCCGCAACAGCGTGCCGGGCCGCGCCGCGCCGGACAGGATGTCGGCGCGCAGCGCGGACGCGATCGTCTCCGGCGCGGTGCCCTGGCGCCGGCGCGAGGAAGGCATTGACGAGGCCATGAGGTTATGTATCCATGTATACAATATTGGTCAAGCAGGAAGAGGGCCCCATGGCCGGCAAGGAGCATCGCTACCGCGCGAGCGTGGTGTGGACCGGCAACACCGGCGCCGGCACCGCCGACTATAAGGCCTATGAGCGCGCCCACGTCATCTCGGCGCCTGGCAAGGCCGATATCGCCGGCTCCTCGGACAAGGCGTTCCGCGGCGACGCTACCCGCTGGAATCCGGAGGACATCCTGGTTGCGTCAGCCTCGACCTGCCACATGCTGTGGTACCTGCACCTTTGCGCGGCGAGCGGTGTGGTCGTGCTCGACTATCGCGACGAGCCGGAAGGGCTGATGATCGAGGAGGCCGACGGCACCGGCGCGTTTCGGCGCATCGTGCTGCGGCCGCAGGTCCGGCTGTCGGCGGAATCCAGCGAGGAGAAGGCGCGCGAGCTGCACCATGAGGCGCGCCGCATGTGCTTCGTCGCCAACTCCCTGAAATGCGAGATCGCGACCGAAGCGGCATTCAGCCGCTAGGAGCTGCGGGCAACGGGCATTCGACTTTCGGCGGGATGCGCCAAAACTGCTGATACCTGTCATCGTTTCACCACGATGGCGCTGGCATCTTGCCGCGACTCAAAACCTTTTTTCCGGTGCCTTCCGTGATCCATCGCCGTCATGCGCTCGGTCTTCTCGCCGCCGCAACCTTCTTGCCTGTCCGCAGCTTCGCCAACGTCTCCTACCAGCGCAGCGAGTTCCGCAATGATCTCGCAAAACGCTTCTTCGACCTCGGAACCGAGGGCACCTTTGTCGGCTACAAGGTCGCCGACTATCTCATCATCGCCAGCGACAAGATCCGCTCCGGGGAGGACCGCCTGCCGGCCTCCACCTTCAAGGTGCCGAATTCACTGATTGCGCTGGAGACCGGCGTGGTCGCCGATCCCGACAAGGACGTCTTCAAATGGGACGGAGTGACGCGCAGCATCGAGGCCTGGAACAAGGATCACACGCTGCGCTCGGCGATCGCGGCTTCCGCGGTGCCGGTCTATCAGGAAATCGCGCGCCGGATCGGCGCGGAGCGGATGCAGAAATACGTCGATCTGCTCGATTACGGCAACCACAACATCGGCGGCGGCATCGACCAGTTCTGGCTCACCGGCGACATGCGGATCGATCCGATGCAGCAGGTCGATTTCCTCGACCGGCTGCGCCGCGGCGTGCTGCCGGTTTCCAAGCGCAGCCAGGAGCTGGTGCGCGACATCCTGCCGGTGGCGAAGGTCGGCGACGCGGTCATCCGCTACAAGACCGGGTTGCTCGGCGCCGAGCGCGGCCAACCGTCGCTGGGTTGGCTGGTCGGCTGGGCCGAGAAGGGCGCGCAGCAGACCGTGTTCGCCGTGAACATGGACTGCAAGACGCAAGAGCACATCGCCGCCCGCATGACCGTCACGCAGCAATGCCTGACGGACATCGGCGCGATTTGACGCAGCGTGCTTAGCGGCCGCTGCGCGACAGCGACAGCGACACCGCCGTCACATTGGCCGCCTGCGGACGGATCGAGACGGTCTGGCGATCGCCGCGCGTGGTCAGCGACAGGTTCGCCGAGAAACTATCGCCGCGCGCGGCAGCCTCGATGCGGTCGCCGCTCGCCTGTCCCGAGATCGTCCCGGAAGCATTGCGGGTGGCCTCGCTCCAGGAGCCCGTGATCGTGCCGCCGCGATAGGCAGCGTTGCCGGCCAGGTCGAAATTGTAGCTCGCGCTGGCGCAGCGCAAATTGAGGCTGACCGCAGCGCCGTTGCCTTCCACGTCATAGGTGGCGCGGCAGCGCAGCCGCTCCTGCATGCCGTCGCTGGTGGTCAGCGTGCCGCCGCCGGACCATGTGCCGGCGAGCGGCGACAGCGGGGAAGCAGCCTGCGCGGCGCCGGCAACGCCAAGCGCGATGACGAGCGCACCTGCGGCTGCGAAATGGGACTTTGACATGATGGACCTCCATTTCGATGTCGATGGCCTGACAACGCGCCGCCGAGGGCAGCGTTCTTTCACGTTCCAACGAGTTCCGCTTGAGCGTGGCGCTGTTTCAGTTGCGGCTCATTTTGTCGCATCCCGGAGCCTTGCCTGCGATCTTGCGAAGGCCATGGAAAGCCGTGAATATCCGCGCCGGAGGCAGGGAACGACATGTCAGCCAATTCGGGAAGAATCGGCGCCTTGTTCCTGATCGGAGCGCTCCTGCTTGCCGGAAGCACTCGCGCTGCCGAATTGTCCTACGACGACTACGTTGCACAGGTGAAGGACGGCAGGGTCGATATCGACTACGCCGCCTTTCGCATGGCCTATGCCGCCAGCTCCAAATATTCGTACGCGACGGACTGGAAGGTTCGGGAGCTGCGGGCCGCCATGCGGAAGGCCTACGAGGCCGGCGATTGCCCGACGGCAATGGCGCGGGCGGCGGAGATTTTCGAGATCAACTTCGTCAATATTGACGCTCATCTCGGCGCCGCGATGTGCCACAAGAAGGATGGCAACGCGGCGCGCGAGAGCCACGAGCTTGCGGTGTTCAGGGGATTGGTGAGCTCGGTGCTGAAATCGGGTGACGGAAAATCCCCGGCAACGGCATGGTCGTCATCACCACCGACGAGGAATATGCGGCGATGCTGGCACTTGGCGTGAAGCCGGGTCGCCAATCGCTGGTGCGCGAAAATGGATCCAGCCTCGACCTGATCGAGGCCACCCGGGTGAACTCCGGCGAGCCGGTGACGCTCTATTTCAACGTCGACCGCCCATTGAACCGATCGCAACCACCGAAGCAGTAGGGCGGATTAGCGCAAGCGTAATCCGCCGTTTGCAGTCGGTCGGCGGATTACGGCGCAGCTTGTCATCGGGCCGCGCTTGCGCGGACCCGTTGGCCTAATCCGCCCTACGGCACCATTATCCCACCGCACCTTTCCCGATCTTGCCGAGATGGGTGAAGACAAAGCCCGCCTTGTATTTCAGCCCGTAGCCGAGCGCGCGGTCGATGCCGATATGGGCGAGCCAGATCATGGCGAGCGACAGCGTCAGCGGCGCGGCCATCGCAAGACCGATCGTCATCAGCGCCACGGGCCCGAGATAGGAGTGCGCGGCGTTGTAGACGATCGCGCCCACCTTGGGCCCGCCGAGATAGGCGGCAAAGCTGAGGTCAGGGGCCAGGAATAGGATGGCGTAGACCCACCACGAGCCTTCCCAGAGGCCGTAGAGCAGCGTCATGCCGGCGAATAGCACCACGCCTTCCAAGCGGAGCAGGATGCGCACCCCGCCCGTGGCGGCGCCGGTTTCGGGGGCTACGGTTGTCTCGCTCATGGCCTGCTTTCCCATTGATTTGTCTGGATTATCGTACCGCCCCGCCAGGGCCTGCCGGTCGGCGGGCCGGTTTCCGCTTCACAAAAGGCCGTGTTAAGAACGCGGCCAAACTTGGGGCGGGGCAAGTTCCGCTCGGGGACATAGTGACGGACACGGGCTGAAGCAAATGAAGGACATTTTGGACACCCTCGAAGCGCGTCGCGCGGGCGCAAAACTCGGCGGCGGCAAGACACGCATCGAGGCGCAGCACGCGCGCGGCAAGCTCACGGCGCGCGAGCGCATCGAGCTTCTGCTCGACAAGGGCTCGTTCGAGGAGTTCGACATGTTCGTCGAGCACCGCTCCATCGAGTTCGGCATGGAAAAGACGAAGGTGCCCGGCGACGGCGTCGTCACGGGCTGGGGCACCGTCAACGGCCGCAAGACCTTTGTGTTCGCCAAGGATTTTACCGTGTTCGGCGGATCATTATCCGAGACGCATGCGCTGAAGATCACAAAGCTGCAGGACATGGCGATGAAGGCGAGGGCGCCCATCATCGGCCTCTACGATGCCGGCGGCGCGCGCATCCAGGAAGGCGTGGCGGCGCTGGCGGGCTATTCCTATGTGTTCCGCCGCAACGTCATCGCGTCAGGCGTGATCCCGCAAATCTCCGTCATCATGGGCCCCTGCGCCGGCGGCGACGTCTATTCGCCGGCGATGACCGACTTCATCTTCATGGTGAAGAACACCAGCTACATGTTCGTCACTGGCCCTGACGTGGTCAAGACCGTGACCAACGAGGTCGTCACCGCCGAAGAGCTCGGCGGCGCCTCGGTGCACGCCACGCGCTCCTCCATTGCCGACGGCGCCTTCGAGAACGACGTCGAGGCGCTGTTGCAGATGCGCCGGCTGATCGACTTCCTGCCGTCCAACAACTCCGACGGCGTGCCGGAATGGCCGAGCTTTGACGACATCGAGCGCGTGGAGATGTCGCTGGATACGCTGATCCCCGACAATCCCAACAAGCCCTACGACATGAAGGAATTGATCCACAAGGTGGTGGACGAGGGCGACTTCTTCGAAATCTCCGAGGCGTTTGCGAAAAACATCGTCACCGGCTTCGGCCGCATCGCCGGGCGCACTGTCGGCTTCGTCGCCAACCAACCGATGGTCTTGGCCGGCGTGCTCGACAGCGACGCCTCGCGGAAAGCCGCGCGCTTCGTCCGCTTCTGCGATGCCTTCGAAATTCCGATCGTCACCTTCGTCGACGTGCCAGGCTTTCTGCCGGGCACCGCGCAGGAGTATGGCGGCCTGATCAAGCACGGCGCGAAACTGCTGTTCGCTTACTCGCAGTGCACGGTGCCGCTCGTCACCATCATCACGCGCAAAGCCTATGGCGGCGCCTTCGACGTCATGGCGTCCAAGGAAATCGGCGCCGACATGAACTACGCCTGGCCGACCGCGCAGATCGCCGTGATGGGCGCCAAAGGCGCGGTGGAGATCATCTTCCGCGCCGACATGAACGATCCCGACAAGATCGCCAAGCGCACCAAGGAGTATGAAGACCGCTTCCTGTCACCGTTCATTGCGGCGGAGCGCGGCTATATCGACGACGTCATCATGCCGCACTCAACGCGCAAGCGCATCGCACGGGCGCTGGCGATGCTCAGGGACAAGAAGGTCGAGACGCCGGCCAAGAAGCACGACAATTTGCCGTTGTAAGTATGGTGGTGACTGAACAGTCGCTCTCCGATAAGCGGATGATTAGCGAGTTGGAGTCGGAACGCGAGCGCCTCTTTTCGGAGCCATCGTCGCAACGGCTGCTTGCATACCCGGCGACATCTACCGAAGCCGGATCGTCGCAAATTTGAGCTCGCGGTAGAACTCGCGCGACGCGTAGGAGGTCATGGCGCGTAAGGTAGAATTGGCGAAGCGCAATCCGACGTCATGTTGGCTGAGCAAATCGGCGGGTCGCGGGTTCGTTCAACCCGTTGCACGTTTCTTACGCCGCCTTCCGCTTCATCGGCTTGATGCGCTTGATGTCGGCGGCGGTCGCATCCTCCGCGATCTCGAGATCATATCGCGCCTGCAGGTTCATCCAGAACGACGGCGTCGTGCCGAAAAACCTCCCCAGCCGCAGCGCGGTGTCGGCGGTGATCGGCGTCTCCTCGCGGGCCAGGCGCTCGATGCGGGTGCGCGGCACGCCTCAGGCCTGCGCCACGGCATACGGCGTCAACTCCATTGGCAGCAGAAACTCCTCGCGGAGGATTTCGCCGGGATGGATCGGAGAGAGCTTGCGCGTCATTTGTTGACCTTCAGTCATATCGGATTGGCAGAGCGTAATCCGCCATTCTGGCTTGGCAAGGCAGCGGATTACGGCTTCTCCCAATCCGCCCTCCGCTCCAAAGCGCAACTAAGTCCGTGCCCCCTGATCGAGAAACGGCCGCCACGACAGCGCCTCTTTCCTCGCTTCGTCAAAATCTCCGTCTTCCAGATGCTTGCCGACGCATTTGAGGTACTCGCAAAGGAAGGTTGCGTCGGGCAACTGGAAGGCGCGCTCGTTTGGAGCCCACAGGGCAAATCGCCTGGCGGCGACGAACAGCGACAGCATGGCGGGCTTGAGATCGCGCACATTGTCCGGCCATCCCGGCGACGCCGTCCGGATCCTGATGCTGTCGGAAAGGCTGCGGTACTTCCAGCCGAGGCCGCGAAGGGCGGCGGCTTTCTTCTCGCCCGACTTGCGGCTCAGCCATTCCAGCGAGATGCCGACGACCACGCCAGTCAGGAAGGCCAGCGCAAATCTGAACCAGAACTGTAGGCCGAGGGCGACCAGGCTGTTGAAAGCGGGCGTTGAGGTCGCATCGCGAAAGGCGATCGTAGCGAGGTTGCCGGGTTCGGTGAAGACGTTTTCCTCGAGCCACGTCTTGAGGACAGGCGCCATCAACGGGATGAGGAGAAGTCCCCAAATCCCAAACAGAAGGCTCTTGAGCAGTCCGGACATCGAACTCCGCGATTCAGCACCAGCCAGCCGGCCGCATTAGAGGCCAAATCCGGCCGTCCAACTACCCCTAAAAAGCCCAAACGTGGATGATCTGCTGTGTGCCGTGCACTCGCTTGTGTTCGGCGCTGTGCTTTGGGATTGGAGTCAAGCAGCTCCCCGGGGATCGCCCCACACTCTTCATCCGGCGGCCTTGCTTTGGTCAAACCTTCGGTGAGTGCTTGGAGGGTTCGTGGACGAATCCGTACCGCTTGTTGGGCAACGGCGGACGGGAAGGGGAACAGCAATGAATGTCACGATGGCACCCGAGGCAGCGGCAGCCAATGACAGCTTGTCGGCGCGCGCCGATGAGCGGCTGACGCATGCTTATGAACAGATCGCGCGCGCAGATGAGCAGCTTGCACGCCTGACCGAACAGCTGGCGAGGATGGAGCAGGACGGCGCAGAGCAGCCGCCGGCCGTTTTGCGCCGCAGGCGGTCGCGAGGCAGACCGGCGCTGCGTGGCCTGGTTGGCCTCTTGGCGGCAGCGTGCATCATCGGCACGGCCCTGGCTTCGCAATCTTCGTATGGCGAGGCAGCCAAACCGGCCATCGCCCGGTTGGTAGCGCCGTACGTCGCCCCGGTTTCATGGCTGGCGCAGGCAAAGCCTGACGCTGCCGCGCAGCCATCCGGTATTCAGTTGGCCTCGGTGGAGACAGCATCTCCGACGGCAACGACATCGGCGCAGGCTCGGCCGCAGGACGCAGCGTCACCCGCAGCCGTCGCAACGACGGCCGAGGTCATGCAGCAGCTGCAAGCCGTGGCGCGCGATCTTGCAACCGTGCAGCAGGGCATCGACCAGCTCAGGGCGGGCCAGGAACAATTGGCCAGCGACAATGCAAGAGCGGCCGAGCAGTTCAAGGCGAGCCAGGAGCAGATGACGCGTCTTGTCGCCAGGGTCTCGGAGCAGGAGCAGCGGGCGGCGAAGCCGGCGCCGCCCGCGCTGCGGCCGGTCGCCGAGCCGGCACGCAAGCCCGTGCCGGTGCAGGCATCGTCGCAAGCAAGGGCAGCACCGCCTCTGCAACTGCAGCCCGCGCCGCGCTAACTCACTTCATTCCCATGCAACTTGCGTGGCGAGCGTAGGGGCGGATTACCTGGTCCGCCCCACAGGTTCATCGGCTGCCATCTGGTCACTCACTTCACCATCGACAGCGCCGCCCGCTGGCATTTCGTCACGCGGTTGATCAATCCCTTCTGAAATTTCTTGACCTTGAACGCTTTGGTCCGCTGGATGAACATCATGCGGTCATCGCAGATCGCATTGACCACCTTTTCGGGATCCGCCCGCTTTGCCGCGGCCGTTGTGACCGGGCCCACCGACCCATCGTCGGCAACCTTCAGCGCGCGCTGCAGCGCCGCGGCACCACGGCTCGGGCCGGAATGGACGCCGAAGTCGAACACGGCAAGGTCGATGCCGACGGGAAGATTGTCGCCGTTGACGTGATCCCAGAATTTGGCGCGATAGATGGCGCCGGCCTTTTCCGGCGTCAACGCCCGAACTTCCACGATCGTGGCCTGAAGGCCGATGAAGGCCGACAGCGTTGCCTGGGTGATGCCGAGATTGGTTGGCCCGCCCGGATCGTCGCGATCGTTGCTAAAGCCGCCCTCGAACTGCAGGATGAATTTCAGGCACTTTTCGAAATTGTCGGCGGCCATGGTCCGCTCCTCCCTGTTCTTGTCAGCTCGTCAGCGGCGGGCCGCCCGGCGGCGGATCGACGAACGCGTTCATCGGCTCGCCGTCGATCACGACGGCCGCATCGGGGATCGGCGTCGGACGGTTGTGCTGGAACGCCGCCGGGCTGAACGCGCGCAGGCTGTTGATCAAAGCGAGCACCCGTGCGCGCGACTCGAAGAAGTCCATGCTGTCGTCCTTGCCCAGCGGTTTTGTCGGGTTGAGACAGCCGATGCTGGACAGATACAGCTTTGGCGGATGACCGGGATGGATCAGGATCGCGGTGCGGTTGCCGGTCGACACCAGCAGCAGGCCAGGCATCGGCTGCACGGCCGGCGTATGCGTATCCGTGGAAAAGCCGATTGTCTTGTACTTCCGGCCGAAATGGGTCGACAGCGGGTAGCGCCCTTCCTTGATCCGCGTGGCCCGGCTGTGAACATTGTCTCCCGGTCCCTTGCACTCGCAGAGATGCCCGAACAGGGCCGCGTCCGCGACGCCGTCGCGATGGACCTGATAGCTGGCATAGGTGCGGGTGACGCGGGCGTGCGTCTGCGTTCCCAGCCGTTTGACGTGAAGCTCCCAGCCGCGGCCCGTGATCGGCATCTCTTGTTCCCCCTTGTTCTGTGTCGCTCGGCCCTTGTTGTCGAAGGCTAGTGCCCGTCGGTGGACCAGTGCGGCTTGTCGGACGTGTTCTTGATCACGCCGAACGTCCTGCCGACCTTGCGCAGGTCGACATTCATGCCGCTGCGCGGCGTGCTCGAAATGGTCACCACAGTGCCGCTCTTGTTCTTGACGGCGAGCTTGCCGGTCCACGAAATCGACATGTCGATGGCGCGGCCTTCGGTATGCCGCGAGTTGAGCGCCGGTTGGAAGACGATGCCATAGCCGTTCACCATGGCGGTGGCCGCCTTGCGCGATGCCGTCAGATCGATCGATCCATCCGCCTTGCGATGCACCCATTCGATGTTGACGCCGGCCTTCGCCGGCACGTTCTGGGGGTTCAGCGTCTGCTTGTGAATGCGCCAGGCGTGGTGCATGAGATAGGCACGCTCTGCGGGCCGCCGCGTCGAATTGACGGACACCTCGGCGTCGGCGGCCTTCATCGCCGCGATGAACGCCTCGCAGCCGGGCCGGAAATCGTTGGCCAGCGAACTGGTCGCCTTGGTGTCGGGAAATCGCGCGACCCATTGCGCGCCGCTGAGTTCTCTCTGTGAAGGCGGCATGATTGACCCCCATTGCCTCTCGAAGATCCGGCAAACGCTGTAGTTGTATCACGGGAGACGTAGGCTGCGATGTGAACTGGTTCTCATTTGAGCGCGCCACATACACGCTATGCTGATTGTGAAAAGCCACATAACCTAGGGGTAGTGGCAGTCCTTTCAGGGAGGGATTTCATCATGCGGGCACGGGCATCGAAGGACGGGCTAACATTGCGGGTGATCGCTGGTTCAAACAATGTGTTGCTGGCGATGGATCTGGAGGAGCCGAAGCAAAAGGGCTGTCTCGGTTTCACGATCGAACGGACGGACCTGGATACGGGCGAGCGCCGCTGGCTGCCCAACATGCTGCGTTTCGACGTCGATCCCCTCGACGACGCCGATATCGCCAGAAGCGCCGTCCCGGTGATCGAGGACGCGCCCGACAAGCCGGTGCCTGCCGGCAAGATGGTCCCCAAGAAAGTGAGCAAGAAGGCCGGCAAGAAAGCAGGCAAGGCTTCGCCGCCGCGCACGCCCGACCAGGACGCGCCGATGGTGTCGACCGCGCGCGCGCCGCTGCAGAAATTCCGCTGGGGCGACTACACCCTCGATCCCGGCAAGAGCTACCGCTACCGCGTCATTCCCCGCTACGATCCGGCCGAGAAGATCGTCCACGACGGCAAGGAATCCGAGCGCCGCCGCACCTTCGACACCATTCCGGGCGGCGTGACCGTCGAGATCAGGACCGAGAACAATCACGGCCATGACGCCGCGGTGTTCTTCAACCGCGGGGCCGCGGCAAGCCGCGCCTACAACAACCGCTATGGCGACAACGATCCGGAGCGTATCCCGGATGCGCTATGGTGGCTTTCGCGCGGACTGGAAGAGGCGCTGATCGCATTCATCGGCCAGGCGGTCGACTCCAATTTCGCGATCCACGCTGCCATCTACGAGTTCCAGAAGCCGAAACTGCTGGAGGCGCTGACGCGCGCGGCGGGGCGCGGCGTCGACGTCAAGGTCAGCTATCACGCGCGCCAGAAGATCGCGAAGGGCAAGCCCGATCAGAAGGACAAGACGGCGGGCAGAAATCGCGCCGCGATCGCGGCGGCCGGGATCAATTTCGCCAAGCCGCGCGATGCCGACCCACAAGGCGCCATCATGCACAACAAGTTCGTCGTGCTGCTGAAGAAGGGCGCCAACGGCGCGATGCAGCCGATTGCGGTCTGGACCGGCTCGACCAACTGGACCGATGGCGGAATCTACGGCCAGCTCAACCTCGGGCATGCGAGCTACGATACCAAGATCGCCACCGCCTACAACGAGTACTTCCTGACGCTGTTCAACAATGACTCGGCCAGCGACATGAAGAAGCGGACCCAGTTCCTGACGCCGGTGCCGAAAGGCCGCGACGCTATCCCGCATGGCGTGACGCCGATCTTCTCGCCGCAGTCGAAGCTGGACATGATCGATCTCTATGCCGAGCTGTGCAAGAGCGGCAAGGTCGTGATGGTCAGCGCGCCCTTCGTGCTGCACCCGAAAATCCTCGCCACCTTCAACAACACGCCGAAGGACACGCTGCGTTACCTGATGGCCGACAAGGGCAGCTCGTTCGGCAAGGAGGGCGCTGTCAAGCTCGTCGAGCACGATATCGGCAACCAGGTTGCCGTCGCCACCACGCTCGATTCGGCGCTACATGATTTCCAGGGCCGGCTGCTCGAGCATGAAGAGAGCTTCCATCACTCGGGCGTCCACATCCACTCCAAGATCATCGCGATCGATCCGTTCGGGCAGGATCCGATCCTGGTCACCGGCTCGGCGAACTTTTCCAACAATTCCACGCTCTCCAACGATGAGAACAGCCTGATCATCCGCGGCGACACCGCGGTCATGGACATCTACATCACCGAGTTCATGCGCATGTTCGAGCACTACTGGTTCCGCGCGCATCTGCAGGGCAAGACCGAGGGCGGCAAGAAGAAAAAGTCCGTCGAGGAGCGCATCACCGGCCTGAAGAAGGACGACAGCTGGACCGCCCCGTACTACAAGCCGGGGACGCGCGAATGCACCGACCGGCTCGCGTTCGCGGGGGGCAAGACGTAGGAGGGCAGGGCGCTAACGCGCCCTACGACTTCTACTTCATCCCCATGCAGCTCGCGTAGAACGTCGTGGTCGCCGGCCAGTCCGAGAACATAGCGCGGACGCCGACCTGTTTTGCCAGCACATCCAGGACGGTCAACGTGTCGCCGTCGCGGTCGATCGCGGCCTTGACGGATTGGTGGTAGAAGCCGCCGCCCTTGTGCAGCGGGCCGTCGCGCTCCAGCGACCAGCCGATCAGGTCGAGGCCCGCGGCCTTGGCGGCCTTGGCGTATTCGGACGGCACGATCTCGCTCTTGTCGTTCAGCGCCAGCATCGCCCAGATCGGCGGCGCCAGAATTTGCACGCCTAACGCCTTCAATTCCGTCATCGACGGCTTCCAGGTGTCCGGCTTGTTCGGATCGAGGCCGCGCTTCTCATAGCGATCCTCGAGATAGACCGCCTGGGCGCCGAAGGCGGGTTCGGTCTTCACCCAGAACAGGATGTCGTTGAGATCAAAGCTCTGGGCAAACACGTGCTGGGGCGGGATGCCGGCTTTCTTGTAGGCGGCGATCATTTGCGCGGCATATTTTTCCTGGGTGTAGTCGCCTTCGAACGGCATCGGCACCTCGGGCGCTTTCAGCTCCGGGGTGAATTTGGCGCCAAGGCTTTTGATCAGCGCGATGCTCTCGTCATGGGTCATCAGCGTGCCTGACGCGGCGTAAAGATCGGTGCGCCAGCGCGGCGTGCCGTTCATGAATTCTTCAAGCGTCTTCGCATCCGGATTGAAGCCGTCCATCTTGGCGGTGAGCCGCCTGAACTCGGCGAGCGTGATGTCGCTGGTGCAGCATTTTGCGGAAGCCTTTTTGCCAGTGGTGGGATCGGCGGGGGCAAACGGCTGCGAGCATTTGGCGGCAAGATCGGGCACGGCGAGAATATTGGTCGTGGTGTGCAGGTCGCATTGCGAATGCCGGCACACCAGCTCCTTGTCCTTGGTGAAGGTGACGTCGCATTCGATCACGCCGGCGCCCATGCGCGCGGCGGCGAGATAGGATTCCCTGGAATGCTCCGGAAACATCAGCGCCGCGCCGCGGTGGCCGATGGAAAAATCGCTCTTTTGGAACGGCCCGGTGCATTGGCTGAGTTTCTGCTTCAGCGGCCCGTCCTTCATCTTGTCCACGAGATAGAACGGCCGCGGCCCGATCTGGGCCTCCTTCGGCAGGACGGCATCCTGCGCCGCGGCCGGCAGGCCTGCGGCCAGCACCAGCAGCGTTGAGAGCAGGGCAGGGCGAAATCGGATGGACATGGGTGATACCCTCAATGATGCATTGCGGGGGGTCGATATATCACGGAGCATGTGACGGTTACGTGTTCGGCCGCGGCCATTTGCAAGGCCGCCGGGGAAGCCTTGATGGGCAAGAGGATCAATCGCTGCATCGAGCTGCTCGAGCAGGATCAGGCCATCTACTATGACGGTCCGCACAGCGGCCATGTGCTGACGGCCGCGCAGGGCGCCGCCGATGCCGCGACCTGGGCTGACTACATGAATGTCGGCATGGAGCATGGCGCCTTCGACATGGCGGGCCTTGCGGAATACATGCGCGGGATGGCCGACGCCGGACCGACGCGCTCGGGCCATCGCACGCCAGCCGTGATCGTCGAGGCGCCGGTGAACGGGATCGACGCCGCGCATGTTCGCTACAATGCCTGGCAATTCCGCCAAATCCTCGGCCGCGGCGTACACGGCATCCTGCTGTGCCAGGCCGAAAGCGCCGATGCGGTGCGCGCCTTCGTGGAATCCTGCCGTTACCCCCACAATACGATCGGCGTTGATCCCGCAATTCCCTCGCCAATGGCGCGGCTGGAGGGGGCGAGACGTACCTCAGACGGCGGCAACGATCCCGCCGGCCGGAAACAGCTCGGCATCGGCACGCGCGGGCGCGGATCGGAGAGCACGGCGGCGCCGGTCTGGGGCCTCTCCACGGAAGAGTATATGGCGCGCTGCGATCCCTGGCCGCTCAATCCGGAAGGCGAGCTGCTGCTCGGCGTGAAGCTGGAAAGCCCCGAAGGCATCGCCAATTGCGAAGAGATCATCGCGGTGCCCGGCCTCGGATTTGCCGAGATCGGGCCGGGCGACCTCAGTCTCTCGCTTGGCTACCGCACCATTCCGCGCGAGCCGTTTCCGCCGGAAATGCGCAAGGCACGCGACCGCGTCCTTGCCGCCTGCCGCAACAGCGGCGTGGCCTTCCTGCAGTCCTGCACGGCTGACGACGTGATCGCCAAGATCGGCGAGGGCGTGCGCGTGTTCGCCGGCCACAGCGAGGAGGCCGCTGCAAAGGGTCGGGCGTATCAGAAACGGAAGTTGCCGGCATAGCGCCGCAATAAACAAATGGAGGAAACCATGTCGTCAGCCTATTTCATCGTCCGCGCCACCGTCAGCGATCCCGCCAAACGCGCCGCGTTCGACGCCTGGTATTCGCGCGAGCATTTGCCTGATGCCGTCATGGCATTCGGCGCGCAAAAAGCCTGGCGGTTCTGGAGCGTCACCGACCCCTCGCTGCATCAGGCGATGTATCAGTTTGCCGACAGGGCGGCGCTGGAGCGCGCCACCAGCGGCGACGAGATAAAGCGGCTGGTCGCCGATTTCAATCGCGACTGGCCCGACGTGACGCGAACCCGCGAAGTGCTGGTCCTGGCGGAGGAATTTGCGGGGACTCGATGATCGTCGTCCCGGCGAAGGCCGGGACCCATACGCCGAAGCCCGAATTGTTTTTGCGCGATGGTAGTTGGCTTTCCCTTAAACAACGTCACCCAGTGGTTATGGGGCCCGGCCGGCGCCGGGACGACCTGGAACAAGAATCTTGTTCGTGACTTAGCCTCCTCGCGACGCGCCCCGCAAATATGAACGCGCGGTTCAGCACGCATTCATCACGGCGCGGTGAAACTCGCGTCGCATCACGCGCGACTGGAGGAGGGACGAAAAAATGGAACGCAGGGAATTTCTCAAGATCGCCGCGGGTATTGCCACCGGTGTCGCGGCCGTTGCCGCGACCGCGCAGGCCGCCCCGCTCATGCCGCAGCCTCTGAACGAGGACGCGAAACTGCCGAAAAATCCCGATGCGCAGCCCGCCGTGACGTCAGGCGACGAAGTCGATCGCCTGCAGCCGGAGGAAGTGCGCTGGGGCCGTCGACGCTGGGGTTGGCGCCGCCGCCATTGGGGCTGGCGCCGCCGGCGTTGGGGTTGGCGCCGACGCCGCTGGTGGGGTTATCGCCGGCGCTGGCGTCGCCGCTACTGGCGCCGTCGCTACTGGCGCCGCCGCTACTGGTGAGCGCGGCCTGTGTGACGGGCTCGCTGCACTTCCAGCTTTGATAGTTCTCACCAGCCCAACCAAGGAAAGGGGATAAATCCATGAAGATAGTTGCAGCATCGCTTTTGTCGCTCGGCCTCGGCCTTGCCGCGGTCTCCGCGTCACAGGCGATGCCGGTTGCGCCGCTCGGCCCGTCGCAGACCGCCTCGGAAGACATCATCCAGGTCGCGCAGGGCTGCGGACCGGGCTTCCACCGCGGCCCTTATGGCGCCTGCCGTCCGCTGTACAGCTGCCCGCCTGGTTGGCACACCGGACCGTTCGGCCGCCGCTGCGTTCCCAACCGCCGTTGGTGACCGGCAGCTCAAGCGGGAGGGCAGGGATCGCGCGATCCCTGCCTTTCTCTTTTCTTTTGCGATTTGCCATGCGGCCACAGACGGGCCAGCATCCTTCGAGGCGCGGCCGCGTCTCAGGATGAGGGTGGAGTGCCGGTTTGCGTGAGCTAGCCCGCACCCGCGCCGAACAGCGCGCTAAAACGCTTTTCGCCGGTGCGGGTGAAATTGACGACGCGGCTGCCCGGCGTCGCATCGCGCGCCGCCCAGTTCAGCTCGGTGAAGCGCGACATGATCGCCGCCCCCAGCGTGCCGGCGAGATGATGGCGCCGCTCGCTCCA
>Ga0081539_10001395_pt1 | contig 41609 bp, 39 predicted proteins | sample TabmetS4T2R2_FD_71023 | JGI IMG/M metagenome (GOLD analysis project Ga0081539, IMG submission 71023) | Tabebuia heterophylla rhizosphere microbial communities from the University of Puerto Rico - S4T2R2 | ecosystem: Host-associated > Plants > Roots > Rhizosphere ... | reverse complement strand
GGTCCATGGCGTCGCCGCCACGGGGGTCCGTCAGGTTGGCCAGCAGCTTGAGCACGAACCGCATCAGTGCGGGATGGGGCATGCCGTGCTTGGTGGCGATGCGCATGATGTGGGGGTTACCGATCAACTTCACGAATACCCCACCGAGGCGGTAATAGCCACCGAAACGCAGGCTCAGCTCGGCCGGATACGCCCGCAGGGCCCGCTCCCGGTCGGCGCCGGCCGGGCGGGCGATAGCCTGCACGGCCACCTCGGCGGCCAGTTCGCCGGACTCCATCGCGTACGCGATGCCCTCGCCGTTCATCGGGTTGACCATGCCGCCGGAGTCACCGACCAGCATCATGCCGCGGCTGTAGTGGGGTACCCGGTTGAAGCCCATGGGCAGCGCCGCGCCCAGGATCGGCCCGTCCGCGTTGGCCTCGTCGCGCATGCCCCAGTCGGCGGGCGTGCCGGCCAGCCAGTCGGTGAGCATGGCGCGGTAGTTCGTCTTGCCGAAGGCGCTGGACGAGTTGAGGATGCCGAGGCCGACGTTCACCCGGCCGTCGCCCAGCCCGAAGATCCAGCCGTACCCGGGCAGCAGCCGGTCTCGGTCCTGCGCGCTGCGCAGCTCGAGCCAGGACTCCAGATAGTCGTCGTCGGCGCGCACCGGCGAGTGGTAGTAGCGCCGGACCGCCACCCCGAGCGGCCGGTCGTCGCGCTTGGTCAGGCCCATCGCCAGCGGCAGCTTGCCGGAGACGCCGTCCGCGGCGATCACCAAGGGCGCGCGGTACTCCACCGGCTCCCGACCGGGACCGATCTTGGCCTGTACGCCGATGGCGCTGCCGTCCGCGTCCAGCACCGGACCTGTCACCGTCACCCCGGTCCGCAGCAGCGCGCCGCCCTCGGCCGCCCGCCTCGCCAGCATGTCGTCGAAGTCGAGCCGGGTGCGCACCAGGCCGTAGCCGGGAAAGCTCGCGAGCTCGGGCCAGTCCAGCTCCAGCCGGACGCCGCCGCCGATCACCCGCAGGCCCTTGTTCTGCAGCCAGCCGGCCTTCTCGGAGGTGTCCACACCCATCCGGACGAGCTGCCGGACGGCCCTGGGCGTCAGGCCGTCACCGCACACCTTCTCGCGCGGGAACTCGGTCTTCTCCAGCAGCAGGACTCGCAGGCCGTGCCGGGCCAGGTGATAGGCCGCCGCGGACCCGCCAGGTCCGGCCCCGACGACGATCGCGTCCGCTTCGTCGGCGATGGCGCCGGCTGCTAGTCGGTCGTGCACGGCACACCTCCGTCTCGTGCGGGCTCGTGAAACAGTTCACAAGCGCGCCCAGATCGGAGTCTAAGACCGTCATCGAAACTCGTTCGGGTTAGGCAACCCTAACTGACCGACCCCGCAGAATTGCCCGATCCGCCCTCGCCCGGCTCCGACTCCAGATAGTCCCGAAACGTACCGCCCATTGCCCGATCCAGCGCGACGATCAGCTCATCTACCAGATCCTGGGCCAATTCCGGATCTTGCGCGGCCACCATCCGGATCCTGGTCGCCAGTTCCATGCTGCGCCTTTCGCCGGCGTCCTGCTCGTCGATCGCGATGTCGATGTCGGTGTCCTCGAGATGCCCGAAAGTCGTCATGGGCCGAGCAAAACAGGAATCCGGGCGCGGTGGGCCCGAATGCCCGTTTTATGCCCTGGTAGCGCGATGCAGCGCGACAATGCCGCCGGTGAGGTTGTGCCACCCGACCCGGGTCCACGGTCCCGTCCGCGCGATCCGTTCGGCGAGATGGGCCTGGTCCGGCCAGGCGCGGATGGATTCGGCGAGGTAGACGTACGCGTCGGGGTTGCTCGACACGCGGCGGGCCACGGCCGGCAGCGACCGCATGAGGTACGACAGGTAGACCGTCCGGAACGCCGCGTTGGTGGGATGACTGAATTCGCAGACCACCAGCCGGCCACCGGGCCGGGTCACCCGGGCCAGCTCGCGCAGGGCCGCGCCCGTGTCCACCACGTTGCGGAGCGCGAAGGAGATCGTCACCGCGTCGAAGGTGCCGTCGGCGAACGGCAGCCGCAGGGCGTCCCCGGCGAGCAACGGCACGGCGGGGCGGGCACGGCGGCCGGCCCGCAGCATGCCGATGGAAAGGTCGGCACCCACCGCGTACGCGCCGGAGCGCGCCAGCTCCTGGGTCGAGACGCCGGTGCCGGCCCCGACGTCGAGCACCCGCTCACCCGGCCGCAACCCCAGGGCCACCCGGGTGGCCCGGCGCCAGCCACGGTCCCGGCCGACGGAGAGCACGGTGTTGGTCAGGTCGTACCGCCGGGCGACGCCGTCGAACATCTCGGCGACCTCGCGGGGCTGCTTGTCCAGATCTGCGCGCGTCACGCCGGACAACTCTGCCACCGCCGGACCTGACCGTCCCACCCGCCACCCGCGAGCGGACCGAAGACCCGTACAGAACGGGCGGGATGGTGACCCATCCCGCCCGTACCTTTGTGCGTTATATATACGACCGCCACCGGTCGGGTCCGCGACCGTCACCGGGAAGTTGCGTCCCCGGTTCCGTTCCAGAAAGTTCCCTGCCTTACGGAGGCAACCTAACCAGTGGGATCAGGGTGGACCAGAGGTTGACGTGGCTCGTTACAAAGCAGCAATACTTCGCTCGCCGGCCCGCTACGAGACGTCGACCAGCGGAAGCGTGCGGCCCGCGCCGCCACCGGGCATGGCGATCGACGAGAAGTGCGAGACGACCCGATCGTCGGTCGGGTCGTCGGCCGGCGTGCGGTGCACCGCGAGGTGCCGGTAGAGCGTGTCCCGCTGGGCCGGGATCCGGTCCGCCGTCCGGATCATCCAGATCAGCTCGTGCAGGTTCGACCGGTGCCGGGCGCCGGCCGAGGAGATCACGTTCTCCTCGAGCATGATCGAGCCCAGGTCGTCGACGCCGAGGTGCAGCGCCAGCTGACCGACGTCCTTGCCGGTGGTCAGCCAGGACGCCTGCAGGTGCGCGACATTGTCGAAGAAGAGCCGGGACACCGCGATGAAACGCAGGTACTCCAGGGTGGTGGCCTGGGTGCGGCCCTTGAGGTGGTTGTTCTCGGGCTGGTAGGTCCAGGGGATGAAGGCGCGGAAGCCCCCGACCTCATGGCCGCTCTCGACCGCCTCGTCGCGGTAACCGTTCGCCACCGCCCGGTCCTGCACGTCCCTGATCATCCGGATGTGCTCGATGCGCTCGGCGTTCGTCTCGCCGGTGCCCATCATCATGGTCGCGGTCGAGGACAGGCCGTTGCGGTGCGCGATCGCCATGACCTCGAGCCAGCGCGCTCCGCTCTCCTTGAGCGGCGCGATCGCCTTGCGCGGCCGGTCGGGCAGCATCTCGGCGCCGGCGCCGGCGATCGAGTCCAGGCCGGCCGCCTTGATCCGGAGCACCGCCTCCTCGATCGTCACGCCGGAGACCTTGGCCATGTGCAGGATCTCGCTGGGGCCGATCGAGTGGATCGCGAGCCGCGGATATGCCTGCTTGACCGAGGAGAAGAGCCGCTCGTAGTACGGCACCCCGTAGTCCGGGTGATGGCCGCCCTGCAGCATCACCTGGGTGGCGCCGAGGTCCACCGCCTCGCCGCACCGGCGCAGGATTTCGGCCGTCGAGTGCGACCAGCCCTCGCTGTGCTTGGGCGCCCGGTAGAACGCGCAGAACTTGCAGGCGGTGACGCACACGTTGGTGTAGTTGATGTTGCGGTCGATGAGGTAGGTGACGATGCCGTCCGGGTATCGGCGGCGACGCACCGCGTCCGCGGCCTCGCCGAGCGCGTGGAACGGCGCCTCCGTGTAGAGCAGCAGAGCCTCCTCCGGCGTGATCCGCCCGCCGTCGGCGGCGCGCTGCAGGATGTCGTCGATCTCCGGGTTCGCCGTCACGAGTGGAAGCGTACGTCCCGCGGCCGGGCGACGTCAGCGGCGAGGGTCACGGTCGTACTCTCGATGCGTCGCTCAGGGGGTGGGAGTGCTAGTCGTACACGGCGGCTGGGTGCCGGGCACGGACGGTCCGGGGCGCCTCGCGGTCTGGGCCGAGGAGCCGGGCCGCCCGCTCACCACGTCGTCTCGGGCACGGACCCGGCCGCATCCCTTCGCGGAGCCCGCGGAGTTGCTGGCCGCGACGCTCACCGCGTCGTCGGAGGACCTCCGCGACGCCCTCGCCAAGGCGGCGCCGGGCCTCGTGACCCTGCGGCTTCCCGGCACGGCACGGGGTCCGCTGCCCTCACCGGAGACCGGGGCCGAGGTTCCGGCGCGCGGCGTCCGGCTGGGCGTCTGGACGATTCCGGCACTGCTGGTGTCCGGCCAGGACGCGCTCGGCGCGCTCGGCGCGCTGGCCGGCCCCGATCCGGACGGCTCGTGGATCGCCGCGTCCTCCCTGCGTTACCTGTGTGTACTCGCCGGGCACGCGTGCGACCTGGCGAAACGCGGCCGGATGCTGCCTGGGCTGGTGCGCGAGAACGGCATGTCGGCGGCGCGCTGGCGTCCGGTGCTCACCGGTGCCGACGCCGCGGCCTACCGCGATTTCGCCTCGGCCCTGCCGCCGGTGGTGCGGGCGGCCGGCGGTGGCGTCGGGGCGACCCTTCGGGACGCGCTCGACGCGCTCGTCGACGGGGCCGCCCGGGCGGTACTTCCCGAGCGGCTCCTCCTGGGGCACCGGGCCGGCGCCCGAGCCCCCCTGGCCGACCGGTGGATCGCCGCGCTCACCGCGGCGGAGGCGACGCTGCCGGACGCCCGTCCCGCCGAGGTACGGGAGCTCGGCGCGGCGCTCGACGCCTGGATGCGGGCCGCCACCGAGGCGAATGGCCCGGTCCGGGTCAGCCTCCGGCTGATCGAGCCGCCGCCCGGTCAGGACTCGTGGGTCCTGGAGTTCGCGCTGCAGTCGGCCGAGGATCCGAGCCTTTACCTTCCGGCCGCCGCGGTCTGGGCCGGCCTGCGCTTCCCGGGCCTGCCGCCGCGGCCCGACGAGACTCTGCTGGCCGGCCTCGGCCGCGCGGTGCGCCTCTTTCCCCTGCTCCACGCGGCACTGCGCGACCAACAGCCCGAGGCGATGGAGCTGGACACCGCCGAGGCCCACGACTTCCTCCGGCACGCCGCCCCGCTGCTGCAGGCCGCCGGCTTCGGCGTGCGGTTGCCCGCCTGGGCCGGCCGTAAGGGCGTCGGCGTCAAGCTGACCGCCCGGTCGCGGACCAGGGGCACCGCGTCCCGGGCGCTGGCCCGTTCCGGATTCGGCCTGGCCGAGCTCGTCGACTTCCGCGTCGATCTGGTGATCGGCGACGGTGTGGTGAACGCGGAGGAACTCGCCGAGCTGGCCCGGCTCAAGGTGCCGCTGGTACGGGTCCGCGGCCAATGGGTGGAGCTCGACGACCGGCAGTTGGCGGCGGCGCTCCAGGCGGTCGGCCGGCGCCGCGAGGGCGAGACCACCGCCGGCGAGATCCTCCAGCAGGTGGTGGACGGCGGCGAGGAGGACCTGCCGCTCGTCGAGGTCGATGCCGACGGCGTGCTCGGCGATCTGCTCTCCGGCCGGGCGGCCGAGCGGCTCGATCCGGTGCCGACGCCGGTCGCGTTCCACGGCCGGCTGCGCCCCTATCAGGAGCGCGGCCTCTCCTGGCTGCATTTCCTCACCCGGCTCGGGCTGGGCGGCATCCTCGCCGACGACATGGGCCTCGGCAAGACGGCACAGACGCTCTCCCTGCTGCTCGCCGAGCGCGCCGGCGGCGAGACACCCGCGCCCACGCTCCTCGTCTGTCCTATGTCTCTGGTCAGCAACTGGCACAAGGAAGCGGCGCGGTTCGCGCCGAGCCTGCGCGTCTACGTCCATCACGGCGGTGTCCGCAAGCGGGAGGGCGAGTTGCGGGCCGCGGCCGGCGACGCCGATCTGGTCGTCACGACGTACGGGACGGCGCTGCGCGACCTGGCCGCCTTGCGCGACCTGACCTGGGAGCGAGTGGTCTGCGACGAGGCGCAGGCCATCAAGAACAGCGGAACGCGGCAGGCCCAGGCGGTACGCGGTATCCCGGCCCGGACGAGGCTCGCCTTGACCGGCACCCCGGTGGAGAACCATCTGGCCGAGCTTTGGTCCATCATGGACTTCTGCAATCCCGGTATGCTCGGCCCGGCGAAGCGGTTCCGCCGCCGCTTCCAGGAGCCCATCGAGGTACGTCAGGACGAGCAGGCCGCCGCGGCGCTGAAGCGCGCGACCGGGCCGTTCGTGCTCCGCCGCCTCAAGACCGACAAGTCGATCATCTCGGATCTTCCGGAGAAGAACGAGATGAAGGTGTGGTGCACGCTCACCGCCGAGCAGGCGACGCTCTACCAGGCGGTAGTCGAGGACATGATGGCCGCGATCGAGGACAGCGAGGGCATCCAGCGGCGGGGGAACGTGCTCGCCGCGATGACGAAGCTCAAGCAGGTCTGCAACCATCCCGTTCATCTGCTCAAGGACGGTTCGCGCTTGCCGGCGCGCTCGGGAAAGCTGGCCCGCCTGGAGGAACTCGCCGAGGAGATCGTCGCGGAGGGCGACAAGGCCTTGATCTTCACCCAGTACGCCGAGTGGGGCGCCGTCCTCCAGCCGTATCTGGCCGCACGGCTGGACCGCCCGGTGCTGTGGCTCCACGGTGGACTTCCGAAGGCCCGGCGCGACGAGCTCGTGGAGAGATTCCAGACCGACGGGGAGCCGATGCTCTTCCTGCTCTCCCTCAAGGCGGCCGGCACCGGCCTCAACCTCACTGCCGCCAACCACGTCGTCCACTTCGATCGATGGTGGAACCCGGCCGTGGAGGACCAGGCCACCGACCGTGCGTTCCGCATCGGACAGTCGCGCGACGTCCAGGTACGGAAGTTCATCTGCGCCGGAACGCTCGAGGAGAAGATCGACGCGATGATCGAGCGCAAGAAGGCGCTCGCCTCCTCGGTCGTCGGCACCGGCGAGGACTGGATCACCGACCTCACCACCGATCAGCTGCGCGAGCTCTTCGCGCTCGACACCGGGTCAGCACCCGCGCCTGGCCCGGACGATTCCGGGGCGGTGCGTTGACATGCCGGTGGATCCGGAAGGCAGATTCTTCGAGGCCACCCGACCGATCGAGGTGGACGGTGGCATCGCGGTGCGCGCCAAGCGCGGCGCCATCGGCGAACAATGGTGGTCGCGCAAATTCGTCGACGTGCTGGAACACATCTGCGATCGGGGCCGCCTGTCGCGCGGGCGCGCCTACGCCCGCAAGGGCCAGGTGATGGACTTCGCCGTGGAGCCGGGCCGGGTGACGGCCCGAGTACAGGGCTCGCGGCCGAAGCCGTACCAGGTGAAGATCCGCATCCCGGCCTTCGACGAGGCACAGTGGACGGCTTTGACCGAGACCATGGGCGCGCAGGCCCTGTATCGCGCCGCCCTGCTGGCCGGCGAGATGCCGCACGAGATCGTGGACGTGTTCGCCGAGCACGGCCTGCCGCTCTTTCCCGACCGGCTCGACATCGACTGCAGCTGTCCTGATTGGAGCGTGCCGTGCAAGCACGGCTCGGCCGTGCTGTACGTGCTCGCCGAGGCGTTCGACGGCGACCCGTTCCTCGTGCTGGCCTGGCGCGGCCGGGCCCGTCCCGAGCTTCTGGACGCGCTGCGCGGCACGCCGCAACCGGTCGAGGCCGTGGACCCGCTCGCCGTGGACGAGGTGGCGCTCGAGGAGCGGCTCGACGACTTCTACGCGCCGGCCATCAGCCTCAGCCGCCTGCGGGAACGTCCGTCCCGGGTGACCGCGCCACCGGAACTCCTGCTGCGGGCGCTCGACCCACCGCCCATCCGGGTCCGGCACATCCCGCTGGTCGACCTCCTCCGCCCGGCCTACCGGCAGCTCGCCGCTCCGCCGGACTGACCGCATAAGGTCGAACCATGAGTGAGATGAGCTACCGCCGGCTGGGCAACTCGGGCCTGGTCGTCTCCGTCGTCGGCATCGGATGCAACAACTTCGGCCGCAAGCTCGACGCCGACCAGACCCGTGAGGTCGTGGACGCGGCCTTCGACGCCGGAATCACGCTGTTCGACACCGCCGACGTCTACGGCACGCCACACGGCGCCTCCGAGGAGTGCCTCGGTGCCGCGCTGAAGGGCCGGCGCGACGAGGTCGTCCTGGCCACCAAGTTCGGCATGGACATGGGCGGCCTGAACGGCAACGACTTCGGGGCCCGCGGCGCCCGGCGGTACATCGTGCGCGCGGTCGAGGCCTCGCTGCGCCGGCTCGAGACCGACTACATCGACCTCTACCAGATGCACCAACCCGACCCGGCCACCCCGATCGAGGAGACGCTGACCGCGCTGGACGACCTGGTCCGCTCCGGCAAGGTGCGCTACCTGGGCAACTCGAACTTCGCCGGCTGGCAGATCGCGGACGCGGACTGGACCGCCCGGGCCGGCAACCTGACCCCGTTCGTCAGCGCCCAGAACCGCTACAGCCTGCTGCAGCGCCAGGTGGAGGCCGAGGTCGTGCCGGCCTGCGAGCACTTCGGTCTCGGCCTGCTGCCGTTCTTCCCGCTCGACTCCGGCCTGCTCACCGGCAAGTACCGCCGCGGTGAGGAGCCGGCCGCGGAGACGCGGATGGCCCAGGCGCGCTACCGGTCATGGCTGGACGACGCCGACTGGGACACGATCGAGGCTCTCACCGCGTTCGGCGCCGAGCGCGGCCGCGGCGTGCTCGACGTGGCTATCGCCGGCCTCGCCGCGCGCCCCGCCGTGACCAGCATCATCGCCGGCGCGACCAGTGCCGGGCAGGTGCAGGCGAACGCCGCGGCGGTCGCCTGGCGGCTCGGCGCCGACGACGTCGCCGCGCTCGACGAGGTCCTCGCGCCCTGACGGACGCTCGGCACGCGAGATCAAACCTCCGCGAAGGCCGGGCCGGCGGCGGGCAACGGCGGCACCTCGCCCCGCGCGGCGGCCCGGCGGGCGAACTCCCGGACGCCGGCGATCTGCCGGCGGCCGAGCGAGAAGTCGAGGGTCCGGAAGTACGTGGCCAGGGTCGCCGCGTCGAACGGCTCCCACCGCGCGGCGGCCTCGGCGGCCTCGTCCAGTTCGCCGAGGCAGAGGTCGCGGGAGCGCTGGAACGCCTCATGCACGTCCTTGACCACGCCCGGGTGGCCGGCGGCGAACTCCTTGCGGACCGCCCAGACGGCGAAGACCATCGGCAGGCCGGTCCACTCCTTCCAGGCCTGGCCCAGGTCGACCACCCGGAGCCCGTTCTTCGGCGCCTCGTACAGGGCGCGGAGCGCGGGGTCGCCGATCAGTACGGCGGCGTCCGCCTCCATCAGCATCTGGGTCAGCTCGGGCGGGCAGCGGAAGTAGCGGGGCTCGGCGCCGTACCGCTCGCTGAGCAGCATCTGCGCGAGCAGCACGCCGGTACGGGACGTGGAGCCGAGCGCGACCGGCCGGCCGTCCAGCTCCGCGAGCGGCCGGGTGGAGATGAGGTTGACCGACAGCACCGGGCCGTCGCTGCCGACCGCCAGGTCCGGCAGGAGCAGCAGATCGTCGGCGTGCCGCAGGTACTCCACCAGGGTGATCGGCCCGATGTCCAGGTCGCCGCGGACCAGGTCGGCACTGAGCCGGTCGGGCGTGTCCTTGCGCAGATCGACGTCGAGCAGGGCGCCCGAGCGCATGAGGCCCCAGTAGATCGGCAGGCAGTTCAGGAACTGGATGTGCCCGACACGGGGGCGGCTCGCGCTGTCGCTCATGCACCGACGCTATCCCGCACCGCCGCCGGTTCGCCCACCGCTGGAGGCGACGATGATTCACGTCGCACCAGAGGCATACACGTCACCACCGCCAGGAGCCCGGCCGCACCCGAGGCCGCCATCAGCCACCGCGGCTCGAAGCGCTGCACCAGCGGGCCGGCCGCGAGCAGCCCCAGCAGGCCGGCGCCCTGGACGGCCGCGCCGACGGCGGCGTACGCCCGACCGCGCGCCGCGGCGGGAGTGCGCCCCGCGACCAGCACCATGAGGAACACGTTGGTGCCGCCGTTGCCGGCGCCGCCCACGAGCCAGAGTGGGATCAGCCAGGCCGCGCTGCCGACCGCCGCCGAGCCGAGCAGGACCACGCACGAGGCGGCCGTGACGGCCAGCAGCAGAGGCATCGTGATCCGCCGGTCCGGCACCCGGCTGAAGACGACGCCGCCGATCAGCATGCCGGCGGTCCAGGACGCGGCGACCACACCGAACATGGTGGTGGATGCGGCCAGGGTGTCCCGGATGAAGAAGACCTCGACCACGTTGACCGCGTTGATACCCAGGACGACGGCGGCGAGCATGCCGGCCATCAGGGTCAGCGACGGATCGTCGCGCAGCCGCCACGGGAAAGCCGGAGCCGCCTCGGCCGCGACGCCGGGCCGCCGCCGCGTATGCAGGGCGAGGCCCGCCACCACGACGGCCAGGTAACTTGCGGCGTCCAGCAACAGCGGCAGCCGCGCGCCGGCCTGACCGACCAGCAGGCCGGCCAGCGCGGGCGCGAGCAGCATGCCGATCGCGCCCGCGGTCTGCGTGAGACCACTCGCCTTGGCCAGGTCCTCGCGGCGGACCAACTCCGGCACCAGGGCAGCCTGCGTCGGCTGGGTGACCGCGAGGCCGCAGGCGAGCACGGCCACCAGCGCGATGATCAGCACCGGCTCCCGGGCGTACGCGAGGAGCAGGCAGACGCCGGCCTGGACGAGCCCGGTCGTCACCAGCACCGTGCGGCTGTCCACCCGGTCGGCGATCCGGCCGGCGATCGGGCCGAGCAGAGCCGGCGGCAGGGTCGCCGCCAGCATGAGGCCGGAGACGGCCGAGCCGCCGTAACCGGCGTCGTGCAGGACCAGCGTGAGCGTGGTCGCCGCGAGGAAGTCGCCGCACACGGAGACGGCGCGCGTGCCGGCCACCAGGTAGACGTCGGACCAACGGGACTCGGCAGATGCGAAGGACATATTTCGAAGTTAGTCCTTCACATCTGATTGGCGCCAGCCCCGATTCTCAATCCGTCGGGAAAGCTAGGTAGTTGCAGTGCACCCGGCGCACGCCCGGCGGCGGGTCGAGTCGCCGGTCACGTTCCCGGTACCGCTCGACCAAGGCCCGCACCTCCGCGTTCAGCGCTTCCAGCTCGTCCACGGTCAACAGCAGCTCCTGGCCCAGAATCGCCGCGGTCTCCCGCCATTCCTCGGGCTCGTCCGGCATCCGCTCGATCCACTCGCGAATCCTGGCGATGTCCCGCGCGAGGAACAGGTTGGCCAGCGTCCGGGCGGCGTCCGCCGCGCCCGGCTTCGACAGATCCGCATTGATCTCCAAGCCCGAGCCCGTGCCGCGCCACACGCGCTCCCGTCCGTCCCCGCGGCTCGGCGCCTGCTCCACCAGGCCGTACTTGGCGAGCTCCCGCAGGTGGTAGCTGGTCGCGCTGGGCGAGAGACCCACCATGCGCGCGCACTCGGTGGCGGTTACCGCCGCGCCGGTGGTGTGCAGGTACTCGATGATCTCGATCCGCGCGGGATGGGCCAGCGCCCGCATCACCTGCGGATCACTGATCCGCAACCCGCCACTGTGCCGGTCAGCCATGTCCCCATTCTTTCAACGGGCGCGGGCTGGCAGGGTTCGGCCGTCAGGCGACCGCCGAGTGCGGATTCCGGTGGAGGAAATTCGGTGGAGCGGGGTCTTGGACACCGCGTAGGCTGGTTGACCGCTTGACGGCCGTGGTGAGCACGCACCGCACCGGACGTCCCCGCGCCGAAGGCCCCGTCCGAGGATGACCGTGGATCTGGACACCGAACTCTCCACCGAACGCCACCACCTGACCGAGTCCCGCGCCGCCCTGCGCCGCATGCGCGAGCGCGCCCAGGCCCTCTACTCCACCGGCGACAAGGTCGCCGGCGACGCCTACACCGCCGAACAGCTCGGCCGCCACATGGCGCGCCGCGTCCTCGAGCTCGCTGACGACCCCACCACGCCGCTCTTCTTCGGCCGCCTCGATCTCACCGACGGCGACCGGCACTACATCGGCCGGCGCCACGTCACCGACGACGCCGGCGAGCCGATGGTGCTGGACTGGCGTGCACCGCTGTCCCGGTCCTTCTATCGGGCGAGTGTCCGCGACGCCCGGAACGTCGCGGTGCGGCGCCGCTTCGGGTTCGTCAAGGGCGAGCTGACCAGCTTCGAGGACGAGCATCTGGACCGCGGCGAGGAGTTGGGCACCAACAGCCGCATCCTGACCGCCGAGATCGAGCGACCCCGGGTGGGACCGATGCGCGACATCGTCGCCACCATCCAGCCGGAGCAGGACGAACTCGTCCGCGCCGACCTCGCCGACTCGATCTGCGTGCAGGGCGCGCCCGGCACCGGCAAGACCGCGGTCGGCCTGCACCGGGCCGCGTACCTGCTCTATCTCCACCGGGCACGGCTACGCCGCTCGGGCGTCCTGGTGGTCGGGCCCAACACGGCGTTCCTGTCGTACATCTCGGCGGTCCTGCCCGCCCTCGGCGAGGTCGAGGTCCGCCAGGCGACGGTCGACGACCTGATCGGCCGGGTGCCGGTACGGGCGGCCGACTCGCCGGCGGCCACGCTGGTCAAACACGACGTACGCATGGCAGCCGTGCTCCGCCGGGTGTTGTGGTCCCGGCTGCGCAAGCCGGTCGAGCCCATCATGGTGTCGGACGGCTCGTACCGCTGGCGCATCGATCCCGAACCGCTACGCCGGATCGTCGACGAGGCGCGCCGCGAGGACCTGCCGTACGCGGTGGGCCGGGAACGGGTCCGGGCCCGGGTGGTCGCCCTGCTGCAACGGCAGTCGGAGTACCGCACCGGCAACTCACCGACCGAGGGCTGGTTGCGCCGGATGGGCAAGGTCGCGCCGGTCACCGCCTTCCTGGAGTACGCGTGGCCGGCCGTCACCGCCGAATCCCTGGTCGCCGACGTCCTCACGGACCCGTCCGTCGCCGACGGCATCCTCACCGCCGAGGAGCAGGAGGCGATCCGATGGACGAAACCCCCCAAGACGGTCAAGTCGGCCAAGTTCAGCCTGGCTGATCTGCTCCTCCTCGACGAGGCGGCCGGCCTGCTCGAGCGCGAGGCCAGCTTCGGGCACGTGGTGGTGGACGAGGCGCAGGACCTCTCCCCCATGCAGGCCCGCGTGATCGCCCGCCGTAGCGAGCACTCCTCCGTCACCGTGCTCGGCGACCTGGCGCAGGGCACCGCCCCGTGGGCCGCCGCGACCTGGGGGGACACGCTGGGCCACCTCGGCAAGCCGGACGCGGCGGTGGTGCCGCTGACGGTCGGATTCCGCGTTCCCGCGGCGGTTCTGGCGCTGGCCAATCGCCTGCTGCCGGCCCTGGACGTCGACGTGCCCGAGGCGGTGTCGCTGCGACGCGACGGCGACCTGGCGATCATCGAGGTGGCCGGGGTGTCCGAGGTGGACGCCGCGACGCTGGTGGAGGTGACGGCCGCGCTGGAGCACGAGGGATCGGTCGCGGTCATCGCGGTGGACGCGGCGGTGGACCGGCTGCGAACCGTCCTCGGCACCGCGGGGATCGCCACCGCGACACCGGACGACGTCGACTCCGAGGCACGGGTCACGGTGGTGCCGGCCACGATCGTCAAGGGCCTGGAGTACGACCACGTGATCGTGCACGAGCCGGCCGACATCGTGGCCGCCGAGCCGAGAGGGCTCAACCGCCTGTACGTGGTCCTCACCCGGGCCGTCTCCCGGCTGTCGGTGCTGCACGCCAAGCCGCTGCCGGAACCGCTCACCGCTGCGGTCTGATCGACGGGCCGATCGAGGGACGCGACTCTGCCGATTCGGTCAGAAAGTCGGACTGTCCAAGGCACCGAAACGTACGCGGTGCGACGATTCGCCCATGACAGCGTCGACGCCGGGTTCGCCGACCTGGGTGGATCTCGCAACCGCCGACCTCAAGGACGCGAGGCGTTTCTACACCACACTCTTCGGCTGGACGGCGGATGTCGCCGGCGCCGAGTACGGCGGGTACACGACGTTCCTGCTCAACGGCGAGCCGGTGGCCGGCGCCGGTCCACTGTACGGGGAGGGCCAGCCCACGGCATGGAGCACTTACCTGGCAACCGACGACGCGGACGCCGTCGCGGCCCGGGTGGAGGCGGCCGGCGGCCGGGTCCTGGTGGCTCCGTTCGACGTGCCCGACCAGGGCCGGATGGCCGCCTTTCTGGACTCGGGCGGCGCGGCGTTCAGTGTGTGGCAGGCCGGGGCGATGCGCGGGGCGGCCTTCTTCGACGTGCCCGGCGCGCTGACCTGGAACGAGCTGAACACCCGGGACGTAGACGGATCGATGGCCTTCTATCGGGCGGTGTTCGGCTGGGCGTACCGTATGACCGAGATGGCCGGCCTCCCGTACGTCGTGGCGAAGCTGCACGAGACGCCGATCTGCGGCATCCAGCCGATGATCGGCGACGAATGGCCGGTCGACATGCCACCACATTGGATCGTGTATTTCGCCGTGCGCGACTGCGACATCACCGCCCAGCACGCCGCCGGCCTCGGCGGTCGCGTCCTGCACCCGCCGACCAGCCTGTCGATCGGCCGGTACGCCGTGCTCGAGGATCCGCAGGGCGGGATCTTCGCCGTCCTGGCCGGCCACGGCTGACCCGTCAGCCGCGTACCGGAACGACGAGCGGACCGCGCTCACCGTCGATGACCCGCACCCGGACCCGGTAGTGCGCCGCCAGATGTGCCTCGGTGAGCACCTCACGCGGCGACCCGGCCGCGGCCACCCGGCCGGCGGCGAGCAGAACCATGCGGTCGGCGTACTCGCCCGCCGTCGAGAGGTCGTGCATGGTGGTCAGCACCGTGAGGTCGCGCTCGGCGCGCAGGTGATCGACCAGCTCGAGCACCTCCTGCTGATGTCCGATGTCGAGGGCGCTGGTGGGCTCGTCGAGGAGCAGGGTCCGGGCACCCTGGGCGAGCGCCCGGGCCAGGAAGACCCGTTGCCGTTCGCCGCCGCTGAGCGTGTCCAGCCGGCGCCCGGCGAACCGGGCCAGATCGAGGGCGGCCAGGACGTCGGCCACGGCGGCGAGGTCGGCGGCCGACTCGCGGCCCAGTGGCGGGATATACGGCGTACGTCCGAGCAGCGCGTAGTCGAAGACCCGCATGGCGGGCGGCACCACCGGCGATTGCAGGACGGTCGCTACGGTCTTCGCCCGGTCCCGGCGGTGCAGCCGTTCGACCGGCGTGCCGTCCAGTTCGACGACGCCCTCGAAGGGCAGCAGCCCACCGATCGCACGCAGCGCGGTGGACTTGCCCGCGCCGTTCGGGCCGATGATCGTGACCCACTCGCCCCGCGCCACCGTCAGGTCGACGCCGCCCAGGATCAGTGTGCCGTCGAGGCGTACCCGGAGGTCCGCCACCGCGACCGCGGGTGCATCGCTCATGGCGCGACCGACCGGCTCGTTCGCAGCACGACGATGAAGAACGGCGCGCCGAAGAAGGCCGTGACCACGCCGATGGGGATCTCGGCTTGACCGCCGGTGGTGCGGGCGAGCAGGTCGGCCAGGGCGAGGAACGCGCCACCGAAGAGGACGGAGAGCGGCAGGATCGACCGGTAGCTGGGGCCGCCCAACAGGCGGATGGTGTGCGGGATGATGATCCCGACGAAGCCGATCAGACCGGAGACCGACACGGCCGCCGCGGTGGCCAGCGACGCCGCGATGATCAGCAGGTAGCGGCTGCGCTGCGGGTGCAGCCCGAGGCTGGTCGCCTCGTCGTCGCCCACCGTGAGGACGTCCAGCTCGCGCCGCTGGGCCAGGACGATCGCGCTGGTCACCGCCGCGTACGGCACGATCATGAGCACGTCGTGCCAGCCGGCCGTCGCCAGCCGCCCGAGCAACCAGGAGTACACCTCCCGCAGCGTGTCCACGTTGCGCTGCATGAGGAATGTCTGTGCGGCGCCGAGGAACGCCGAGACGGCGACGCCCGCCAGGATCAGCGTGGCCGGCGAGCGGTCGCGCCCGCCGGCAGCGCCGAGCAGCCAGGTCAAGGTCAGCGCGATGAGCGCGCCCGCGAACGCGGCCACCGGTACGCCGAACGGCAGACCCGCCGTGGCGTCACCGCCGGCCGCGTTCCCGCGCAGGGCGATGACCGCGGTGACGCCGAGCCCCGCCCCGGCCGCCACCCCGAGCAGCTGGGGGTCGGCCAACGGATTGCGGAAGACACCCTGGTAGGCGGCTCCGGCCAGGGCCAGCATGCCGCCCACGAGCAGGCCCAGCACGACGCGAGGTAACCGGAGCTGGGTGAGGATGGCGACCTCACGCTCGGTGAGTCCGCTGTGCAGGCGTACGCCCGGAACGAGATTGAGCAGCTCGGCCGCGACGCCCACCGGCGGCAGCGAGACCGAGCCGAAGGCGAGGCCGGCAAGGAGCGCGACCAACACCGTCAGCACGCCTCCCGCGAGCCAGACCGGTCGCAGGCCCGCGGGCCGCATCACGGTCCGGGTGGCCGGTCCGGCGGCGCGGAGGCCGGAGCTCACGCCGGGACCTTGACCACCGCATCCGCGACCGACTGGACGAGTTCGACGGTGCGCGGGCCCCAGCGGGAGGCGATGTCGTCGTTGAGCGGGAAGATCTGGCCGGACTTCACCGCGGTGACAGTGTTCCAGCCCTTGCGGGCAGTGACCGTCTGCACGGACTGCTGACAGCAGTCACTGTCGGCCAGGAAGATGGTGTCGGGATTCGCCTTGATCAGCGCCTCCTGCGACAGCTGCGGATATCCGCCGTGGGTGCCGGCGGCGTCGGCCGGATCCGCCACGTTGGTCATGCCGAACATCGCGAAGATCGAACCGATGAACGTCTTCGAGGTGGCGCTGTAGAGGTCGGGGCTGAGTTCGTAGTAATAGGTGAGCGGCGCCCCGCGCTGGGGCACCGCCTTGACGATCTTGTCGATGTCCGCGGCCATCCGCTCGTGGAGCGCGGTGGCCTCGTCCTGGTGGCCGGTGAGCGCGCCAAGCTCCCCGATTTCCCGGTACGTGTCCTGCATCGTCGTGGCGGCCGGCGTCAGGAAAACCGGGATCTTGAGTTTCTCGAGCTGCGAAGAGATCTTGTCGATGTCGTTGGAGAGGACCACCAGGTCCGGATTCTTGGCGGCGATGGCCTCGGCGCTCGGAGTGAAGCCCGACAGCTCGCTCTTCGGCGCCTCGGGCGGGTAGTCCGACTGGTCGTCGACCGCGGTGACCTGCGAGCCGGCGCCGATCGCGAAGAGCATCTCGGTGGCGGTGGGGGTCAGCGAGACGATCCGCTCCGGCCGCTGGGTCAGAGTGACCGGCCCGACGGTGACCGGGTACGCGGCACTGGCGCTCGGCCGCGGCCCCGTGCTGTTCTCGTCGCCACCGGCGCAGCCGCCGGTGAATAGCAGAGCAGCCGCCGCGGCAGCCGCGATGAACACGCGTTTCATCAGATCCTCCTGTCGGCCGGGCCGTGGTGCTTCGCCGACAGGGCCCCGGGCGGGGCGTTCCGTCCGCGAGGCGCCCCTCCCCGGGAGCGCTGGTTCGCGACCGCCGCCCAGGCGACCTGGCTCGTCCTCCCGAGGAGGCATCACAGTTGCGGGACAGCGCCGGGATCGCACCGGCTTCGCTGGAACGCGGTCATCCGCACGCTATCCCACGGCTGCGGGGTAGGCTGCGCTGGTACGCCTCTGCGAAGAATGGACTATTTCTTGTCGTCGGTGACGGGCTCGGCGGGCAGGGTGCCGTCCGCGCTGGCGCCGGGCGCCGGCCCGATCGGTTCCTGCCCGGATCCGGAGGCACGGTCACCGGCGGCGGCCGCGGCCTCGTCACCCGCCAGGGCCGCGCGCAGCCGCTCCTTCTCGGCCGCACGCCGGGACGCCACGGAGCTCAGCTGCTCCGCCATCTGGTTGCGCCAGTCGGCGAGCAGAAAGTACGAGAGCACGGCCGACACCACGAGCGCGATCATCGCGCGCACGAGGATGTTCAACGGCACCGGCAGGAGCAGCACGAAGATCAGCACGAACAGGCCGAGACGACCGAGCGTGTACTTCAACGCGGGACTCATCTTCATCACTTCCTAGCCCGCGCGGTGGTCGAGCCACCGGAGGCCGTAGAACCAGATCAGGCCGTACACCACCGTACCGGCCGTGGCGGCGGCCAAGCCGCTGACCAGGGCGGGAAAGATTGCCGCCGCGAGCCCGGCGACGCTCATCCCGGCGGCGACGCCGAAGCCGGCGCCCAGAATCGCCACCACGACGCGGGGCGCACCGAAGCCCTCGGCGCGGAACTCCTCGACGAACAGCCACACCGGCAGGATGAGCGCCAGCCAACCACTCGTTTCGCCGAACCTCGAGACCCGGGTCAGCGACAGGATCGCCTCGAAGACCAGCAGCACCAGCACGCCGGCGACCAGGCCGGCCAACGCGGTCCCCAGCAGATCACGGGCCGTGGCGAGGCGCCCGTTCGCGTCACGCCGCGGGCGCCACTCACGCTTGGTGTCCGTCATGACAAACCCCGCGGGTACGCCCCGGCCCTCCCCTACGCCCAGACCTGCTGCGGCTCGCTGCGGCGCTCGGCCAGCGACGGCGCCTCGCCGTATTCCCGGACCACCTCGTACCGCGTGTTCCGCTCCACCGGCCGGAAGCCGGCGTCCCAGATGAGATGGAGCAGGTCGTCGCGGTGCATGGTGTTCGGCGTGCCGTAGGAGTCGGCATCGTGGGTGATCTTGTACTCCACGACCGAGCCGTCCAGATCATCGACGCCGAAGTTCAGCGAGAGCTGGGCGACCGACAGGCCGTGCATGACCCAGAAGCACTTCACGTGCGGCACGTTGTCGAACATCAGCCGGGAGACGGCGAACGTCTTGAGCGACTCGGCGGGCGCCGCCATCGTGGTACGCGACTGGAGCCGGTTACGGATCTTGCCGTCTTTCGAGTCGACGAAGTCGTGCTGGTAACGCAGCGGGATGAAGACCACGAACCCGCCCGTCTCGTCCTGCAGCTCGCGCAGCCGCATGACGTGGTCGACCCGGTGCCGGCGCTCCTCGATGTGGCCGTAGAGCATGGTGGCCGGGGTCTTCATCCCCTTCTCGTGGGCCAGCCGGTGGATCCGTGACCAGTCTTCCCAGTGGCAGTCATGGTCGACGATGTGCTGGCGCACCTCCCAGTCGAAGATCTCCGCGCCGCCGCCGGTGAGCGACTCCAGTCCGGCGTCCATGAGCTCGTCGAGGATCTCGCTGGCCGGCAGGCCGCTGATCTTCTCGAACCACTGCACCTCGGTGGCGGTGAAGCACTTCAGCTTGACGTTGGGCAGCGCGGCCTTCAACTCGCGCAGCACCTTGGGGTAGTACCGCCAGGGCAGGGTGGGGTGCAGGCCGTTGACGATGTGCAGCTCGGTGAGCTGCTCGTCCTCCATCTCCTTGGCCTTACGGACCGCCTCGTCGACACGCATCGTGTAGGCGTCCTTCTCGCCCGGCTTGCGCTGGAACGAGCAGTACGCACAGCTGGCGGAGCAGACGTTCGTCAGGTTGAGGTGCCGGTTGACGTTGAACATCACCCGGTCACCGTTCATCTCGGTGCGCCTGTGCTGCGCCAGCCGGCCGAGCCAGGCCAGATCGTCCGACTCGTAGAGCGCGATGCCGTCCTCACGGGTCAGCCGCTCGCCGGCATAGACCTTGGCCTCGAGCTCACGCTTCAGTCCGGCGTCCATCCGCCCCGCGGTCATCTGTGGCCCCTTTCCGATCCTCGCCGTCGAGAGTACGTCCCACCTCCGACAAGAGCATGAGTGCGGGGTGTCCGGGTGGCTCGTTTCCCGGATTCCCAGAGTTCTTTCACCCTGGATCAATCGACAGCGATGCGAGGTGTGCGGTATGCCTAAGAGGGACATCAAGCGGCGGCCGGACCGCCGCGGACGGGGAGCTAATGGCGACAGCACGGTACGGAGATCGGCGGATACCCTCCGTTCGCCCCTGGTGGCGTCCGGTGGTGTATTCGGCGGCGGCCGCCGCCGCGATCTCCGCCCTCTTCAACCCGGTTCCGGCCCTGGCTGCTCCGGCCGTGCCGCAGGCGCCCGCCGCCGCGCCCGCGCTACCGCTGGTGCCCGCCGCCCCTCCCGCCGTGCCGCAGGTGCCCGCCGCCGCCCCGGCCGTCCCCGACATCGGCTCTCGGCCGATGCCGCTCGGCACGCTGCTGCTACCGGGACAGGCGGCTGCCACTCCGGCGGCCTCGGCGAGTCCGGGCGCTCCCGCGACCAGCCCGGTCGTGCAGCGGATCGAGAAGGGGCGCGCCGAGATCTCCACCCTCGGCGACCAGCTGATCCGCGTCGGCCAGGACCGTGACCTCGCCCGCGACCAGTACGCCGTCGCGGTGCAGAGGAACGCCGACGCCGAGACCGTGCTGCGCGAGGCGCAGACCGCCGCCGCGGACGCCGCGGCCGCCGCGATGCGCAAGGCCGCCGCGATGCCGCCCGGCACGGACGACTCCGGCCTGCTCGGCCTGGACGATCTGGCCCGTATCCAGCGCGGCGACGGCGGCTCCCAACAGGCGGCCGCGCGCCAGCTCGAGCGCGCACAGATGGTGGCGCGGCTCGCGCTCGACGAGCGGACCCTGACCGAGCAGCGTTACGGCGAGCTCGCCGCGCAGTACGACACACTCAACGCCGAGCTCGTCCGCAAGCAGAGCGCACAGCAGAAGCTGGAGCTCGACAACAACGCCGAGCTCAGCCTCGCTGAGGCCATCGAGACCGCCGAGGACAGCCGCCTCGGAGCGGAGTACCTGGCCGGGGCCGAGGCCGGACGAGGCGCCGACCGGCGCGCCGTTCAGGCACTGGAGTTCGCGCTCGCCCAGCGCGGCGACCCGTACGTGTGGTCCGAGGAAGGTCCGGATCAGTACGACTGCTCCGGCCTGACGTACGCGGCATACCGTTCGGTCGGCTTCCCGCTGGCGCGGGTGTCTCGGGACCAGTACTGGCAGACTCGCAACAAGGTCGTCGACCGCTACTCGCTGCTCCCCGGTGATCTGCTTTTCTTCAGCTACTCGAACAGCTGGCGGGGCATCCACCACGTCGCGATGTACGCCGGGAACGGCATGATGGTGGAGGCGCCGCGGACCGGACTGAACGTGCGGCTGGTCCCGGTGCGGTGGACCCGGCTCTTCCAGGCCACCCGGGTGTTCGGCTCGGTCGAAGGCGCGACGGCGGGCCCCAACCTGGGCGCCCCCGACCCGGAGCCGGCGGAGACCACGCCGTACTACCCGCTCCCCACCACGACGCGGCCCAGCACACCGGCCGGTACGCCCACCACGAAACCGACGACGACCTCGCCGACGACGACCTCGCCGACCACCTCGCCGACGACGAGCTCGCCGACCACCCAACCCACCACGACGGCGCCGACCACCCAACCGACGACGACGGCACCGACGACCGAGCCCACGACGAGCCCCACGACGTCCTCGCCGACGCCGACGCCAGAACCGACCACCCCGGCGCCGGAGCCTTCGCAAACCAGCAGCTCGACGGCGTCGAGTGACTCGGGCAGCACGACGACGAGTTCGACGACGAGTTCGACGACGGCGGCGGACTCCACCTCCACCTCCACCTCCGAGCCGGCCTCGTCGAGCACGTCGTCCACCACCTCGTCGAGCACGTCGTCCACCACCTCGACCACCACCTCGACCACCACGTCGTCCGCGACGGCGACCGCGTCGGGGTGACATCGCCCGCCCGGATCAGGTAAAACCGCCTTTCCGGTGGTCAAGCACCTCCGCACGCGCCGTCCGGTTGGTGCAGGGTGTGCTGACGCACACGGATATGGCACGGTTAAGGTGAGCGCCCGACGCCCCGAGAGTCGGCACGCGGTGGTCGGGAGGACCCATGGACGAGCAGCAGGCGGTACCCGACACCGACGGTCGGACGCCGAACGCTGCGGGGTCGCCCGCGGGCGACGAGGGGTACGCTCCACCGCCGCCCCCGGCACCCGGACCGCTGTGGGCGTCCACCGCTCCGGCCGCGCCGGCCCCGGCCCCAGCCGCATCGAGCCGGGCTCTGGTCAGCGGCGCGGTGAGCGGCCGCGCCAGGGTCGGCGCAGCCGCACCGGCCAGTGGTGCCGCGCCGGTCAGCGCCTCCACCTCCGCGCCGGTCAGCGCCTCCACCTCCGCGCCGGTCAGCGCCTCCACCTCCGCGCCGGTCAGCGCCTCCACCTCCGCGCCGGTCAGCGCCTCCACCTCCGCGCCGGTCAGCGGGTCCGCACCGGTCGCCTCGTCCGCACCGGTCGCCTCGTCCGCACCGGTCCCTTCGTCCGCACCGGTCAGCGCGTCGGCACCCGTCAGCGGCACCGCGCCGGTCGCCGGCAGCGCGCCGGTCCGCGGATCTGCCCCGGGATCGGTGAGCGCATCCGTGCCCGTAGCCAAGATCACCGGGTCCCCGGGTGCCGTCAGCCCCGTGGCCACACCGCCGGCTCCGGTGCGGGTCGACGGCTCGACTCGCACGCTGACCCCGCAGCCTCGTGCCGGAGCGGCGCGAGCCAAGGTTCCGGGGGCGATCAAGCCGGACCCGGCCGCCCTGCGTGCGGCGAACTGGCCGACCGGCCAGGCCCGGGTGTACCGCGGCAAGCTGGCCCAAGCCGGCACGCCGGACACGACGGCGAAGCCCGCGGAGGCCCGGGAGACCGCCGCCGAGACCCCGGAGGCCGCAGCCGGACATGCTGCGGAACCGGCCGGCGCCCCTGCCCCCGAGCCGACCGACGCCAAGGTCCCAGAGGTCGCCGCACCGGTGCCCGCAGAGATCGCCGAGGAAGCGGCGGCCGAGCCCGAGGCCGCATCCGGTCCGGCACAGCGGGTGGGCCAGCCCGCCACCTCCGGCGAGACGGCGATCCGGCCGGCCACCGCCACCGAGCCCGACCCGGGCCGGCCGGAGCCCGCCGATCGGGAGCCGGCCCGGCCGGAGCCCGGAGATCCGGTACCGGCGGGCCCGGACCCCGACTCCGGGGAGCCCGCCGAGCCCGGCGAACGCGAGCCCGGCAAGCCCGAGCCCGCCGAACCCGAGCCCGGCAAGCCCGAGCCCGGCAAGCCCGAGCCCGGCGAACGCGAGCCCGGCGAGCCGGAGCCAGCGCGACCCGTCCCCGTCCCACCGGGCAGGCCGGAACCGAGCAAGCCGGAGCCGAGCGAGCCCGAGCCCGCCGAACCCGAGCCCGTGCGCCCTGTCCCGGTTCCACCGACCAAGCCCGAACCGAGCAGGCCCGAGCCCGGCAGGCCCGAGCCGGCACCGGTACGGCCGGAACCCGGCCGGCCCGAGCCGATCCGGCCGCCGCAGCCGTTCCCGAGCCCGCCGCCACCCGGACCGTTCCCCGGGCCGCAGCCGGGCCCCTTCCCGACGCCGTCACCCACACCCGGTCCGGCTCCCGTGCCGCCCACGCCGGGACCGGAGCCGAGCCCGGTCCCCCCGGGCCCGGTGCCGCCCGGCCCAGGCCCCTCACCGGTACCTCCGGGCCCCGGTCCGTCACCGGTTCCTCCCGGCCCCGGGCCGTTCCCGGTGCCGCCGGGCCCCACGCCCAGCCCGGTGCCGGAGCCGCCCGGACCGAGCCCGGTCCCCGGGCCGCCGCAGCCGATCTTCCCGCCCCCGCCGATGATCTCCACCGGCTCCGGCCTGCCGGCGTACACGATGCCGCCTGCCGCGGCATCCCGTCCGGCGGTCAACCTTGGCGAGGTTCCCGCGGCTGCCTATCCGGGGCCGGCCTCGCTGGGGGGCGGCGGATCGGCGAAACCCCCGTACGAGGTAGCCGGTCCGGCCCCGACCGCTCCGCCGTTCGGTGCGACTTCGGCGTCATCCGCTCAGGCCAGCTCGCTGGCTGGGGCCACCCGCCCGCAGTCGCCGGAGAACGACACGGCGGTCGCCTCGGCCGTACCGCAGCAGCGCACCCTGGGCACGCTCTACGGCACCGGTGAATACTCGGCCATCGACACCACGATGCCCATCTCGACCAATCCGGTGGAGAACTCCGGCTCGCTGACCGGCCACATCCTGGCCCAAGGCTGGCGGGACGAGATCGTCGACCGGCGCCGCAGCAACCTCAAGGTGGCCGTCGCCATGCTGGTGGTGCTGGCGCTTCTGGTAACGGTGAGCATGGTGTTTCTGCTCACCGCGGGCAGCGCGTTCACCGACATGATCTCGGGCCTGTTCGACTGATTTGCCGGACGGCGATGCGCCGCCTAAGCTTGCCGGGTTTGCGCCGGTGGGGTGAGCCTGCCCACTACCGGCGCGAATGCGGTCGGCGTCCAAAACGTTGAGCCGTACACTTATGACAGTTGTTGACGCGGCGTGCCACACGGAGCACGCCACGGGCGTTCTTGCGGGCATTTCAGCGGCCGGCTCTCGGTAGCCGCGGCGGGCCATTCGCGAGCATGCGCCCCCGTAGAGAGGTTCTTTTGACCACCTTCGCTGATCCCAGCACGTTCCCGTCCGTTTTCGACAGCACCGCTCCTGTTCCGGCCCCGGCCGACGAATCGGTAGCCGTACCCGCGCCCATCGGCAGTTTCGCCGAGCTCGGGCTGCCCACCGAGCTCGTGCGGGTGCTCACCCGCGAGGGCATCACCTCGCCGTTCGAGATCCAGGCGGCGACCGTGCCCGACGCCCTGGCCGGCCGGGACGTGCTCGGCCGCGGCCAGACCGGTTCCGGCAAGACGCTGGCCTTCGGCCTACCTCTGCTGGCCCGTATCGCGCAAGGCGGCCGCGCCCGGCCGCACCACCCGAAAGCGCTGATCCTGGTGCCGACCCGGGAACTCGCCATGCAGGTGGCCGACGCGCTCATGCCGTTGGGCCGGGCCGTCGGTGTCTTCCTCAAGACCGCGGTCGGCGGCGTCCCGTACGACCGCCAGATGGACGCGCTGCGGCGCGGCGTCGAGGTGATCGTCGCCACACCCGGTCGTCTCGCTGATCTGATCGAGCGCGGCGCATGCACGTTGGACGAGGTCGAGATCACCGTGCTCGACGAGGCCGACCAGATGGCCGACATGGGCTTCCTGCCCGAGGTGACCGAGCTGCTGGCCAAGACTCCGGAGACCGCGCAGCGCCTGCTCTTCTCGGCCACCCTCGACGGCGATGTCGACGCGCTGGTCAAGCGGTTCATGCACGACCCGGTCACGCATTCCACGGCTCCGGCCGAGGCGAGTGTGTCGACCATGGACCACCACCTGCTGCTGATCCCACCGCACGACAAGTTCCGGATAACGGCCGCGATCGCGAACCGGGCGGGTAAGACCATCGTGTTCGCGCGTACGCAGATGGGTGTCGACCGCCTGGTCGAGCAGTTGCGGCAGGTCGGGGTCCGGGCCGGTGCCCTGCACGGCGGCAAGACCCAGCGGGTACGGACCCGGACGCTGGCCGAGTTCAAGGAGGGCCGCAGCGACGTCCTGGTGGCCACCGACGTCGCCGCCCGCGGCATCCACGTCGACGGAATCTCGCTCGTCATGCACGTGGACCCGCCGAAGGATCCGAAGGATTATCTGCACCGGGCCGGGCGCACCGCCCGGGCCGGCGAGTCGGGCGCGGTGGTCACGCTGGTCCTGCCCAAGCAGCGGCGCAGCACGCAGGCGATGATGGCCAAGGCCGGCGTCGCCCCCGCGGAGGCGCGGGTACGGCTGGGCGACGAGAAGCTCGCCGAGGTGACCGGCGCCCGCGAGCCGAGCGGCGTTCCGGTGGTGGACGAGCCCGAGCCGCGCCGCGAGCGCGCCGAGCGGCCGCGAGGCCGTTTCGGCGACAGGCCACAGCGCGCGTACGGTGACCGGCCGCGAGGGTCGTACGGTGACCGGCCGCGCGGCGAGCGCACCGGGGACCGCTCGTTCGGCGATCGGCCGCGCGGCGACAAGCCGGGCTTCGGCGGCGAGCGGGGTGGCTTCGACCGGCCGCAGCGCCCCTACGGTGACCGGCCGGGCAACCCCGACCGTTCCCGCGCCGACCGCGGATTCGCCGGCCGCAACAGCGAGCGGGCCGGCGGCTTCCGCCGCGACGGCCAGCGCAACGACCGCCGCGAGGGCGCGGTGGGCCGCTTCGGGACGGCGCGCCCGGCACGCACCTTCTGAGCCGACCGGATAACGTCGAGCCCCGGCACGCCTGTCGTGCCGGGGCTCTTCCTTCCGAGGACGGGCGTCCGCCGTGTCGGGCACCGGAGAGCGGGGTATCCCGAGCAAATGCCGATCACACCGCCCGCCGCCCGCTTCTGGGCCCGCCAGGACGTCCCAGGTGCCGAGCATGCGCTCGTGGACACGCGCAGCGGCCTGTACGCCCGTGGCATCGCCCTGGCCGTGGATCCCATCCCGTACAGCTGCCGCTACGAGCTGCAGACCGATCCGAGCGGCGCCACGGCGCACGTCGACGTCACCGCGGAGGGCGCCGGCTGGTCGCGCAGCGTACGCCTGGAGCTGGCGGCCGGGCGCTGGCGCGTCACCACGGCCGAGCAGGGAAACCTGGACGCCGTCCTGTCCGCGGCCGGGCACGCCGGTGCCGGACTGCCCGGAATCGAGGATCCCGACCTGCTGTACGGGGCGTTCGACGTCGATCTGACCGGGTCCCCGCTGACGAACACGCTGCCGATCCGCCGGCTCGGCCTGCTCAAGGCGGAGACCGGCGTGGCGCACCGGCTCAGCGTCGCCTGGGTGCTGGTGCCGAGCCTCGAGGTGGTGCAGGCGGACCAGATCTACACCGCGCTCGGCGACAACCGCGTACGGTTCGCCACCGAGACGTTCAGCGCCGACCTGCTCTGCGACGACGAAGGCCTGGTGGTCCACTATCCAGGCCTGGCGAAGCTGGCCGGTTAGGGCCGCAGCGACCCGGTGGCGAAGAACGCGGAGAGCGTCGCCAGGTAAGGCGCCAGATGCAGGCCCTGGGCGGCCACCCACTCGTCGGAGTAGTAAGTGTGGGCGTACCGCTCGCCGCCGTCGCAGATCAGCGTGACCACCGAGCCGGTCCGGCCCTCGGCCAGCATGGCCGAGATGAGGCCGAACGCGCCCCACAGGTTGGTGCCGGTCGAGCCGCCGACGCGACGGCCGAGGATCTCCGAGCCGGCTCGCATTGCGGCCAGCGACGCCGCGTCCGGCACGTGCACCATCCGGTCGACGACGGCGGGCTGGAACGAGGGCTCGACCCGCGGCCGGCCGATCCCCTCGATCCGGGAGCCCTTGCCGGTCACCACGGTCCAGTCGCCGGCGAGATAAGCCTGCCAGAACGCCGAGCCCTCGGGGTCGACAACGCAGAGCTTGGTGGGAAACCGCCGGTAGCGCGCGTACCGGCCGATGGTCGCGCTGGTTCCGCCGGTGCCCGCGCCGACGACGATCCAGGCCGGTACGGGATGCCGCTCCAGCTCCAGCTGGCTGTAGATCGATTCGGCGATGTTGTTGTTGCCGCGCCAGTCGGTGGCCCGCTCGGCGTACGTGAACTGGTCCATGAAATGGCCGCCGATCTGCTCGGCGAGCCACCGTGCCTCGGGCACCGCCAGGGTGGGATCGTCCACCAGGTGACACTTGCCGCCCTGGAACTCGATCAGCGAGATCTTCTCGGGAGACGTACCGGTCGGCATCACGGCGATGAACGGCAGGCCGAGCATCCGGGCGAAGTAGGCCTCGCTGACTGCCGTCGATCCGGAGGAGGCTTCCACCACCGTGGTGTGCGGGCCGATCCAGCCGTTGCACAACGCGTACAGAAAGAGCGATCGCGCCAGGCGATGCTTGAGCGATCCGGTGGGGTGCGACGACTCGTCCTTGAGGTAGAGATCGATCTTCCAGGACACCGGCAGCGGGAACGGCAGCAGGTGGGTGTCCGCGGAGCGGTTGGCGTCCGCCTCCACCAGCGCGATGGCGGTCCGAGTCCACTCGCGTACCGCGTCGTCGCAGCGGTCCAGCTCGATGGCCTCCATGAACGAACGTTAGCCCAGGCCGGGTTGCGGGCGGTTCTCCCACTTGGTGGAGAGGGCGATCGCCGTCCGGGTGGTGGCCACCCCCGGCGTCCGGTTGATGCGTACGATCAGCTGCTCGAGCTCGGCGATCGTGCCGACCCGCACGATCAGCTCATACGACTCCACGCCGGCCATGAAGTAGCAGCTCTCCACCTCGGGCATGGCGCGCACCGCGGCGAGCACGTCGTCGGTGTCCGCTCCGGAGTCCTCGATGATGCCGATCAGCGCGGTGACGCCCAGGCCGAGAGCGTCGTGGTCGACGTCGGCCCGGTAACCGCGGATCGTCCCGGCCGCCTCGAGCTTGCCGACGCGCTCGTGCACCGCGGGGGCGGAGAGCCCGACCTTGCGAGCCAACTCGGCGTACGAGGAGCGTGCGTTCTCCCGTAGCAGGTCGATCAGCCGGAGGTCGATGGAGTCCATGGTGAAGACCCTAAACGGGTGGCAGATGGCCACTCACGCCCGGTAGCGACGTAAGGACGGCAGGATAATGATCACTGTCGCAATTAGGGCTTTTTCCGCATTCCAGGGACTCGCTTCCGGGGCAATGCTCTAATGGCTTTACGTCCCGATCGAGCACGCCGACACTCACCGTGATCACGGCCGCTCCCAAGACCGACGCGAGGAGGGGGTTGTGGACACTGGAGATCGTCTGCTGACACCGGGCGAGGTGGCCGCACTGTTCCGCGTCGACCCCAAAACGGTCACGCGATGGGCTGCCGCCGGGCGCATCGGCAGCATCCGCACTCCCGGTGGCCACCGCCGATTCCGCGAATCCGAGGTACGCGCGCTGCTCGAGGGCGACGGCGTCGTCGAGGAGATGCGCGAGGACGACGCCGCCAACCGGCCCCGCAATGCGGGCCCCAGCAACCCCGGAATGGGCTACGGCCCGCCCAACGGGTTGCGCTTTCACTCGCGCTGAGCCTCTCCGCGCGGAAACCCCCAGACAAACCGTCAACGGGCGTTCAGCTCGCCCGTCCACCGGGTCAGCAGCGTGTGGCGTACGCCGAGCGCATCGAGCGCCTTGCCCGCGACGAAGTCCACGAGCTGCTGCGCCGTCGCCCGCGCGCCGGCGCCGTAGAAGCCCGGGCTCGCCGGTAGCACGACGGCACCGGCGTCGTGCAGGGCGATGAGGTGCTCGAGGTGACTGCGCGTGACCGGCGTCTCGCGCGGCACCACCACCGTGCGGCGCCGCTCCTTGAGGTTGACCTCGGCGGCGCGCTGCAACAGGTCCTTGGACAGGCCGATGGCGATGCCGGCGCAGGCCGCCGTGCTGGCCGGCACCACGACCATCCCCTTGGCCGGGTACGAGCCGCTGCTCGGCCCGGCCGCGAGATCGCCGGCCGGCCAGTAGACCAGGTCGCCCAGGTCCCGGCCGAGCCACACGGTGACGTCGTCCTTCCAGTGCGCGTCCCGGACGGTGAGCCCCGTCTCGTCCAGCAGGGTGAGCCGGGCCGCCCGGGAGATAACCAGGTCGACGGACTCGCCGGCGTCCAGCAGGGCGGCGAGCACCGCCCGGGCGTACGGGGTGCCGGACGCACCGGAGACACCGACGATCCACGGCTCACGCATGTGTCAAGTGTGCCGCTACGCGGTCACAGGGTGCCCTTCGCGGCCACCCACTCGACCGGTTGCGCGGTCACGGCGGCGATCCGGTCGTAGTCGGCGTCGTAGTGCAGCACCGTGGCGCCGTGAACCTCCGCCGTGGCCGCGATGATGAGATCGGGTAACCGGAAGTGCCGGTGCTGGCTTCGCTCGGCGAGGGCGCGATGGACGTCCAGCGCGCGGCTCATGGCGGCGCCAGTGACCTCGAGCCACCGCTGGCCGTGCAGCGCTCCCCAGAGAACCTCATAGCCACGAGGGTCCGGCGCGTTGTTGAGGTACTCCATCGCGGTCATCTCGCAGGCCGCCAGTCGACCGGAGGCGAGCAACGACTCGAATCGACTGCGCACCGCGGGATGTCGGCCTTGCAGGACGTAGACGGAGGTGTCGGCCAGATACACCGCGCCGGACATCAGGCCGCGTCGATCGTGCGGGCGTCCTCGGCCAGGCGCCCGAGGTCCCTGCCCCCGGAGTAGCCCCATGCGGCCTCCGAGCCGGAGAAGTCCATCGGAACGCTGTCGAAGGCGGACACGATCTCGACGGCTTGCTTGCGAACCGCGAAGGAGCGGAGCGCCGCATTGATCGTGGCAACCTTGCTGTCAGTGCCGAGCACCTCACGGGCGGCTTGAAGCCACTCCTCGTTCACGTCCACGGTGATGCGTCCCATGCGACCGAGCGTACACCGATGGGCCGTAGCAACCGACACCAAGGCGCACGTCGAATCAGCACCAGTGTCGTGCTCCCGACGGCACCAGTTGCCGCCCACCGACAGCTTTACAGCAGCGTGACGTCGAGCAGGGCGAAGAGGAACAGAGCGATGCCGACGAAGCCGTTCGCGGTGAAGAACGCCCGGTTGACCTTGGAGAGATCGTCGGGCGTCACGACCACGTGCTGGTACACGAAGGCGGCCGCGGTCACCACCAGGCCGCCGTACCAGAACCAAGCGAGCCCGACCACCTGGCCGAACCAGACGAACAGCGCGAACGTCACGAGGTGGGTGACCGTCGAGATGCGCAGTGCTGTGCGCACGCCGAACCTGGCGGGTATCGAGTGGACGCCTATCTGCCGGTCGATCTCCGCGTCCTGGCAGGCGTAGATGATGTCGAAGCCGCCGATCCACAATCCCACCGCGACGCCCAGCAGCCAGGCCGGCCCGGAGCCGTCGAACGTGCCGGTGATCGCCAGCCAGGCACCCACCGGCGCGACGGTCTGCGCAAGTGCGAGCACGTAGTGCGGGTAGTCGGTGAACCGCTTCGCGTAGGGATAGACGACCAGCGGGATCACGGCGAGCGGGAAGAGCACCAGGCACAGCCAGTTCAGCAGGGCGGCGGCGACGGCCAGGACGACCAGCGAGACCGCGGCGCCGGTCCAGGCGGTGCGTAGGCTCACGGCCCCGGTCACCAGCTCGCGGTTCCGCGTGCGCGGATTGCGGGCGTCGATCTTGCGGTCGAGGATCCGGTTGGCCGCCATCGCGAACGTGCGCCCGGCGACCATCGCGATCGTGATCAGCAGGAGGTCGACCCAGTGCACGCCGCCGCCCTGCCGGTCGAGCGCGACCAGGGCCGACAAGTACGCGAACGGCAGCGCGAAGACGGAGTGCTCGATGGCGACCAGCCGCAGGAAAGCCTTGATCTTCCCAGGTTTCTCGGGCACCGCCGCGACCGCCGTCATATCCCGTATTCCTTCCAGCGCTTGTCTACCAGGCTCGCGATCTCCGGCGACATGGTCATCTCCTCCGGCCAGCCCCGCGAATAGCCCTCGGCGGGCAGCTTACGGGTCGCGTCGATACCCGCCTTGCCGCCCCAGAACTGCTGGTAGGAGGCGTGGTCGAGATGGTCCACCGGGCCCTGGGTGAGAAGCAGGTCACGGTCGTAGTCGACGTTGCCGAACGCGCGGAAGGCCACCTCGTGGTAGTCGTGCACGTCGCAGTCCTCGTCGACCACCACGATCAGCTTGCTCAGCGACATCAGGTGCGCACCCCAGACCGCGTTCATGATCTTCTGAGCGTGCTTCGGGTAGCGCTTGCGGATCGAGACGATCACGCAGTTGTGGAAGACGCCGGCCGCCGGCATGTCGTAGTCGACGATGTCCGGGATCAGCATCCGCAACAGGGGCAGGAAGATGCGCTCGGTCGCCTTGCCGAGGCCGTGGTCCTCCTGCGGCGGCTTCGACGTGATGATCGAGTGGTAGATCGGCCGCCTTCGCATCGTCATGCACTCGATGTGCAGCACCGGGAACGGCTCGACCGGGGTGTAGAAGCCGGTGTGGTCGCCGAATGGGCCCTCCGGCAGCCGCTCCCCCGGCTCGAGGTGGCCCTCCAGCACGATCTGGGCATGAGCCGGCACCTGCAGCGGTACCGCCAGGCAGTCGACCATCTCGACCCGCTCGCCGCGCAGGAAGCCGGCGAACAGGTACTCGTCGATGTCGCCGGGCAACGGCGCGCTCGCCGCGTAGCTGACCACCGGATCGCAGCCGATCGCGACGGCCACCGGCAGACGCTCGCCGCGGCGCTCCGCGACGGCGTGGTGCGCGGTGGAGTCCTTGTGGATCTGCCAGTGCATGCCGAGCGTGTTCTTCGAGTGCTGTTGAAGGCGGTAGAGCCCGAGATTCCGCTTCCCGGTCTCGGGATGCTTGGTGTGGGTCAGCCCGAAGTTGTGGAAGACGCCGCCGTCGCCCGGCCAGACCTGCAGGCCGGGCAGCCGGTCGAGGTCGATGTCGGCGCCCTTGAGCACCACCTCCTGGCAGGGTGCGCTCCTCACCTTCTTGGGCGGGACGGATTTGAGCTGGAGCACCTTGCCGATGCCCTCGCGGATGCCGGACCAGCCGACCGGCAGATCGGGCTTGACGAGCGCACCGATCCGGTCGCCGACCTCGTCGAGCGACGCGACGCCGAGCGCCATCGCCATCCGCTTCTCGGTGCCGAACAGGTTGATCGCCACCGGCATGTCCCCCCGGGTGGGCCGCTCGAAGAGCAGCGCCGGCCCGCCGGCCCGCACCGTGCGCGTCACCACCTCGCTGATCTCCAGCGTCGGGTCCACCGGAACGGTGACCCGACGCAGCTCACCAGCCGCCTCGAGGGCGGCGAGGAAACTCTGCAGATCGTCATAGGGGAACCCACGTGGCGACATGAACCCAGTGTTCCGCACCCGTACGACAGTTCCGCGGCCGGGCGACGACCGTCACTCGTGATCGGCTTTCGCCGTTGACTGGGCGATCGGGTCGGCGCGCTCAGGTCACTACGTTGCTTGGGTTTCCGCCGCGGGAGGGCTCTGCGAGGTGTAAGTGAAGCTGCGGAACGTGGCGCGGTGGTGCGCGGTGGCCGGCCTGACCGTCACGCTGGCGGGCGCGGCACCAGCGCTGTCCGCCACGGATCCCCGGCTGCCACGCTGCGGTCCCGGTGCCGCCTCGACCGTGCCGCCGTCCGGGCCGGCCGGTCCGGAGACGCCGGGCGCGTGCCGGGCGGTTGGTCGCCTCCTGGAGTCCGGCGTGCGGCTGGCCCGGCGCGGCGAGGCGGGCTTCACGCCGATCGGGTACCACCATCTCGGCGCCAACACGGGCGGCGAGTGGTCCGGCGTCTCCGGGCGAATCTCCGTGGTGGACGGCTCGGTCCGGCCCGGTACGTACGATTTCGTCGCCGGCCGCTTCATGGCCAAGCGCACCATGGGCCGCGGCGGCATCGCTTGGCTGGAGGCCGGCTGGGCGGAGACCGGCTGGGCGGGGGCGGGCCGGCAGCACATCTACACGTTCAACACCAACACCAAGACGTGGCAGTTCTACGACCAGTACGCCCTGAAGCCCGGCGACCGCGTCTGGATCGACCTGCACAGCGACGCCGACGGCATGTGGGGTGCCTGGCTCTGGTGGAACAATCGATGGAACCTGCTCACGGCACAGCCGCTGCCGATCGGTAGCAGTGCCTTCATCGAGCAGTACGTCGAGGTGCATGTCGATGCCGGCCGCCCCGCCCGCCTCATGGTGCCCGAGGTGTCCGTGGACAATGTCCGGTTGCGCCCGCCCGGCGGGGGCGAATCCCGCTTCTGGCGCGCCGACGTGCCCACCCTGATCGGCGCTGGCGCCGGCGCCGGTCAGCAGCGCAGCGGCGGCTTCTGCTTGACGTGGATCAACCAGTACGACACCTGGACCGCCGGCGACTGCCCGGATGACACCGGCGGCCTCGGCGGCGGCGTGCTCGCGCCCGGGGCGGAGCCGTTACCCGCCGGCGACGCCGATGTGGTCGGCGGGTCCACGGCCGCCGCGGACGGCTCCGGAGCGCCCACCGAGCCGGATCCCCCGGCCGGCATCTCCACGGCGCCCACGCCGCAGGCTCCCGGCGCGCTCGTGCCCGATGGTTCCGCCAGGTCCGCGTCCGAGACTCCCGGCACGTCCCCGCACGCCACTGTGCCGTCCGGTACCCCGGCACCGTCCGGCACCGAGTCGGTGGAACCGGGACCGCCCGCCCTGCCGGACGCCGAACACCCGTCCCCGCGATCTCACTCCGGGCGCGAACCCGTGCTTGGTGGCCTGCTGGGCTAGGCCTTCCGTCGAATAGCCGGGCGCGACTACATGCCGCCGGGGTTCGCGTACGAGTGGAAGCCGCTGAAGAACAGGTTCACGCCGAACAGGTTCATCAGCATGGTGGCGAAGCCCAGCAGCGCGATCCAGGTGGCCGCGGTGCGCTTGACGCTGGGGGTCGCGCGGGCGTGCAGGTAACCGGCGTACACGATCCAGGAGATGAACGCCCACACCTCCTTGGGGTCCCACCCCCAGTACCGTCCCCAGGACGCCTCGGCCCAGATCGGCCCGGCGATGAGCGCGCCGAACGTGAACAGCGGGAAGGCGAAGGCGTGCAGCCGGAAGGTGAGCCGCTCGAGGGTCTCCGCGGCCGGCACGTTCCGGCCCAGCGTGTACGGGAACCTACGCTTGCCACCGTCGTACCCGTCACGGATCAGGAACATCGCGGCCGGCACCGCGCCGATGAGGAAGATGCCGGTCGCCAGGATGATCGTCGAGACGTGGATGACGAACCAGTACGAGTTCAGCGCGGGCACGAGCGGCCCGACCGGGGTGTAAGCGATCATGCCGTCCGCGCCGAGCAGCACGACCAGCGCCAGCGTGGCGAACAGTCCGAGGTGGCGCACGGCCGGGCGGCGCAGCACGACCCCGAGCCACACCGCCGACGCGACGAATGTGGCGGAGAGGATGTACTCGTACATGTTGCCCCAGGGCATCCGGTCGGCCGCGATGCCGCGGGTGGCGGCCGCGCCGAGGTGCAACAGGACACCCACCGCGTTGACACCGACCGCGATCCGGCCGGCCCACTCGCCGCGCCGCTCCGGCCGGACGACCACCGCCGGCGCCTCCCCGCCGGAGACCGGGGCACCGGCGCCGACCATCTGGCGGGCAGGCCGCACCGCGGCACGGCCGACCCGACTGCGGTCACCGAAGGCGTACTCGCCCGCGTAGCAGACCATCGCGACCAGGTACGCCAGGACGGTCAGCGCCATCAACTGGTTCGACAACTCCGCCATCAGGGCGTCCCTTCCTCGGCGGCCTTCACCAGAGCGGAAAACTCATCCGCGAAACCGGGGTAGTCGGTGCGGGGCAGGCCACCGGCCGCCACCAACGTACCGCCGCCCGAATCGGCCGGGGCGGGCAGGGCGCGGAACCAGATCCGGCGCCGGTGCCCGGCCAGGGAGAGCATCAACCCGAGCAGCCCGAGGACGGCCCCGGTGAGGATCAAGGACTGGGTGGGGTCGTACCGGATGGACAGCGTGGCGTACGGCCGAGTGCCGAGAAACCGTAGCTTGGTGCCGTCGTCCAGGGTCCAGGTCTCGCCCACCTCGAGCTTGTGCGGCCGCGGACCGCTGACGTTCTGCAACTCACCGGTGGCGATCTGCCTCTGGTCCAGCGCGTACACCGAGCCCGGCGTGCCGACGTCGAGCCCGAGGTCGCCGCGGTACGCCGTGAGGAACAGCGCAGGCGCGTTCTCGGCCGGGAAGGCGGAGGTCGCGCTCCCATCCGTGCCGACCGTGGGCAGGTACCGTCCCTCGAAGCCGACCTGAAGCGTGGGGTCCCGTTTGTCCGTTTTCGGATCGATGTTGACGTCGGGGAACTGGGCGGCGCCCTCGCTCGTCTGCATCCCGTCGATGGGCAGGAACGGCACGACCTTGGTCTGCGAGACCCCGTACCGGTCGGTGTAGCCCAGGATCGGGGCGTAGCCGTGGCCGATGAGGTGCACGCTCGCGTGGTGCAGCCGGAGCGGGTCGTTGACCGTGAACGAGCGCAGACCGTCCGGCCCGCCGTCCTCGCTGACCGTCACCGCCGCGGAGAACGTCTTCGGCTGGCCGTCGGGCTGGTAGGCGGCCTCGAACCGGGCCAGCTTGAGGCAGAAGTCCGGCAGGTCCGACGGCCGCACCCGGGGCCCCAGGGACGAGTCGTCGTACTGCGGAAGGGAGTTGCAGAAGCCCTGGTCGGCGCCGGCGATCAGGATCCGGTTGCCGTGCCAGCCGTACCAGTGCCCGAAGCCCACGCCGATCAGCACCGCCAGCAGCGCGAAGTGGAAGAGCAGGTTGCCGGCCTCCGTCAGGTAGCCCTTCTCCGCGGAGACCGTCCAGCCGCCGTCCGGCCGCTCTCGCACCACCGTGCGGAAGCGGCGCCGGCGCAGCGTGCGGGCCACGGCGGCGGCCACCGCGGCGGGGTCCTCCGCGCGCCGCTGCGCCGGCGTGTGCCGCGGGAGGCGATCCAGTCGCTTCGGTGCGTCCGGCGGGGCGAGACGCAGGGCGCGTACGTGGTCGAGCAGGCGCGGGACCACGCAGCCGACGAGGGACGTGAACAGCAGCAGATAGATCGCCGCGAACCACGGCGACGCGTACACCGCGAAGCCGCCCAGCCGCTCCAGCCACGGCGCGAGTTCCGGGTGCGTGACGTAGTACTCCGTGACCTTCTCCGCGTTCACCGCGCGCTGCGGGAACACCGAGCCGGGGATGGCGGCCACGGCGAGCAGGAAGAGCAGCACCAGCGCCGTACGCATGCTGGTCAGCTGGCGCCAGGAGTTGCGCAGCAGCGCCCAGACGCGGTTGGTGCGCCGCGGCGGCGGTGCGGCGGAGGGCGCGGCGCGCTCCTCGAGGGCGGTCACAGCAGCGTCCCTCCTCCGAAGTCGAAGGTGGTCAGCATCCAGATCAGGACCTGGTTCCAGCCGCCGGTCACCAGGGCGAGCCCGACGAGCACGAGCAGGGCACCGCCCACCCGGGTTACCCAGCGGCTGTTGCGGCGGATCGCCCGGAAGAGGCCGAGCAGCTTGCGGAAGAACAATCCGAAGAGCACGAAAGGCACGCCCAGCCCGAGGCTGTAGGCAAGTGCCAGGATCACCGCCCGGCCGGTCTCGCCGCTGGTGGTGGCCAGGGCGAGCACCGCGGCGAGGGTGGGACCGACGCACGGCAGCCAGGAGAGCGCGAAGATCGCCCCGAAGATCGGCGCTCCGATCAGGCCGGCGGCCGGCAGCCTGCTGATCCGGGCCTCCCGCCGCAGCCCGGGAATCCAGCCCAGATAGCCCAGGCCGAGCGCGATCACCAGGACGCCGAGGACGACGTCGAGGACGTCCTGATGGCTCTTCAGGGCGGAGCCGATGTTGGCCACCAGGGTGGCTACCAGCGTGAACACGGCGGCGAAGCCAACGACGAAGAGCACGGTGCCGGCCAGCACGCGCCCCTTGACGGCGGCCCGCCGGGTCAGCACGGCGGTGCCGGCCGGACGGGAGCCGGCCCCACCGGTCCCGACCGCGTCCGAAGTGGACGCGTCGAGGTCGGACCCGGCCAGCCCGGTCACGTACGACAGATATCCGGGCACGAGCGGCAGCACACACGGCGAGAGGATGCTGACCAGGCCGGCGAGCGCCGCCGCACCGATCGCGAGCAGCAGCGGGCCGTCGGTGGCCGTCGAGGCGAAGCTGGAACCCATCAGCTAGCGCCTTTAGTCTGTTTTGGTGCGGTTGAATCGCTCTCGGCGGCGATCCTCTCCACCAGCGGCCGCAGCTGGGTCACCGTGGTGGGCTTCCGGATCGCGACCGCGATCCGGCCCTGGCGGTCGAGGATCAGGGTGGCCGGGGTGCTGCTCTGCGTCACGTCGAACCGCAGCGCCACCTTACTGTCGACGTCGTACATGCTCGGATAGGTCACGCGGCCACGCTCGAACGCCTTGGCCGCGTCCCGGTCGTCGCGGGTGTTCACCCCGAGGAACGTCACGCCCTCGGCCTTCGTGGCCTGGTACGTCTTCTCCAGATCGTCGGCCTCCGCCCGGCAGGGAGCGCACCACGAACCCCAGAAGTTGACCACCACGACCTTGCCGCGATCCTGACTGAGCGTGTACGTCCCGCCGTCGAGCAGCTCGCCGGTGATGTCCTCGACCGCCGTGCGCTGGCCGGGCGTGCACTGCACGACCCCGTCGGTCGTGGTGCACTTCGTCGTCCAGTTGTCCTCGCCGCAGCCGGCGAGGAGCGCCCCCGCGAGGACGGCGAGGACCGGGACGGCGGCACGGCGGCGCACGGTCACGCCCCCTTGGCGGTCTTGGCCGTCGCGGACATGGCGACGAGGTGGGCGGCCGGCTCGGAGTAATCGATCCCGACGACCTTGGAGTCCTCGAAGTGGAACGAGGTGAGGCTGGCCAGACCGCACTCCCGACGGCGCGGGTCGTGCCAGAGACGCTTCCGCTCCACGTACCGCCGCAGGGTCCAGATCGGCAGCTGGTGGGAGACGCAGACGGCCTCGTGGCCCTCGGCGGCGACCCGGGCCGCCTGCACGGCGGCGAACATCCGCTGCGCGATCACGAGGTACGCCTCTCCCCAGGACGGCGTGATCGGGTCGCGCAGCACCCACCAGTGCCGCGGGTTGGTCAGCGCACCGTCGCCGACCGAGACCTTCTTGCCCTCGAAGTAGTTGGCGCTCTCGATCAGCCGGATGTCGGTGGCGACCTCGACCTCGAACTCGGCGGCGATCGGCTCGGCGGTCTCCCGCGCGCGCTCCAGCGGGCTGGCCACCACGTGGCTCACGTCGCGGTCGCGCAACACGTCGGCGGCCGCCTTCGCCATCTGCACGCCCAGCTCGGAGAGGTGGAAGTCGGGCAGGCGGCCATAGAGAATCTTGGTCGGGTTGTACACCTCACCGTGCCGGAGCACGTGCACGATCGTCCTGGTCGGCTCACCCATGCCGGCTCCCCCCTGTGGCCGCGGCCCGCGCCGCGTGCGGCAGCGCCGCGGCGATCTGTTCCAGTGCCTCGTCGTCCAGGGCCGTCGACACGAACCAGGACTCGAACCCGCTCGGCGGCAGGTAGACCCCGTGCGCCAGCATGGCGTGGAAGAAGGCCTTGAAGGCGGCCGCGTCCTGCGTCCTCGCCGAGTCGTAGTCGACGACGTCGACATCGGTGAAGAAGATCGAGAACATGTTGCCGGCGAACGACAGCCGGTGCGCGACGCCGGCCGCGCTCAGCGCCTTCGAGGCGAGCGCGCCGACGGTCGCGGACAACTCGTCGAGCCGCTTGTACACCGCGTCGTCGGCCAACCGCAGCGAGGCCAGACCGGCCGCGCAGGCCAGCGGGTTACCGGAGAGGGTGCCGGCCTGGTAGACCGGACCGGCCGGGGCCAGCCGGGACATGATGTCGCGGCGGCCGCCGAACGCGGCCGCGGGCAGCCCGCCGCCCATCACCTTGCCGAACGTGAACAGATCGGCGTCCACCGGATCGAGGCCGGCCCAGCCGCCGGCAGAGACGCGGAAGCCGGTCATCACCTCGTCGACGATCAGCAGCGCGCCGTGCGCGTGGGCGATCCCGGCGAGCCGCTGGTTGAAGCCGTCCCGCGGAGCGATCACGCCCATGTTGCCGGCCGCGGCCTCGGTGACGACCGCGGCGATCTCGCCACCGCCCTGCCGGAACGCGGCCTCGACGGCGGCCACGTCGTTGTACGGCAGCACGATCGTCTCGCTCGCCGCCGCGCCGGTCACGCCGGGCGAGTCGGGCAGCCCGAGGGTCGCGACGCCGGAGCCGGCCGCGACGAGCAACGCGTCCACGTGCCCGTGGTAGCACCCGGCGAACTTGACTATCTTGCTTCTGCCGGTGTAACCGCGGGCCAGCCGGATCGCCGTCATGGTCGCCTCGGTGCCCGAGTTGACCAGGCGCACCTCGTCCACCGGCGTACGCCGGACGATCTCCTCGGCGAGGTCGACCTCGCCGGCCGTCGGCGTGCCGAAACTGGTGCCCCGCGCGGCCGCGGCCTGCACCGCCGCGACGATCTCGGGATGCGCGTGCCCGTGGATCAGCGGGCCCCAGGAACACACCAGGTCGACGTAGCGCCGGCCGTCGGCGTCGGTCATCCAGGGGCCGCTGCCGTGGGCCATGAATCGAGGCGTGCCGCCGACGGCGCGGAAGGCACGCACGGGTGAATTGACCCCGCCGGGCACGACGGCCTGGGCGCGGTCGAACAGGGCCTGAGAGGCCGGGGCGTCCTCGGGGTACGGGCGGCCCTCGGCGCGGTATGAGGTGGTCACAGCGGCTCCCATTGTGTCAGCGCGGTCCGACAAGAATCTCAAGAGGGTTGTTCACGTCACCGGCGGATGTCCGGAACCGACCGATACGCCACGCGCCCGGCGGGCCGAACCCGGCGGTAGGCGATAGGCTGACCCCGTGGAGCGGCCGGAACTGTCGATCGCGGTTGAGCACGCCCCCGACGAGGTCGTTCTCCACCTCGCCGGGGAGATCGACGTGCTGACCGTCACCAACCTCTCCTCGATCGTGAACGAGACGCTGGCCGATCCGCCGGCCCGGATCGTGCTGGACATGGCCGGCGTGACCTTCTGCGACTCCCAGGGTTTGGGCACGCTCGTCGTCCTGAGCCGCAAGGCGCAGCACGCCCGCTCAGTGCTTGCGCTCACCAACGTGGGCGAGTTCCTGATGCGCGTCCTGGACATCACCGGCCTGCGCAGCGCTCTCATGATCAGCAACGCCGCCTGAGACGCTGGAGCGGCGCGTCCGCCCTTTCCTTGACGCCGGTGTCAAGGCCTAGCGTTGTCCGGGACGAGGGGGACATCGCATGTTGATCGGGGAACTCGCCGAGCGGGCCGGGACGAGCACGCGGACGCTGCGCTACTACGAGCAGCACGGACTGGTGCGGGCGCGGCGGGACGCGAACGGCTATCGGCGGTACGACGCCGCCGAACTGCGTGTGGTGCACGAGATCCGGGCGCTGCTCGCCGCCGGCTTCGGGCTGGACGACATCAGACCCTTCGTCGCGTGCCTGCGGGCCGGCAACGCCTCGGGACACGTCTGCCCGGACTCGGTACTGGTGCTGCGCCGCAAGCTGGCCGAGGTGGACGGCTACCTGGACCGGCTCGCCGCGGTGCGGGAACAGTTGGGCGCGCAGCTCGAGCAGGCGATCGCACACCGGGAGGCGCAATGCCCGAAACAGATCTGATCACGCTGACCGACGCGACCTTCGCGGCGGCGCTCGACGGCGGGACTCCGCTGGTCGTGGACTTCTGGGCGGACTGGTGCCCGCCGTGCGGGCCGATGGCGCGAACGCTGGCCGAGCTCGCCCCCGAGTTCGCCAGCCGGCTACGCATAGCGAAGATCAACGCGGACGAGAATCCGGAGAGCACCCGCGCCTACCGTGTGTTGTCCATGCCGACGTTGCTCTTCTTCACCGGCGGCGTGCTCACCGGCTCACTGGTCGGCCTGCGCCCGAAGTCGGTCCTCCGCCGATCCCTGACGGAGCTCGTCACTCCCTACGTCAACCTCTGAAGGACGGCCGGTCCCGTGTAGTGATGGAATTATTTGCTCAACCCTTGGCGCCGTGGAGTCGAGTCCCATTTGTGAACCCGTTCTGGGCGGAGGTGAAGTCGGTGCCAGGACGGCTTGGCGCAGTTTAGCCGTCGCCGCCTCGAGGATGTGGCCGTAAATTGCCGCAGATTCCGGAAGCAGGTGCGCGGATTCGCTCGTGAGCGTCCATCCGCCGAGGCCGCACGGAATGGCGTCCGGCAGCTGCGGGAGCGGTCGCGGGCTGGCGCGCGGCTTCTGCATTGCGCTTGGCCGGGCGTGGCTCAATCTCGGCGACCCGCCGCCGCTCGATCTTCTGGACA
>Ga0081539_10001394_pt1 | contig 41637 bp, 41 predicted proteins | sample TabmetS4T2R2_FD_71023 | JGI IMG/M metagenome (GOLD analysis project Ga0081539, IMG submission 71023) | Tabebuia heterophylla rhizosphere microbial communities from the University of Puerto Rico - S4T2R2 | ecosystem: Host-associated > Plants > Roots > Rhizosphere ... | reverse complement strand
GGGGGCGGTCGACCCCCCCGTGATCATAGTGCTCGACAACCTTTTCCAGCGTGGCGAGCGAGCCGTCATGCATGTAGGGGCTGCGGCGGCCGATCTCGCGCAGGCCGGGCGTCTTGAAGGCGTGCTTCATCTTGATCACGCCGGGCAGATATTCGCCGCGGCCGATGTCCTGGCTGGCGAGGCCGATGTCCTGAAAACCGTCGTTGGTGAAATTCCAACCCTCATGGCAGGCGGCGCACTGCGCCTTGCCGTTGAACAGGACGAAGCCGCGCTTGGCCTCCTCGGAGATCGCCCGCTCTTCGCCTTCGATCCAGGCGTCGAACGGCGCGCGCTCCGACACGATGGTGCGCTCGTAGGTGGCGACCGCCTTGGCCAGCGTCTTCGGGCTCATGCCTTCGCCGGGGAAGGCCGCCTCGAACATCGGCTTGTACTCGGGAATGCTGGCGAGGCGCTGCATCAGCTGGTCGAGCGGCATGTTCATCTCGCCCGCCGCCTGGATCGGGCCGAGCGCCTGCTCCTCGAGCGTGGCAAGCCGGCCGTCCCACATGAAGATGCCGCCCCAGGCAGCGTTAACGACGGTCGGGGAATGACGGCCGAGCTTGTTCATGCCGTGGCCGACGCCGACCGCCAACCCGTCCGCCCAGCCAAAGCCGGGGCTGTGGCAGCTTCCGCAGGATTGCGCCGAGGTGACCGAGATACGTGTGTCGAAATAGAGCTTCTTGCCGAGCGCGGCCTTTTCCGGCGTATAGGGATTTTCCTTCGGAAACGGAATCGTCGCCGGCCGCTTGTATTGCGCCTTCAGCGCATCGATGCCGGCGGGCGCCGCCTGGCCGACATCGACGCGGCGGGTCTCGCCGACGATGGCTGCACCCAGCGTAACGGTGGCGAAGCCGAATACGCCGAGGCCGGATACAGCGACCGCCGATGCAAGCAGCATCGATCGCGCGGAAATAAATTCTCGCATGCCAAACAACCCCGGGGAGTGATTGATTTGTCCGCACCTGAACTCAACAACGTGGCGCGGTTGAGTGTCAGACTAGGCCCAAATGGTTAAGAACTCCGCGCAACCGCGAGCGTTTCGCGGCTCCGCAACCGCCATCCATCTCCGAAGAAATACTGAGAAGCCGAGCAAAATCAGGCGGTTTGCAACCTGAAAGCTACTTACAATTCGTTTGCGATGTGTCGTTGATCACAGCGCAAGCTGCTGTAGTGTTAACTTTTAAAACAAACTGTCGCCCCAGGAGACCATCATGTCCGATCCGCATCGCCGCGAATTCATGACTGCCGCCGCCGGCATTGCCGCGCTGGCGGCGCTGAGCGGATCGCAACAAGCCGCCGCCGGCGATCCCTCCTTCATGAACAACGTCCCCGATCCGGCGCTGGCGGAGAAGGAGCTGCCGACCTTCAAGTTCGCGCTGGAGCAGTCGCAAGGCAAGGTGATCGGCAACAGCTTTGGCAAGGAAGCGACCGTCACGCAGCTGCCGATCTCCAAGGGCATCGCCGGCGTCTCCATGAAAATCGAGCCCGGCGCGATGCGCGAGCTGCACTGGCATGCGACCGCCGCCGAATGGGCGCTGGTGCTGGAGGGGCGCGTGCGCACCACGGTGATCGATCCGCAAGGCGCTGCCGAAACCAACGATTTCGATCCCGGCGATGTCTGGTATTTTCCGCGCGGCCACGGCCACATGCTGCAATGCCTCGGCGACAGGCCATGTCACTTCATCCTGATCTTCGACAACGGCTATTTCTCCGAGTTCGGCACCTTCTCGATCACCGACTGGATCGGGCACACGCCAAAACCGCTGCTGGCGAAGAATTTTGGCCTGCCGGAATCGGCGTTCGATTCATTTCCCAAGGAGGAAGTGTATTTTGCCCGCGGCAAGATCCCGCCGGCCGAGCCCGCCACGCCGCTGCAGGGCTGGAAGCTGCCGGCCGAGACACACAAATACCGCCTGCTGTCGCAGGCGCCGACCGGCACCTTCGAGGGCGGCCGCGAATGGCGTGTCGATGCCAGCCGCTTTCCGATCTCGAAGACGGTCACGGGCGTGGTGCTCGAGCTCGATCCCGGCGCGCTGCGCACGCTGCACTGGCACCCGAACGCGGACGAATGGCAGTACGTCATCGACGGCAGTGTCAGCGTAACGCTGTTCGGCTCGCACGGCCGCTTCCGCACCGAGCAACTGACAAAAGGCGATGTCGGCTATATCCCGCAGGGCTACGGGCACTCGATCGAGAATATTGGCCCTACGGCCTCGCGGATTCTGATCGGCCTCAACAGCGGGACTTACGAAAGCATCGACCTCACGCAATGGATCGCGGGCAATCCCGCGGATGTGTTGGCGACCAACTTTGGCCAGACTGCGGAGCTAGTGCAGAGGTTCCCGCATCGTGATGTGTTCGTAACGGGAAAGAGCGGGCCGGGGAGGTAAGACGATGCAGATCCTCCACCAACTGGGCACCGGAGACGCCTTGCCCATCGAGGCAATCCTGGCCGCCACCGACGACCGTGCAAACATGGCGCCGGTGCTGGCAGAGGCCCTCGCACGGCACCAGCCACGCGACGAGGTCGAGGGAGACGGCCTGTTCATCGCCTTCCACCTGCTCGGGCAGTGGCGGGAGAAATCGGCCTATCGCGATGCCGCCCGTTTCCTGCGCCGGCCCGAGGCCGACGCGATCCTCGGTGACGCCACAACGGCCACCTGTCACCGGGTGATGGCGAACCTCTTCGACGGCGACCCCAACCCGATCTACGAAATCATCCGCGACGACGATGCCGACGAGTTCATCCGCAGCCGCATGTTCGATACGCTGGCTATGCTGGTGTTGCAGGGCGAACTCGACCGGACAGAGGTCGCCGCTTTCCTGCGCGCGGCTTTCGGCGAGCTCCAGCCACAAGGTAAGAGTCCGGTCTGGTTCGGCTGGCAGAATGCCATTGCGATGCTGGCGCTGGACGACCTCGAACCGCTTGTAAAAGAAGCATTCAGGCGCGGCTTCATCGACGGAATGGTAGCCACCCCGGCGGACTTCGAGAATGACCTGCGGCGCGCCCGGGCCGGCGAGCCGGTGGAGGAATGGCAACGCGGGGAATACTCGCCGTTCGGCGATGTCATCGATGAGCTTTCGGATTGGAGTTACTTCTCGACCGAGGAGGCGCTGGACAGCGACGACGACTGGCTGCCTTCGTCGGCGGCAATGCCGGCGCGCAATCCCTTGCGCAACGTCGGCCGCAACGATCCTTGTCCCTGTGGCAGCGGCAAGAAGTTCAAGAAGTGCTGCATCGGCAAGACGGAGGCCGCACCGCAAGCGGCCTCTGCCGACAATCGATTCTTCGCGGACGAAGTGGATAGTGACGCCGATGCGCCCATCAGCTCATATGATCCGCTCGTCGCGCCCGATCCGGAAGCCTGGCTGGCGACCGATGAGCGGAAACGGATCGACGTCATCGAGCGCTACCATCGACGCGGGGGCATCAAGATGGATCGTCTGACGGCGCATGCCGTCATTCATGCTGTGGTCGAAAGCCAGATCGCGGCGGGCGATGAATTGCCGGTCCGCCGCACCCTGTTGCGGTTGATGTCCGAAGGGCTCGATCGCCACGAAGCCGTCCACGCCATTGGATCGGTGCTGGCCGGCCATCTCAACGCCTTGCTGCGCAAGGACGGAGGCGCACTTCCGGCAACCGGCGGTGACAGCAACGCCGTCTATTTTGCCGCCCTCGAAGAGCTGACCGCCGAAGACTGGCTGAACTCGGCCTGATGAAGCCCGACCATGGCAATGACGGCGCGCCGGAGCTTCGGCGCGCCGTCATCAGAACAAGCGAGTCTTGTTTGCAACCGCGCCTCACGCCCCGTTGGTCCGGCGCGCCGCCTTCGGCGCCTCGTCCTTCAGCTTCTCCAGCGCGTCGGGCATCATGCGGCCGAACATCGAAGACAGCATCGCGGTTGGGATCAGGCCGGCGCCGGAATTCTCCTGGCCCTGTCCGCCCGACATCAGGAATTGCGGCACCAGCGGCTGGTTGATCCTGGTCAGCGCCTCCGCGAATTTTGCAAAATTCTGCTCGGCGAGGCGAAACTCGGGCCCGCCATAGGCGTCGACGGCAAGCTTGGTGGCCTGCGCGTTCGCTGTGCCCACCGCCAGCACGCGGTCGGCTTCGCCCTGGCCTTCGAGCCGCGACTGCTCGCCGACCGCGGCTGCGGTGACCTTGCGGGTCTCGGCATCCTTCTGCGCGCGGGCCAGCGCGGCGGCGCCCTCGTTCTCGTTGACCCTGACCTGGATCAGCGACTGCGTCAGCGCCGTTTGCGCGGCCGCCGTCGCCTTGGCTTCGTTGAGCGTGCGCTCCTGGATCGCGGCCTTTTCCTGCTCCTTGAAGGTCTCGACCTGCTCGCGCGCGATCTGGCGCGAGCGGAGCTGGATCAGGATGTTCTCGATGGTGTGGTCGCCCTGCGGGGCGCGCGGCGTGCCGATCAGCACCTCCTGCAGATCGAGCGAATAGGCTTCGAACTTCGCCTTCATTTCCGAGGCCGATTCCGCCTGGATGGAAGCGCGGTTCTGCAGCAATTCGATCAGGGTCATCTTCTGCGCGATGTTCTTGAAGAAGGCCGAAACCATCGGATCGAGCGTCTGCTCGACCAGCTTCTTCACGTCGCCAAAGCGCTGGATGATCATCGGCGCCTTCTTGTAGTCGATATGCATCACCACCGACAGCGGCAGCGTCGGCTCGAAGGCGTCCTTGGTGATCAGCGATATCTCCGACAGGTTCTCGTCGAGCTTCATCGCACCGGTTTCGCCGCGCACCCATTTCAGGATGAAGTTGACGGTCGGAATGATCTCTATCTTGCCGGCATAGGTATTGAAGGCGTATTTGCCGGGCAGCAGCGGGTCACGCCAGACGCCGCGGCTGCCGTTCTCCACCAGCTCGCCATGGCGATATTGCTCGCCGGAGACGTCGGCGGTCTTCGGACCAGTGTAGAAGATCACGACGCCGACATTGCCGACCGGGATCACCGTCTTCGGCACCGACTCGACGGTGGCGAACAGGCGGTTGATGTACCAGGTGCCTTCGACGATGACCTGCAGCTGACGGCCGCGATAGCCGCCGGCCAGGAGGAATTTTTCCGGCTCCTGGAAATTGTTGTGAAACGCTCCGGGATCGCGCAGATCGGTGCCGACTTCCGGCGCGATGATCTCGCCGGGCGGCAGCGACGGGCCGTCATGCACGGTCACGATGCCGACGAGGTCGTCGGCCGCGGCGAGGATGACCGGTGCAAAGCCCCAGCGCTCGGCGATGGTCAGCTGCATGGCGTCGAGAATGACGCGCTCCTCGGCGCTGAGCGCATGACCGTAGACGCGCTCGTCGGTGATGATGGCGAACTGCGTGGTGTTGATGGCATAGGTGCCCTCGCGCAGGATCTTGCGCTGCGGGCCCTTCTGGCCGCCGCCGAGCAGGAAGCGCCGCGCGTCCTGGAAGTCGGACTTGTCCTCGGTGTCGTTGGCGCCGAGCACCTGCGAAGCGCCAAGCGGCGCGCCGTCGCGGGCGAACACATAGGCGATCTTGCCCTGGCCGACGGTGACGAGGTCGGACTTGTGGATACGGTACATGAAGGGAAAGAAGACATGCAGGCCGCCGCGCAGCACTTCCGGCTCGTAGCCGGCTTCGCCGTTCAGCGCGATGAAACCTTCGCTGATCGAGCCCTTTGTGGTCCACAGTTTTTCGACGATGCCGACCTGGTTGTTCGGGATGTAGCGAAAGATGTTGGACGCGCGCAGCAGGATCAGAAACACGACGACCGCTCCGGCCCAGAGGGCCGGCGTGGTAAAGCCAGAGCCAAGGGTGGTGAAGTCCATCTTACGTCTCCTACATTTGCAACCAGTCAACCCGCGACCACAAGCGGCAGCCTGGAATTGCACGGGCGCGCAGAATCATTTTGTGTCGCGGCAGCGACGCCAATGGTTCGACGCTTCAATACGGGGATCTGTCATAAAGCCGGCGGCCCGGCTTCGATCGGCGGCCCTCGGTCAAGCTGATGCTCATAGCCGCCGGCCGACCAAATAGGATTGCCGCCGCGTTTGCGCAAGCGAGGGCGCGCGATATTTTTTGGGATGCCTAATGCCTCGCCCGGCTGGACATCGGCAATTTTAGTGAATTCGGACCTTTGCTTTCACCTTTTGTAGGGTGGGTAGAGCCAACGGCGTCAAATAACGAAGAAGCCGTGGGTGCCGTCGCGGCGGAGCTGCTCGACCAGACCGAATTCCCAGTCGAGATAGGCCTGCATCTTTTCTGCGGAGCTGGCGGTGCCCTCATAGGGTCTGATATAGCGATGCGCGGGATCGGGCTTTGGCAGCACCACCGGCGCGCCGGTCTCCAGTGCGCCGTCATAGCCGCCATCGAGCACGAAAACCTCAAAGCCCATCTGCGCGAGCCATGACGCGGTCATGTCGGCGCGGATGTTCTTGTCGTCCGACAGCACGATGCGCGCGCCGCGCACGGGCGCTGCCATGTCGATCTCCTGCACCAGCTGGCCGCCCGCGTAATGGCGAAATCCACCGAGGTGGCCGCTCGCATATTCCTCGGCGTCGCGGACGTCGAAGCAATACAGCGTGCGCCGGGTTTGCGCCGCAAGCGCGGCAAAATCCTGCATGTCGAGCCGGCGCACGCCGGCGCGATAGGCGACATCGCGGGCGTTGGCCGCTGCGCCTTCGAAGGTGCCGACGGCGCCGCGCCGATCGGCGCCGTGCTCGAGCGTGTGCTTTGCCAGCGTCCAGCCGATGGTGCCGTTGCGTAGCGCCACCACCTTGTTGGGCACGCCGGCATTGATCAGGGATTGCGTGCCGATGATCGAGCGGGTGCGCCCGGCGCAATTGACCACGATGGTGGTGTTGGGGTTCGGCGCGGCGCTCGCAGCGCGCAGCACGAGTTCAGCGCCGGGCACGCTGACCGAGCCCGGGATGTTCATGGTGGCGTATTCGTCAAAACGGCGGACATCGAGAATGGCAATGTCGGCGCCGGAGGCGATCAGCGCGGCGACGTCGTCCGCCGGCAGCGACGGCGTGTGGCGGCGCTGCTCGACCAGCTCGCCAAAGGCCTTGGCGTAGGAATTGACGTCCTGGAACAGCTCGTAGCCGGCGCCGCGCCAGCCCTTTAGCCCGCCCGCGAGTTCGCGGACGTTGCGGTAGCCGAGCGCGGCAAGACTGTCGCGCGCCGCAGGCACCAGGCCTTCGCCGTCGTCATAGAGCACGATCGGCACGTCCTTGCGCGGCAGCCGCAGCTCCGCCTCGAGCGCAATGCGCTCCGCAGCCATATTGGCGGCGAACAGAGGATGGCCGGTCGCGAATTCCGCCTCAGCCCTGACGTCGAGCAGCGCGATCTCCTCGCGCAGCAGCAAGGCGGTTCTGATGTCGTGGGCAGTGGCTTGGGGAATCTTCATCGTGGCGGCTATGGCGGATGCGCGCGAAGGTGTAGCATTCCGCTCGCCGGTTTCAAGACGATATGCAGCAACGTGACGCATGGCGGCCGGCCGGGAATAACGAAATCGCGACTTCCAAGTGAACCGCAAAAACCTGATCAATGACGGTTCGTACATGCGCTCAGGGTGACAGCGAGGAGTTTATTCGACGATGGCGAGACTAGCGAAATCGCTTCGCCCGCTTCACCTGGCCTTCGCCGGCGCGCTGATTGCCGCAGCACCGGCACTTGCCGGCACCGAACCCGTTCCGTGCGACGCCTCGCTGCAGGCCAGGGAGGTGGCGCAACTGCTGTTCGGGCGCAATGTCGAGGATCAGATCCGCGTAAGCGAGGCCGAGTGGCGCGATTTCGTCGAGCGCGAGGTCTCGCCGCGCTTTCCCGACGGCTTCACCGTGGTCGACGGGACCGGGCAATGGCGCGACGCGCGGCGCGGCAGCATCGTGCACGAGTCGAGCAAGCTGATCGAGATCGTGCTGCCCGGCGGCGGCGATGACCGGACCAAGATCGAGGCGATCGCCGAAGCCTACAAGCGCAGGTTCGAGCAGCAATCGGTGGGGCTGATCATCGGCCCGGCCTGCGTGCGGTTCTAGCTCCGCTTCACCCGACATACGCCAGCCGTCCCTTGCATGACCGGGGCGATCAAGCGGGCTAGCCCTCGCATCGCGAGCCAAGTAGCCTTTGCGCCGAAAATCGAGTTCGCCGAACCCGAACGCGCGATGGAGGAAACAGCATTGAAAGCCTATGAGCTGCAGGGCCCCGGCGGGGTCGACGCCATGATGCTGGTGGAGAAGCCCGTGCCGGCGCCCGGCGCGGGCCAAGTGCTGGTGAAGTTGCAAGCCGCGACGATCAATTATCGCGACCTGCTGACGGTGAAGGGCGGCTATGGCTCGCGGCAGAAGTTTCCGCTGGTGCCGCTGTCGGACGGCGCGGGCGAGGTGGAAAGCACGGGCAGCGGCGTGACGCGCTTCAAGCCGGGCGACCGGGTGACCGGCAGCTTCTTCGAGGGCTGGCTCGGCGGCGAGCCCAGCGAAGAGAAGATGCGCTCCAATCTCGGCGGCGCGCTCGACGGCGTGTTGTGCGAGTATCGCCTCTGGCCTCAGTCTGCGCTGGTGCGCACGCCGGATCATCTCAGCGATGTCGAAGCAGCCTCGCTGCCTTGCGCCGGGCTGACGGCATGGAGCGCGGTGGTGAAGCTTGGCAACATCAGGCCGGGGCAGACCGTGCTGACGCAGGGCAGCGGCGGCGTGTCGATCTTCGCGCTGCAATTTGCCAAAATGAGCGGCGCGCGCGTGATCGCGACGTCGTCGAGCGAGGCCAAGATCGAAAAGCTGAAGGCACTCGGCGCCGACTCGACCATCAACTACAAGACCACGCCGGAATGGGGCAAGCTGGCGCGGCAGATCACCGGCCACGGCGTCGACCTCGTCGTTGAAGTCGGCGGCGTCGGCACGCTGAACGAATCGATCCGTGCCACCAGAATCGGCGGCACCATCGCCTTCATCGGCGTGCTGGCCGGACGGCCCGATTCCGAGTCGCGCCTGCCGCTGATGGTGATGCAGCAGCAGCGGCTGCAGGGTGTGACGGTTGGCTCGGTGGAAGACCTGCAGGCGATGGCGGACGCGATCGCGGTAGCCCGCATGAAGCCGGTGGTCGACAAGGTGTTTCCGTTCGCGGAAGCCAAGGCGGCGTTCGCGCACATGGAAAGCGGCGCGCATTTCGGCAAGGTGGCGATTGCGATCGCTTGAGGCGCGATGCGGTTTTGCGCGACTAACGCCGGCCGCGCTCGCTCCGCCATCGATGCCGAAACACGCATGATCGCCCAAAGTGGTTGCCGAAGTGATTGTTCAAGTCGCGGAGCGCCATCAGTCAACCAGGTCAGAGCGCGGTTGCTGACCAAGCTTGCGGTGCATCTCGGCCCACAACGGCTCGCACGAGCCCAGCGATAGCGCCTCTGACGCCGCCGTTGCCTTGCATTTGTATGTGGCAGGCAAATCCTCGGAAACCATTGCAGTTCGCCGGCCGCTAACCGAGCCGGCGCAAATTAAGCTTGTTCCATCAGTGCATTAACCACGGGCCAAGGTCCCGACCATAGCCTCGAACCAAGGCCTCCATCGCAACGACAATCGACCGGAGGTCAAAAAAGACCTCCATCGGTCAGAGGAGAAACATCATGCAGGTGCGCAGTTTTCTTCGTGCGACGGCGCTTGCCGTCAGTCTCGTCTCGATTGTTCCGGCTGCATGGGCGGAGGGATTCTCCCCCTCGGCGGTCAACCCAACCCTGGTGGCGCCCACCGGACTTATCGCCGGCAATTTCCCTGCCGGTGACGGCGAGACCAGCCTTTATTTCGCGGTTGATCTCAAGCCCGGCGAGCTCGTCACGCAGTCCTCCTTCCTCGGCCGGCCCGGCCGCGACAAGTATCTCGAGTTCAACCTGAAAGACCCCAAAGGCAAGATGCTGTCGTACTACACCATCATGTCGGGCCTTGACGCCAACCAGGAAGCCACCCGGACCTTCCCGGTGGATTCCAGCGGGCGTTACATCATCGTGGTGAAGACCAAGGGTCCGGAAACGACCTCGTTCCAGGTCGCGCTCGGCGGCTCGGCGTTTGCCGGCCAGCCGGCGACCGCGCCGGCGCCGAATCCGTTCTCGCAATCCTATCTCGCGCCGAGCCCGCTGCCGAAAGACGGCGTGATCGCCGGAACGGCTCCGGGCGGCGAGAAGAAAACCACCTACTATTATTTTGCCACCAACCTGAAGGCAGGCGATCTGCTGACGCAAATCTCGTTTGCGGGCCGGCCGAACGCGCCGAAGATGCTGGAATTCGCGCTGCTCGATGCCAATGGCCGGGCTGGCGCCAACTCCAACTACTACATCATGGGAGAGCTCGACGCGAACAACGAGAAGACCCGCGCTTTCCCCGTCGACAGTTCGGGCCGCTATGTGCTGCGGATCGGCGTCTCCGGCGTCGAAGGCACCAAGTACAAGGTCGAGCTCGGCGGCAGCGCCTTTCCGATGAACTGAGGGGGGCGACGATGCCGATGACGAACAAGACTTGCATTCTCGCTTGCGCCATCGCGCTGGCCGGACTTGCCACGACAGCCCGGGCGCAGGAGCTCTCGACCTCGGTCATGCGTCCGACGCCGGTGGATCCGGCAACCGGGCTCGTGGCCGGCAATTTGCCCGGCGGACAGGGCGCGAAGAGCTACTATATCGCCGTCGATCTGCAGACCGGCGACCTGGTCGCCCAGCTGCAGGTCGCGGGCACACCGAACACCGGCAAGAAGATCGAGTTCGAACTGCTCAATGCCAGCGCCCGCATGATCGGCTCGGTCTATGCGATGGCGGGCCTGGACGCCAAGGGTGAAGCGACCAGGACTTTCCCGATCGATAGCGCCGGCCGTTACGTCATACGGCTCAACGCCGACGGCAAGGAGAGCGGCACCTATTGCGTGCTGATGGGCGGAACGGCGCTGCCGACGGCAAAGGCGCCCGGCTGCCCGGCGCCGCCCGCCGCGCCCGCTCCCGTAGCGGCAGCGCCCGCACCGCCTCCGCCGCCGCCCCCGCAGCGGGTCGAAGCACCGGCGCCCAGCGTGACGCCGCCCACAACGAGCGTGGAAGTGCTCAAACCAAATCCGCGACCGGTCGAGGTCCTCACCGCGGCCAAGGCCGTGGAAGTCATCACCAGCAAATGCGAGGATCGCCTGCGGGTCGGATCGGACTTCCTGTTCGATTTCGACCGCGCCGAACTTCGTCCGGAAGCGGAGATCGCGCTGGCCGAGCTCGCCCGCCGCGTCGCCCAAGCCAACAAGATGGTCATGATCGAAGGACATACCGACGCCAAGGGCACCGACGGCTACAATCAAACGCTCAGCGAGCGTCGCGCCACCGCGGTGCGGATCGCGCTCGCCGGCCGCGGGCTCGGCTATGAGAAGCTCAACATCCGCGGCTTCGGCAAGACCCGTCCGGTTGCGCCCAATCAGTTCCCTGATGGCACCGACGATCCGGAAGGACGCCAGCGCAATCGCCGGGTCGAGGTCGTGATCAACACCTGCAACTGAGGGCTCGGGGAGCGGGACGACGTGCCCGCTCCCTTTTCTTGTCTTGCGCGATTGCCGGCGTCTTCGCAGGCATCGTCGTCAATGCGCTTTCCGGCACGGCTTTCGGCCTGGCGGCAGCGGCCGGAATTGCGGTGTTCGCCGCCAACGTGCTGATGCTGCGCCACTACCACGTCCGAAGATGGACCGACGCCGAAAGCCAGCTCGCGGTGCGGTTTCCGTCCTGACCCGCCGGCTGGACAGGCTCGCGCACTTAACAGGGCTGTTTTCGCGATCGGCCGACCGCGGGGACGCGCGCTTCCCTCCGGCTTGACGGACCCCATCATTTATGATGTTCTTCTTTTGTTCTTTCGTGTCCTAGTTGTTTCCGGGGGTTGTCCATGGACGATGTTGTTGCCGCGGCGGGAGCCGTCCGGGTCTTTATTCATAATGACGACGACACGCCGGTAGAGTTCGTCAAAAGCCTGTTGCGCAACGTGTTCGGCAAGCCCGAGCGCGAAGCGATCGAGCTCATTTCACAGGCGGAAGAGTACGACCGCATAGGCTGCGGCCCCTACCCCGCGCCCGTTGCGGCGGCCCTGCTGGAATCGGCGCAACAATTCGTTCGCACCGGTCGGCATCCCCTGCTGATCACCAGCGAAGAGGCCCGAACGCATGGGTGCGATCTGTGCGGCGCGCCGCGACGCACCACGGAGTTCGGGGTCATGGGCGGTACGGCCTATCTGTGCAGCGAATGCCTGATGCTGGCGAGGCAAGCATCGGACCAGGTACCCGCCGAAGAATTCCTGCTCGCCTATGTGGCGCTCGAATGGCACTTCGCCGGCATTCCGCAGCTCGTAACGCGCACACGTCAGTTCCCCGGCCACATGCGCGCCGACGTCCAGGCCGCGATCGACCGTCTTTTCACAGCCCCGCTGCACTTCTTCGGCGTTCACGAGGAGTATCGCTACGAGACGCTGTCCTTCACCCGATTGATGAAGCAGAAGCGGAATCCGCCGGCGATCGCGCCGCCGCTCTATCGCGACGTCGATATCGGCGAGGACCAGCCGATCAAATGCCTCGACAACGGGCTGTGGCTGTGCCGGAACGGCGAACTGCGCTACGCAGTGCTGCTCTGCGCGCATCGCGAATACGACCAGGAGCCGGGGTTACGCATCGAGATTGCCGTGCCGACGGGCGCCGCGGGCGAAAGTCTGGTCCAGCGCACCTTTGCCGAGCTGGAAGCGGCCGTCAGCGCGGCGCGCTGCTACCGGGGCAAGGTGCTTTCGCTGGATGGCGGCGCCGAGTATCGCGGCAGATCGCGCGGCGTGATGGTTCACCGCCTGCCGCCGGTCGATCGCGACGCGGTGATCCTGCCCGAGCGGACGCTGCAGCTGCTCGACCGCAACGTGATGGGCCTGATTGAAAATCGCGCGGCGCTACGCCGGCTCGGTCAATCGACGCGCAAGGGCATCCTGCTCTATGGTCCGCCCGGCACCGGCAAGACCCACACGATCCGCTATCTCGCGGCCAACCTGCCCGGACATACCACGCTGATCATCACGGCCGGACAGGTAGCCCTGCTCGGCGCCTATATGAACCTCGCGCGGCTGCTGCAGCCGGCCATGGTGGTGATCGAGGACGTTGACCTGATCGCGAGCGACCGCGCTGATCTCGGATCGTGCGAGGAATCGCTGCTCAATGAGCTGCTCAACGAAATGGACGGACTGAAGGAAGATGCCGACATCCTGTTCGTCCTCACCACCAACAGGCCGGAGCAGTTGGAAGGCGCATTGACCGGCCGTCCCGGACGTATCGATCAGGCGATCGAGGTGCCGCTTCCCGATGAAGCCGGCCGCCGCAAGCTTGTCCAACTCTATGGCAAAGGCCTGCCGCTCGATGCGGCCGTGGTCGACGAGGCCGTGCAACGCACCGAGGGTTCCAGCGCCGCCTTCATCAAGGAACTGATGCGGCGCGTTGCCCAGGCCAGCATCGTCCGCGCCGGCGGCGCGTCCATCGTGTCGGATGATATCAACGAAGCGCTGGACGACATGCTGTTTGCCGGCGGCAAGCTCAATGTCAGGCTGCTCGGCGGGATACGGCGAGTGCAGGCGTAAAGGCCGCCGTGTTCCGCTGCTGTCTGCCGCGGCAATCCGCGTGCAGCCGCGGCTGAACCGCTGTATGATGCAGCGAACGGGGGCTGTTGCTGCGACGGAGGTCTCCATGAGAGTGAAGGACGTGATGCACAAGGGAGTCGACTGGGTCAGCCCCGACACTCCCGTCACCGAAATCGCCAAATTGATGCAGGCGCACGATATCGGTTCCATTCCGATCGGCGAGGACGATCACCTGATCGGCATGGTGACGGACCGCGACATCGTCTGCAAAGGCCTGGCGCGGGATGGCTTCAACGCCGCGGTGAAGACGGCGCGGGACGTGATGACCGAGGGCATCCATTGCTGCCGCGAGGATGACGACCTCGCCAAAGCGATGCATCACATGGAGGCGCTGAAGATCCGCAGGCTGCCCGTGATCAACAAGAACAAGCGGATGGTCGGCATGATCAGCATGGGCGACGTCAGCCAGTTCGCTACGACCGAGCTCGCGGCGCAATACGTCAAGAGCGTGTCGGCGCATCACTGAGCAAGACAGTCCGCCGCCGTAATTCCGTGCGGACCGCCATGCGCCTTCTCGCACGCCGCCGGCTGGCGAAGTCGCCGAACGGACGGTTGCGGAAGCCGCGCGATCGCAATGTCGCAGGCGCAAACATGATATGGAGATGGCCATGAAATATGTGCTGCTCGGTAGTTTGAGCCCGGAATGGGCAAGCAAGCAGTCGGAACGGATCAGCAAGGCCAAGACCAAGCTCGACCAGCTCGGCATCAAGGTCGAGTCGATCTACTACACGCACGGCTACTACGATTTCGTCGACATCGTCGACGCACCGGATACGAACGCGATGCTCGCCTTCTCGGTCTGGTATGCGACCCAGGGTCTTGGCAAGGTGCAGAGCATGCCGGCGTTTGACGCAAAAACCTTCGAGACCGCGCTCAAGAACGCCGGCGGCTAAGCGAGCTGCCGCGAGGCCGGTTGCGCCGTGATGCCGACCGCTCTCGCTTCACGGCGACGCGACGCGCTGCGGCCAGTGCAAGCCGCGCCCAGGCGACGAACGCGTCGGCGTCGTCGTACAGGCGCTCCGGCGCGCGCCAGAAGGCAAGGTCGATGGTGCCGCCCTTCTTTTGGTAATCGAGGGGCGGAAAGCACGCCGCTTCCTTGAAGGCGTCCCGGTTATCGTCATCGACGCGGAAATAAAGCAGGTCGTCCCGCACCATTCCCAGCATGAATCCATCGCAGAACACGCCGGTCTTGCCGAACATGCGGCGCAGCGTGATGCGCCCGAGCGGCGCAAGCTGCTCGCGCAGGAACTCGGCAAAGCCGTCGCTGGCGACCATGCTGCGTCCTCGCGCAATCGTCCGGTACCAGTTCCACGCACTTCTTCGAGAGCATGGCGCACCGAGTGCCGACGCCATCGAGCACGAAGCAAAAGCCCCGGACCATGCCGGGGCTTTTCGTTTCACTCGAAGCGGGCGGTCAATACTTGGCGACCACCGGCTGGTTGAAATGGTAGTTCACGCCGGTACGGAAGATATGCTCCTGGACCCGCGTCGAGAACTGGAAACCGCTGTTGGGCAAATTCCAGTCGGACCTTCCGAGGTCGACGAACAAATACTCCGTCTTCGTCGTCCAGTTCTTGCCCAGCAAGCCGAATAGCTCGAAGCCTGATTCGATACCGCCGCCCACGGTGTAGCCGGTGCGCGAAGCCGTAACAGTATCGACGTTATCGACAACGGGTACGGCGATAACCCTGACAGTCGTCTTGACATCGCCAAAGGCGGCGCCGCCCGTGACATAAAAGAGGGTCGGACCAACCGAATAGCCGAGCCTGCCGCGCACCGTGGCAAGCCATCCCATCTTCTGGTCGAAGGTCACCGACTGTACGGGAGGAATACAGGTGATGATGCAAACCTTGTTGTCGCGCTGGTTGGAGCCCTGGATGTCGGCTTCGACGCCGAATACCCAATTCGCCGCCTGCCAGTTGTAGCCGGCCTGGACGCCGCCAAGATAGCCGCTCGGGCTGAGCCACAGCCGCGCGGGGACGGGCAGAGCTGGCAATCCCGGCGGGTTGAAGATCGTGCTGGCATTGGTCGCCGCCACCGAGCCGACATTGCCGCCAAGGTAGAAGCCGGCCCAGTTCGCCGCCGGCGCCGGTAGATAGGTCGAACCACCGATCCGGTAATTCAGGCCAACGCGAACGATGTGCTCCTGGATGTCGGACGAGAAGGTGCTGGCGGGGATCAACGTGAACGGCGGACCTCCGGTCTGGGATCCGAGGCTCACGTAGAGGTATTCCAGCTTGCCGGTCCAGTTGCCGCCAAGCGCGGCTTCGACGCCGCTGCCAACGGCATAGCCGCTGCGATTTTCATTGAAGCTGATGGGGCCACCGGCCCCTACGACGTTGAACGTCGTCTCGACGCGACCGTAGGCGAAGCCGCCCGTAAGATAGCTCAACACCGGACCATTCGCGATGCCGACGCGACCGCGCGCGGTGCCGAACCAGGGGAGTTTCTGCGAAAGCGTGGTCGTCGAGTCGCTTGGACAGAAGACGTTGATGACACAGGTGCGGTCGTCGTTCATGCCGGTGCCCTGGATGTCGGCTTCGACACCGAGGACCAGGCTGCTGCCCACGCCCAAACGGGCGGCCTGCCAATTGTAGCCGATCTGGCCGCCAGCCAAGCCGCCGAAAGGCATCGCCCTCTGCACCTCCGAGAGGAAGCCGGGGGCAACGCTGGTGCTTGTGAGGTCGCGACCGAGACCGATGCCGGCGTTCACGCCAATATAGAAGCCGGTCCAATCGTAAAGCGCCGCCACGGCCGGCGCCTTGTATTTGACAGGCAAATCCGCCGCTTGTGCCGCAACGCCGGTAACCGCCAGCGCTGCGGCCACCGAAAATGCCCTCACCTGCCAATGTGTCATTCCAATCATCTTTCCAGGAATACCGACCGGGCCATCGCGGCTATGCTCGTTAGAAGGAACATAGCTGCGTCAGCACGTCGCGGCTGTAGCGGCCGAGTCACACCGGGGCATCATCCGCGCGGTGGACCATCCCGCCCCATGCGCGGAATCCGTTCGCAAGTGCGGCCGAGCCGGCGGCACCCGGGAGCGGGCCGCACACGTGCAGCCGACAGCGAAGCGCTGCAGAAGAGCGCTCGCCCTACCGTTACGGGAGTGGAGGGATCGCCTTATTCATCCGCCTGAGGGTCGGCGCCTTCTGCGCCTGCGCCAGCCACGGCACTCTTGCCGCTGGTTGCCGCCGCAAGAAACAGCTTCTTTGCGGACCCCCTGCAGATGGTCGCGTCGCGAGGCCGTCCCACGAAAATCCCCACCAAGGCGGCTTGCGTGCGGCAAGTATTAACAAACATGGTTAACCGACGGTTAAAGCCGCTGTGCAGCCTGCAGGCGCGGATCGTCAGATCGTTAACCGCCGGTCCGTATGGCGCGCGCGCCTTTACCAGCAGGAAACGCCGCGCGTGGTCGGCTGCGCGCGACCGCAATGGGAGCCGCAGGCATGTTTGGGTTTGGCAAACGACACAAGCACGATCCTGGCAAATACGTCATACCGCCGGAAATGTGGGACGATCCGGAGAACGCCGCGTTCTTCGCCCGGATCGGCGCCAAGCCGGATGATCCCGACAATCTCCGCGTCACGCATGACGATGTCAGGCGCATGATCGAGCAAGGCCGCAAGGCGGTCGACGCACGCATCCATCAGATGAAGGCCAAGGCGCAGGCCGACGGGCACGGCGACCTTCATCTCGGCATGTTCTGGCTGATTCAGGAAAACTGCTGGAATGGCGAAGTCGGCGATTTCCTCATCTACCAGCTGAAGCTTAACCCGTACGAGGAGTGGAACACGATCATCGCGGGGGATGAGAGGGCCGCACGCCTGCTCGATATCCCGCTTCATCCGGGAGGGGTCATTCCACATCTCGCCCAGACCGGGGAGACCATCCTTCTGCAGCTTCGCGACCAGCTTCGCGCCGCGCATCAGGAGGTGCAGCGGACCCATGAATTCGGCCGCTTCCAGGATGTTTTCGAGGAGACCCAGGCCAAGGTGAAGAAGTTGGCGCAGATGTTCGGCGAGGAGATGGTCGACATATCCAGGAATATGCTGCGCAAGAGAGATGAAGGTCAGCCCGCGCAACGTTGAGCCGGCGTGAAATCATAAAATGCAACCATTCGCCGTCACGGCTTCTGCACCATGACCCAACGCCGTCGCGGCGATTAACATTGCTGAAGTGCACGCATGGCAATGTTCCCGCCAGTCAACCGGGAGAGCCATCATGCGTGTTTACGTCATCGCCGGCGCCGTCATTGCAGTGATGTGCGTGGGCGCCGTCCAACTCGCCAATTCCCGGCTGGACCAGTCGCGCGCCCGTGCCGCCGAGGCCAACAACGAAGCTCCCAAATCGGCCGACGACCGCCGCATCGTCAGCGACAACGTCGTCGCCTACTCGACGGCCAACGAAGCAATCGCGGAGGCCCGCAGGAAAGCGCGCGATACCTTGCCGCGCTTTGTCGACCTGTTGAAGTCAGGCATGAAGGCGACCTTCACGGTGAAGTTCCCGCTGATGCAGAACGGCCAGACCGAACACATCTGGCTGCAGGTTGACCACGCGCAAGGCAGCATCTTTGTCGGCCGCCTGGCCAACGAGCCCGTGAACGGAAGCAAGTACAAGATCGGACAGGTCATGACCGTCGCACGCGGCGACGTCGAGGACTGGATGGTCCGCACCTCCGACGCGATCTACGGCGGGTACACGACGCGCTATGCGTTGAAGGACGTCCCGAAGCCGCAGGCGGAAAAACTGGCCCGCATGTTCCGGGATTGATCCGGGGCCGCCGAGCGCGCGTCAGCGCCCGTCATATTCGGCCCAGCAGTCCGACGTCTCGTAGACGCGAACGGCGGAGATCGGCTTGATGCCGCCCTTGAGGCGATCCCAGATCCAGACCGCGATGTTTTCGGCGGTAGGGTTCTCAAGTCCTGCGACCTCGTTGAGGCAGCGGTGATCCAGCGCGCCGACGATGTCGGCGAAGGCATTCTCGAGATCGAAGAAGTCGACGACAAATCCCGTGCGCGGATCCACCGGCCCCTCGAGCTGAACTTCGACGCGGTAGGAATGCCCATGCAGCCGGTGGCAGCGATGGGTTTTCGGCACGCCCGGCAGCCGGTGTGCCGCCTCGAATCTGAATGCCTGCGATATCTTCATCTGTTTCCTGGCAGGGGCGGAAGGCGGCCATTGCCGGCCGCTGCGAGGTTCGCCGTTAGCGCACGAGACGTGAGCGCAGCAAGCATTTTGTCAGCGCGAAGGACGACGAGTGACTGCATTGTTAGTTCAATCGGTTGTAACCAGCTTGACGGTCCCGGGCGTCCGGGAATCGATCGCGATCAGGAGATCAGAAATCAGAGGCTTCAGGTCGGCAAGCCGGTTTGATTTCGCCTCGAGCACGATCACCGCAAGCGACATTCTGCTGGAACGAAAGATTGAACACATCAAAATGCTCGGCCGCCAGCTTCAGCCACTCGCCGTTCTTGATGGTCGCCCAACCCATCTGACGCGCAGTCTTGACGTCGTGACCGACGATTTCGCGCGAAAGGCGCCAGTCAACGCATTCATCGAGCAGCACCCTCACGAAGCTGCTTCGATCACGCGGTCTTTCGCTTCCTCCAGGAAAGCGATGACGTGTTCGCGCGTCACCGACGGAAATCCCGCGAGGAAATCATCGATTGATTCACCGGCTTCGAGATAGTCGAGCAGGGTCTGCACGGGAACGCGCGTCCCGTGGAATACGGCGGTGCCGCCCATCACGTCGGGGCTGCGCGACACAATCGGTGGCTTCATGACCGCAGGCTACCTCCTGGTCAATCCGGCGCAAAGACGGCGGAACTCCGGATTCATACCGAAGCAGAATGGCGCGCCCGGAACGATTCGAACGTCCGACCCTCAGATTCGTAGTCTGATGCTCTATCCAGCTGAGCTACGGGCGCGTTTTCTTTGGCGATATGGGGCTTAACAGCCCGATTTGCATCCGAATGAAGGCTTCGGATGGCCGCGAAAGAGCGCTCTAGCTACCGGCTTCCGGTCGGGTTTGCAAGGTCCGCCATTGCATTCCCGTCGGCGCCAGCTGCTTTCCGATCGCTGCCGCCAGCGGGACGAAATCCCGTTTCATTACAAGGAGATTCCGGGTTCGCTGCTTGCGCTGCGCCCCCGAAAATGACGGGGCCCCGCTTACGCGCTGACCCGCTCGTTGCGCACGCTCTGCAGTTCCACCGGGCGGTCGGGGATGGCGATGCGAAAGGTGGCGCCGATGGTGCCTTCGACCAGATGGATGTCGCCGCCATGGGCGCGGATCAATTCGGCCGCGATGGCAAGGCCGAGGCCGCTGCCGCCGGGGCGACCGGAGCTCTGGAACGCCTCGAAAAGATGCTCGCGCGTTTTCGCCGGCAGGCCGGGGCCGGTGTCGGACACCTCGAGGATCGACACCGAACCTTCGCGGCGGCCGGTGATGCGGATCTGCATCGCGGCCGCGTCGCTCTGCGGCTGGCTCTCGAGCGCCTGCGCCGCGTTGCGCACCAGGTTGAGCAGCACGCGGAACAGCTGGTCGGGATCGGCGTCGATGGAAAGCCCGCGCTCGATCGCGGCGACCCAGGTGATCGTGGCGTCGGTGGCAAGACCCGCCGATTCCCGCACTTCCGCCACCACGGGTTCGACCAGCACCATGCGGCGGTCAGGCTCGGCCTCTTGGGCGCGGCCGTAGGAGATCGTCGCCTGGCAGAAGGCGATCGCCCGCTCCAGCGAGCGCATCAGCTTTGGCGCAAAGCGCTGCACGCGCGGATCGGGCACGCTGGCGAGCTGGTCGGACAAGAGCTGCGACGACGCCAGAAGATTGCGCAGATCGTGGTTGATCTTGGAGACGGCTAGTCCCAGCGCGGCGAGCCGGCTCTTCTGATTGAGCATCGACACGAGATCGCGCTGCATGTCGGAGAGTTCGCGCTCGGCGACGCCGATCTCGTCGCCGCGCTGGCTCGGTACGATGATTCGCGCGGGATTTTCCGGGTTTTCGTGGAAGGCGACGAGATTGGCGGTGAGCCTGCGCATCGGCCGCACGAACAGGTAATGCAGCGCGAGGTATACCAGCGCCGAGGTCAGGCCCGCGATCAGAAGCGACACGATCAGCACGTTGCGCGAGAAGCGGTACATCGCCTGGCGCAGCGGCGCCTCTTCGATCACGACCTCGATGAACTGCGCGGCGCCGGGCGCCTTGCCGACGACGCGGATCGCGTGGTTGTCGGTTTCCAGCATCACCTCGAACGCATCGTGGATCGCGGCCCACACCGTGATGTTGCGCGTGTCGATGTCGTGGTCGATCTTCGGCGGCAGGTCGTTGCTTGCGAGCAGGCGGCGCTGCTGGCCCATCTTGATGGCGACGGCGCGCGCGCCGATGCTGGTCAGGATCTGCTGCTGCAGCTGTTCCGGCACCATGCCGAGCGGCGCGGCATCCAGCACGAGCGCTGCCGTGTTGGCCGCGGCGAGGCGGTCGTTGAGGCGATTGACGCGGAAGTTGGCGATCGCGGGCACGTAGATCATCATGCCGGCGATCATGGCCAGCGGAATGGTCATCAGCAGCAGCTTGCCTGACAGCCCAAGCCGGCGCGATCCCCGCTGGGGCCGCGGCCTGTCGCTGGCCGGCTGGTTGTCGCTCGCTTCTGACACGAGATCCGCCCTCGATATCGGCTTGCAGGATGCGATCCTGCCCCCAAGCCGGTCAAATTACCGATCGCTAATGTGCGCCGGTTCCCTGATGTAGTGTCGGGGTGGCGGGATCGCCAATCCTCGCATCTAAAAACACCGCAGAATCAGTATTATTTTCCGAGATTGTGCCGTTTCGAAGAACCGGCGCCGGGGCATTGGGCAGCGTTGACGAAATGGGGCCCCTCCCTTATAAGCCGCGCCAATTGTCCGCGATGGCCCGGTTTTTCGGGCGGCGGCTCATTGGGCCGCAAACGGCCGTTTGGGCCGGCCAGCATCACCGGACGCATTCTCAATTCAACGGCAGATTGCCCCAAGCGGCGAATTGCTATGTCAGCGGAGATCGACCCGTGAAGCGGACCTATCAACCCAGCAAACTGGTGCGCAAGCGCCGCCACGGTTTCCGCGCGCGCCTGGCCACCGCCGGCGGCCGCAAGGTTCTCGCTGCCCGCCGCGCCCGCGGCCGCAAGCGTCTGAGCGCCTGAGCCGGGCCCTGCCTTAGGACATCAGTCATGGATCGGCTAAGGCAGCGGGCGGATTTCCTCGCCGTTGCCAATGGCGCGAGGGTTTCCAGCGCGGCCTTTTCCCTGCAAAGCCGCGCTCGCGCCGACCAGGGCCCGATCCGGGTCGGCTTCACCGTCACCAAGAAGAACGGCACCGCCACCGAGCGCAACCGCATCCGGCGCAGGCTTCGCGAACTGGTGAAGCGGCTGGACGTCATATCCATGCGACCGCACCATGATTATGTGCTAGTCGGCCGCCGGGAGGCGCTGACGCGGGACTTTGCGGCCATGCTGGACGATCTGCGCTCGGCGCTGAGGCGCCTCGACCGCAAGGCGTTTTCAAGCGAAGTAGGTTCCGGTTCGCGTCAAGAAAACGCGTCGAGCAACAGACTGCCTGCCAAGGCGCTTTCGAAAGACAGCGCGTCAAAGCGAGACTCACGGCGCCCCACCCGACCCGAATGACGAGACCGCAAATCCGATGAACGACAATCGCAACACCATCCTCGCCGTCATTCTGTCCGGCCTCGTGCTGATCGCCTGGCAATATTTCTACAACGTGCCGCAGATGGAGAAGCAGCGCGCCGAGGCCCAGAAGCAGGCTGAACTGCAGAAGCCGGCGCAGCAGGCCACCCCCGGCGCGACGCCCGGCAGCACCACGACGCCGCAGCCGAACACGGCGCCTTCGCAAGGCACCCCGGCAACACCGGCCTCCACCGTCGTGATGTCGCGCGAAGCCGCGCTATCAGCCACCCCGCGCATCAAGATCGACAGCCCGAAAATTTCGGGCAGCATCTCGCTGAAGGGCGCGCGCATCGACGACGTCGCGCTGAACCAGTATCGCGAGACGGTCGACCCGAAGTCGCCCGCGATCGTGCTGTTCTCGCCGTCGCAGACCGCAAGCCCCTATTACGCCGAGTTCGGCTGGGTGCCCGCGGCCGGCTCCACCATCCGCCTGCCCGACCAGAACACGATGTGGACGCAGGAGGGCGCCAACGCGCTGACGCAGTCGAGCCCGGTCGTGCTGAAGTACGACAACGGCGAGGGCCTCACCTTCAAGCGCACCATCTCGATCGACGAGCGCTATCTCTTCACCGTCAAGGATGAGGTCAGCAACATCGGCTCGACGCCGGCGACGCTTTATCCCTATGCCCTGATCTCGCGCCACGGCACACCGGAAGTGTCAGGTTACTACATCCTGCATGAAGGCCTGATCGGCTATCTCGGCGACCAGGGCCTGCAGGAATATCCCTACAAGAAGATCGACGACGCCAAGCAGGTCGAGTTCAACGTCACCAATGGCTGGCTCGGAATCACCGACAAGTACTGGGCCTCGGCGCTGCTGCCCGATACCACGGCCAAGCTGAAGGCACGCTACTCATCCAACCCCGTCGGCAAGATCCGCACCTACCAGACCGACTATCTGCAGGAGCCGCAGACCATTCCGATCGGCGGCACCGGCTCGGCCAATGCGCGGCTGTTTGCCGGCGCCAAGGAAGCCGGCGTGGTCGGCATCAACTTCCCGCTCGTTGGCCTCGGCGGCTACAACAGGCAGCTCGGGCTCAACCACTTCGATCTGTTGATCGACTGGGGCTGGTTCTACTTCATTACCAAGCCGATGTTCCTGGCGCTGGACTACTTCTTCCACGTGTTCGGCAATTTCGGCATCGCGATCCTGGTGGTGACCGTGCTGGTGAAGCTGTTGTTCTTCCCGCTCGCCAACAAGTCCTACGCCTCGATGGCGAAGATGAAGTCGGTGCAGCCGCAGCTGCAGGCGCTGAAGGAACGCTATCCCGATGACAAGGTGAAGCAGCAGCAGGAGATGATGGAGATCTACAAGAAGGAGAAGATCAACCCGATCGCGGGCTGTCTTCCCATCGCCTTGCAGATCCCGGTGTTCTTCTCGCTCTACAAGGTGCTGTTCGTCACCATCGAGATGCGGCACGCGCCGTTCTACGGCTGGATCAAGGACCTTTCGGCGCCCGATCCGACCACGATCTTCAACCTGTTCGGCCTGATCCCGTTCGATCCGGTCGCGGTGTTCGGCATGGGTATCGGCGCCTATCTGATGCTCGGCGTCTGGCCGATCATCATGGGCATCACGATGTGGATCCAGATGAAGCTCAACCCGGCGCCGCCGGATCCGACCCAGAAGATGATCTTCGACTGGATGCCGTTGATCTTCACCTTCATGCTGGCGAGTTTTCCCGCGGGCCTCGTCATCTACTGGGCCTGGAACAATTTGCTCTCGGTGATCCAGCAGGCCTACATCATGCGCAAGAACGGCGTGAAGGTAGAGCTGTTCGACAATATCCGTAGCTCCTTCAAAAAAAAAGTGACGACTGAAGCAGCAGCGGAATCGAAGACTTAACTCCCGACGCCGGGCATGATTCGTCATTGCGAGCGAAGCGAAGCAATCCAGCTTCCTTCGCCGCAGCAAGGAAAGCTGGATTGCTTCCGCCTTCGTGCAAAGCGCTTCGGCGGACTCCGAACCCTGCGAAGCTTGCGAAGCAATTCGCTCCTCGCAATGACGGCGTGAGAATCTTCGCATGACGACCACCGACATCGATGCGGAGCTGATCGAGCAGGGCCGAAAGCTGTTCGCCGGCGACTGGCATTTCATCTGGGCCTCGCCGTCGATCGAGACGCTGCCGCCGATGGCGGGCCTGGAGATCGCGTTCGCCGGCCGCTCCAATGTCGGCAAATCGAGCCTGATCAATGCGCTCACCGGCCGCAACGCGCTGGCGCGCACCTCGCACACGCCGGGCCGCACCCAGGAGCTGATCTTCTTCGAAGGGCCGGACAGAGGTGGCCCGCGGTTGGTCGACATGCCCGGCTATGGCTATGCGGCAGCCGCCAAAACCAAGGTCGCCTCATGGACGGCGCTGATCCACAAATTCCTGCTGGGGCGCGCGTCTCTTGCGCGCGTCTATGTACTGATCGATAGCCGCCACGGCCTCAAGGACGTCGACCAGGACGTGCTGAAGACGCTGGATAAATCGGCGGTGAGCTATCAGATCGTGCTGACCAAGGCCGACCAGGTGAAGGCCGCCGAGCTCGCCGCGCGCATCGAGGAGACCAAAGCGGCGCTGGCAAAACATCCCGCGGCGTTTCCCGAGGTGCTGGCAACCTCCTCGCGCTCGGGCCGCGGCATGCCGGAGCTGCGCGCCGCCATGGTGCGCCTGATGCGGGAGCGCGGACAATGAACCGGCTGGCGCGCGTCCTGATCGTGCTCGCGGCCATCATGGGCGCCGATGGCGTGATCCTCGCGGCGGCCTCCGCACATCAAGCCGATGCGTCGCGGCTCGGCGCTGCATCCTCGATGCTGCTGTTTCATGCCTGTGCGGTGCTGGCGGTGGTCGCGCTCGCCGAGCGCGCGCTGGTCCACGCGCGCGTCGGACTTGCCGCGGCGATCGGCTTCGTCGTAGCGGCAGCGCTGTTCGCAGGCGATCTGACGCTGCGCCAATATGCCGGCCACGGCCTGTTCCCGATGGCGGCGCCGACCGGCGGCACGCTCTTGATCGCAAGCTGGCTGGCGCTGGCCGTTGCGGCGGCGTGGCCGAAGAAGGGCTAACGCGTCATACTCCTCTTACCTTCTCCCCTTGTCTTGTGGGAGAAGGTGGCGCGGACGAAGTCCGCGACTATCCGTGGGCTCAGAACGAGAGATGGTCACCCGCGGAGACAGACCCCTCACCCCGCTTCGCGGAGTTTATCATCGGGCGGCGCTTCGCGCCGACCCGTTGGCGAAGCGACCCTCTCCCACAAGGGGAGAGGGTGAGTTCGAGGCTTTGCGCCCTGCGCGGCAATCGGATAGAAACCGGCCCGACATCCCGCCCCGCCCGCCGCCCGCAAGCGAGACCGTTTCATGACCGACACCATCATCAGCCCGCTCGACCAGGCCCGCATCCTGTCCGAGGCGCTGCCGCATATGCAGGAATATGACGAGGAAACCATCGTCATCAAATATGGCGGCCATGCCATGGGCGACGAGGACACCGCCAAAGCCTTTGCGCGCGACATCGTGCTGCTGGAGCAGACCGCGATCAATCCGGTGGTCGTGCATGGCGGCGGGCCGCAGATCGCGACCATGCTCAAGCGCCTCGGCATCCAGTCGGAATTCGCCGCAGGCCTTCGCATCACCGATGCCGCCACCATCGAGATCGTCGAAATGGTGCTGGCGGGCTCGGTCAACAAGCAATTGGTCGGCTACATCAACGACGCCGGCGGCAAGGCCGTGGGCCTGTCCGGCAAGGACGGTAACATGGTGAAGGCCTCGAAGACCAAGCGCACCGTGGTCGATCCCGATTCCCATATCGAGAAGGCGGTCGATCTCGGCTTTGTCGGCGATCCCGAGAAGGTGGATCTGACGCTGCTCAACCAGTTGATCGGCTACGAGCTGATTCCCGTGCTGGCGCCGCTGGCGACCTCGCGCGACGGCCAGACGCTCAACGTCAACGCCGACACCTTTGCCGGCGCCGTCGCCGGCGCGCTGAAAGCCAAACGCCTGTTGCTGCTCACCGACGTGCCCGGCGTGCTCGACAAGTCGAAGAAGCTCATTCCGGAGCTGTCGATCAAGGATGCACGAAAGCTGATCGCCGACGGCACCATTTCCGGCGGCATGATCCCGAAGGTCGAAACCTGCATCTATGCCCTGGAACAGGGCGTGCAGGGCGTCGTCATTATCGACGGCAAGACTCAACATGCGGTATTGCTTGAGCTGTTCACGAATCAGGGCACCGGCACGCTGATCCACAAGTGACAGGCTTCGCAGAGAAGAGCCCGAACATCAGGCGCACCTTTCGCGCCCGGATGCGCCGTTACACGCGGCGCACGGTGCTGGCGTTGCCGGCCGCCGCGGTGTCGCTGTTCGTCTCCTCCATCCCCGCGCATGCCGACCTGAAACTCTGCAACCGCATGAGCTATGTGATCGAGGCGGCGATCGGCATCGACGAGAAGTCGGCGACCGCCACGCGCGGCTGGTTCCGCATCGATCCCGCCGCATGCCGGGTGGTGGCGCAGGGCACGCTGGTGGCGGACCGCATCCTGCTGCATGCGCGCGCGCTCGGCCTCTATGGCTCCTCGCCGACGCCGCAGAGCGGCGCCGACACGCTCTGCATCGCCGAGCAGAATTTCGTCATCGCCGCGGCGCGGCAATGCCGTTCCGGGCAGACGCCGGCGCCGTTCACCCAGATCAATCCGACCCAGACCGATGACGGCCACCTCGTCGCCTACCTCGCCGAAGATTCCGAGTATGACGACGAGCAGGCGCGGCTTGCCGGCATCCAGCGACTCCTGGTGGTCGCCGGCTATGATGCGGCGCCGATCGACGGCGTCGACGGACCGAAGACGCAAGGCGCGCTGAATGCGTTCCTGAAGAGCCGCGGGCTCGGCGCGGACGCCGTGCAGCAGCCGAACTTTTTCGCAAAACTGATCGAGGCGGTGCAGTCGCCCTCCGCCACCGGGCTGACCTGGTGCAACGACACGCCGCACAAGATCATGGCGGCGGTGGCGACCGACGACGGCAAGACGGTGGTGAGCCGCGGCTGGTACCGCATCGATCCCGGCAAATGCCTGCATCCCGATGTCGCCGGCCAGCCGAAACAGATCTTCAGCTTTGCGGAAGCGGTCGATGCCGAGAACCGCACCGTGAAGTACAAGGACCGGGCGCTGAACTGGGGCGGCACCACGCAACTCTGCACCCGCGAGAGCAAGTTCGAGATCAACGAGCAGGGCGATTGCGGTACGCGCGGGCTTTCCGCCGCGGGTTTTGCCGCCGTCGACATGAGCGGCGGCGGCAAGACGCTGCGCTTTGCGATGCCATGAGTTGGCTCGTCGTCCCAGTCCGCTGTCGTCCCGGCCAAGCGAAGCGCGAGCCGGGACCCATAACCACAGGCTCTCGTTGTTACGTCGAGCTGGATCTGCAGCGAACACAACAACGCGGTCCTGTGGTTACAGGACCCCGCGTGCGGGGGGACGACATGGGGGGAGAGCGATGACTCCGTCACCCCGCGGCTTCAGCCATGTCGACACCTGGGTGTTCGACCTCGACAACACACTCTATCCGCATCACGTCAATCTGTGGCAGCAGGTCGATGCGCGGATCGGCGAGTTTGTCGCCGACTTCCTGAAAGTGTCGGCGGAGGAAGCGCGCCGCATCCAGAAGGACTATTACCGCCGCTACGGCACCACCATGCGCGGCATGATGACCGAGCACGGCGTCAGTGCGGATGATTATCTCGCCTACGTGCACAGGATCGATCACTCGCCGCTGGAGGCCAATCCGGCGATGGGGGCTGCGATCGCAAAACTTCCGGGACGCAAGCTGATCCTCACCAACGGCTCGGTCGACCACGTCGATGCCGTACTGGAGCGGCTGGAGCTGACGGATCATTTCGACGCGGTGTTCGACATCATCGCCGCGGAGCTCGAGCCCAAACCGGCGCCGCAGACCTATCAGCGCTTCCTCAACCTGCATGGCGTCGATCCGGCGCGATCGGCGATGTTCGAGGATCTCGCGCGCAACCTCGTGGTGCCGCACCAGCTCGGCATGACCACGGTGCTGGTGGTGCCCGACGGCGCAAAGGAAGTGGTGCGCGAGGACTGGGAGCTGGAAGGCCGCGATGCCGGCCATGTCGATCACGTCACCGATGATCTGACCGGATTTTTGCAGCGGCTCATCTAGCCCCGCTGTCGCGCCGACGCTCTTCCCTTCTCCCCTTGTGGGAGAAGGTGGCGCGGACGCAGTCCGCGCCGGATGAGGGGTTCTATCCGCGGACTCAGAACGAGAGATGGTCACGCGTGGAGACAGACCCCTCACCCCGCTTCGCTGCGCGAAGCGACCTCTCCCACAAGGGGAGAGGGTTGACTCCCCGCTCCCATTTCCCGAAAAAGCGATCCGAAAAAGCCCGCCCTTTCCCAAGGAAACATCCATGTCCCTCGCCGCCCTGGAAACCACCGTGAACGCCGCGTTCGACGCCCGCGAGGGCATTTCGACCGCGACCAAGGGCGAGGTCCGCGATGCCGTGGATCATGCGCTGGAGCTGCTCGACAAGGGCGAGGCGCGCGTCGCCGAGCGCGAGACATCAGGCAAGTGGAAGGTCAATCAGTGGCTGAAGAAGGCGGTGCTGCTGTCGTTCCGCCTCAACGACATGGGCCAGATCGCCGGCGGCCCCGGCAAGGCGTCGTGGTGGGACAAGGTGCCCTCGAAGTTCGAGGGCTGGGGCGAGAACCGTTTTCGCGACGCGGGCTTTCGCGCGGTGCCCGGCGCGATCGTGCGCCGCTCCGCCTTCATCGCCCGCAATGTCGTGCTGATGCCGTCCTTCGTCAATCTCGGCGCCTATGTCGATGAAGCCACCATGATCGACACCTGGTCCACCGTCGGCTCCTGCGCGCAGATCGGCAAGCGCGTGCACATTTCCGGCGGCGTCGGCATCGGCGGCGTGCTGGAGCCGCTGCAGGCCGAGCCCGTCATCGTCGAGGATGATTGCTTCATCGGCGCGCGCAGCGAAGTCGCCGAGGGCGTGATCGTGCGCAAGGGCGCGGTGCTGGCGATGGGCGTCTTCCTCGGCGCCTCGACCAAAATCGTCGATCGCGAGACCGGCGAAACCTTCGTCGGCGAAGTGCCGGAGTATGCCGTCGTGGTGCCCGGCACGCTCCCGCCGAAGCCGCTGAAGAACGGCCAGCCGGGACCCGCCACCGCCTGCGCCGTGATCGTCAAGCGCGTCGACGAGCGCACCCGCGCCAAGACCAGCATCAACGAGCTGTTGCGCGACTGATTTGTCGCAGCGGATTGATTGACATCATCTGATTCGAGTCGGATTGGCGAACGGCAATCGTTTGCACCGATTGCACGCGCGCGTGGTTTTGGCGCAACAAGCGTCCTGCAGTTCGGCCATATTTTCCGACGATCATGCGCGCTATTCACCGTGCCGAACATCACTGTCGCACCTTCCATCACGCTCAATACTCGATGTCGTGAACTGGATAGCCGCGGGCATGCGTGGTGAACCACCGGCGGCATCGATAGACTCAAACAGAGTCATGGAAGAACCGGTGTGCTTGAGAATGTGTCCAGTTTTGCTTGAGTAATTCGTGAGTTTTTCTTCGGGACCGACGACGGATGAAGTTTTTCTTTGCAAATCAGGTACTTGACACCGACACGCGGGAGTTGAGCCGACAGGATATGCCGGTCTCGCTGGAGCCGCAGGTATTCGATCTCGTTGTCCATCTGATGGAGAATCGCGATCGCGTGGTGAGCAAGGAAGAATTGATCGAGAAGATCTGGCATGGCCGGCATGTCGCCGAGTCGACCCTGACCAGCCGGATCAATGCCGCGCGCAAGGCGGTCGGCGACAGCGGCAGCGAGCAGACCTTGATCCGCACCATCGCGCGCAAGGGATTCCGCTTCGTCGGCGCGGTGCAGACCGGCGGCGAGGGCGCTGCGCCGGCCGAGCAGACGACATCGCCGCGCGAACCGGAGCCGCAGATAATCCTGACCGACCGGCCCGGCATCGCCGTGCTGCCCTTCATCAACATGAGCGGCGACCGCGCGCAGGAGTACTTTTCCGACGGGATCAGCGAGGACATCATCACCGCGCTGTCAAAACTGCGCTGGTTCTTCGTGATCGCGCGCAACTCGTCGTTTGTCTACAAGGGCCGCTCGGTGCACATCAACGAGATCGCGCGCGAGCTCGGCGTGCGCTATGTCGTCGAAGGCAGCGTGCGTCGCAGCGGCGACCAGGTGCGCATCTGTGCGCAGCTCAATGATGTCACCACCGGCAGCCATCTGTGGGCCGAGCGTTACGACCGCAGCATCGAGGATGTGTTCGCCGTGCAGGACGAGATCACGGAGGCGATCGTCGCCGCGGTCGAGCCGCATCTCTATGCTGCGGAAAGTTTCCGCGCGCAGCACAAGCCGCCGGGCAGTCTCGACGCCTGGGATCTGGTGATGCGCGCGCTGTCGCATTACTGGCGGGTGACGCGGCAGGACAACACCGTGGCGCAGGCGCTCCTGGAAAAGGCGATCGACATCGATCCGCATTACGGCAAGGCGCTGGGGCTGCTCGCGAACAGCCGCATCTTCGGCGCCCATATGGGCTGGGCCAGCATGGCAAGCGTGATGCCGATCGCAACACGCGAGGCGCTCGCCGCGGTCGAGGCGGACAGCGAGGATGCCTGGGCGCATATCGGGCTCGCCTATACCTACCTGTTCGCGCGACGGTTCGACGATGCGGTTGCCGAGTTCGAGCTGGCGTTGCGTCTCAATCCGAATTTCGCGTTCTCGCTGGCGTTCTATGCGGTGACGCTCTGCTATGCCGGCCGCTATGACGATGGCGACGTCGCGATCCGCCGAGCGCTGCGGCTCAGTCCGCGCGACCCGATGGCGGCGATCTATCAGGGGGTCGGCGCCTACATCCAGTTTGCCGCCGGCAAATACCAGGAAGCGATCAGGTTCGCGCGCGAGTCACTGCGGCAACGCGCGGATTTCGTCGGCGCCCATCGCGTGCTGACGGCGGCCGCCGGCATGACCGGTGATCGCGAGCTTGCCGCCATCGCGTTGCAGGGGCTACGCCAGGCGCAGCCGAACATCTCCCTGGAATGGATTGCCCGCGAGCTGCCGATGAAGCAGGCTGAAGACCGCGAGCACTATCTCGACGGCTTGCGCCGCGCCGGATTGAAGTGATTCCGTGTTCTTGCCGCACTATCAAATTGACAGCACAGCTCAGTGTGTATAAATACACATCATGAATAGTCGAGAAATTATCTCGTCTCTTCAGAGGGATGGATGGTTTCAGGTGGCCCAGAAGGGCAGCCACGTGCAGTTCAGGCATCCCGTCAAGAAGGGCCGCGTCACGGTGCCCCACCCTGAACGGGACGTCCCCATCGGGACGCTCAAGAGCATCGAGAAGCAGGCAGGGCTGAAGCTGAGGTAGGAGCCATGCGCAGCTATATTGGTCTTATCCACAAGGACGCCGCCAGCGATTACGGTGTTTCCTTTCCGGATTTCCCGGGCCTCATTACCGCTGGCAAAACTCTCGACGATGCTCGTGCGATGGCCGCGGAGGCGCTGGCTCTTCATATCGAAGGCTTGACCGAAGACGGAGAAGCCATTCCCGAGCCGTCGACTCTGGAAACGATCATGGCCGATCCGGACAACAAGACTGGCGTCGCCATCCTGGTGTCCGTCAAGACGAAGCAGCCGAAATCCATTCGCGTCAACGTAACGCTGCCGGAGGACGTTCTCGAGCAGATCGATAGATACGCAGAAGCTCACGGCCTGTCCCGGTCCGGCCTGCTGACCCAGGCAGCCAAGAAGCTCATCGCGGAGGACGCATAGCAAAGAGTCCGGATTATCTCCGGCCTCTTTTGTTTGCCTGCCTCGATGACTACTCGGAGACCATCTCGCCGCTGCCGCCGAACTCGGACGGAAAATCCTTGAGTTTCGGCAGGCCGTCGCGCATCGGCAGCACGGTCTCGGCATAGTTGACATGGACCGCCGGCGCGAAGGCGAGCGTCGGGATGGTGGCCGAGAAGACATCGACAAGCCCGAGCGGCGGATGATTGGTCATCAGATGGCCGCCGCATTTCTTGCAGTATTTGCGCTCGCTGACCGGCGTCTTGGTGTAGGTCGCGACGTGCTCTTCGCCCGCGGTGATGCGAACCGCCTCCGGCTTCCACAGGCTGAAGGCGTTCACCGGGCCGCCCGACCAGGAGCGGCACGAGCGGCAGTGGCAGTAGCCCATCGTCTCCGGCGCGCCGCGGGCCTCGATCTCCACGGCGCCGCAGAAGCAGTTACCGACGTGATTCATGGTCGTTCTCCTTTCTTGTGTTTCGCTTCACCAGGACTTGCGCCAGGGAATAAGCATCGAGACGCGTTGTTTGTACTCGCGGTACTGATCTCCGAACATCTCGACCAGATCGCGCTCCTCGAGCCAGATGCCGACCAGGATGTAGAGGGTGGTCACCGCTGCGAACAGCATGTGGCCCACGGTCATGACCGGCGCAGCCCAGAAGGCGATGATGAAGCCGAGATAGATCGGATGACGGACGAATTTGTAGAGCAGCGGCGTGCGGAAGCGCGGCGCGGGCACTTCCTTGTCGACGAGGTGATGGGCGACCTGCGACAGGCCGAACAGTTCGAAATGGTTGATGATGAACGTGCTGGTGAACACCAGCACCCAGCCGACGAGCGACAGTACCGCGACCGCGGCTGCAAGATCGGGATCGACGACCTGCCACACCACCAGCGGGATCGGGCGCCACTGCCAGAACAGCAGCAGCAGGCACGCGCTCGCCGCCAGCACATAGGTCGAGCGCTCGATCGGCTTGGGGACGTATCGCGTCCACCACGCCTTGAAGCCCTGCCGCGCCATCACGCTGTGTTGTACGGCGAACAGCGACATCAGGAGTAGGTTGATGATGATGGCTTCGGCCGCGGGGGTGTCGGTGCCGGTGTCGATGGTCTTCGGCACCACCAGCCCCATCACGAAGCCGATGGCGTAAAGAATGGTAACGAAGAAGACCAGATAGGATGCCATTCCGTAGAGGAATGCGATGAACTTGAATATTCTTGAGCCCGTGAGATCCGGGCCGAATGACTGGACTTGGGACATGATTAGCTCCGTTGGGGCAGCACCATTGGGCCGCTGGTTGCGGCGAATGACCGCAAAATGCCGCATTGAGGGTCCCAAGACTTTTCCGGATGGTTGTCCTTTGCCTGAGATATCGCTGATTTTTGCTTGAGAACCGGAGCCGAGGCGCGTTGGCTCGATTTCGACTGGGGAGTCACGTACTTGACGGCGAGCTTCGGGAACTGACCCGGGGCGGCGTTGCCATCGCCGTGCAGCCGCAGGTGTTCGATCTCCTGCTGTTCCTGGTGGAAAGCCGCGACCGCCTCGTCAGCAAGGACGACCTGGTCGCCAGGGTCTGGGGCAACCGGCCGATTTCCGATTCCGCGCTGAACAGCCGGATCAACGCCGCGCGCAACGCCCTGCAGGACGACGGCAAGGCGCAACGCATGATCCGCACCGTCCCCCGCAAGGGTTTTCGCTTCGTCGGCGACTGCGTGGAACTCGCGCCCGCCGCCAAAACCGTTGCCGCCGGGCCTGCACCGCTGCCCGCCGCTATCGCCTCTGACCGGCCCGCGATCGCCGTGCTCGCCTTCACCAACATGAGCGATGATGCCGAGCAGGAATATTTCTGCGACGGGATCAGCGAGGACATTTTGACCGCGCTTTCCAAGGTGCGCTGGTTCTTCGTCATCGCCCGCAATTCGTCTTTCACCTACAAGGGCCGCAACGTCCACATCAGGCAGATCGCGCAGGAGCTCCGGGTCCGGTATGTGCTCGAAGGCAGCGTGCGCAAGGCCGGCGAGCGCGTGCGCATCACGGCGCAGCTCAACGACGCCGCCACCGAGAGCCACATCTGGGCCGAGCATTTCGACCGTGAGCTGGTCGACGTGTTCGCCGTGCAGGACGAGATCACCAATGCGATCGTGGCCGCGCTCGAGCCGCAGATCTACGCCGCGGAAAACTTTCGCGCGCGGCGCAAGCCGCCGCCGAGTCTCGACGCCTGGGATCTCCTGATGCGGGCGCTGTCGCATTACTGGCGCGTGACGCGCGAGGACCATGTGGTGGCGCAGGCGCTGCTGCAGAAAGCGATCGCGATCGACCCGAATTACGGCCAGGCGCTGTCGCTGCTGGCCGCGAGTCACATGTTCGGCGTTCATCTCGGCTGGGCGGAGCTTGCGAAGGTCGCGCCCGTTGCGGAGCGCGCCGCGACCGCGGCGGTTCAGCTCGACGGCGAGGACGCCTGGTCCCATACGGCGCTCGGCAGCGTTTATTTCTCCACAAGCCGGCTGGCCGACGCGCTGTCCGAGTTCGAGACCGCGCTGCGGCTGAACTCGAATTTCTGCCTCGCGCAGGGTTACTACGCGCTGGCGCTGTCCTACGCCGGCCGCACCGAGGATTCCTTCGAGGCGGCGCAGCGCGCCATCCGGCTCAGCCCGCGTGATCCCTCGCTCGCCATCTATTACGGCATCGCCGGCTACGCCCGCTTCATGACACGGCAATATGAGGAAGCCATCGCGCTGGCGCGCGAGGCGATTCGCCACCGCGGCGACCTCACCGGCGCCTATCGCGTGCTCTGCGTCTCGGCCGGGATGAGCGGCGATGCGGCCATGGCCGAAATGGCGCTGGCCGAGCTGCGCCGTACCCAGCCGAACATCTCGCTGTCGTGGATCGCAACCCAGCTGCCGTGGCGAAACGACGCCGACCGCGAGCATTATCTGGAAGGGTTCCGGCGCGCCGGACTGACCTGAACCGGCCCGTTGCAGCAGGCGACTAACGGCCGGTGGCAAATTGCCGCCCCGGGAACATTGCGTCATGGACTGGACCTGTTACCTGTTCGGCTTCAAGGGCCGCATCAACCGCGCCAAATACTGGCTGGCCGGGCTGTTGCTCCTGTCCTTCATGGCCGCCTTTGTAACGCTGGTGCAGCTGGCCCTGACGATCAACTTCGTCGCGCACGCCATGGGCACCGCCCACGGCAGCGGCAAGGTCTCGTTCGGCTTCCGGCTCGACGATATCTTCAGTGCATTCGATCCCGCGGCCTGGCGGGCGCTGTCGCTTGCCAAACTGCCGATGCTGCTGGTCAGGGCGACCGGCATGGTGCTGTTCCTCTGGATCTTCGTCGCCACCTCAATCAAGCGGCTGCATGACCGCGACAGGAGCGGATGGTGGATGGTGCCGTTCTTCGCCGTCCCCGGCCTGTACGATCATTTCTCCGACCTGTTTCCGGGTTCATATTTCGCGCTGATCACGGGCGCGATCATGCTCGTGCTGATGATCTGGGGTTTTGTCGAATTGTATTTCCTGCGCGGCACGAAATGGACCAACCGGTTCGGCCCCAATCCGCTCGGCAAGGAGCAGATGCGTGCGCGCGGTGCGCGAGCCCGGCTGCGCGCGACGACAGCGTGGGACCAGGAGAGCGAGATCGAAATGGTGCCGCACCGAGCTAGCCCGCCGCCGCTTTGGCGTGTTAAGCCGGGGTCATGACTGACACCCTCTCGATTGCCCAATCCCTCATCCGCTGCCCATCCGTAACCCCGGCCGATGCCGGGGCGCTGGGCGTTCTCGAAGACATCCTGAAGGCCGCCGGTTTCGAGACACACCGCGTCAGCTTTGGTGAGCCCGGCACCGCCGACATCGACAATCTCTATGCGCGCATCGGCAGCGAGGCGCCGCACATCACCTTTGCCGGCCACACCGACGTGGTGCCGGCGGGCGATGAGAGCGCCTGGACACATGGAGCGTTTTCCGGCGAGGTGAAGGACGGCATGCTGTATGGCCGCGGCGCGGTCGACATGAAGGGCGGGATCGCCTGCAGCGTCGCGGCGGTGTTGCAGCATCTGAAAGACAATGGCGGCAAGCCGCGAAAAGACGGAAAAGGCTCGATCTCGTTCCTGATCACCGGTGACGAGGAGGACATCTCCGTCAACGGCACGATAAAACTGCTGCAATGGGTCGCCGCACGCGGCGAAAAATTCGACCATTGCGTGCTCGGCGAGCCCTCCAACCAGGAAGTGCTCGGCGATTGTATCAAGGTCGGCCGCCGCGGCTCGCAATCCGGCACGCTGTATGTCGAGGGACGGCAGGGCCATGTCGCCTATCCGCACCGCGCCTCCAATCCGGTGCCGGATATCTCGCGGCTGATCGTGGCGATCTCCGAGGAGCCGCTCGATCAGGGCAGCGCGCAATTCCAGGCCTCCAATCTCGAATTCACGTCCGTCGATGTCGGCAACACCGCAAGCAACGTGATCCCCGGCCAGGCGCGCGCCAGATTCAACATCCGCTATAACGACCTGCACACCCAGCAGAGCCTGCGTGACCTGGTCGACGCGCGGCTGGCAAAGGCCTGCGGCAACCGCATCAAGGCCCGCATCGTCTGGGAGCCGTCGAACTCGAACGTGTTCGTGACCAAGCCCGGCCTGTTCACGGATCTTGCGGTCGCCGCGATCGAGGAGGTCACGGGACGCAAGCCCGAGCTTTCCACGAGCGGCGGCACGTCCGATGCGCGCTTCATTTCGAGCTACTGCCCGGTGATCGAGTTCGGCCTGGTCGGCCAGACCATGCACCAGGTCGACGAGCGCACGCCGGTGGCGGATCTGGAGAAGCTGACGAAGATCTATCGCGGCGTACTCGATCGGTATTTTGCATAGGTGATCTGATGCAGAAGCGATCCATCAACGCCGCCACCGTGCCTCAGGCCAAGGGCGGCTACGCGCAAGTCTGTGAATTGTCCGACGCCAAGCGCTGGGCGTTCGTGAGCGGGCAAATTCCGCAAACAGCGGATGGAACGGTGCCAGCCGATTTTGCCGCGCAGGCGCGACTGGTGTGGACCAATATCGATGCCCAGCTCAAGGCCGTCGACATGACGCTCGCCAACATCGTCAAGGTCACGACCTTCCTGTCGGATCGCAAGTACAACATCGAAAACCGCAGCGTTCGCCAGGAAGTGCTGCGCGACCACACGCCGGCACTGACCGTGATCATCGCCGGCATCTTCGACGATTCGTGGCTGCTCGAGATCGAGGTCGTCGCCGCGGCCTGACTAGTAATCTACCCGCACTAGATAGAGCCCCTCCGGCGGAGCGACGGGACCGCAGGCGGCGCGGTCGCGGGCGGCGAGGGCAGCGGCGAGATCGTCCGCGGTCCAGCGGCCCTCGCCGACCCAGACCAGCGAGCCCACCATCGAGCGCACCTGGCTGTGCAGGAACGAGCGCGCCGAGGTGATGATCCTGATCTCGGTGCCGTCGCGGATCACGTCGAGCTGGTCGAGCGTCTTTTCCGGCGATTTCGCCTGGCACTCGATGTCGCGAAAGGTCGTGAAATCGTGCTTGCCGAGCAGGCGTTGGGCGGCGGCGTGCATGGCGTCGCTGTCGAGCCGGCGCGGCACGCGCCAGATGCGCCCGACATCGAGTGCGAGGTTCGCGCGGGTGTTGGCAATACGATAGAGGTAGTGGCGCCTGATGGCGGAGAAGCGCGCCTCGAAATCCTCGGGCACGATCTCCGCCGCAAGCACGGCGACGGGATGCGGCCGCAGATGCGCATTGAGCGCATCGCGCAGGCGGCTCGCCGAAAATGCCTTCGCGATGTCGCAATGCGCGACCTGCCCGAGCGCGTGCACGCCGGCATCGGTTCGCCCGGAGCCGTGCACGCGCACGTCCTCGCCGCAGGTCGCCTTGACTGCCGCTTCCATCGCGCCCTGCACCGTCGGGTGATCGGGCTGCAGCTGCCAGCCCGCGAACGGCGCGCCGTCATATTCGATGGTGAGCTTGTAGCGGGGCATCAGGAAAACCGCGCGCCGGGTTTGAGCGGCGTGCCGCGCAAGAATTCCGCCGTCTTCATCGGCGCCTTGCCGGCGCGCTGCAGCTCGACGATGCGGACCGCGCCGTCGCTGCAGGCAATCGTGAGCTGATCGTCGAGCAATGCGCCCGGTGCACCTGCGCCTTTGGCAAGTTCGCAGCGAAGGATTTTTACCCGCACCGCCTCACCGTCGACGGGCACTTCGCTCCACGCGCCCGGAAACGGCGACAGCCCGTGAATGTGCCTGAGCACATCATACGCGGGCTTGCTCCAGTCGATCTTCGCCTCCGCTTTCTCGATCTTGGCGGCGTAGGTGACACCTTCCTCTGGCTGTTTGGTGAGCTGCAGCGCGCCGCGCTCCAGCGCCGCCATCGCGCGCACCATCAGGTCGGCGCCAAGCCGGGCCAGCGCGTCGTGCACGTCGGAGGCGGTCATGCGGTCGGTGATGACGAGCCGCTCGGCCATGGCGACGTCGCCGGTGTCGAGGCCGGCATCCATCTTCATCACCATCACGCCGGTCTCGGCGTCGCCGGACATCACGGCGCGGTTGATGGGCGCGGCGCCCCGCCAGCGCGGCAACAGCGAGCCGTGCAGATTGAAGCAGCCGAGTTTCGGCGCATCGAGGACGGCCTGCGGCAGGATCATGCCGTAGGCGACGACCACGGCCGCATCCGCGTCGTGCGTGCGGAATTCCGCCTGCGCTTCCTGCGTCTTCAGTGTCGTCGGCGTCAGCACGGGAATGCCAAGGCGCCGCGCCTCCTGCTCGACGGGCGTTGCCTGCAGCTTCATGCCGCGCCCCGCCGGTTTCGGCGCGCGGGTGTAGACGGCGGCGATCCCGTGGCCATGGGCGACGAGTTCGAGCAGCGTCGGCACCGCGAAGTCTGGGGTGCCCATGAAGATCAGACGAAGCGGCATTTGAGCAAGTGCCCTGATTTTTCGTCATGGCCGGGCTTGTCCCGGCCATCCACTTCTTTGGTCCCCTCGAGAAAGCAAGTCGTGGATGCCCGGGTCAAGCCCGGGCATGACGCGGATCCAGCGGGCCTACTCCCCGGCGCGCTTGGCGGCCTTGGCAAACTTCTTCAGCACGCGGTCGCGCTTCAGTTTCGACAGATAATCGACGAACAGCACGCCGTTGAGGTGATCGATCTCGTGCTGGATGCAGGTGGCAAAGAGCCCGTCGGCGTCCTCTTCATGCACCTTTCCGTCGAGATCGGTGAAGCGCACGCGCACCCGCGCGGGGCGCTCGACCTCCTCGTAATATTCGGGGATCGACAGGCAGCCCTCCTCATAGACCGAGGTCTCCTCGGATTTCGAGATGATCTCCGGATTGATGAAGACGCGCGGTTTTGGCGTGGTCTCGCCGTTCTCGTCGCGCTTGGCGAGATCCATCGTGATCAGCCGCAGCGGCTGCGCGACCTGGATGGCGGCCAGGCCAATGCCGGGCGCGTCATACATGGTCTCGAACATGTCGTCGGCGAGCTTGCGGATTTCCGCCGTCACCTTCTCGACCGGCTTCGACACCAGCCGCAACTGCTTGTCCGGCAGGATGATGATCTCTCTGATGGCCATGAGGCGCGATTTAAGGGCTTGATTTGCCGGGGTCAATGCGAACGGGAACACGTTAACCGCCTGCTAACCATGATTTTTAAGGCGGCCTTAACCATAAAAATTAGCACCTCATTAACCATAAATGTTCCCTCTTCGTTCGCGCAAGCGGCCGAATCGGGTTACAACGCGGCATGAACGAGATTCTCTTCCTGATCGGCGACTGGCCGGTTCGCGTCGCTGACGGCCTGATCGGCATCAGCGCGCTCGCGCTCATCCTGCTGCTGGTGCTGGTAATCGTCGTCGCCAAATCGGGCCGGCGCGGCGCGGAACTCGCGATGGCGCAAGCCATCCGTGCCGACGAGCTCGAAGAGCGGCTGTCCGACATGCTGCGCGCCCAGACCGAATCGAGCGGCCGGGTCGATGCCATGGCGCAGGCGCTGGCGGGACGGCAGGCCGAGATGGCGCGCGCGGTCAACGAGCGGCTCGACTCGGTGACCCACCGCGTCGGCCAGTCGATGGAAGCGACCACGCGCAACACGATGGACAGTCTGCGCAAGCTGCACGAGCGGCTCGGCATCATCGACCATGCGCACAAGAACCTCACCGACCTGACGACGCAGGTGACGACCTTGCGCGACGTGCTCGCCAACAAGCAGTCGCGCGGCGCGTTCGGCCAGGCGCGCATGGAGGCGATCGTCCAGGACGGCATGCCGAAGGGCTCGTACGAATTCCAGTTCACGCTGACGTCAGGCAAGCGGCCAGACTGCGTGGTGTTCCTTCCGGATCAGCGTCCGCTGTGCATCGACGCCAAGTTTCCGCTGGAGGCGATGACGGCGTTGCACGACGCGCGCAGCGACGAGGAACGCCGCATCGCCGCGCAGCGGCTGCGCGCCGACATCATGAAGCATGTCAGCGACATCGCGGAAAAATACCTGATCGCCGGCGAGACGCAGGACACCGCGCTGATGTTTGTGCCGTCGGAATCGGTCTATGCCGAAATCCATGACGGATTCGACGACGTGATCCAGAAGGCCTACCGCGCCCGTGTCGTGCTGGTGTCGCCGTCGCTCTTGATGCTGGCGATCCAAGTGATGCAGCAGATCCTGAAGGACGCGCGCATCCGCGACGCCGCCGACCAGATCCGCAACGAGGTGATGCACCTCGGCGACGATCTGACCCGCCTGCGCGACCGCGTGCTGAAGCTGCAGAAGCATTTTGGCGACGTCAACGAGGACGTCCGGCAAATCCTGATCTCCGCCGACAAGATCGAAAAGCGCGCCGGCCGCATCGAGGAACTGGATTTTTCCAAGGACCCGCCAATGGAGCCGCCGCGCCTGGTCAAGGGCGCCACCGAGCTGTTCCCGCTGCCGCGCAAGCTGCAGGCGGGGGAGTAGAGATTTGTCGTCGCCCGGCTTGACCGGGCGACCCAGTATTCCAGAGACGGTAGATGGGCTCACGCCAGTACTACGTCTACATCCTCGCCAGCCGCACAGGCGGAACCCTTTGCATCGGCGTCACGAACGATCTCATACGCCGCGCCGCGGAACACCGACTGAAAGTCGCTGAAAGTTTCACAAAGCGGCATGGTGTCACGCGGCTGGTTTATTTCGAGGTGTTTGAAGACATCGAACAGGCTATTCACCGCGAGAAGCGGCTCAAGAAATGGTCACGGGCATGGAAGATTTCACTGATCGAGAAGGACAATCCGAATTGGACCGATCTTTATCCGCAGATTGCGGGGCCAGGCGGATAGGTCTCTGGAATACTGGATCCCCCCCGCCAGCCCGGCGGGGGCACACCCAGAAAAAATTCTACCCACACACCCATAACCGCCCCCCCACCGACCCCCCCCCCCCCCC
>Ga0081539_10001393_pt1 | contig 41656 bp, 38 predicted proteins | sample TabmetS4T2R2_FD_71023 | JGI IMG/M metagenome (GOLD analysis project Ga0081539, IMG submission 71023) | Tabebuia heterophylla rhizosphere microbial communities from the University of Puerto Rico - S4T2R2 | ecosystem: Host-associated > Plants > Roots > Rhizosphere ... | reverse complement strand
GACGTGCTGTCCCGGCGCTGACGCGCTGATGGTTCGCAAGCTACGGGCGGCGCCGGGTGGCGGCGTCTTCCCTCGTCCCTCGGTCCAGACGCCGCCGCACCGCCCTGCTTGCTCACTGGAACAATGGTCACGATGATTACGCTGCTGAGCCTGCCTGCGGGCCTGCCCTCCGCCGCGGTGGTGGACCTGGATGCCATCCGGGACAACGTCGCGGCGCTGAACGAGCACGCCGGTGAGGCAGGCGTGATGGCCGTGGTCAAGGGCGACGGCTACGGGCACGGCCTGCTGCCGAGCGCCCGCGCCGCGCTCGCCGGCGGTGCGACGTGGCTGGGAGTCGCCCAGCTCAGCGAGGGTCTCGAGCTGCGCGCGGCCGGCATCGAAGTGGCGATGCTGGCCTGGCTCACCGTTCCGGGCGACCGGTACGCCGAGGCGGTACGGGCGGGCATCGATCTCGGGGTGAGCGCCAGGTGGGCGCTGGACGAGGTGGCCGCCGCCGCGCGAGAGGTCGGCCAGACGGCGCGGATCCAGCTGAAACTGGACAGCGGGCTGGGCCGCAATGGCGTCACCGTGCACGACTGGACCGACCTGGTGGACGCCGCGCTGAAGGCGCAGGCGGACGGCGCCGTCGAGCTGGTGGGCGCGTTCTCGCACTACGCCTGGGCGGATGCACCCCAACACCCGACCGTGAGGGCGCAGACGCAGGCTTTCGCCGACGCCCTGGAGACAGCGCAGCACCGCGGCGCCCGGTTCCAGGTGCGCCACCTGGCCAACTCGGCAGCCACGCTCACCAACCCGGCCGTCCGCTACGACCTGGTGCGCGCCGGTATCTCGGTCTACGGGCTGTCGCCCGTGCCGGAGCTCGCCGGACCGGCGCAGTTCGGCCTCCGCCCGGCGATGACGCTGCTCGCCCGGGTGGCGAACGTGAAGCGAGTGGGCCCCGGCCAAGGCGTGTCCTACGGGCACGCGTACCACACCCCGAACGAGACAACGCTGGCGCTCCTCCCGGTCGGGTACGCCGACGGGCTGCCCCGGCACGCGGGTAACACCGGTCCGGTGCTCCTGGCCGGCCGGCGCTACCGGTTGGCCGGGCGGGTGTGCATGGACCAGGTGGTCCTGGACCTGGGCGAGCCGATCGATGGACCGCCGGCGGGCCCCGAGGACGTCCGGGCCGGAGACGTCGCGGTGATCTTCGGGGCCGGAACTTCCGGCGAGCCGACGGCGCAGGACTGGGCGGACGCCGCCGGCACCATCAGCTACGAGATCGTGACCAGGATCGGCTCACGAGTGCCCCGCCTCTACCGGGGAGGGGACGGCCCGGAATCCTGGCGGGGGTCCGCGTGATGCCGTCGTGACGCCGCGGACCACCCAAACCGATCCGGGGGACGCCTCCGGAGGGTCGCTCACCGGCAGCCTGCTCGCCCTGGGCGTCGGGTTGACGGCGGCAGGCGTCGGTGCGGCCTTGGGCATCGCCGCGGAGCGCATGTCGGTGGGGCGCACCGTGCGCCTGAACCAGCTCGCCACGGCGGACGACGGGTACGGTGGCCCGCCGCTGGGCAGCGTTCGCGGCGAGGTCGTTCCGGTGCAGACCGACGACGGCGTCCGGCTACACGTGGAGGTCCACGAACCGGGCGCCGAGCGCGCCGCGCCCGGTCAGCCGCCGATCACCATCGTCTTCAGCCACGGGTACGCGCTGACGATGGACTCCTGGCATTACCAGACGGTGGCGCTGGCCGGGCGCTACCGGCTGGTGCTGTGGGACCAGCGAGGTCATGGCCGATCCAGTAGTGGCGCGCCCGGATCGTCGACCATCGACCGAGTCGGCGCCGACCTGGAAGCTGTCCTCGAGGCGGTCGCTCCCGAGGGGCCTCTCGTCCTGATCGGCCACTCCATGGGCGGCATGACCGTGATGGCGCTCGCCGAACGGCGCCCCGACCTCTTTGAGCAGCGGGTGGTCGGCATCGGGTTGATCGGCACCAGTGCGGGTGGCCTGGGGGAGGCGAATCTGGGCCTGGCCGGCCTCGGCAAGATCGTGCTGCGCATGGCGCCGGGCGCGGTGCGCCTGCTCGCCCGGCGACCCGAACTGGTGGCGCGCGGACGTCAGCTGGGCAGCGACCTGGAATCGGTGCTCGTGCGCCGGTACTCCTTCGCCTCACCGGTGCCGCCGCAGCTTGTGGCGTTCGCCGCGCGCATGATCGCCTCTACCCGGGTGGAGGTCATCTCCGATTTCATGCCAACCTTCAGCTCCCATGACAAGCGGGAGGCGCTGGCCGCGCTGGACGGGACCGAGGTGCTCGTCCTGGTCGGTGACGGCGATCTGCTGACGCCGGTGCGGCACAGCGAGGAGATCGTCCAGCGGCTCCCGGCGGCGGAGCACGTCGTGATCCGCGACGCGGGTCACCTGGTGCAGCTGGAGCACCCGGAGCTGGTGAACGGGTATCTGGAGGAGTTGCTGGAGCGGGCCGGCCGGGCGGTCCGCGGTTCGGGTCGGCGATTGCATTGGGGACGCCGTACCGTGACCCCGATACGACGTCGCCTGTCCCGGCGCGCGAGGAGGGTGGACAACGAGTGAGCAGGGCTCAGCGGGCGGCGCATCGTGCCTCGCCTGTCGGCGCGGAACAGCCGGTGATCAGCGGGACCGTGACGGTGGCGACCCCCGAGGCCATGCGAAGCCTGGGCGGGCTGCTGGCGGGTGACCTGCGGGCCGGCGACCTCGTCGTGCTCACAGGCGACCTGGGCGCGGGCAAGACCACGCTGACCCAGGGCATCGGCGCGCGGCTCGGGGTGCGGGGCGAGGTCACGAGCCCCACTTTCGTCATCGCCCGGGTGCATCCGTCGCTGGTGCGCGGACCGGCGCTGGTGCACGTGGACGCCTACCGGCTCGACTCCGTCTCGGAGGTCGACGACCTCGACCTGGACGCCTCGCTGGCCGACTCGGTGACCGTCGTGGAATGGGGCGAGGGCCTGGTGGAGGGCCTGGCCCCGGACCGGCTGGAGCTGCGCCTCACCCGACCGCACGGCGCCGCCGGCCCGGACCACCCGGAGGACGAAGGCCCGGAGCCCCGGACGGTCGACATCGCGGCGTTCGGGTCGCGGTGGGACGGCGTGACGCTTCCCGTGATGCTGACCTGAGCCGGGCGACCGCGTGCTCCTCGCGTTCGATACGGCCTCCGCCGCGGTCGGCGTCGCCCTCCTGACGCCGGAGGGCGTCGTTGTCGCCGAGCGATCCACGCCGCCGTCGCTGCGCCATGCCGAGCTGCTGGCGCCGCTGATCCACGAGGTCCTGGGCGAGGCCGAGCTGGCGCCGTCGGCACTGACCCGGATCGTGGTCGGCGTGGGACCCGGCCCGTTCACCGGGCTGCGGGTGGGCGTCGTCACCGCCCGCGTCATGGGCGCCACCCTCGGCGTGCCCGTGGACGGCGTGTGCAGCCTGGACGCTCTGGCGGCCGGAGCGCTGCGGATGGCGAGTGCGCAGCCGCCGTTCGTCGTGGCCACCGATGCACGCCGCCGCGAGGTCTACTGGGCCCGCTACGAGCCGGATCCCGCGGGCTGGCGTCGCGTCGCGGGGCCGTTCGTCGGGTCCGCGCAGGAGGCGGCCGGGTCGGGTGGGCCAGTTGTGGGTCGCGGGGCTGAGCTGTACCCCGGCGTCCTGGGGAGCCCGTGCCGTCCCCTGGACGCAGCGGCGTCCGACGTTGCCGCCGTCGCGCTGGCCGGGCGGACAGTGCCGGCCGAGCCGCTGTATCTGCGCCGTCCCGACGCCCGCGAGCCCGGCGAGCGGAAAAGGGTCCTGCGGTGACGGCGGCACCGCCGGAGCAGACCCTTCGGCTCAGGCGTTTCCGGTGGTGGGACATCGAGCGCGTGCTGCCGCTGGAACGGGAATTGTTCGGCGCCACGGCGTGGTCTGCGGAGACGTTCTGGTCGGAGCTGGCGCAGAGCAGGACCCGGTGGTACGTCGTCGCCGAGGCCTTTTCCGATCAGGTCTCCGATCAGCTGTCCGATCAGGGGTCCGACGAGGCGGCAGACGCAGGGGCCGCGCTGCTCGGCTACGCCGGGCTCATGATCACCGGAGCGGAGGCGGATGTGCAGACCATCGCGGTGAAGCCGAGCGCGCAGCGCCGCGGCGTCGGGTCGCTCCTGCTGCGTGGCCTGCTGGCCGAGGCGGGCCGGCGGGGGGCGACGTCCGTTCTGCTCGAAGTCCGCGCGGACAACGACGGTGCCATCGCGCTGTATCGGCGGCACGGATTCGAGCGCATCGCCGTGCGTCGGGGGTACTACCAGCCGAACAACGTCGACGCGTGGGTGATGCGGCTACGCCCGGTGCGCCTCCCCGAGTAGGGCGGGTCGGGCCCTCGGCGCCGTTGGCCCTTGAGGGTGATCTCGCTCGCGCGCGCCCACGCGAGGGCGGCATCGGTCCGTACCGTCGGGCCGACGTCCCGTCGTGGAAGGACACCCGAATGGCGGAACCAAACCGGCCGATCCAGCTGCCCTACCCCGGCACGCCTCAGGCCGTGGCACACGGCGCCTGGATCAGCCCGCCCCGCTGGGGCCCGCCTGCGCAGCCGGTGACGGGACAATTCCGGCCGGCCGGTGGCCTCGGCACCGCCGCGATCATTCTCACCGTCCTGGTCGCGGTCGGGTTCTGGCTGGAGGCGGCCGTGCCCGCCACGACTGGTGTGGCGGCACTGCTGATGCTCCCGGCCGGTGTCGTCACCTGCTGCTGGCTGTGGCGGGTCCGGCACAACGCCGACCTGGTGGACCCGCACCGGCAGCGCCGCGCGCGGGCCTGGGTCTGGTTCGGCTGGGGCGTTCCCATCGCCGCCTGGTTCGTGCCCAAGCAGGTGATCGACGACGCGGCACGCAGCACCATGCGCGCGGCCGGCGTCTCATACGTGCCCGGCACAGACCGCTGGTGGACGGTGTGGTTGATGACCACCGTGATATCCGGGGCGGTCAACCGGATCGACGTCTCGATCCAGCCGCTGGACGGCCGGCTGGAGCGGCCGCTCGACCTGCTCGTGGCGTTCAGCATCACGCTGGCCGCGGTGCTCTGGACCCCGCTGGTCCGGCAGATCTCGGCCGCCCAGGACGCGCTGGCCAGCGCCCCTCCGATCCCGACGGCGTCCGGGGTTACCCTTCCGCGGTGACCGACGCCCCTCTGGTGCTGGGCATCGAGACGTCGTGCGACGAGACCGGCGTCGGCCTGGTCCGGGGCACGTCCCTGCTGGCCGACGCCGTGGCGAGTTCCGTCGAGGAGCACGTGCGGTTCGGCGGTGTCGTACCCGAGGTGGCCAGCCGGGCGCACCTGGAGGCGATGGTTCCCACCATCGAGCGCGCCTGCGCGTCGGCCGACGTGCGGCTGGACGACGTCGACGCCGTCGCGGTGACCTCCGGTCCGGGCCTGGTGGGTGCCCTGATGGTCGGTGTCGCCGCCGCGAAGGCGCTTGCTCTTGCGCTGGGGAAGCCGCTGTACGGCGTCAATCATCTGGCTGCCCACGTCGCGGTCGACGTCCTCGAACACGGGCCGCTGCCGGACTCGGTGATGGCGCTCCTGGTGTCCGGCGGGCACTCCTCGCTGCTGCTGGTCCCCGACGTCACCGCCGACGTCCAGCCGATCGGCGGCACGATCGACGACGCCGCCGGGGAGGCGTTCGACAAGGTCGCCCGGCTGCTGGGGCTGCCGTTCCCCGGCGGCCCGCACGTGGACCGAGCCGCGCGGGACGGCGATCCGGCGGCGATCAGTTTCCCGCGCGGCCTGACCGCCCCGCACGACCTGCGCCGCCACCGCAACGACTTCTCCTTCTCCGGGCTGAAGACCGCGGTGGCCCGATGGGTGGAACGGCGGGAGGCCGAGGGCCGCCCGGTCCCGGTCTCCGACGTCGCCGCGGCGTTCCAGGAGGCCGTGGTGGACGTGCTCACCAGTAAGGCGGTGCGAGCCTGCACCGAGCACGGCGTCGACCACCTGGTCATCGGCGGGGGAGTGGCGGCCAACTCCCGGCTGCGCGCGCTGGCCGAGGAGCGCTGCACGGCGGCCGGGGTGCGGCTGCGAGTGCCTCGTCCCGGACTGTGCACGGACAACGGCGCGATGGTCGCCGCCCTCGGCGCCCGGCTCGTCGCCGCCGGCCGCGACCCCTCACCGCTGGACCTTCCGGCCGACTCCTCCATGCCGGTCACCCTCGTTCGCGCCTGACACGCCCTGGTCGTCCAGCTGTCACCGGACGTTGGTCCGCGCCCCGCCGGGACAGAGCACGCTGACCGCATGCCTGAGATGCGTGACATGCCTGCCCTGTCCGAACGGCACACCGCCGCGGCGACGACCCCGCTGTCCCGGCGCACCCTGCTCCGGGGGGCCATGGGGATCACCGGCGGCCTTGCCGGCGCGGCGATCCTCGGGGAACCCGCCGGCGCCGCCGCCCCCGCCCTCGTCCGGTCCGACCTGCCGGCGTTCACTCACGGCGTCCAGTCCGGTGACGTCACGGCCGAAGGCGGCGTCGTCTGGGCGCGCGCCGACCGGCCCGCCCGGATGTTCGTCCAGGTTTCGCCGACCGGCCGGTTCGGGGCTGGCGCCATGACCTTCCGGGGGCCGCTGTTGCTGGCGGACAGCGACTTCACGGGGCGGATCGACCTGCGCGGGCTGCCGGCGGGCGTCGAGGTCCCCTATCGCGTCGTGCTCGCCGACCCGGATGCCACGGGCCCGGACGGAGCGGCGCTTGAGGGCCGCTTCCGCACGGCACCACGACGCGCCGGCGACATCCGATTCCTGTGGAGCGGGGACCACTCGGGCCAGGGCTGGGGGCGCAACCCCGACATCGGCGGGTTCCCTATCTTCCCGGCCATGCAGGCCCGCGACCCGCACTTCTTCCTGCACTCCGGCGACACCATCTACGCCGACGGACCGATCACCGGGGACGTCACGCTGCCCGACGGGCGGATCTACCGGAACGTGCTGGAGGAGGCGAAGACGCACGTCGCGCAGACGCTCGACGACTTCCGCGGCAACTACAAGTACAACCTCGCCGACGCCGCGATGCAGGCGTTCACGGCCGCCGTGCCCCTCGTCAACCAGTGGGACGACCACGAGGTGCACAACAACTGGTACCCGCACCAGCTGCTGGATGACGCCCGCTACACCGAGAAGGACGTCGACACCCTGGTGCGGCGGGCGTTCCAGGCGTGGCACGAGTACGTGCCGGTGGGACCGGCGCGGCCCGGCAGCGGCCGGGTCTACCGCTCCTTGCCCTACGGGCCGCTGCTCGACGTCTTCGTCCTCGACATGCGCTCCTACCGGGACGCCAACTCCCCCGACACCCAACCGGGGGAGGCTGCGCCCGACGGCGGGATCCTGGGCACCCGGCAGGCGCGCTGGCTGGTGGACCAGCTCACGCAGTCCCAAGCGGTCTGGAAGGTCGTGCAGTCGGACATGCCGATCGGGCTCGTGGTGCCCGACGGCCCGGTGAACATCGAGGCAGTCGCGCAGGGGGACGCCGGGGTGCCGCTCGGGCGGGAGCGGCAGATCGCATGGATTCTGCGGGAAATGCAGCGGCGCGGGATCCGCAACACCATCTGGGTGACCGCGGACGTGCACTACACGGCGGCGATCCAGTACGACCCGGCGCGGGCGGCGTTCACTGATTTCGACCCGTTCTGGGAGTTCGTCTCCGGGCCGATGCACGCCGGCGCGTTCGGCCCCAACGCCCTGGACGCGACGTTCGGTCCGCAGGTCGCCTTCCAGGCCGTGCCGCCCCGGCCTAACACCTCACCGTTGGAGGGCTACCAGTTCTTCGGCGAGGTCGAGATCGACGGCGCGAGCCGCGCGCTGACGGTGAGCCTTCGGGACCTGACCGGCGCGGCCCTCTGGTCGACCACGCTGGAGGCGTGAGCGGCGGCCCACTCGGGAGTTGATCAAGCAATCCGGGGCCGATCAAGCAAACTGGGGTCGATCAAGCAAACCGCGTTCGCCGACAACCAGGGTGGAAACTCTTGGGGCCATATGGCCCAAAAGTTTCCACCCTGCGAGAATTTCACTATCCGAGACGATGCGTCCCGATGGGCGGCCGTGGCGGCCCGCGGAGGCGCGGTCGAGGGTGCGATGCTCCCGGTAGCCATCGTGGAAGCGTTTGCATTCGGCGCCGCGCGGTAGCCAACGGGAGCATCGCTCGTGGTTGCGGGCGTCGAGCAGGCAGCCCGGGTCGATCAAGCGCACTCCGGTGCGTGGGCATCACGCTCGCGACCCTGGGGCATGTAGCCCCAAGAGTCTCCAGCGTGGTAAGGATCATGTCGACAGAGATTTCTTTGCAAAACTCTCTTTGCAAAGAAATCTCTGTAGTCGTAGTCTTGTCCCATGACCAGACCGGCCAAGCGCGAGTTCGACAGCCGGGCGCTGCTCGGCTTCGCGCACCCGCTGCGGGTGCGGATGTTCGACGAGCTCGCCGCGCGCGGACCTGCCACGGCGACGGAGCTGGCCCGCCGGCTCGGCGAGTCGACCGGCGCCACCAGCTACCACCTGCGGCTGCTGGCCCGGCACGGGTTCATCGAGGAGGATCCGGACCGCGGCTCAGCCCGGGAGCGCTGGTGGCGTGCAGCCCCGGGCCCGCTCAAACTGGTCGGCGACGAGTCCCTGCATTCCACCGACCCGTCGGTCCGGCAGGCGGTCCGGCTCGTGCTGAGCGAGTGGAACCGGGCCCGCCATGAGCGGCTGGTGCACTGGCTGTCCGCCCAGGATGCCTGGACCCGGGAATGGCAGGAGGCGGCGCTCGACGACACCACGCACCTGAAGCTGCGGGCCGAGGAGCTGGCCGAGCTGGGCCAGGAGCTGCGCGGCGTCTTGTGGCGGTGGAAGGACCGCTGCCGCGATCGGGACGTCGAGGGCACCACCGACGTCGAGATTCAGGTGAACGCATTCCCGCTGGAGCCGGTGGACCACCCCAACCGGCCGGCTCCGCGGGAGCGTTCCCGGGAGGAGGAGACCCGATGAACCCGTTGCAGAACGAGCAATTGGTTCGGCAGCTTCAGGCGCAGGCCCGCGACGACGGGCGGCGTGCCGCCGAGCGTCGCGCTGCTGCGCTCCCGCCGGCACCGGCTCGCCGGCTGGCGAGCGCCGCTCGGGCGCGCCTGGGGTACCGGCTCGTCATCCTGGGTTGGCGACTGCTCGACGGCGCCCTTCCGACCCGCGAGATCAGCCCAGCGGCCGGACCACGATGACCGACTGCCGCCCGCCGACCCGGGTGAGCACGAGCGTCGCTTCCGCGTCGCCGCTCAGCCGCAGCTGGCGGCGCAGCTGATCCGGCTCCACCGCCGTCCCGCGCTTCTTGATCGTGATCCGGCCGACGCCCCGGTCGTGCAGCCAGGTCCGCAGCGACTTCAGCTGAAACGGGAACACCTCGTCGACCGCGTACCCCGTGGCCAGCGGGGTGGCGACCCGCCGGTCCGACGTCACGTACGCGATGCTGTGATCCAGCAGCCGCCCGTCCACCGCGGCGGCGACCTGCCCCACCAGTCCGGACCGGATGACGGCGCCGTCCGGTTCGTACAAGACGGCGCCGGGCGGGCCGACCTCGGCGTCCGGCATTCCCGCGTCGGTGACCTCGGCCCCGCCGCCCTGCGTGTCCAGCACCAGGGCGGAGCGCCGCACGCCGTCCCGGGCGAGCAGCCCGAACCACAGACCGGCCTCGACGACGTCGCCGTCCACCGAGACCCACTGCGCCTCCGCGCCCTCCGGCACCAGGTGATGCGGGATGCCGGGCGCGGTCTTCATCCCCACGGCCGGCAGCCGGTGGGCCAGCTCCAGCACGAACGACAGCGGCGGCGAGCCCTCACGCGGATCCAGCAGCCGCTTGCCGGACGTCGCACGCCGCGCCGGGTCGACGAAGGCCGCCCGGACGCCGGTGAGGTCGGTACGGGTGGCGTCGTCGTGCCGGACCACGGCCTCCGGCCAGTGCCGGAGATTCACCGTGGCCACCGCGGCCGTGATCTCGTCCCGCTCGACGGCGAGAACCTCCCGATCCAGACCGGCCAGTGCCATGGAGTCCGCGCCGATGCCGCAACCCAGGTCGGCGACCCGCTCGATCCCGGCGGACGCGAAGCGCTGCGCATGCCGGGCGGCCACCGGCAGCCGGGTGGCCTGCTCCAGGCCGGTCGGCGTGAAGAGCATCCCGTCCGCGAACGGGCCGAACTTGACCCGCGCCGCGGCCCGCAGCCGGGACTGGGTCAGGGCGGCGGCGACCATCTCCGGCGGGTGGCCGTCGCGGCGCAGCTGCTCGCCGAGGCTGATCGCCAGGCCTTCGTCATACGGGGGCAGCGACTCCAGCAGCGCCCAGCCGTCAGGTGTCAGCAGGGTCGAGATGCCCTCCAGGTTCACCCGGCGATCCTTGCACGATCCCGCGCCCGGATCCCCGCGCCAGGATCCCCGCGACGCACCGGTTGGCACTCAAGTTGACCGAGTGCTAACCGGCGTTCTAGATTCGCATTGGCACTCTCCCCGTGAGTGTGCCAGCAAGGCAGGGCTCGGCCGGCACCCGCGACGACGGTCGGCGTCCCGGTCTTTACTCGAAGCCAGTACGCCCTCAGCGACGTTCCCAAAGGGGAGGTCAGCACGTGTCGGTCTCCATCAAGCCACTAGAGGACCGCATCGTTGTCAAGCCGCTGGACGCGGAGCAGACGACCGCTTCCGGCCTGGTCATTCCGGACACCGCCAAGGAGAAGCCCCAGGAGGGCGAGGTCCTGGCGGTCGGTCCCGGCCGGTTCGACGACGACGGCGAAAAGCGGATCCCACTCGACGTCAAGGTCGGTGACACCGTCCTGTACAGCAAGTACGGCGGCACCGAGGTGAAGTACTCCGGCGAGGAGTACCTCATCCTCTCCGCTCGCGACGTCCTCGCCGTCATCGAGAAGTGATCCACCGGCCGGCCTGACCGGCCGGCAGCAACGCTGCGACTCCGCCCCGACCGGCAGGCCCGTGGCGCGTCACCCGACGCGCCCCAGCCGGCCGGTCGGGGCGGAGTGCGTTGTCCGGACATGCCCGCCGAGGGCATCCAGAGATTGCAGAGGGGCAACACAGGATGGCCAAGACCCTGGAGTTCGACGACTTCGCCCGCCGCGCCCTGGAGCGCGGTGTCGACGCGCTCGCGAACGCCGTCAAGGTGACGTTGGGCCCCAAGGGCCGCAACGTCGTCATCGACAAGAAGTGGGGCGCGCCCACGATCACCAACGACGGCGTGACCATCGCCAAGGAGGTGGAGCTGGAGGACCCGTACGAGAACCTGGGCGCCCAGCTCGCCAAGGAGGTCGCGACCAAGACCAACGACATCGCCGGTGACGGCACCACCACCGCCACCGTCCTCGCCCAGGCCATGGTGAAGGAGGGCCTGCGCAACGTGGCCGCCGGCGCCGCCCCAGCCGCGCTCAAGCGGGGGATCGACGCCGCCGTCGACGTGGTGAACGACACCCTCCTCGACGTCGCCCGCGAGGTCGAGGGCAAGGAGGAGATCGCCAACGTCGCGGCCATCTCCGCCCAGGACCGGCCGATCGGCGAACTGATCGCCGAGGCCTTCGACAAGGTGGGCAAGGACGGCGTCATCACTGTCGAGGAGTCCTCGACCACCGCATTGGAGCTGGACTTCTCCGAGGGTATGCAGTTCGACAAGGGGTACCTCTCGCCGTACTTCGTCACGGACGCGGAGCGGCAGGAGGCCGTCCTCGAGGACGCCTATGTCCTGATCCACCAGAACAAGATCTCGGCGATCGCCGAGTTGTTGCCGCTGCTGGAGAAGGTGCTGCAGGGCGGTGCCAAGCCGCTGTTCATCGTGGCTGAGGACGTCGAGGGCGAGGCGCTGTCCACCCTGGTGGTGAACAAGATCCGCGGGACCTTCACGGCTGTCGCGGTCAAGGCCCCGGGCTTCGGCGACCGGCGCAAGGCGATGCTGCAGGACCTCGCCGTCCTCACCGGGGGCGCGGTGGTCAGCCCCGAGGTCGGACTCAAGGTGGACCAGGTGGGGCTGGAGGTGCTGGGCCGGGCCCGGCGCATCGTCGTGACGAAGGACGACACGACGGTGGTCGACGGAGCCGGCGACCACGACGAGGTTCAGGCCCGCATCGCCCAGATCCGGGCGGAGATCGAGCGCACGGACTCCGACTGGGACCGGGAGAAGCTGCAGGAGCGGCTGGCGAAGCTCGCCGGTGGCGTCTGCGTCATCAAGGTCGGGGCGCACACCGAGGTGGAGCTCAAGGAGAAGAAGCACCGTATCGAGGACGCCGTCTCCGCCACTCGCGCGGCGATCGAGGAGGGCATCGTGGCGGGCGGTGGCTCCGCACTGCTGCACGCGGTCGCCAAGCTCGACGATGACCTCGGCCTCAGCGGTGACGAGGCTACCGGCGTGCGCATCGTGCGCCGGGCCGCCGCCGAGCCGCTGCGCTGGATCGCCGAGAACGCCGGTCACGAGGGTTATGTGGTGGTGGACAAGGTGCGCACGCTGCAGCCCGGCAGCGGTCTCGACGCCGCCACCGGCGAATACGGCGACATGCTGGCCAAGGGCATCATCGACCCGGTCAAGGTGACCCGCTCGGCGCTACGCAATGCGGCGTCCATCGCCTCGATGGTCCTGTCCACCGACACCTTGGTGGTGGAGAAGAAGGAGGAGCAGCCCGCGGACACCGGTCATGGGCACGGTCACGGGCACGGCCACTGATCGAGCCGTTACCTCGGGACTGACTACACACGATGAGGGCCCGACCCCCCGGGGGTCGGGCCCTCATCGCTCCCCGCGACCAGCCGCGTGTCTCAGCCGCGATGGGAGGATCCGCCGGGTCAGCTGGCCGCCGGCATGACCGGCACGCGGGGCGGAGCGCCCCGTTCGGCGGCATAGATGGCCTCGCGGTCGTCCTCCGTCATCCCACCCCACACGCCGTACGGCTCGCGGACGGCAAGCGCGTGCTCCCGGCACTGTTCCAGCACCGGACAGCTTGCGCAGATGGCCCGCGCGGATGCATCACGCTCGCGTCGGGCCGGGCCCCGTTCACCCTCGGGGTGAAAGAAGAGCCGTGGGTCGGCGTCACGGCACGCGCCGTGCAACTGCCAATCCCACAGATCAGCCACCGGTCCGGGAAGTCTCGAGATCTCGGCCATCGCCGGCCCACCACCTCTGCCGCTTGTCTTCGCATGCCTGTCCGCCCGCCGCGCGCTTATGACGCCGACCGCGGACCATGCGCTCTGCCCCCGGTTGTTTCCAGGGTGGCGCCCTGCCCTGCGAGCAAGGTGCGAATAAGTTGTGCCGCGCTTGTCATGCCTCGACACGTGTCTCGAGCCACAACGAAACGATGCGATCGACACTACACATCGCTTCGCTAGTTGTTCAAGGCTTTCGGTTCGCTAGTTGTTCAGGTGCCCCCGCCCCCGGGTGAACAGCCCGTTGCGCAGATTGTTCAAGTTTCGTGTCGTGACGGTGAACGGTGGGATACGCTCGATGACGGCTGAGGGCCTGTACCACTCGACTACCACTCGACCGAAGCGCCACAGCCGGATAACTGGACGTCAAGTGGCTGGCGTCCAGGCCCTGGAGGAGACTCAACGCCATGGAGGCGTCCGAGGGTCGCGACGTGGTGAGCGCGCCGCCGGCGCCCACGCTGACGGTCGCGGCCGTCGCGCGCCGGCTCGGGGTGGCGCCTCCCACGCTGCGGACCTGGGACCGCCGCTACGGGCTGGGACCGTCGGCCCACACTGCGGGTGCGCACCGCCGATACTCACCGGCCGATGTCGCGCGCTTGATGGTCATGCGCCGTCTCACGCTGGAGGGCGTCCCGCCGTCGGACGCCGCCAGGATTGCGCTCGCCACGCCCGTGTCACCCGAGGGCCGGCCGGTGGCGAGTGTGACCCGGCTCGACGAGCGGCGGCCTGACGCCGGTGAGGTGCGGCGCGACCGCACCGGCCGGCCGGCCCGGCCGGATGGTGCGGGCCTGCCTTCTTATGACGTCAAGGGCGGCGGATACGACGAGCCGGACCCCGCCGGTGGGCACCCGAACTACGGGCCGGACTACCAGCCGAGCCTCGATCGCGCGCACGACCCCGAGGCGAACGACACCGTGTTCGGCGACGTCCCGGACGACGGCTTCGACGGGGCCGGCGTGCTGCTCGAAGCGGACCACGAGGCGAGCGAGTCGCTCTGGCAGGACGACCCCGGCCCAGAGATCGACACGCCCTGGCGTGGCGCCGGCGACCGGTCTGGAGACGATCGTGGCTCTGCGGGCGGCGGCCGGGTCGTCGCACTGCCGGAGGGCACGCCGCAGACCAGGGGACTTGCCCGCGCCGCGATGAGTCTGGACTCCCAGCAGACCGCCCGCCTGCTGCGTGACGCGCTGCGGCGGACCGGCGTCGTGGCGACCTGGGACATGCTGGTGACGCCTGTCTTGCGCGCATTGGGTGAGCGGACCGGGGCCACAGGTGACGGCATCGACGTCGAGCACGCCTTTTCCGAGACGCTGCTCGCGGTCTTGCGCGGGCCACAATTGCATGTCCGGCAGCCGCGAAACCCAGCACCCGTGCTGCTGGTCTGTGCCGAGACGGACCATCACACGCTTCCGTTGCACGCGCTGGCCGCCGCGCTGGCCGAGCGTGACATCTGTGCCCGCATGCTGGGTGGCGGGATGCCGCCGCATGCGCTGGCGGCGGCCGTGCGGCGCAGCGGTCCCTGTGCCGTGCTGCTGTATGCCCAGATGCCCGGAGCGCATGCGGGGTACGTCGAGGAGCTGCGCCGGCAGCGTCCGTCGCCGCGCATCCTGCTCGGCGGCCCGGGATGGCTCACCGGCACCATTCCGGCTCCGGTCCGCCGGGTCGGATCGCTGACCGCCGCCATCGAGGAGATCGAGCTGACGGTGTGACGGCGGCCCCGCGTCGGTCCCCAGCGGACCCGACATGCCGGGCATTCGGCGCATCACAGGACTCCCGATCGCGTGTGTCGCGGCGATCGCCTCAGGTTCACCCTGCACCTGTCGACATCACACCGTGACAGGCATGTCCCCCACGGATGGGGGGCACCGGATCCGGTTCGACGGGGCGTGAGGTGGTCTGAGTGGCGACCGTGCTGGTGTGCGATGACTCGGCGCTGGTCCGGGAGACCTTGCACCGCTCACTGGCGGGAGTGCCCGGCATCACCCGCATCGTGGACGCCTCGTCCGGCGAGGAGGCGCTTGCCCGCTGGCCCGTCGAACGGCCCTCTCTGGTGCTCATGGATGTCCGAATGCCCGGTATCGGTGGTGTGGAGGCCACCCGTCGCTTGCTTTCCCGCCACCCGGAGGCCATCGTCGTCATGGTCACCATGGCCGAGGACGCCGAGGGCGTGGCTCGCGCCGTGGCCGGCGGTGCCCGTGGGTACTTGGTGAAGGATGCGACTCGTGAGGAGGTGACGGCGACCGTGGTGTACGCGCTGACGGACAGCACGACCCGGCGCGTCGTGCCGGCACCCCGCTCGCTCGAGGGCGGGGCCAGCGCGCCCCCGCTGACCGAGCGCGAGCTGCAGGTCCTCACCGGGATGAGTCGCGGGCGCAGTAACGCCGAAATCGGTAAGGAGCTGTACCTGTCCGAGGACACCGTGAAGACCCATGCCCGCCGCTTGTTCCGCAAGCTGGGGGCCGCGGACCGTGCTCAGGCGGTCGCGGTCGGGTTCCGGTGGGGCCTGGTACGGTGATTTCGTGGCCGTTCGGGGCGGCGAGCGGGAGGCAGTCGACGTAACGTCGAGCCCCTCTGTCGCGATGTCCCCCTCGGACGACCGGGAAGACTTGCAGCGGCTGTCCGTGCTGGCCATCACCGGGGATCGCGCGGCAACCGAAGGGTTGCTGGCGGCCGTTCACCGGATAGCACGGCGGTACTGCAGGGCCCGGCTGTCACGGTTTCCGGGAGCCGAGCACTCGGCTGACGACGTGGCGCAGGAGGTGTGCATCGCCGTGCTGGCTGCCCTGCCCAGGTACCGCGACGAGGGCAGACCTTTCGAAGCGTTTGTCTACAGGATCGCCGCCCGGAAGATCGCAGACGCCCAGCGCGCGGCGTACCGCACGCCGGTCCCGCAGGCCGAGATCCCCGACGTCCCCGAGCTTTCGGAAGGGCCGGAGGAGTCGGCGCTGCGGCATGCCGAGGCCGATCAGGCCCGCAATCTGCTGGCGATGCTGCCGGAGACCCTGCGTGAACTGCTGATCCTGCGGGTCGCCGTCGGGCTGTCCGCCGAGGAGACGGGCAGGGCGCTGGGGATGAGCGCCGGGGCGGTTCGGGTTGCCCAGCATCGAGCGGTCCAGCGTCTGAGGGCACTCGCCCAGCCCCCCGCGGCGGAGATCGCATGATGGGGACACCGCGGGACGCCGGCACCTCCGACAACCAGCCCCCCGAGCTCGCGGACCTGGCTGAGCTGCAGGCCACTGACGCCTTGCTCGACCGGCTGGCTTCACGCGCACCCGACGCCGAGGACCTCACCGACCCCGTCGTGGTGGCACTGGCCGGGCTGGCCACCGACGTGGACCGCCGCGCGGACGGCACGATTCCGGACGCCGCCGCAGAACACGATCAACCCGAGCAGTTGCCCCCGGCGTTGGCGCGCCTGGTGCGTGTCCTGGACGGGCGGCCCCTGTGGGACCTCGGCTCGGCCGACCTGGCCGAACGCGACGACGAGAACGAGCCGCTCGTCCTGCACGACCCGTCCTGGGACGAGGACGATGTCGCCCGCGCGTCCCGCCTGGTGATCGACCTGACGGCTGTTCCCCCGCGACTGCAGGACGGCGAGCGCCGGCCGGACGTCCCGGCGCAGGCTGCCGAGACGATTGACGTGCGTGAGGCGGCGCAGCCGGACGCAGAGCCGGATGCTCAGCCGGATGTCGCGCCGCAGGCCGAGCCCGACGTCGCACCGCCGACCGTGCCGATCCCCCTGCCCACAGCACACGTCGCGCCGCAGGACAGGCTTGACGAAACGGAGCGGCCGGACGACGCCCCCGCCGCCACGGTGCTGCCGATGGGCCCTGGCCTCCCGCGTTCCCGTGGCGGGCGCCCCGTCACCGTGGAGGACCGCTGGCTGCGCACGCTGAAGCAGTTGTCCGTTCCCGCCGCCGCGGCGGCCGTGCTGTTGGCGATCGGCGGCGTGTCGGCGGCTGTCACCGGGGACCCGATGGCCACCGTCAACGGTGTGAAGAGTGCCCTGTCCGGCGAGAACTCGGCAGATACCGTCCTCGCCTCCGCCCGGCAGAACCTGGCCGACGCCAAGCTCGCCGCCGCGCAGGGCGACTTCACCCGCGCCACCCAGCTGATCAGCAAGGCCAAGTCCCAGCTGAAGAATGTGCCGGGCGGCGAGGCCGACGTGCTCGAAGAGCAGCTGGCGGACATCGAGCACAAGATCATCACGCAGTCGGGGCTGCCCATCGCTGCCACCACGGGGCCCAACGGGGTCAGTGCGACCGGCGTGCCGGTGCTACCGCCGGAGACGACCAGTCCGCCCGCCGCCACGGCTCAGCCGCAGACGACCGCCACCACACCGGAGTCGCAGGCGGTGGAGACGACGCCACCGGAGGGTGAGCCGACGCCGACCGAGCCGGTGCAACCGACGCCGACCCCCGACGACACGGAGACGACGCCGGCGGCCACGGACAACGCCGCGGCGGCGGACGAGTCCGGCTGAGAGACGAGGTCTGGACTCTCGCCTACGGCGGCCATTCCCGACTGAGCCGGCGCCGTTGGTCCGGGGCATCCGGGGCAGCCGATAACATCGAAAGCCCGGGGGCTGTCGGGCCCCCGCGACCCGGAAGGGCGCCACAGAGTGAGCGAGGCCTTCGGAACTCTCGGCCTGACCTATGACGACGTGCTGCTGCTGCCCGGCGAGAGCGACGTCATCCCCAGCGACGTGGACACCAGCACCCGGGTTTCCCGGCGGATCGACGTGCAGATTCCGCTGCTCTCCGCGGCGATGGACACCGTCACCGAGGCCCGCATGGCGATCGCCATGGCCCGTCAAGGTGGGCTCGGCGTGCTGCACCGGAATCTGTCGATCGACGATCAGGCGCAGCAGGTGGACCTGGTGAAGCGCTCGGAAGCCGGCATGGTGACGCACCCCGTCACGACGTCGCCGGACGCGACCTTGGCGGAGGTCGACGCCCTGTGCGGCCGGTACCGCATCTCCGGTCTTCCCGTCGTGGACGCCGAGGGCCACCTCCTGGGCATCGTGACGAACCGCGACCTGCGGTTCGAGAACGACATGTCGCGGCCGGTGTCGGAGGTCATGACGCAGATGCCGCTGGTCACCGGGCCGGTCGGGATCTCGGCGGACGACGCGATGGCGCTGCTGGCGCGGCACAAGGTGGAGAAGTTGCCACTGGTGGACGACACCGGCCGGCTCCGCGGCCTGATCACCGTCAAGGACTTCACCAAGAGCGAGCAGTATCCGCAGGCAACGAAGGACGGCTCGGGACGGCTGCGCGTCGGCGCTGCCGTCGGCTTCCTCGACGATGCCTGGAAGCGCGCGATGGAGCTGGTCGCTGCCGGCGTCGATGCGATCTTCGTCGACACGGCGAACGGTCACGCCCGCGGCGTGCTGGACATGATCCGACAGCTCAAGGCCGAGCCGCTGGCAGCCGAGGTCGACATCATCGGCGGGAACGTCGCCACGCGGGAGGGCGCTCAGGCGCTGGTCGAGGCCGGCGCGGACGGCGTCAAGGTGGGCGTGGGGCCCGGGTCGATCTGCACCACGCGCGTCGTGGCCGGCGTCGGGGTGCCGCAGGTGACCGCCATCTACGACGCCGCGCAGGCGTGCAAGGCGGCCGGGGTCCCGGTGATCGGGGACGGCGGCCTGCAGTACTCGGGCGACATCGCGAAGGCCCTGGTGGCGGGCGCCGACACCGTCATGCTCGGCTCGCTGCTGGCCGGTTGCGAGGAGAGTCCCGGCGACCTGGTCTTCATCAACGGCAAACAGTTCAAGTCCTATCGCGGGATGGGGTCGCTCGGGGCGGCGCAGTCGCGGGGCCGGGGGCGCTCCTACTCCAAGGACCGCTACTTCCAGGGGGATGTGTCGGACGAGAAGTTCGTGCCCGAGGGCGTCGAGGGGCAGGTGCCGTACCGGGGGCCGCTGTCGGCTGTCGCCTATCAACTCGTGGGCGGGCTACGGCAGTCGATGTTCTACGTCGGCGCGCACAGCGTGCCCGAACTGCAGGCCCGGGGCCGCTTCGTGCGGATCACGGCGGCCGGGCTCAAGGAGAGCCACCCGCACGACATCCAGATGACCGTCGAGGCCCCCAACTACACCTCGCGCTGAACCGCTCAGCGCCCCCCGGACGCCTGGGGGTGCAGCCGAGGCGGTCATGCGCCCGGTAGCCACCGTGGAAACGCTTACATTGGGCCTCGCGCGGTAGCCGGCAGGAGCATGACGGGTCCACGGCCAACCCGGCGGAGCGGCTGCTCAGCGTGGCCGGTCGGGCCGGGACTGCAGCACGGTCAGGACCTTGTCCAGGGAGGCCTCGATCCGGTCCAGCTTCACGGTGTGCTGGTCCAGCTTGGCGGTGTGCTCGTCGAGCTTGGCGGTGTGCTCGTCGAGCTTGGCGTCGATACCGTCCAGCCGGTTGCCGTGCCGTTTCTGCACGGCGGCGATCTCGATGAGCTGAGCCTTGTGTTCCGCCAACGCGGCGTCGTGCTCGTCGAGGCGGTTGCCGTGGCGCGTCTGAACGGCGGCGACGTGGGTGAGCTGCTTGCTCACGCCGGTCAGAGTGGCGGTGTGCGCCTTCTGGGTTTCCTGGATCGACTCGAGCATGCCGTAGATGGCCGTCACGTCGTTGTCCAGCTGCCGGAGTTTGCGATCGGTGTCGGTGGGGTCGGTCACGCCGGGGAGAGTAGACCCGGGACGGCGCGGCCGACAGGGCCTCGTCCGAAACTGTGGATAACCCACCGCTTTCCTGATCTGTGGACCATTCGACGGGCCTGTGCATGGCGAATCTGGTCCTCCTCGCGCGGCCGCTAGCCTGAGTTCGTGAGCGAGATCGAGATCGGGCGCGGCAAGCGCGGGCGGCGGGCCTACACCTTCGACGACGTCGCGATCGTGCCGTCTCGGCGCACCCGCGATCCGGAAGAGGTCTCGGTCGCCTGGCAGATCGACGCCTACCGCTTCGAGCTGCCCGTGGTGGCCGCCCCGATGGACTCGGTCATGTCGCCCGCCACCGCGGTCGCGCTGGGCCGCCTCGGCGGCCTGGGGGTCCTCGACCTCGAAGGCCTGTGGACCCGCTACGAGAATCCCGAGCCGCTGCTCGCCGAGATCGCCGCGCTGGAGCCGCATCGTGCCACCCGGCGGATGCAGGAGATCTACGCCGAGGACATCAAGCCCGATCTGGTCGGCGCGCGCATCAAGGAGATCCGTGAGGCCGGGGTCACGGTGGCCGGCGCGCTCACCCCGCAGCGCACGCAGCAACTGTGGAAGGCCGTCGTGGACGCGGGGGTGGACCTGTTCGTCATCCGCGGCACCACCGTCTCCGCCGAGCATGTCTCCGGCCGCGCCGAGCCGCTCAACCTCAAGCGCTTCATCTACGAGCTGGACGTGCCCGTCATCGTCGGCGGCTGCGCGACGTACACCGCCGCGCTGCATCTGATGCGCACCGGAGCCGCCGGGGTTCTCGTCGGTTTCGGCGGCGGCGCCACCCACACGACGCGAACCACGCTCGGCATCCACGCGCCGATGGCCACCGCCATCGCCGACGTCGCGGCAGCCCGGCGGGACTACATGGACGAGTCGGGCGGCCGATACGTCCACGTGATCGCCGATGGCGGGATGGGGCGCTCGGGCGAGGTCGTGAAGGCCATCGCCTGCGGTGCGGACGCCGTCATGCTCGGCGCCGCCCTGGCCCGCGCGGTCGAGGCCCCCGGCTCCGGGTACCACTGGGGACCTGAGGCGCATCACCCGCAGGTCCCGCGCGGGGAACGGGTGCACATGGGCACGGTCGGCTCGCTGGAGGAGATCCTGCTCGGTCCCGGCCGGGCGGCCGACGGGACAACGAACCTGATGGGCGCGCTGCGCCGGGCGATGGCGACCACCGGCTACTCCGACGTGAAGGAGTTCCAGCGGGTGGAGGTCGTGGTCTCGCAGTACCAGCCGAGCTGACCGCCGTCCGGCGCGACTGTCGCCGAGGTCACGTTCGCCATCGGCCGGTGTCGGTACCTTCCGTGGAGATCGGCCCCCGTAGGCTGACGAGGTGAGTCCGGAGACGCGATCCGGCCGGTTGGGGCCCGGTGACCGCGAGGCCGCGCTGGTGGCCATGGCATCGCGCACGTTCGACGTCGTCGTGGTCGGTGGTGGGGTCGTCGGGGCCGGCGCCGCGCTCGATGCCGCCACGAGAGGTCTGTCGGTGGCACTCGTCGAGGCGCGCGACTGGGCGAGCGGCACGTCGTCCCGGTCCAGCAAGCTGATCCACGGCGGCCTGCGCTACCTGGAGATGCTCGATTTCGGCCTGGTCCACGAGGCGTTGCGTGAGCGCGGGCTCATCCTGACCCGGCTCGCGCCACACCTCGTCGAGCCCGTGCCCTTCCTGTACCCGCTGCGGCACCGGGTCTGGGAGCGGCCCTACGTCGGAGCCGGGATCGCCCTGTACGACGCCATGGCACGCTCCACCGGCCACGCCGCGGGCCTGCCGCTGCACCGGCACCTGACCCGCCGCCAGGCGCTGCGAGCGGTGCCGAGCATGCGCAAGGACGCTCTCGTCGGCGCCGTTCAGTACTACGACGCCAGGGTGGACGACGCCCGGCACACCGTCGGACTGGTGCGCACCGCGGCGGCGTACGGCGCCCGGGTGGCCAACCGCGCCCGCGTCGTCGGCTTCCTGCGCGAGGGTGAGCGGGTCGTCGGGGTGCGGGTCCGGGATCTGGAGCAGGGGACGGACATCGAGGTGCGCGGCCACCAGGTGGTCAACGCCACCGGGGTCTGGACCGACGAGACCCAGGCCATGGTCGGTGAGCGCGGCCAGTTCAAGGTGCGCTCGTCCAAGGGGATCCACCTGGTGGTGCCCCGGGACCGGGTGCAGTCCCGCACCGGGATCATCCTGCGGACGACGACCTCGGTGCTGTTCGTCATCCCGTGGGGCCGGCACTGGATCATCGGCACCACGGACACTGACTGGCGGCTGGACAAAGCGCATCCCGCGGCGTCCCGGCGGGACATCGACTACCTGCTCGGCCAGGTCAACTCGGTGCTGGCCACGCCGCTGTCGCACGAGGACGTCGAAGGGGTCTACGCCGGGCTGCGCCCGCTACTGGCGGGCGAGAGCGAGGTGACGTCGCGGCTGTCCCGGGAGCACGTCGTCGCTCACCCGGTGCCGGGTCTGGTCGTGGTGGCGGGCGGCAAGTACACGACCTACCGGGTGATGGCGAAGGACGCGATCGACGAAGTGGCGCGGGCGTTGGACTTCCGCGTCGCCGAGTGCTGCACCGACGAGGTTCCGTTGCTCGGCGCCGTCGGGTACCGGGCCGCATGGAACTCCCGCACGCGCACCGCGACCCGGGCCGGACTGCACGTGGCCCGGGTCGAGCATCTGCTGCGCCGGTACGGCTCGTGCATCCAGGAGGTGCTTGACCTCTGCAACCGCGACCGCGACCTGGCGGCGCCGCTGCCGGGGGCGGACGACTACCTGTGCGCGGAGATCGTCTACGCGGCCTCGCACGAGGGCGCCCGTCATGTCGACGACGTGCTGACGCGGCGGACCCGGATCTCCATCGAGACGTTCGACCGCGGGCTGACCGCGGTGCCGCATGCCGCCCGCCTGATGGCCGGCGTGCTCGGCTGGAGCGAGGAGCAGGTGGACCGCGAGATCCAGCACTACCGGGCCAGGGTCGAGGCCGAGCGGGCCTCCCAACAGCAGCCGGACGACGAGACTGCGGACGCCGCGCGCGTCGGCGCGCCCGAGATCGTGCCACTCGCCTGACGTCGGCCCTTGCGCCTTCCGACCAGGCTCCTAGCGCCGTGCCAGCCGCACGTGCATGACGGTCGGTGAGCTGACGAACTCCACGCACTCGTAGGTGTGGATGGCGCCGGACAGGTTGTCCAGCAACCGTTCGCCCGCGCCGAGCAGGATCGGCACGATCGCGACGTGCACCTCGTCGACGAGCCCTGCGCGCATGTACTGCCGAATCGTGTGCGGACCGCCGCCGATGCGCACGTCGCGGCCGTCCGCGGCTTCGAACGCCTGGTCCATCGCGGCCTCGATGCCCTTGTCCACGAAGTGGAACGTCGTGCCGCCCTCCATGGTGACCGGCCGGCGCGGATGGTGGGTCAACACGAAGACCGGATGATGGAACGGCGGGTTGTCCCCCCACCAGCCGGTCCACTCCTCCGGGTCGTTCCACGGCCCCCGGACCGGCCCGAACATGTTTCGTCCCATGATCGTGGCGCCGACGTTCTCGTCCCCTGCTCGGATGAAGTCGTCGTCCAGTCCCGGCTGACCCGGCTCCGCGCCGTCACTGCCGTGCGTCCGGCGGAATGACTCGGTCGCGATCGACCACGCGTGCAGTGCCTCGCCGCCGACCCCGAGCGGGTGGTCGAGGCCCTGGTCGGGCCCGGCCGCATAGCCGTCCAGGGAGATCGCCACGTTGTGCACCCTCAGTTTCGCCATCCCTGCCCCCTTGCGCCGGCATGCCGGTCAGTTGCGGTCTTCGCCACGACGTACACCCTCTCCCGGATGCCCGCCGACGACATCCCGGCGACCGTCGCCGTCGCCCGCTACCCGGAGGTAGCCGGGCGGTTTAGTCTCCCGATATGACCGCGCATCCGGCCGCCGATCAGGTGCCGACGCCGCCCGCCGAGCCCGCGGAGTCCTGGTCGCTCCCGGCCGACCTGGTCCGGCGACTCGCCGCCCGGGTCGTGGCCGCGCCGGGCGCACCGCTGGACGTCACCCACTCGCCGCTGAACGGCGCACCCGTCGGGGCGTTGCCCGTCTCGGTCCCGGACGACGTCGTCGGGGCGGTTGCGCGGGCGCGGGAGGCCCAGCGATCCTGGGCGGAGCACAGCGCCCGGGACCGCGCCGCGGTCCTGCTCCGGCTGCATGACGCGGTCCTGGACCGGCAGTCCGAGGGGCTGGACATCCTGCAGCTGGAGACCGGGAAGGCGCGCGTCCACGCCTTCGACGAGATCGCGGACGTCGGTATCGCCACCCGCTACTACGCCCGCAAGGGTCCGGGCATGCTGCGTGACCGGCATCCGGCCGGGCTCGTGCCCGGGTTGACCCGAGTCACGGAAGTGCGCCATCCCAAGGGCGTCGTCGGGTTGATCACGCCATGGAACTACCCGATGAACCTGGTGATCACCGATGCGGCCCCGGCGCTGCTGGCCGGGAATGCGGTGGTGCTCAAGCCGGACAGCCAGACCACGTTCACGGCGCTGTGGCTCGCGCAGCTGCTGGCCGACGCCGGCCTGCCGGAGGGGCTGTTCGCCGTGGTCCATGGCGAAGGTCCGGTGCTCGGCCCGTCCCTCATCCAGTCGGTGGACTACGTGTGCTTCACCGGATCCACCGCCACGGGACGGCGGATCGCCACCCAGGCCGCGGACCGGCTGATCGGTGTCTCGCTGGAACTGGGCGGCAAGAACCCGGTGTACGTCAGCGACGACGTCGACCTGGACCGCGCCGCCGAAGCGATCGTGCGTGACTGCTTCAGCAATAGCGGCCACGCATGCGTGTCGATGGAGCGGCTGATCCTGCACGAGCGAATCGCGGACGCCTTCCTGGACCGGTTCGTGGACCGCGTGCGCCGGCTGAAGCTCGGCGCGGCGCTGGACTACACGGCCGACTTCGGCAGCATCGCCTCCGCCGCGCAATTCGACACCGTCAGGGCGCACGTGGCGGACGCCGTGGCGAAGGGCGCGACGGTGCTTACCGGAGGCCGGCCGCGACCCGACATCGGGCCGTACTTCTACGAGCCGACGGTGCTGGACGACGTCCCGCCGAGTGCCATGTGCTACGGGCAGGAGACGTTCGGCCCGGTGGTCTCGGTGTACCGGGTGGGCTCCGACGCCGAGGCGATCAGGCTGGCGAACGACACGCCGTTCGGGCTCAACGGGTCCGTGTGGTGCCGGGACCGGCGCCGGGGCGTCCGGCTGGCCCGGCGGATCGACGTCGGCACGGTAGTGGTGAACGAGGCGTACGCCGTCGGCTGGGGCAGCATCGCCGCTCCGATGGGTGGCCGCAAGGACTCCGGGCTGGGTCGCCGGCACGCGGCCGAGGGACTCCTTCGCTACACCGAGCCGCAGTCGATCGCGGTGCAGCGGATCGGCCTCGCCCCCCTGTTCAGCCGGGGTGGGGAGTTCTACAGCTCCACGTTCACCCGGGCGCTCAAGGTCACCCGCGCCATCCGGTACCCCTGGCCCTGACTAACTCGCTCCGTCACGGCGAGTAGGCCGGGGGCCGGGCGACTGACGCGTCGTCGCGCCAGGACTGCCACAGCGCGGCGTACGAACCCTGCCGATGGACCAGCTCCTCGTGCGTGCCCAGCTCCACGATCCGGCCGTCCTCGACGACGGCGACCCGGTCGGCGTCGTGCGCCGTGTGCAGCCGGTGCGCCACCGCCACCACGGTCCGTCCGGCGAGCACGGCGGACAGCGACCGCTCGAGGTGACGCGCCGCCCGCCGGTCCAGCAGCGACGTCGCCTCGTCCAGCACGAGCGTGTGCGGATCGGCCAGGACGAGCCGGGCCAGTGCCACCTGTTGCGCCTGCGCCGGACTCAGCGGGTATCCGCCGGAGCCGACCTCGGTATCGAGCCCGCCCGGCAGCGCACCCACCCAGTCCAGCGCGTCGACGGCGGCCAGGGCGCGCTCCAGGTCGGCGTCGGCGGCGTCCGGCCGGGCCAGCCGCAGGTTGTCCGCGAGGCTCCCGACGAACACGTGATGCTCCTGGGTGACCAGGACGACGTGTCCGCGCAGGTCGTTCAACGGCAGGTCGACCAGGGGAACGCCGCCCACCGTCACCGAGCCGGCGCCCGGCGGGTGGATGCCGGCCAGCAGTCGGCCCAGAGTCGACTTTCCCGCCCCGCTCGGCCCGACCACCGCAAGTCGTTCGCCGTCCCGCAGGCTCAGGTCCATGCCGTGCAGCACGTCCCGTCCGGCGCGGTAGGCGTAGCGCAGCCGGTGTGCCTCGATCCGCTCGTTGTCCGGCCGGGCCATCCCCGGCGTCCGGTCGTCCGGGACCAGCCCGACCCCGATGATCCGGGCCAGCGACGCCGCGCCGAGCTGCAGCTCGTCCAGCCACGACAGCACGTCGTCGAGCGGGTCGGCCAGCTGCACCAGGTACAGCGTCACGGCCGTGACCTGGCCGGCCGTCGCGTGCCCGGACAGCACCAGCCAGCCTCCCCAGCCGAGCGCCCCGGCCACCGGCAGGACGTAGGCCAGCTCGGTCGGCGGGTACCAGATGGTCCGCAGCCGCAACGTGTACCGCTCCGCGGCGTAGATCTCCGCGACGTTCTCCTCCGCCCGCTGCGCGCGGCGCCGCGCCAGGCGCAGCGCGGCGACCGTGCGCGCGCCGTCCACCGTCTCGCTGATCGTGCCGTTGAGTGCGGCGTAGGCCGCCATCTCCCGGAGATATCCGTCGCGGGCGCGGCGCAGGTACCAGTCGGTGCCGCCCCAGACGAGGGGGACGGCGAGAAGCCCGGCGAGCGCGATCGGCGGCCCGGCGAGAATGATCGCGACCACCGTGAATGTGAACGCCACGATCGCGACCAGGATCTGCGGCACGGCGAACCGCACCGAGTGGCTGACGGCTTCGATGTCATTCGTCGTGCGGGACACGAGATCACCGCTGCCGGCGCGTTCGACGGTGGACAGCGGCAGCCGGGTCACCCGCTCCATGAACTCCTCGCGCAGCTGCGCGAACACCGTCTCGCCCAGCACGAACGACACCCGATGGGCGAACCAGGAAAGCACCGCCTGGACGATCAATGCAGCGGCGAGCAGTGCGGCGAGCAGATCGACGCGCTGCACGCTGATCCCGCGCACCACGCCGTCGACGAGCCGGCCGATCACGGCTGGGCCGACCAGCCCGGCCAGCGCCGCGCCGCCGTGCAACGTCAGGAGGACGGTCAGTTTCCCGGCATGCCGGCGCAGCATGGCGAGCGTGTACTGCCGCGCCTGCCCGCTCGATGCGACAGGGAGGTTAGCCATCTTCGCCCCTGGTGACGGTGTCGCGGTAGGCGGGGACGGTGTGCAGCAGTTCCCGGTGGGTGCCTTCCGCGACCACGCGCCCGCCTTCGAGGAACGCCACTCGGTCGGCGTGATCGAGCAACAGGGGGCTGGACGTCGTGATCAGCGTCGTGCGGCCGGCGCGGCCTGCGCGCAACCGGGCGGCGATCCTCGCCTCGGTGTGCGCGTCAACCGCAGACGTCGGCTCCACCAGAACCAGGACCTCCGGGTCGGCGAGCAGCGCACGCGCCAGGACGAGCCGCTGCCGTTGTCCCCCGGAGAACCCGCGTCCACGCTCCTCCACCTGGGCGTCCAGACCCTCGGGCAGGGCTTCCAGCACGTCTTCGGCCGCGGCGACGTGCACCATCCGCAGCACCGCGGCGTCGTCGTGCTCACCGGACGGATCGATCTCCTCCCGCAGGGTGCCGCTGAACAGCCGTGGCTCAGCCTCGCTCAGCAGGATCGTGGAGCGGACGACGTCCACAGGTAGCCGCGACACCGGCACCTCACCGATCGTGGGTGACGCAATGGCCGGGTCGGCCCCGTTCGGTTCGGCCCCGTCCAGCCGCACCAGGCGATCAGCCACGGCCGCGGCCTGCGCCGTACTAGCGGACACCAGGGCCGTGACTGCACCCCGGGGCAGGACCAGGCCGCTCGCCGGATCGGCCACCAGCGCACCCGGTCTGGGCTGCACGGACGCTCCAGCGCCGCCCTGGTCGCGGTGCAGCCGCAGCAGGCGGGTCACCCGGGTCGCCGCCACCCGCCCGCGGACCAGCTTGCCGAGGGCCTCCGACGCGGTGCCGAGCGGCAGCGCCAGGAATGCCGCGTAGCCGTACAGCGTGACCAGCTCGCCCGGGGTGATCCGGCCGGACACCGTGGCGCGGGCGCCGAGCCAGGTCAGGGTGACCACGAAGATCCCCGGGAGCAGGACGTACGTCGTGTCCAGGCTTGCCTGCGGGGCGGCTACCCGGGTGCCGGCGCGGCGGACCTGCTGGCTGCGGTCGCGGTAGCGGCGCAGGAACTGGGCCTCGCCGCCGATCCCGCGCAGTACCCGTAGCCCGGCGACGGTGTCGGCACCGAGAGCGAGCAGCCGGCCTTCCGACTCACGCTGGGCGGCCTGCCGGGCGTGCAGCGGCCGCACCACGAGCGTCATGGCCGCCGACAGCACCGGGACGCCGATCAGCACGAAGCTGCCCAACAGCACGTCGGTGCGCAGTACGACGGCCGAGACGATCAAGTAGGCGGCGACGGCGCCGGCCAGCCTGGGGGTGATGTCGAAGACGTCGCCGAGCCGGGGTGCGTCGTTCGCGGCCGTGGACACGGCCTCACCGGTCGTCGTGGTGGCGGCCACCGCCAAACCCTCCTCGGCGACGTGGCTGCCGATCAGCCGATTCGTGCGTAACGCCGCCTGCATCCAGTTGGCGACCGCCAGCCGGTGACGCATCACGCCGGTGACGGCCTGGACCACCGCCAGCCCCAGCACCGTCGCCGTCCCCACGGCCAGCGCGCCGACGTCGCGGCGCACGACGCCCGCGTCCACGGTCCGTCCGACCACCGCGGGCAACGCCGCCTGCGCGAGCATCCACGCGACGCCGAACACGAGTCCTCCGACGAGCGTGCGCCACTGCCGCCGCGCCAGCCACACCAGATAGCGGTTCGGCGTGCGGATGTCCGGCGTCCCGGGCGCCAGGTCGGCGAGGGTGATCACCGTTTCACGCTACGGAGCCAGGGGCGCGGAAAGCTAACGAGTTTCCGCCATGGCTTACCGTGACGCCGTGTTGCGCACCGCCCTGCGCCCGCGCTGGTTGGCGCTGCTGGTGGTGGTCCTCGTGGCGGCCACCGGCATGAGCCTGCTGGGACAGTGGCAGCTGAACCGCGCCCGCGAGCGTGGCGGCGAGCAGGCCCGCGATGAGCTGAGCCGGGTTCGGCCGCTCGCGGAGGTGCTGCACGCCCGGCAGGAATTCCCGGCGTCGGCCGTGGGCCAGCGGGTGGTGGCGGCCGGCGTCTGGGACGGGCAGCGGCAGCAACTGGTGACCGGCCGTCGGCAGGACGGCAGGGCCGGTTACTGGGTGCTCACCCCACTGCGGCAGGCCGACGACTCCGGAGTCCCGGTGGTGCGCGGTTGGGTGCCCCGCGCCGACGATCCGGCGACCGCCGTGCCGGGTGGAGCGGTCGAGGTCACCGGACAACTGGAGCCGGGGGAGGAGCCGCTGGACCGGCCACCCGGGGCCGCCGCGGATCCGCCCGGACGGCTGTCCCGCGTCGCACCGGTCGACCTGATCGACCGCTGGCCCTACCCGTTGATCACGGGGTATGTCATCCTCACCGGGCAGCGTCCCCCGGCGAGTGGGTCGACGCCGCGGCTGGTCACCCCACCGGCGCCGGAGACGGGCTTGAACTGGCAGAACCTGTCCTACGCCGTCCAGTGGTGGATCTTCGCCGGGTTCGGCCTTTTCCTGTGGTGGCGGCTGGTCCGGGACGACCACCTGGACCGCCTGGGGCGTGTGACGATGGTCCGGTGAAAGCCGCCCTGACCCGATACCGGGTGCTTGCCTACGCCACCGGCGTCGTGCTGCTGTTGCTCACCCTGCACGTCATCGTGCAGTTCACGCAGTCGCGCACGGAAGACATCGCGTTCTCCCAGGCGCCCGGGCTGGGTCGTTGGCTGCCAGGCGGCGACACCTGGATCCCGATCACCCACGGCTACCTGTACCTGGTGTACGTCGTCGTAGCAGTGGACCTCTGGTTCCGCACCCGGCTGCAGCTGTCCCGGATGGTGCTGGTGGTGCTGGCGGGCACCGTGCCCGGCATGTCGTTCGTCGCCGAGCGGTGGGTCACCGGGCGGGTGCGTCCGATGATCCAGGCGGTGGTGGAGCGGCCCGGATCAAGGCGACAGGCCGTCCGTCCCCAGTAGGCTCGAGCGGTGAACCCATCTCCCGTTCGCGATCATCCCGGCTCCAGTGACGTTCACCCCGGGGCTCGGCACGAGGGTGACCCGATGGGCGATTTGCTGGCAGACGGCCCGGCGGTCGTGACATCGGGCCGCGACACCGCGGAGGCGCTTGCCGAGAAGGCGCACCGGCCCGTGCTGGTGGTGGACTTCGGCGCCCAGTACGCCCAGCTGATCGCACGCCGGGTGCGGGAGGCGCGGGTGTTCTCGGAGATCGTTCCGCACACCATGCCGGTCGAGCGGATGATGGAGCGCCGGCCCGCCGCGATCGTCCTGTCAGGCGGTCCGAGCAGCGTCTACGAGCCGGGTGCTCCGCAGGTGGATGCCCAGCTGTTCCAGACCGGCGTCCCGGTCCTGGGTATCTGCTACGGCTTCCAGGCGATGGCGCTGGCGCTCGGCGGCGACGTCGCGCGGACGGGCTTGCGGGAGTATGGCGGCACGACGGTGGAGTCCCTGGACACCGAGTCGGTGCTGCTGCACGGCGTCCCGCAGCAGCAGTCGGTGTGGATGAGCCATGGTGACGCCGTCCATGCCGCGCCGGACGGCTTCACCGTGACTGCCGGGTCGTCCGGTGCGCCCGTCGCAGCGTTCGAGGATCGTTCCCGCTCCCTGTTCGGCGTTCAGTGGCATCCCGAGGTCCGGCACTCGACGTTCGGACAGCAGGTGCTGACGAACTTCCTCTATCGCGCCGCTCAGCTCACGCCGGACTGGACCACCGGGAATGTGATCGAGGAGCAGGTCTCCCGGATCCGGGATCAGATCGGCACCGGCCGGGTGATCTGCGGCCTCTCCGGCGGGGTGGACTCCGCCGTGGCGGCCGCCCTCGTCCAGCGCGCGGTCGGCGATCAGTTGACGTGCGTGTTCGTCGACCACGGGCTGCTGCGCGCCGGGGAGGCCGAGCAGGTGGAGCGGGACTTCGTGGCGGCCACCGGCGTCCGGCTGAAGGTAGCGGACGCCGCCGACCGGTTCCTCGACGCGCTGCGCGGCCTGACCGACCCGGAGGACAAGCGCAAGACGATCGGCCGGGAGTTCATCCGGGTGTTCGAGGACGCCGCCCGCGAGGTCGTAGCGGAGGGCAGCGAGGCCGCCGAGCACGGCCACGGCGGCGAGCTGCGCTTCCTGGTGCAGGGCACGCTCTACCCGGACGTCGTGGAGTCCGGCGGGGGCGAGGGCGCGGCCAACATCAAGAGCCACCACAACGTGGGTGGCCTGCCCGAGGACCTGCAGTTCGAGCTCGTCGAGCCGCTGCGGACCCTGTTCAAGGACGAGGTCCGGGCCGTGGGGCTGGAGTTGGGCCTGCCGCAGGAGATCGTGCACCGCCAGCCGTTCCCCGGACCCGGGCTGGCGATCCGCATCGTCGGCGCCGTCACCCGCGACCGGTTGGAGACGCTGCGCGTTGCCGACGCCATCGTCCGCGAGGAATTGAGCGCGGCCGGGCTGGACCGCGAGATCTGGCAGTGCCCGGTGGTGTTGCTGGCCGACATCCGTTCGGTCGGCGTGCAGGGCGACGGCCGCACGTACGGGCATCCCGTGGTTCTGCGCCCGGTGAGCAGCGAGGACGCCATGACCGCGGACTGGACCCGGCTGCCGCACGACCTGCTCGCGCGGATCTCCACCCGGATCACCAACGAGGTACCCGAGGTCAACCGGGTCGTCCTCGACGTCACGAGCAAGCCGCCCGGGACCATCGAGTGGGAGTGATCTAGTGCGGGGCCGAAGAGTTCTACCGGTTCCCACGGCCTGTGCCCTGCGGTACGGGCGGCGTCATGACGGGTGCCGGTCATCCGTGGCGAAGGTCTGGCCGTGGAACTGCGCCCATTCCGGTCCCCAGCCGTTCTCCGGATCGGTGATCTGACCGATGAACCGCTCGATGAACGACGCCTCCGCGTCCAGCAGGGCCAGCCGGTAATCCTCCTCCACCAGAAACAGTCCGGGTACGCCCTTGGCCAGCGTGTTGTCGATCATGCTGCGGATCTCGGTCCGCTGCCCCGCAAGCCGGTCGAGCCGGCGGTGCAGCAGCGTGAGCACCTCGTTGGGCGGCAGCGCGGCGATCAGGGAGAGGGCGACGACGAAGTGCGGGTACTCGTATTGGGGCTCCTCGACGAGTTCCCGGAGCCAGTCGTGCAACTCCTGCCGGCCCGCGTCGGTGATCCGGTACACCGTCCGTTCCGGGCGGTGCCCTTCGCGGAGGGTTTCCTGCTTGGCGACGAAGCCGGCCCTGGCCAGTTGCTCCACCACCATGTACAGCGAGCCGTGGGTGAACTTGATTGTGCGTACGTCGCCATTGTCGCGCAGCGTGCGACTCAGCTCGTACGGGTGCATCGGCCGCTGGGTCAGGTAGGACAGCACGGCGAGGGCAAGTAGGTTGCCGACGCTTCGCTTCTTGCCCATCGCGGGTCTCAGGGCACCTGCGCCCGGTCGGCCACGGTCCGGTGCGCGGCGTCCTCGAACTGGCGCGTGGCCGTCAGGTGTCTCAGCCGCCTGATCACGAGGTCGTTCGCCGCGACCCGGACGGGCTGCGAGGTGTTCATCCCGATACTCCCATGAAGATCGAGCTGCCGGTTGGGATCATGCTCTTCCACTGGACGCTACTACCTCGGTGGGTCGCCCACGGCGCCGACGACGCGCTGCCATCCAGCAGAGCGACTCCCCACAGTGACCCACACCGACGCCGGCCTCGCACTGGTCTGCGTCGGCGGTTGGCGACGCGCCCCGTCGCTATCCCAGGCGCGCTACTGCCCCATCACAGCCTCGGATGAAACAGTTGACACTGACTATTCATTCGCGGATAGTTGGAGCTGATTAGCCGGAAGGCGCCAAAGTGCAATCAAAGGGGCGGAGATGTCCATCAACACGCGCGCAGCCACCAAGGCGAAAGAGGGACCGTTCCCGGCTCAGCGGACCGCGCGCTGGATGGCCCTGGGGGCCATCGCCGGTCCCGTCCTGTTCACCGTTGCCTGGCTCGTCCTCGGCTGGGTAAGTCCCGGTTTTACGATCTTCGGTACCAGAATCGAGCCCTATTCACCCATCAGCGCCGGCATCAGCGGCCTCGGCCTCGGCCCTACCGCGCCCTACATGAACGCCGCCTTCGTGCTCACCGGGATCCTGTTAGGTACGGGTGTGGTCGGCGCCGTCTACTGCATCCCGGAGTTGAGCGTCGGGGCGCGGCGGACCTGCATCGTGTCGCTCTGCCTCACGCCGTTAGGGTCGGTCATGGACGGCCTGTTCACCTTGGAGTCGTTCTTTCCGCACTTCGTGGGGGCGGCTCTTGGCTTCGGTTCGCCGATAGTGAGCTTCGTCGTGTGCGGGCTCGTGCTCCGCGGGGTCTCGAGCTGGCGCAGGTTCGCCAATTGGCTGCTCCTCGGCAGCCCGTTGACCCTTGCATTGACAGTTCTGTACTTCTCGACCTTCACGCCGACGGCCGAAGGAGCCAGGACAGGAGTGGCCGGCCTGACCGAGCGCGTCCTCGTCCTCGAGGTCCTCGCGTGGTTCGTGGCCTTGGGCTGGCTGGCGTTTCGACGTTCCGGGCACGGCGGGCGCAAACTGTAGCCGACCGTCGGCGAGCAGGTTGAGCAGTGCGGTCAACTGCTGGCGGCGGTCGGTCAGGCCGGATCCGTTGACCCGGCGGCCGCGCGCAGCACAGCCAGGCGGGCCGGCGGCGCCGCGGTCGGGACGCCGACGGGCGGGGCGAGCCGCAGCCAGGCGCCCACCAGCTCACCGGCGTAGCGGTGCCCGTGGCCGTACGGCGCGTGATACACCGACATGACGTCGGCCGTCGCCTGCCAGAAGGTCAGCAGCGGGTACCACGCATGGGGCCAGCCGGGTGCCGGACGGACCAGCAGGGCCGGTGACCAGGCCGCCACCGGGTCGTCGGCGTGGGTGAGCAACCGGACTCGGCCTCCTGCTTCGGCCTCCTCGGCGGACGCCGCGTCGGCGGCGAGGCCGGGCACCCCGACCCACAACTCACCGTCCGGCCGCAGATGGCCGCCGCTCGCCCGGGCCGCCTCCAGGCCACCCAGCGCGCCGAGGCTCTCGCCGTACATGAGCAGGCGCGGCCGGTGGCCGAGCGGCCGGGACGCCACGCGATCCTGGACCGCCGCCAGCAGAGCGCGCGCGGATTCCTCGACCCCCTCGCCGCCGCGCAGGTACGACACCCAACTCGGTGATTCGGCGTACTGCACCGCGACGGTCGCCGCGTCGCCGCCGTACAGGTACTCCAGCGACCGGACCGCGCTGGGGTTCACCCATCCCGAACCGGTCGGAACGGCGAGCAGCACCACCGCGCGGTCGAAGGCACCGGCGCGGTCCAGTTCCTGAACGGCGATCCGGGCTCTGCTGCGTGCATCAGCGGCTGCCGAACGACCGACGTAGACGCGGATCGGGTCGCGGGCCGCCCGCCCGGTGACGGCGGCGACCTCAGCGGCGTCGAGGTCGCCCGCCAGAAACTCCTGGCCCTTGCGGCCCAGCGACGGCATCGTCCCCCATCGACCCTGATGCCCGTCGGCGGTGGCCGCCTCCGCGCATCCGGCCAGCGTCAGCGCGATCCCGGCCGTGATCGCGATCACCTGCCTGGCCCGCCGGTGTAGCGCGCGCAGGGCGACCCTGATGGCGATCCCCGTCGCCACGAGTGCGGCGCCCAGGGCGATGGCCAGCCCGGTGGCAAGCACCTGGTCGCGCAGCGGCGGGGCCGGCATGCCCATGGCGGTGGCCAGCCGGGCCTGCCCGGCGTGACCGGCCAGAACGGCGGCGACCAGCAGCGCGATGAGAGCCCCGAGCGAGGCGGGAGGCAGCCACCGGGCGACCGGCGACAGGCGGGCGGTGCCGGCGGGCAGCCGCCGGACCAGGGCCCGACCTGCGATACCGGCGAGGTATCCCTGCGCTGCCACCACACCACCGACCACGGACTGGACCCAGACCGGGTGCGGCAAGAGGGCGGGTCCCAGCGAGACGTCCAGGGCGAGGGCGGCGCCGGCAATCGGGGCATTCACCCGCGGCACTCGAAGCCGCGCCCGAAGTCGGCGGCTCAGGGGCGGCTGCCTCACAGCTCCGCCCTCGCGGCGGCGGGCCGGGCGGTCGATCGATCGGCGGACCGGACGGTGGACCCGACAGTGGACCACCGGCGGGGGCGGGTGGGCATCGGGACGGTGGCGACCAGCAGCGCGGTCCCGATGCCGGCGAGTCCGGCGGCGGCCCAGCGCCCGGCGGACTCCACGACCGGGACGCCGTAGCCCTGCCGCCAGGAGTTGACGGTGACGACGGTCGCGTAGGTTCCGGCGGCCAGCCGGCACGCCAGGTCATGGCACCGGGCCCGGGTCTGGAGCGCGAAGCGGTGGTCGACGGCGTGCCGCGCCCACCGGCCCAGCGGCTGGCCCTTGCGGTCGGCGTAGCGGAGCAGGTCGTAGCCGAGGTCGTGGTCGCGGCAGGCGGTGGTGAAGTCCCACCACGTCGCACCGAACGGCGAGGAGCACCCGGTGGCGTGCGCACCCATCACGGCGGCGAAGTCCGCGGGCAGCGGCGTGGCGTGCACCGCCGTCCCGCGGCCGAGCGCGGCGACCGCGCGGGCGGCGTCCGGCTGCTGCGCGCCGTGCGACCCGTGCTGTGTGCGTCCCCAGCCCGTCAGTGCCGCGACAACCAGCAGGCCTGCGGCGAGTGCGAGGATCCGGCGTCCCATCGCTCCTCCTTGTCGGTCCTGTCGTGGACCGGCCGGGTTGTCCGCTGCTGCTTCTCGGGCGGCTGTCGGGCCTGGCCGGTGGCGGGACGCTAGGAACGCGGTGTGTGCCGGGTCGTCGGGCTGAAGCGCCAGATCGCACCCCCTACGACGGGGGCAGGAAGACCGTTGGATCACTCCATGGGGGCAGCGGTGGCGTCGCACAGCAGCTGCTGCCGGGATGCGGGCAGCGGCCGTTGTGCGCACCGGGACGAGGCGCCGCTACCGGGGAGCCAGGGTCCGGGTGGTCCCCCGGTATGACGACCGTGGATGGGGCCGCCGCCTAGGCTCGAGCGGTGAGCGTGGTGACGGGTGTGCCGGTCGCGATCGGGCGGGCCATCCGGCGGGTCGTCCGGTGGGTGCTGCATGCCATCGGCTGGGGGCCGCGGGCGGTGTGGCGCGGGCTCACGGCGCTCGGCCGGGGGATCAGGGCGCTTCTGCGTGCGCCGCTCCTGGCCGCCCGAGGCGTCCGCCACGGTGTCGTGGTGACGTGGCGCGCGATCGTCGCCCTGGTGTTGTGGACCCGGGTCGACGACCCCGAGGTGAGGGCGCGCCGGCAAGCCATCGTCCAGGCGGTGGGCTGGGCGGCGGCCGTCGTGCTGGCGTTCATCGACTTCGGCACCGCTCAGGCCACGTACGACGTCGGGCAGCTCGGCTGGGGGGTCATGCCGTTCCTCGGCGCACTCGCCGGGCTGCCCGTCGGGTTGGCGTTGTCCCGGCCGGTGCTGGCCTGGACGATCTCGGCGTCCAGCGCCTTCGTGCTCGCGGTCGCGCTTCCCTTGCGGGCACAGGTGGTCTGGCCGTGGCCGGTGGTGCACGGCCTGGTGCTGCTCACCCTGCTCTTCGCGGTCACCGCGCACGAGCGGCTGACCCGCGCGATCGGGGCGTGGCTGGTCACCGCCGGATTGTTCGCCTGGGGGGTGCCGGACAACACCAAGGTCGGCTGGGTGGTCGGCGTCTCCAGCGTCGCGATCATCGGGCTGCTGGCGGGGCGCCTGGCCAGCACGACCGTCGCGCTGGGTCGCGAGACGCAGGCCAGCTCGGCGGAGAAGGCGCGGCGGGTGGTCCTGGAGGAGCGCGCCCGCATCGCTCGCGATCTGCACGACATCGTCGCGCACCACATGTCGTTGGTCGTGGTCCAGGCGGAGACGGCCCGCTATCGGGTGCCGGACCTCACGGAGTCGGCGCGCAAGGAGCTGGAGTCCATCAGCTCCTCCGCCCGCGCGGCGCTCGCCGAGACCCGGACCCTGCTGTCAGTGCTGCGCCAGGAGGACGAGCCGGCGGCGCACGCGCCCCAGCCGGGTCTCGAGCGGCTGGAGGACCTGGTGGACAGCGCCCGGCGGGCCGGCGTTCACCTGCGCACGCAGGTGGACGGCGACGTCGGCGACCTGCGCCCGGGCACCTCCCTCGCCGCCTACCGGATCCTGCAGGAGGCGCTGGCGAACGCCGCGCGGCACGCACCGGGCGCCACCGTCACCGTCGAGGTGAGCCGTGGGCCGGACGCCGTCCATCTGCGCGTGCTGAACGACCCCCCGCCGTATCGGGACCCCGGGGATCCTCCACCGGGCGCGGCCGGGCACGGCATCATCGGCATGCGGGAGCGCGCGGGCGCCGAGGGTGGATTCCTGTCGGCGGGCCCGACCGGGGACGGCGGGTACGCCGTCTCGGCCTCCTTGCCGCTCGGGACCGCCCCGGCGCCGGGCGGGACCATGGCCGCGCCGCCGCTCGCCGGGCCCGGGGGAGGAGGAGCATGACGAAGGTCCTCGTGGTCGACGACCAGGCCATGGTGCGTGAGGGCTTCTCGGCGTTGCTCGCGGCGCAGCCGGGCCTGCAGGTGGTGGGCTCGGCCTCCGACGGGCACGAAGCGGTCCGCGAGGCTCGGCGGCTGGAACCCGACGTCGTCCTCATGGATGTCCGGATGCCGCAGATGGACGGCATCGAGGCCACCCGGCGCATCCTCGCCGCTCCCGGCGACCGGCATCCCCGGATCCTGATCCTGACGACGTTCGACCTGGACGACTACGTCTACGAGGCGTTGCGCGCCGGCGCCAGCGGCTTCCTGCTCAAGGACGCCCGGGGGGAGGACCTGGTCAACGCCGTCCGGGTCGTTGCCGCGGGTGACGGGCTCCTGGCGCCGACGGTGACCCGCCGCCTGATCGCCGAGTTCGCGCGGCGACCCGCTCCCCGCTCGGCGCATCCCGCGCAGTTGCGGACCCTGACCCCACGCGAGACCGAAGTGCTCCAGCTGATCGCCGGCGGGCTGTCCAACACCGAGATCGCCGAGGCCCTCGTCCTGGCGGAGCAGACGGTGAAGACCCACGTCGGACGAATCCTCGCCAAATTGGATCTGCGGGACCGGGCGCAGGCGGTCGTCTTCGCCTACGAGAGCGGCCTGGTCCGCCCCGGCGATTGATCAGTCGGGTCGCGCTAGGACTGCCTGGCGCGTGGTCCGCCGAGCGGCAGGAACGAGCTGTGCCCACCCAGCGGCAGAGAGGTGAATGCGCCGCCGACCCGCTCCGGGGCAGGCGGCGGCTGCACCCCGGTGCGAGGGGCCGGCCGCGCGGCGGAGTCCGGAACGAAGCGGTCGGCGAACACCTCCGCATCGTCCAGCGGCTCGTAACCCAGCTCCCGTGCCGTCGTGAGGTCCCACCAGCCGCGGGTGTTCGCCGAGACGCCGTACGCCACGACATGACCGGCGACCCGGCCGCGCAGGCTGGCGTCGAGCAGGCGCGCCGCGTCACCCGGGCTGAGCCAGGTGGCCAGCTCTCGTTGCGACTGCGGCTCTTCCCGGCAGCTGCCGATCCGTAGCGAGACCACCTCCAGGCCGAAGCGGTCGCTGTACAGCTGCCCGAGCGCCTCGGCCGCCACCTTCGCCACGCCGTAGAAGGTGTCGGGCCGGGGCCGGACGTCGACGCCGAGCGGGCCGTCCTGGGATCGCTCCCAGAAGCCCACGGCGTGATTGCTGCTGGCCAGCACGACTCGACGGATTCCGCGGCGCAGCGCCGCCTCCAGGACACTCTGCGTGCCGAGCACGTTGGCCGTCAGGACGTCGGCCAGCGGTGCCTCGCCCGGGATCCCGGCCAAGTGGATCACTGCGCCGCACCCGACCGTCGCGGCGTCCAGGGCCTCGCCGTCCAGCACGTCGATCGGCACGACGTGGGGATCGTCGCCGGGCTCCCGGTCCAGGCAGTTCAGCTCCCACCCCAGGGCCGCCAGCGCCGGGCGGACCATTCGTCCGATGCGGCCGGCCGCACCGGTGAGTAGCACCGGCGGCCGTGGCGGCGCGGACGACGTGGTCATCCCCGCGACCCTAGTCGCGGGCAGCCGTCCTGGCACCCCTGTCGGCAGGACTTCTCCGGCTGTTCTGATGCCATCAGTCACAGGTCAACCGGCAGGGGACCACGTCGTGATGCGGATTGTCGCCGGATGACTACGCTCTGGGCGATGCCCGTCGTTCCCCGACCCCCCAGCGCGGCGGGCATCAGCAACACTTCCCTTCGCCGGCCGGCGCTCGACGGTGTCAGGGCCCTCGCCGTTATTGCCGTGGCCGTCTATCACTTCGGCGGCGGATCGCGGACGTCCGTCCTCCCCGGCGGCTTTCTCGGCGTCGACATCTTCTTCGTGCTGTCGGGCTACCTGATCACCGGCCTGCTGCTCGGCGAGCATTCCCGGACGGGAAGCATCTCACTGGGGCGCTTCTGGGCTCGGCGGGCGCGACGCCTGCTGCCGGCGCTCTGCCTGGTTCTGCTCGCTGTCGCGGTCTGGGTGTGGTGGGCCGCGCCTCTGAGCGACTACGGACGCAGGCGGGCGGACGTGTTCTGGACGCTCGGGTATCTGGCCAACTGGCACCTGGCCGGCGCCGGGGAGAATTACTTCGCCTCTTACGGCACCGCGTCCCCGCTGCGCCACACCTGGTCCCTGGCCGTCGAGGAGCAGTTCTACCTGCTGTGGCCGCTGTTGGTGCTGGGGCTGATGGCGATATCGCGGACCTCCCGCGGTCGTCGACTCGTGCTGGCCGGCGCGGCGATCCTCGGCGCCGCCGTGTCGGCGATTGCGATGGCGCTGGAGTGGTCCCCGGCCTCACCGTCGCGCGCCTACTACGGCACCGAGGGGCGGGTCCAGGAGCTGTTCGTGGGTGCCCTGCTCGCCGTTCTCCTGTCCCGAAGCGGCGTTCCCGGCGTGGCCCGACTCGCCCGCTTGGCGCCGGCCGGGCTGGTGCTGCTGGTGGTGGCGATGGCGATCCTGTCGGATGCCGACCGCCTGTACTACGTCGGCGGAGCGCTGGCGGTCAGCCTGGCCACCGCGGGGCTGCTGGCGGGTCTGGAGCTGAGGCCACAGAGCGCGCTGGCCAGAGCCTTCTCCTGGCGTCCGGCGGTCGCCGTCGGGCGCATCTCGTACGGCTTGTACCTCTGGCACTGGCCGGTTGCCGTCGCGCTGCCCATCGGCACGGATCTGACGGTGGAGGAACGCTGGACACGGCAGCTGCTGCGCGTGGTCGTGACGGGCCTGCTCGCCTGGGGTTCGTACCGCTGGGTGGAGCGGCCGATTCTCGACAGTGGTGCGCTCGGTCGCTCGCCATGGCGAGTGGCCACGCTGTCGGTCGCCGTGGCCGGCCTCGTCGTCGCGGTGACGGTCCAGGCGACCGCGCTGCCGGAGCCGCTGCGTACCCAGCTCATGCTGAGCAGCGACCGGCCCTGCCCGGGGGAGCGGATCGACCGGCTGGTGGCCTGCGTCCGGCCTTTGGGAACGGCGGCGTCGGTGGACGACGGTACGCGCCAGCTCCGGTTGGCCGTGATGGGGGACTCGCTGGGCCGTGCCCTGGCACCCGGCCTGGACGAGTGGGCGCGGGAGGAGGGCACGTCGTGGCTGCAGGCGGCGTGGGGGCAGTGCCCGCCCACCGGGCTCGTGGCGGAGGGGTTCAGCGAACCGGATCCGACTGTGCGGCAACGGGCCTGCCGTGAGCAGGCGCAGCCCCGGGCCTGGGAGGCCCTGTACCGGTACCGGCCGGACGTCGTGCTCGTCAGCGAGTTCACCAGCCATTACAAGACTCTGCTGGATCCGTCCGGTGACCCGCCACGCACGCTCCAGCCGGGCACTCCGGAGCATGCGGACGCGTTGAGCGCCAGCTACCTGGAGATGGTCGATCGGGTGGCGAGCTGGGGTGGGCGGGTCGTCTTCATCGAGCTGCCACCACCGGGGCAGTCGGTTGCCTACGCCGTCGCCCAGGGCCGGCTGTCGGGCAGCAAGCCGGGCGTGGCACCGGGCGGGCGCATGGTGGCGAGGTACAACGGGATCCTGCATGCGATATCCGCGAGCCGACCCGGGTACGCGCGCACCGTCACGGTGACGGACCTGGTCTGCCCCGACGGGAGCTGCAGCGCACTGGGGGACGACATGGTGATCCGGGTGGATGGCGTGCACTATTCGACGGCGTTCTCCATCTGGCTGGTGCCCCGCCTGCTGAAGCGGGCCGGCGTCGTTCCCGGCTGATCGAGGTCCTCGGGACCGGGGCTGGCATGCCTGTGGATAACCGCCGTGCCTGTGGATAGCCGAAACGGCCTGTCGGCCGGGTTCGATAGAATCCTACGTATGTTCGAGCCGCACGATGCGATCACGCGGGAGCCCTTCGCCGGTTCCTCTGTCGCGTCGTGTCTGCTGGAGCGGCTGGCCCAGCCGCCCGGCGCTGGGCTGACGGCGGCGATGGAGGCCGCGGTGGCCGACGGCGGGCTGGCGGACCTGTCGGACGCGGAGGTGCTGGCGGTGGTCGGGGCGTGTGGCCGGGCGCAGGCCCGCTGTTACGCGGTGCAGGCTCGCGCGATCGGGGAGTTGCTGGCGCGGCGGGAGGCCGCGGCGGC
>Ga0081539_10001392_pt1 | contig 41658 bp, 40 predicted proteins | sample TabmetS4T2R2_FD_71023 | JGI IMG/M metagenome (GOLD analysis project Ga0081539, IMG submission 71023) | Tabebuia heterophylla rhizosphere microbial communities from the University of Puerto Rico - S4T2R2 | ecosystem: Host-associated > Plants > Roots > Rhizosphere ... | reverse complement strand
CGCCTCGAATATCCGAATCAACGCCAGCATCCGAAGGTCCCCCCAGCGTCGGTGGACCTCCTTCAGAATCAACTTCTACTCGCCGCGCAACAGCTTTCTACTGATATGCGATTCCCCTGGGGTTCGGGGGCGGAGTTCACTCCGCCCCCGATGTCCGTCGCTGGGCTTCATCGCTGACCGCGCGGGCCAGCGCAACCAGCGTCCGGTTCACCGGCGTCGCAATGCCGTGCCGCTCCGCCGCCGCCACGATCGCGCCGTTCAGCGCGTCGATCTCGAGGGCGCGGCCGGCGAGGGTGTCGAAATACATCGAGGTGCCGGCTTCGGGCGGGAAGGTCAGCAGCATCGCCATCGCGCGGGCGGGCTCGTCGGGCGCGAGGTGCGCGCCTTCGGCGCGGGCGACGGCGGCGGCTTCCTCCAGCGCGGCGAGGCAGAGCGCGTGGATGTCGGGGCGCCGCAGCACCGCCTGGCGTTGGCGCGTGAGCGCGGTGATGGGGTTGGCGGCGGCGTTGAGGAAGAGCTTGCGCCACAGCAGGGTGGTGAAGTCGGCGCTGACCAGCACCTTGAGCAGCGTGCGGTCGAACGCCGCCGCGAAGTCGCGGCCGGCGGCGTCGTCGGCGACGGCGAGGTCGTCGGCGATGACGTGGCGCAGGCGCATGCGGTCGGGGGCGAGGCGTTCGCCATTGTAGTAGACGATGACCGGCATCGCGGCGGCGCCCTTGGCGAAGGGCGCCACGCGCTCGGCGTGGCCGAGCCCGTTCTGCAGCACGGCGATGCGCGTCGCCGGGCCGCACAGGCGTTGCAGCCAGGGCGCGGCGGAGGCGGTGTCCTGGGTCTTGGTGCAGAGCAGGACCCAGTCGGCGGGCGTGGCCTCCGTGGGGTCGGTCAGGCTGCGGATCGGCAGTTCCGCCGTGCCGTCAGGGTGTTCGAGGGTGATGCGCGGGATCGGGCGGCGCGTGCAGGCCGTCACCTCGTGCCGTCCGGAGAGCTGCAGGCAGGCGGCGGCGATGCCGCCGATGCTGCCGAGACCGATCACCGCGATGCGTGCCATGCGGCTTCAGGTCAGCATCGCCGGCGCGCTGTCAACCGGCTACCAGCGCAGGCCGCGCACCGCGGCGATCGGGGAGACGCCCTCGGCGATGGCGACCTGGGCGAGCAGCGCGGGGTCGGGATCGGCACCGTGGGTGTGCTCGGCGAGGCCGGTGAGCGCCCACAGCGCATCGAGGCCGGCGGCCTGGGCGCCGGCGAGGTCGGTGTGCGGCGAATCGCCGATCGCCAGCACGCGGTGGCGTGGCGGGTTGCCGAGCAGCTCCAGCACCGGGTCGTACACCGCGGGATCGGGCTTGCCGACCTCGAACACGTCGCCGCCGAGGGCACGGTACACGTCGGCGAGCGCGCCGGCGCAGATCAGGCGGTCATTGCCGACCATCACCGCGCGGTCCGGGTTCACGCAGATCATCGGCAGGTTGGCGGCGCGACACTGCTCGAGCTCGGGGCGGTAGGGCTCGACGCTGGAGGGGCCGCGCTCGGGGTCGGGGCCGGTGTTGAGGAGGAAGTCGGCCTGGCCCGGGGCGGCGACGCGCTCGGCGACGCCGTCCTCGATGACGGAGAGGTCGCGCTCGGGGCCGATATGGAAGGCGCGGTGGCCGAGCCGCGCGAACCACGGGTGCTGGCGCGCCTTCAGCATGCGCCAGGAGACCTCGCCGGAAGAGATGATGCCGTCATAGCAGGCGCGGTCGAGGCCCATGCGGTCCAGCATGCGCTGCACGGTCCAGGAGCGGCGCGGCGCGTTGGTGAGGAAGGCAACGCCCTTGCCGCGCGACTTCAACTGCGCGAGGGCTTCCGGAACGCCGGGATATGGCTTCTGGCCGTCATGCACGACGCCCCAGAGATCGAGCACGAAGCCGTCGTAATTGTCGGCGATGGCGGCGATGCCGTCGAGAATCTGCATCAGGCGTCCTTTCCCACGGCTTGCGCGACATTGGCGAAACCCTGCGCGCGCAGCAACGCCGCGAGCTCCCGCTTGAGGCGCGGGATCAAGGCAGGGCCGGCATAGGCGAAGCCGGTGTAGAGCTGCACCAGCGCGGCGCCGGCGCGGATTTTTGCCAGCGCCTGCTCGGCGGTGGCGATGCCGCCGGCGCCGATCAGCGCGAGGCGGCCGGCGGCGAGGCGGTACGCCTTGCGCAGCATCTCGGTGGAGGGCGCGAAGAGCGGCGCGCCGGAGAGGCCGCCCGCTTCCGCGCGATGTGCCGAGCGCAGGGCCGGGCGCGCGATGGTGGTGTTGGAGACGATGAGCCCGGCGACACCGCGCGCGACGCAGGCCTCGACGACCGGGCCGAGCGCGTCCTCGGCGAGATCGGGGGCGATCTTGACCAGCACCGGCGGCTGCCGCGGCAGCGCGGCGCGCGCCTCCATCACGCCGTCGAGCAGCGCGGCCAGCCGCGCCTCGCCTTGCAGATCGCGCAGGCCCGGCGTGTTTGGCGAGGAGATGTTGACGGTGACGTAGTCCGCATGCGGCGCGACCGCGGCGTAGAGAGCGGGATAGTCGCGCTCCGGCACCGCGCCCTCCTTGTTGATGCCGATATTGGCGCCCAGCACCGCAGGCAGCGGCCGCTTCAGCGCGGCGAGCCGCGCGACATAGCCCTCGATGCCGCCATTGTTGAAGCCCATGCGGTTGATGACGGCGCGGTCCTCCTCCAGCCGGAACAACCGCGGGCGCGGATTGCCCGCCTGCGGGCGCGGCGTGACGGTGCCCGCCTCGACGAAGCCGAAACCGAGCCGCATCAGCGGCAGCACGGCGGTCGCGTCCTTGTCGAAGCCCGCAGCGAGGCCGATCGGATTGCGGAAGGCAAGGCCACAGGCTTGCGTCGCGAGGATGGGATCATCGGGCGCGGCATCGCGGCCGCCGAGGCCAAGGCGCAGGGCGCGCAATGCGAGGCCGTGCGCGCGCTCGGGGTCGAGGCCGCGCAGCAGCGGCATGAGGGCGGAGGCGAAGGTGGGCGTCACAAGGGCTGCTTTGTGACGCAGCAGGCAGGAAGAGAAAAGACTGGGGGGCGGAGAGAACTCCGCCCCCCAGACCCCCCGCCTCCTTTTTTTGACTACGGGGAAGCGTGGAGAACTCCGTTCTCGGGCCCGACAACGGCTCGGCACCTGAGAGTGCGGGAGGAGCCAGCGCCAAGTCGCCAAAAAAAGGAGGTGGGGGGTTGGGGGGCGGAGTTCATCTCCGCCCCCCAACCCCGGCGGCTCTCAGCTGTAAACAGGCTGGGTGCCAGGCGCCGGCGTGAAGCCGTAATTGCCGCGCGCCAGAATGGCCTCCCGGCCGCCCACCTCCTCGATGCGCTTCGCCTGGTCGGTGAAGGCCTGGGCATTCACCGCTTCGGGATCGACCACGGCGCGCAGCGCTGCCTCGCATTCGCGCCGCGGCCCCGCGTAGTCGGGATCCGTGGCGAGGTTGCGCCTCTCCCACGGATCGGTGCGGAGATCGAAGAGCTGCGCCTCCATGCCGACGTAATGAACGTATTTCAGCGCGCCGCGGCGCAGCATGAAGGCCCCGGTCACGGCGCCCGCAGCGTGGTACTCGCTGAACACGTCGCGCGGATGCGTGAGGCCGCGCATCACGTCGAACAGCGAGGCGCCGGGAATCCCGGCATCCTCCGGGCTGCGCTCCGCGCCGACGCAGTCGAGTATGGTGGGAAAGCCGTCCACCAGCGTCACCGGCTCATGGCAGACATGGCCCTTGGGGATGTCCGGCCCGGCCATGATCATCGGCACCGCGACCGAATCCTGGTACAGGTTCGACTTGCCCCAGAGTCCGCGGGCGCCGAGATTGTCCCCATGGTCGCTGGTGTACAGCACGCGCGTGCTGTCCGTCAGGCCGGCTTCCGCCAGCGCCGCCATCAGCCGCCCGATATTGTGGTCGAGAAAGCTGACCATGCCGAAATAGGCGGCGATGGCGCGGCGGACCTTGCGCTCGCTGTCGAAGCCCTCGTCATAGTTCTGGGCGATCCGGAGCGCGTCGATGAAGGGATGGCGCGGCCGTTCATCCTTGCCGTAGAGCGGCGGCAGCGGCACCTCGTCCTCGGGGTAGAGATCGTACCATTCGGGGCGCGCGATCAGCGGGAAATGCGGGCAGACCAGGGAGACGAACAAGACCCAGGGCTTGCTCCCTCTCTGCTCCGCACGGCTCCTGATCCACGCCGCCGCGGCATCGGTGATCGCCTCGTCGTAGCGCTGATAGGAGGAGTCGCCACGCCCGGCCTCCTCCGCCAGTTTCAGCGTGGCCCTGCCGGGGCGCGGATCCTTGCGCAGCAACCCGGCGACCATGCCGACGCCGTCGACGACGTGCATCGGCAGGATTTCCTCGTCGAAGCCGTTGTCGTCCTCCGTGCGGCGGAAATGCAGCTTGCCGATGGAGGTGACGGCGTGGCCCTGCTCACGCAGCCGGTGGCCCCATGTGGGCGCCGATCCGTCATAGGGAATGGCGTTGTCCCAGAAGCGTATCTGATGGACGTAGCGGCCTGTCGCGAAGCTGGCGCGCGACGGAACGCAGATCGGCGAGTTGCAGGCGGCATCACTGAACCGCACGCCGGCGGCCGCCAGCCGGTCGAGATTCGGCGTGCGGACCATGGGATGCTCATGGCAACCGAGCATGCGCGGATTGTGCTCGTCCGACATGATGACCAGCATGTTGGAAGGCGTCATCGAGGGGAATCTCCGCTCCGGATGCATGCCACGCGAGGCGCGGGAGGCCGGCGCGGGAGCTTACCAATCGGCCGGAACTCGGCCATACCGGCGATCGCCGCAGCCATTCCATCCCGGCATGGCGGGGCAAGTCTGCTGGCGCCCGGCCGGGTTCCGGGCGTTCGAGGAAGACTGGGGGGCGGAGTGAACTCCGCCCCCCAGACCCCCCACCTCCTTTTTTTGATTACGGGGAAGCGTGGCGAGCGCCGTTCTCAGCCCGACAACGCTGCGTCGCCTGAGAGTGCGGGAGGAGCCAGAACCAAGAAGCCAAAAAAAAGTGGGGGTTCGGGGGGGCGCGGCACTGCCGCGACGTGAACTCCGCCCTGATCCTTCTTTTTCTTCTTCTGATTCCAGTTCCACCGAAACCGCTCTAGGCTCACGCCAGGGCGGGGCGATGAACACCAAGGACATCGGGTATTTCCTGGCCGTTGCGGACAGCCGCGATCTCAGCGCGGCGGCGCACCTGCTCGGCATCACCCAGCCGACCCTGACCAAGTCGATCGCGCGGTTGGAGCGGGCGCTCGGCGTGCAGCTCTTTGAGCGCCGGTCGCGCGGCGTGGTGCTCACCGAGAGCGGCCGCGTCTTCGCCGGCCATGCGAGAGACCTCCATGCGCGGCTAGAGGATGCCTCGGCGGCGATGCGTGATCTGCGCAGCGGGCGCGCCGGGCTGGTGCGCATCGGGGTCGGTGTCGGAATCCCGCAATCGCTGCTGGCCGCAGCGACGCGGCCGCAGGTGCGGCAGGGTGCGATGATCGAGGTGCTCGGCGGCACGCCGGGCAGCTTCGCCAAGATGCTGCTGAACAGCGAGATCGACTTCGCCATCGCCGGCTCCGGCTTCGGCGATGCCGAGGAGCTGATGTGGAAGCCGCTGTTCCGCGATCCGCTGCTCGTCGTCGCGCCGGTCCATCATCCGCTGCTGCGCCGGCGCGCGGTGACGTGGCCGGAGCTGGCCGAGCAGGCCTGGCTCGTCCCGGCGAGCGGATCGGCGGTGCGCGGCTGGTTCGACCACCAATTCCGCAGCCGCGGCCTGCCCTTCCCGAAAGCGGTGCTGGCCCTGCGCGACTACTACCTGTCCATGGAGCTGAGCACCGAGATCGGGGCGCTACGCCTGCTGGCGCGCTCCGTGCTCGACCATCCGGAGGCGGCGAAGGCCTACCGGCCGCTCGCCATGGCGGAGGACGACGCGTTCGACCGTACCGTCGGCCTGGTGTGGCGCGCCAAGAGCTATCTCAGCCCGACCGCGGAGCGCCTCATGAGCCAGGTCGAGGCGGCGGCTCACCAGCTCGTCCGCAAGGAGAGGCCGCGGGCAGCGCTCGGCATCGCGCTGGCCGGCCGCGGCGCGTCCTGACCGGCCGATGCGCAGCACTACTCGGCGGGGATTCCGGTGACGCGGACCACCTCCTGCATCCTGGCGCGTTCCCGGCGCAGGAAATCCGCATAGCCGTCGAGCCCCGCGCGGAGGGGTTCGGCGCCGTTGTCGATGAAGACGCGCCGCACCGACGGATCGGCGACGGCGCGGTTGATGGCGTCATGCAGCGTCGCGATGATCTCCCGCGGCGTGCCGCGCGGGGCGACGATGCCGACGGAGTTGGAGAGGTCGAAACCCGGGAAGCCGAGTTCCTCCAGTGTCGGCACCTCGGGAATCGCGCTGCTACGGTTCGGGATCATGACGGCGAGGATGCGCAGCCTGCCCTCGCGCGCCTGCGCCAGCACGGGGGGAAGCCCCATGACCACCGCCTCGACCGTGCCCGCCGCGGTGTCCGAGACCGCCGGCGCGGCGCCGCGGTAAGGCACATGCGACAGCTCCACCTGCGCCCGGCGTTCCAAATAGATGGCGCCGAGATGCATGACGCTGCGGGACCCTGAATTGGCGACGTTCAGCGCCCCCGGGCGGGCGCGGGCGAGGGCGAGGAACTCCTGCAGCGTGCGTGCCGGGACGCGCGCATTGACCGCAAGCACCACCGGCGTGATCCCGCACATCGCCACCAGCTCGAAGTCGCGATCCGGATCGTAGGGCAGGTTGCTCTCGAGCAGCGGCTTCAGCGCGAACTCGCCGCCATTGGCGAACAGCAGCGTGTAGCCGTCCGGGCGCCCCTGCGCGACGGCCTGGGTCCCGATCGTGCCGTTGCCGCCGCTGCGGTTCTCGATGACGACCGGCTGGCCCAGGATCTCGCTCAGCTTCTGGCCGACGGCGCGCGCCATCAGATCGGTCCCGCCGCCGGCCGGATAGGCCACGACGAGGCGTATCGGCCGGTCCGGCCAGGCAGCCAGTGCGGGCGTCACGGCGACCGACGCCAGAGCGCCCATCAATGCGCGCCTGCGCATCATGATCTCTCTCCGATCGGTGCCGATGCGAACACGCGGCCGCGCCGGCGCGGTGCACCGAGAATGGGCGAGATGGCGGGAACCAGGCCGAGCGACCGCCGTCGGCTCGATGCGGCTGTGAATTACCCCGGCTGCGCCCGGGCGATCCACAAAGCCGTTCCGCCGCTCCATGCCAGTTTGGAATAGCCCCGCGCACCGCCGCGAGACGCGATGCATTCAATGCAGCCGTTGCCGCAGCTCCTGCGCGAGCGCCCGCATCCGCGCCGCTGCCTCGCCCTCCGGCGCGATATCCAGGAAGCGGTCGAGGCAGGCGAGGGCCGCGCCGATGCGGTCCAGCCGCTGGTTCATCAGCGCGGCCTCGCGCCACAGCCCGGCGTGGTCGGGCGCGAGGCGCAGCATGTCCTCGGCGCAGGCGAGCGCGCCGGTGAGGTCGCCGGCGCGCAGGCGGCGCAGCTTGATGTTGTTCTGCAGCCTGAGCAGCACGTCCCGCCGCGCCATCGGCAACAGCAGGCCGGGACGGAGCTCGGCGCGCTCACCCTCCACGCGCTTGAGCAGGGTGCGGAGCTCGCGCGCCTCGAGTGCGACGCCGCCGCCGAACACGTCCACCAGCATCTGGGACCGTCCACCTTCGAGCGCGATCAGGAAGTGGCCGGGGAAGTCAACTCCGTGGGCGCGCCAGCCCGCGGCCTCGGCGGCGTGCAGCCAAAGGATGCCGAGGGCGACGGGCAGGCCGCGCCGGCGGGCGATGACGCGGATGAGGTTGGCGTTGGCGAGGTCGTCATAGGTCTCGCTGTCGCCGGCATAGCCGAATTTCTCGTGGATCAGGCCGGCAAGGATGGCACGGCGGCGCGCGAGCGCGCCGGCATCGGCCTCGGGGTCGGCCTGGGCGGCGGCGACGGCCTCGCGGGCGAGTTCGGAGAGATGGGCGGCGGCGGCGCGCCAGTCCTCCTCCGGCGCGTCCACGCGGGCGAGTTGCAGGGCGATCGTGGCGGTGTCGAGCTCGGCATCCGGCAGGCGGCCGGCGGCGTCGATGGCCGCGCGCGCCTCGGCGATGGCAGTGGGAGGCATCGGGCCAGTGTCGCGGTACGCGGGTGCGGCATCAAGCAGTGCCGAAACGGCGGTGGGGCGGATGGCGAGGCCACAACTCACGTATTAGTGATAATTGTTTCAAGCGCCTCCGCTCACGGCGGAAACATTCCGGATTGTAGCATTTCCGTGTTCGGGGGCGCTTCGAGGGAAACATGTCCATGGCTTCGCGTCTGCACTGGGCGCGTATGCGCGCCGAATTGAAGTCCGGCTGGCCGTGCAGCGGCCTGGTTGTGGGAGGGCTCGGGCTGCTCGCCCTGGCCGGTTGCGGCGTGGCGAGCGATGCCGTCGCGTTGAACGGCGCCTCGCAACCGGCTGCCTATAACGGGGCGATCACCATCGCTTCCGACCCGGCGGGCGCGCGCTGCGCCGTGCTCAATGGCGAGACAGTGCTGGGCGAGGTGGCCGCGACGCCGGGCACGGTGAGCGTGCCGCGCGGGCTGACGAGCTATCGCGTCCGCTGCACCGCGCCGGGCCGCATGGAGACCGTGGTGGCGCTGCGGCCGGAGCGCGATTTCGGCGTGCACCATCCGCGGCCGATCGGCACCGGCATCATCCAGAACGCGGCGGTGATGCGCAGCGGCAGCACGCAGCGCTATCCGGACATCACCGTGCATCTGCCGCCCGAGCGCTTCGCCTCGACGGCGGCGCGCGACGCCTGGTTCACGGCGCGGGCGGAGGCGCTGCGGGCCGCCACCGCGACGCGCGTGGAGCGCGCGAACCGCGCCCCGGACGCCAATATCTACACCGCCGATATCGAGCGGCAGCGCGGCGAGGAGGATCTCGCGGCGCTGACGGCGCAGCAGAACGCGGCGCAGCTCGGCGGCAGCTGAGAGGGCGCCGGGCGCCGCGCCCCCTGGACCGGGCGCGGCACCGCGGGCATCGTCCCGCTCCCCGGGGAAAAGGGAGCGAGGACATGGCCGGACGGATCGAGGCGCGGCTCAGCGAGATCGGCATCACCCTGCCGGAGGCGCCGGCGCCGGTCGCCAACTACGTGCCCTTCGTGATCAGCGGGCGGCTGCTGGTGATCTCCGGCCAGATCCCCCTGGTGGAGGGGAAGATCGCGGTGACCGGGAAGCTCGGCGCCGCGGTGTCGCTCGAGGAAGGGCGGCGCGCGGCGCGGCTCTGCTTCATCAACCTGCTGGCGCAGGCGAAGGCGGCGGCGCGGGACCTCGACCAGGTGGTGCGAGTGGTGCGGCTGGGCGGCTTCATCGCCGCGCCGCCGGAATTCGCCCAGCACGCGCTGGTGATGAACGGGGCGTCGGACCTGGCGGTGGAGGTGTTCGGCGAGGCCGGGCGGCATGCGCGCACGACGATCGGCGTGCCCTCGCTGCCGGGCGACGCTGCGGTGGAGGTTGAGGGGTTGTTCGAGCTGGCGTGATCTCGCGCAGTAAAAGAGCTGGGGAAGGGAGATGAACTCCCTTCCCCAGACCCCATCCCTCCTTTTTTTGGCCACTTGGTGCTGGCGGCCCCCGCAGTCTCAGTGCCGAACCGTTGTCGGGTTGTGAAGGTGTTTGGCCTGGCGCCTCCCGCACTCGCAGGCGACGCAGCGTTGTCGGGCTGAGAACGGCGCTATCCACGCTTCCCCGTAATCAAAAAAAGGAGGTGGGGGGTCTGGGGGGCGGAGTTCACTCCGCCCCCCAGTCTTATTGCCGAAGCTCGCCCTGGGTCGCCTTCGCTTCCTGGGCGCGTCGTTCGCGTTCGGTCTCCAGCGCGTGGCGCAGCAACGCGAAGGCGCGATAGGGTGCGTGGACCATCTTGCTGTAGGGGAGCAGCAGGAAGAAGGCGAGCACGATGCCGAGATGGATGGCGAGCAGCACGCCCATGGCGCCGGTGCCGCGCAGCGCGAGCAGCAGCAGGCCGGTGGCCGCGGTGAGCAGCAGCAGCACTAGCAGTGCGTAATCGGCGCCGAGCAGGTGGCGCGCGGCGGGCGCGGGATCGCCGGTGATCTTCAGCCAGAGCAGCCCCGCGCAGCCGGCAACCATGCCGAGCCCACCCCAGAAGCCGAGCTGCACGGGCAGGCTCCAGAAAGGATAGGGCGCCGGCGCGCCGAGCCAGTGATCGTAGAAGGTCGCGGTGGTGGTGGAAGCGAAGCAGAGCAGGAAGCCGTAGAAGAGCAGATGGTGGAAACGGCGGCGCGCCTGCGAGAAGGACTCGCTGCGGTCGTTGCAGCCGCCGCCTCCGCCGCCGAGGTTCTTCAGGGTGAAGATGTCGTGCAGCGCCTTGGCGAGCGGGCGCGGCGCAGCGGGGTGCGGCACCGCGCCGGCGGTGGCGCGCCAGAAATTACGCGCGCCCATGACGAGGGCGAGGATGGCGTAGAGGAAGGTGCCGCCGGCGAGCAGCACCATCAGCCACCACGGGATGACGCGGTAGAAGGCGCCGGGGCCACGCTGCGGGCTGTACAGCACCGAGGCGTCCTGCAGCGCCATGGTGAAGATCAGCACCAGCGCGATGAACAGCGCCGTCGCCAGCGACACCACCGTGCCGTTGCGCTGGAACAGCTGCGCGAGCGGCGCCGGCCAGGCGTGGGCCTCGTAGCTTTCGGCGCGCACCTCGGCGAGGCTGCGCGGCAGGTTGAGGCCGAATTCGTGCGGCGGCGCGTATTGGCAGGCGTAGTAGCAGCCGCGGCAATTGTGGCAGAGGTTCGCGAGGTAATCGAGATCGCCGGTGCTGAACTCGCGCCGCAAGGTCATGGCGGGGAAGACGGCGCAGAAGCCCTCGCAATAGCGGCAGGCGTTGCAGATCTCGAGCGCGCGCCGCGCTTCCTGGACGCTCTCAGTCTCGCGCATGCTGCGCCGCCTCCCTGCCCGCGATGCGTCCGAACACCGTGCCGATCGCCATGCCGAAGCCGGCGAGATAGCCCTTGCCCAGGATGCTGCCGGCCATGATCTCGCCAGCGGCGTAGAGATTTTCGATGGGGCGGCCGTCCTGCATCTGCGCGCGGGCGTTCTCGTCCACCTTCACGCCGAGATAGGTGAAGGTGATGCCGGGGCGCAGCGGATAGCCGATGAAGGGCGGCGTCTCGATCCGCCGCGCCCAGTGGGTTTTCGCAGGGGTAAGGCCTTCGGTGCGGCAGTCATCGAGCTTCTGGTGGTCGAAGCTGCCGGGCTGCACGGCGGCGTTGAATTCCGCGACGGTCGCTTCCAGGGTCGGGGCATCGAGGCCGAGCTTGCCCGCGAGCTCCGCGATGCTTTGGCCGCGGATCGCGGGGAAGACCGAGGGCATGAAGAGCGCTTCGGATTTCGCGTCGATGATGGAATAGGCGATCTGGCCGGGCTCCTGCGCGACCAGGCGGCCCCAGATGGCGTAGCGCTTGGGCCAGACATCCTCGCCCTCGTCGTAGAAGCGGCGGCCCTCGCGGTTGACGACGATGCTGAAGGGCACGCAGTCGAGGCGGGTGACGATGCCGCCATCGAATTTCGGCGCGCGGCCGTCGATCGCGACGGCGTGGCACTGGGTGGGATCGCCGACCGAGGCGACGCCCTGATCGAGCAGGTCGCGCAGCACGCGGCCCTTCGCATAGGGCGTGCCGCGGATGAGGAAATTCTCCGCCGCCTCGCCCCAGCCCTGCTTGAGCCATTCGATATTGGCCTGAAAGCCGCCCGAGGCGGCGACGAAAGCCTTGGCGCGGACGGTGGCGGGAAAGCCGCGCACGGTGGCGACCACCTGGCGCACGCGGTTGCCGTCCAGGCGCAGCGCGGTTACCTCGCTGTCGTAGAGAATGTCCACGCCGAGCGCTTCGGCGGTGGCGTATTCCGCGTTCACCAGCGCCTTGCCGCCGCCCAGGAAGAAGGCGTTGGTGCGCGACAGGCTCAGCGTGCCGCTGAGCGAGGGCTGGAAGCGCACGCGGCAGGATTCGAGGAAGTCCAGCGCCTCGGTGGTGCCGCGAATGGTGAGGCGGGCGAGATGCTCGTCGGTCTGGCCGCCGGTGACGCGCAGCAGGTCCTCCCAGTACTCGTCCTCGAGATAGGCCTCGGTGAGCACCTTGGTCGGCGCTCGGTGCATGGCGCGAAGGTTGCGCGTGTGGCGGCTGTTGCCGCCGCGGAAGTCGCGCGGAGCGTGCTCGAGCACCAGCACCGTGGCACCGGCGCGGCGCGCGGTGATGGAAGCGGCGAGCGCGGCATTGCCGCCGCCGACGACAAGCACGTCATAGAGCCGCGACAGATTCGCCATGCCCCCCTCTTCCCCGGGCGGGCCGGCCGCCCCGTGGGCGACAATGGCATTGCATCCCGCGGGATACAATCCGCCCTCAGTCCTCCGCCGGCGCCTCGAGCTGCAGCCGCGCCTTGAAGGCGTTGCGGATGTGCCGCCGGGCCGCCGCCTCCGCCGCCTCCGGGTCGCGCGCGGCGATCGCGGCGACGATCTCGGCATGCTCCTCGATCGAGGCCATGCCGCGATAAGGCCGGCCCAGGGTCGTGCCGCGCAGCAGCGCCATGGAGAGCCGCAGCGTGTCCAGCATCGCATTCAGGAAGCGGTTGCGCGCGGCGAGCTGGAGCTGGCGATGGAACAGCTTGTTGCGCGCCGCCAACGCCTCGGGGTCGTCGCTGAGGCGGCGGTCGTGCTCCACCATCTCGTGGAGCAGCTCGATCTCGGTGGCGGTCGCCTGGGTCGCGGCCATCTGCGCCGCCGAGCCCTCCAGCACCTCCCGCATGCGATAGAGCTCGACCACCTGGCCATAATCCAGCGTGGTGACCACGGCACCGTGATGCGGCTCATGGGTGACGACGCCGAGCTGCTCCAGCCGCTTCAGCGCCTCGCGCACCGGGGTGCGGCTGATGTTGAATCGCGCCGCGAGCTCGGCCTCGCGCAGCCGCGTGCCGGCAGGCAGCACGCCCTCGTCGATCGCGCTGAGCAGCAGCTCGAAGGCGCCGGAGCCGGTGGATCTGCTGCGTGTCATGCGGGCAGACTATCCGGGCGCGGGCGGGGCTTGAGACTCGAACAAAACAGGAACATGATGGCGCGGCCATGAGCGCCATCGACCCGGAAACCCTCCGCCTGATGCGGCTGATCCTCGCCGCGCCACGCACGCCAAGGCGCAACGCGCTGCGCGAGGCGCGCGAGCTCTGCCGCGCGCTGCACCCCGCCCTGCCGTCCACCACCATCGAAGACGCCGTCGCCGCCCTGGCGGAGGGATGGAGGCCCGGCCGGGGGCCGAGAGGGGCTCTGCCCCTCTCGGGCTCTCCCCGCTGGGGGGCAAGCGATGCCCCCCAGAACCCGCGGGGAAAGGTCCGGGAATGGGGAGGGGCATAACCGCAGCGCCATCTGAAACGCCGCGCCGTGCCCCTCCCCATTCCCGGACCTGTTCTTCCCAGGCGGGGTCCGGGGGGCGCCTCCGCCCTCCGGCGGGGAGGTCCAGGAGGGGCAGCGCCCCTCCTGGCCACGGCCGGGCACCTTCCCCCCGCCCGGGCGGGGCGGCATCATCGGCGGTGGTGGAAGGGAGGCGGTCATGTCGGCGGTGCTCAGCGACAATGCGATGGCCCAGCTACAGGCCTTGTATGCCGAGATGCGGCCTTCGAGCCTGTATCCGCTGTGGGAAGTGCTGCATGGGCTGGTGACGCCGGAGCCGCGTGCCGCGGCGCGGCCGCATCTCTGGGCCTATGCGCCGGCGCGCGACTATCTGATGCGGGCCGGGGAGCTGATCAGCGCGGAGCAGGCGGAGCGGCGCGTGCTGATCCTCGAGAATCCCGGCCTGCCGGGATCGTCCGCGGTCACGCCGAGCCTCTATGCCGGGCTGCAGCTCATCCTGCCGGGCGAGGTGGCGCCGGCGCACCGGCACACGCAATCGGCGCTGCGTTTCGTGCTGGAGGGCGAGGGCGCGCACACCGCGGTGGAGGGCGAGCGCGCGGTGATGCGGCCTTTCGATCTCGTGCTGACGCCGAACTGGCAGTGGCATGATCACGGCAACCTGACCGCGGCGCCGATGATCTGGCTGGACGGGCTCGATATCCCCACGGTGCGGTTCTACGAGGCAAGCTTCGCCGAGCGGCTGGGCCAGGCGGCGCAGGCGGAGGCGGCGGCGCCGGGCGACAGCGCGCGGCGCTACGGGCGGAACCTGCGGCCCTTCCGCGGCACCGGCGCCGATCGGCGGCCGGCGCATCAGCCGCTGTTCCACTATCCTTATGCCGAGTGGCGGGACTCGCTCGCGGCGCTGGCGCGGGCGGAGGCGCCGGATGCGCATCTCGGCCATGCGCTCGAATTCGTGAATCCGGCCGATGGCGGGCCGGTGATGCCGACCATCGCCGCGCATGTGCGGCTGCTGCCGAAAGGCTTCGAGACGCGGCCGCGGCGCGCGACGGACGGCACCGTGTTCGTGGTGGTGGAGGGGAGCGGCACGGCGCGGATCGGCGAGCAGGAATTTACGCTCGCGCCGCGCGATCTGATGGTGGTGCCGTCCTGGCACGAGCTCGTGCTGCGCGCCGAGAGCGAGATGGTGCTGTTCGGCTTCTCGGACCGCGCGGCGCAGGAGAAGCTGCTGCTGTTCCGCGAGGCGCGCGGCTGAAACGCGGCGCGCGGCGCGTGCTATGATGCGCGCCGCGCGCTTCGCCGCGAGTCCAGCCAGGCGGCGCGCCCCGGAGTGCCGCGCCATGGCCAAGGACCGCAGCCATCATACGACAATCGGCAATCACCGCCTGAGGCCGGAGACGCTGATGCTCGGCTATGGCTACGACCCCGCGCTCTCCGAGGGCTCGGTCAAGCCGCCGGTCTTCCTGACCTCCACCTTCGTGTTCCGCTCGGCCGAGGAGGGGCGCGACTATTTCGACGTGGTCGCGGGCCGCAAGGAGGCGCCGGAGGGCGGCGCCGGCCTGGTCTATTCGCGCTTCAACCACCCGAACAGCGAGATCGTCGAGGACCGGCTGGCGATCTACGAGGGCGGCGAGACGGCGCTGCTGTTCAGCTCCGGCATGGCGGCGATCGCGACCACGGTGCTCGCCTTCGCGCGGCCGGGCGACGCGATCCTGCACAGCCAGCCGCTCTATGGCGGCACCGAGACGCTGCTCGCGAAGAGCTTCGCCGAATACGGCATCGCCGCGGAAGGCTTCGTGGACGGCACCAGCGAGGCGGCGATCGCGGCGGCGGCCGAGCGCGCCATGGCGCGCGGCCGCGTCTCCCTCATCATGACCGAGACGCCGTCCAACCCGCTCAACACGCTGGTGGATCTCGCGCTGGTGCGCGCGGCGGCGGAGCGCATCGGCGCGGCGCAGGGGCATCGGCCGGTGGTGCTGTGCGACAACACGCTGCTCGGGCCGGTGTTCCAGCATCCGCTCGATCACGGCGCGGACATCGCGCTGTATTCGCTGACCAAGTATGTCGGGGGGCACAGCGACCTGATCGCCGGCGCGGCGGTGGGCAGCCGCGAGAGGCTGCGGCCGGTGCGGCTGCTGCGCGGCGCCATCGGCACGCAGCTCGACCCGCATTCCTGCTGGATGCTCGGCCGCTCGCTCGAGACGCTGTCGCTGCGCATGCAGGCGGCGGCGCGCAATGCGGAGGCGGTGGCGGAGTTTCTGGCCGCGCATCCGCGCATCGCCGCGGTGCACGCGCTGGGGCACGCGCCGGCGGGCAGCGCCGCGCTGCGCGTCTATGACGCGCAGTGCAGCGGGCCGGGCTCGACCTTCAGCATCGAGCTGCGCGGCGGCCAGGCAGAGGCGTTCCAGGTGCTCAATGCGTTGCGCGTGTTCAAGCTGGCGGTGAGCCTCGGGGGGACGGAATCGCTCGCGAGCCATCCCGCCTCCACCACGCATTCCGGCGTGCCCGCGGCGCTGCGCGAGCGCATCGGCGTGACCGAGGGGCTGATCCGCCTCAGCATCGGCATCGAGCATGCGGATGACCTGATCGCGGATCTGGCGCAGGCGCTGGCGGTGCTGGACTCGCGCTGACCCTATCCGTCCGTCAGCAGATGGCGGCGCAATTCCGGGCCGGGGACCATGCAGGTCTCGGTGCGGCCGAAGATCCGGTAGCGGTTGCGCGCGACGCGGTCATAGAGCCAGTCGCGCAGAGGCTTCGGGAGATGGCGCAGATGCCGGCACCAGGACCAGCGCGGCAGGCGCGCCAGGACCTGAAGCGCTGAATCGGATTTGAGATAGGCGATGCCGTCGAGGATGACGGCGTTGGTCTCCGGCGCGTCGGGGTCGATGCCGACCGCCTCGGCCATGCGTCGGCCGCGCGGGTCCTGGATGGCGAGGAAACGGAACCGCGCGGCGGGATCGCGCGCGGCGACGAAGCGGAACCACGCGGAACAGAGCACGCAGACGCCGTCGTAGAGAACGGTGCCGTCTGGGATGTCCGGCGCGGGGCGGGGGTGCATCGCCGGGTGACCATGACAAGATTGGGGGGCGGAGTGAACTCCGCCCCCCAAACCCCCCACCTCCTTTTTTTGGTGACCTGGGAAGCGTGGCGAGCTCCGTTCTCAGCCCGACAACGCTGCGGCGCCTGAGAGTGCGGGAGCCGCCTGCGCCAAGAAGCCAAAAAAAGGAGGGATGGGGTCTGGGGAAGGGAGTTCATCTCCCTTCCCCAGCTCTTTTTCTTCACCCACCCCACGCCGCCTGTGTCGCCAGCGCGCATTCCTCGATCACCGTCAGCGCGCGCTGCACCGCCTCCTGCCCGATGACGAAGGGGTTCGCCGCGCCGTCGCGGATGCGCTCCAGCTTCTTGTCCGCCTCGTCGTAGCCCGAGTGGTTGGAGAGCAGCACCGTCACGTTCTGGCGGGCCGCGACCTCCTTCGCGCGGCGGGTGCCGGCGATGTAGGATGCGATGCGCTGCATGCGCTCCGGGCGCCGGCCGAAATTGAAGGCGGTGCCGCCCCAGAGCAGCGCGCGTTGCGTGCGCTGGCCGTCGCGGAGATCGAAGAGCAGCGAGATGGTGCCCGGGGTGTGGCCCGGCGTCATCAGCACCTCGATGGCGGTGTCGCCCAGGCGGATGGTGCCGCCGTCCTCCACCACCACGTCGCGGCGCGGCGGCCGGCCCCATTGGGGGGCGTCGAATTCGAGCTCGGTTTCCATCATGTGCCAGTCGGGGCCGCTCATCACCACCTGCGCGCCGTGGCGGGACTTGAGGAAGGCGGCGCCGCCATAGTGGTCGCCATGGCCGTGGGTGACGACGACGAGCTTGACCTGCCCGGGATCGAGGCCGAGCTGGCGCAGCCCGCCTTCGATCAGGCGCTCGGCCTCGTCGTCGTTGTTGAGGGCGTCGAGCAGGATGATGCCGTCGCTGGTGGTGAGCGCCCAGGCGCTGACCCATTTGGCGCCGACGAAGGCGAGGTTGCCGAAGGCCCTGGCCGGCGGCGGGGCGGGCTGCGCCATCAGCGCCTCAATCGAGGGGGACGGTGCGGTCGCCGGCGTCGCTGCCTGGCCGAGGGCGAGCCAGGGGCGGAGATCCTCGCCCGCGGCGGCGCGCGCGGCCTCGAGGTGGCGCGCGACCTCGGGGGATTGCGCCGCGGCGGGGCTGATCGGCGGGGCGCCGAGGCAGCAGGCGCAGCCAAGGGCGAGCAGGCCGCGGCGGGTGGGCGCGACGGCGTCGGCGCGCAGCGCGGGGCGGCCGCGACGGTCGGGGAAGAGCATGGCGTTACTCCCTCTCTTCCGCCGAGTCTGCGCGCGCCCGCGCGCCGCCGTCCAATGACAAGCGGCGGCTCACGGCAGCGCGGCGACGCGCTCCGCCACGCGGTCCCAGCCCTGGCCGGCCAGGTAGCCGACCCCGAGCACGACCAGGATGCCGCCGCCATGCCAGGCGAGGATCATCGCCGCGGCGTCGAGGTGGTGGAACAGGCTGAGCCCGGCGGAGCACAGCGCGGCGGCGGAAAGCCCGCCCAGCACGGTGACCGGCACCGGCCGGATCGGCCCGGCATGGCGCAGCTGCCAGAGTAGCGTGGCGGCGAGGGGAATGCCGACGCCCGCGATGAAGCGCAGGCAGGGCCAGGAGGTGCCGAGCAGCACGGCGTCGGGCCCGATGCGCGCGAGGTCGGCGAAGCAGCCCCAGCCGAGGCTCGCCACCCAGAGGATCGCGGCGGGCAGCGGCAGCAGCGCCCAGCGCGGCGAGCGGTCCGGCATGGCGAGCTGGAAGGCGGCGACGGCCGCGAGCACGCCGGTCGCGACCGAGGCGAGCCATTGCGCCACCTCGTAGGCGGTCGCCATGCGCGCCATCAGGTCGTGGCGCGGGCCCTCCCACAGGACGAAGCCGGCCAGCACGAGGAAGGCGAAGCCCAGCCATTGCGCGGCGCGCCGCCCGGGAGAGGGCAGCCGCTTCACCGGCTTGAGGTCGGCGACGAGCTGGGTGATCAGGTCCTCGGTCCTCATCGCGCGTCCTCCGCGCCCGGCCGGCCGCGGTGCGGCGCGGGCATGCGTGGGTCGGAGGCCGGCGCATCCTCCCCGCCGAACGGGCGGCGCGGGCGGGCGGGCGCGAGCTCGGCGGCAGCCGCGAAGCCGTCCGTGGAGCGCCCGGAGCAGCGCGCGGCGGGCGTCGTCATGGCGCATCCTCCGCGCGCAGCCGCTTGCGCAGGCTGCGCAGCGCGCGGTGGGTGGCGACCTTCAGCGCGCCGACCGAAAGGCCCGACCGGCTCGCCGCCTCGGCCAGCGGCAGGTCCTCGAGCTTGGCGAGGCGCAGCGCGGTGCGCTGGCTCTCCGGCAGGTCCGCCACCGCGGCGCGGAGCTGGCGGGCGGCGACGCGGCTCTCGCCGTCCTCCCCGCGCGGGGCGGCGAGGGTCTCGTGGAAATCCTCGATCGGCGTCTCGCGCCCTGCGGTGCGGCCGCGGCGGCGGAGGCGGTCCACGCAGCGGCGCTCGGCGATGGCGGCGATCCAGGGGCGCAAGGGGCGCGTGGGGTCGTAGGCGTGCCGCATGCTGTGGATGGTGAGCAGCGTGTCCTGCACGGCATCCTCGGCCTCGGCGTGGTCGGCGATGCGGCGCCGGGCGATGGCGCGGAGGAAGGGCAGGCAGTCGCGCAGCAGCATGTCGTAGGCGCGGGCGTCGCCGGCCTGGGCCGCCGCCATCCACGCCTCCCACCGTCCGTCCTCGCCCGCCATGCCCGCCGCGCTCCTCGCCGGGGCAAGACTAGCGCCGGCGGGGGCCGCTGGGCAGCCGCGGCGGAGGGCGAGGCTGGCGCTCATCGGGCGGCGGCCGCCGCGGGGGGAGCGAAGCGCCGGCGCTCCAGCGCCAGGGCGAACAGGGCGAGGGCGAGCACGCCCGCGCCGATCGCCAGCGGGTCGAGCCAGGCGGCGCCGGGATAGAGGCGGAACAACGTCGCCGCGCCCCAGGAGAGGAACAGGCCGAGGCAGAAGACCTGCAGCGAGTGCCGCCCGATCGCCGCCATCACCTGCGCCGCCGCGCCCTGCATCCAGGGGCGGTTCCGCGGCACCAGCACGGCGACGAGATAGGCGAGCGCCAGCCCATGGGCGAGGCGCGGCAGGCCGAGGAAGGTCTTGTCCTCGAGCAGCGCGGGATCGAAGGGGGTGCCCGGCGCCCAGCCATGCTGCGCCAGCCGGTGCCACAGGCCGAAACCGAGGATCGCCGCCGCCAGCGCGATGCCGGCGCGGCTGCGGCCGATGGCGGCGCCGGCCAGCAAGGCGCGGCGGCCGAACACGGCGCCGAGCAGGAACAGGAGTTGCCAGGCCAGCGGCTCGAACCCCGTCTCGCGGAGCTGCGGCAGGCGGAATCCGGCCTGGGCGGCGGCGTACAAGCCGAGCGGCAGGGCCATCGCCGCCATGCCCCAGCGCGCGAACAGCCAGAGGAAGGGCGGCAGCAGCAGCATGCCGAAGAGGAAGACCGGCAATATGTCGAGGAACACCGGCTGGTAGAGCAGCAGCGCACCGGCCGCCAGCGCGGCGACGGGCTGGTCGGCGAAGAGCCGCCAACCGAGCCGATCCACCTCGCCCGGCAGCGGGATGCGCATCTCGCCCCACAGGACCAGCGCGCCGAACATCAGGAAGACGACGAGATGCGTCCGCCACAGCCGCGCCGCGCGGCGCAGCAGATCGCCCGCCGCGACCCCCTCCCCGTCCCGCAGCGCCTTCAGGGTGAAGACCGAGCCCAGCGTGAAGCCGGACAGCAGGACGAATTGCTCGGAACTGTCGGAAAGGCCCCAGGCGGCATGGATGCCCCAGGCGCCGATCAGCGAACCCGTGGCATGCGACGCGAAGATCGAGATCTGCAGCCAGCCGCGCAGGATGTCGAGCCGCAGGTCGCGCGACGGCCGGACGGGAACGGACATGCAGGACCCTCCACCTCCAATCCAGCTACGCCACACCCCGCGCGCTGGTTACGGTCGTGCGAGAGGCCCGAGTGCGGGACCGAGAGGGGCTCTGCCCCTCTCGGGCTCTCCCCGCTGGGGGGCGATCTCGCCCCCCAGACCCCGAGGGCAGGTTCGGAAATGGGAAGGGGCACGTCCCGCCGCTTAAAGCGGCGCGCGGGTTGTGCCCCTTCCCATTTCCGAACCTGTACGCCAACGCGGGGTCCGGGGGGCACGAATGCCCCCCGGCGGGGAGGTCCAGGAGGGGCAGCGCCCCTCCTGGCCCGCAGCCGGGCCTCTTGCCGACTCCAGACCCGGCGGCGCATGGGTTGGGGGTGCTGCACATCATCAAGCTCTCGGTCGGGCCGAAGGACGTGGCCGCGCTGCGTGGCTTGCAGGCGGCGCGGCTGAAGCGCGAGGGCGAGCTGTTCCACCGCACGCGCGTCATGCCGAAGCGTGCCGAGGAGGTGTGTGCCGGCGGCTCGATCTATTGGGTGGTGGCGGGGCTGCTGCGGGTGCGCCAGCGCATCGTCGCAATTCGCGAGGATGCGGAGGAAGATGGCACGGCGTGCTGTGCGCTGGTGTTCGATCCGACCTTGGTCCTGGTCGAGCCGCGCCCCCAGAAGCCTTTCCAGGGCTGGCGCTATCTGAAGCCCGAGGAGGCGCCGCCCGATGTCGCGATGGAGCGCGTACCGGCGCGCGGGCTGGAGGCATTGCCGCCGCGGCTGCGGCGCGAGCTCGCGGAACTCTGCCTCATTTAACGGCTTTTGACTTGCTCTGCGCGCAGTCGCGCCATCGCGGCAGAGTTATGCATCATAGCGTTGCACAGAGTTAAGCCTGAGCCCACGGCGCCGTCAGACAGGTTGCGGCAATATCTCCCTCGTCGCGGCGGCTCATTCCCGGCAAGCCGCCGCTCGACTGGCGGCCCCTCGCGGGGCTTGCCGTTGGGCCGGCTGGAGCAATCCAGCCGGCCCTATTTTCGTGCCGGCGCCCCCTGCGCTTCCAGCAGCGCGAGCAGTCCCTCGAGGATCTGCGCCGGCGTCGGCGGGCAGCCGGGAATCACCAGGTCCACCGGCAGCACGGCACCGACGCCGCCTTCCACCGCGTAGGAGCCCTTGAATACGCCGCCATCCACCGCGCAGTCGCCAACCGCCACGACCCATCTGGGATCGGGCGTGCAGGCGAAGGCGCGTTCCATCGCCTCGCGCATGTTGCGGCAGGCGGGGCCGGTGACGAGCAGCACGTCGGCATGGCGCGGCGAGGCGACGAAGCGCAGCCCGAAGCGCTCGAGATCGTAGACCACGTTCGCGAGCGCGTTGATCTCGAGCTCGCAGCCATTGCAGGAGCCGCTGTCCACTTCGCGGATGGCAAGGCTGCGGCCGAGGCGGGCGCGGGCGGTGGCTTCCAGGCGCTGCGCGAGCGCCTCGATGGTCTCCGCGGGAACCGGCGGTGCGGGATCGGTGAGCGGCTTGCCGAGCAGCGCGCGGGCGAGGCGGGGCAGCAGCATCAGCCGCGCTCCGCGGTGCGTTCGCTCACGGCGAGGCCATTGCGCGCCCTGCCGGCATCGCGGATGCGCAGCGCGGAAGTCGCGGGATTGCGGCCGATCACAGGTCCACTCCGCTGTAGGAGCAGTTGAAGGATTTGTTGCAGAGCGGGAAGTCGGCGACGATGTTGCCCTCGATCGCGGCTTCCAGCAGCGGCCATTGCAGCCAGGACGGGTCGCGCAGGAACACCGCCTGGATGAGGCCGCCATCGTCGAGGCGCATCCAGGCGAGGCATTCGCCGCGGAAGCCCTCGATCAGCGCGAAGCCCTCGCCGGCGCGGTGCGGCAGCGGCACGCTGAGCTCGCCCGGCGGCAAGGTGTGCAGCAGGCGGCGGACCAGGCGGATGCTCTCGCGGAGCTCGGCGATGCGGATGCGGACGCGAGCATCGACGTCGCCCTGCGGCAGCACGGGGACAGCGACATCGAGATCGTCATAGGGCGCGTAGCCCGGCAGGCGCCGCGCGTCGAAGCCGCGGCCGGAGGCGCGCCCGACATGGCCACCGGCGGCGAAGCGCGCGGCGAGCGCGCCGGCGAGGATGCCGGTGCCGACCACGCGGTCCTGCAGGCTGGCATGGGTGTCGTAGATCTCGATCAGGGCCGGGATCTCGCGCTCGGCCGCTTCGAGGGCGCGCAGGATGGCCTCGGCGCCCTCGCGGGCGATGTCGGGGGCGACGCCGCCGGGGGTGATGCGGTCCATCATCAGGCGATGGCCGAAGGCACGCGCGCAGGCGCGCAGCACCGCCTCGCGCAGCGCGCCGCAGCGGGCATGCAGCCAGGCGAAGGCGGCGTCGTTGCAGACGAAGCCCCAGTCGTTGAGATGGTTGTGGATGCGCTCGAGCTCCGCCATCAGGGCGCGGAGATGGATCGCGCGCGGCGGTGGGGTGACGCCGCTCGCCTGCTCGGCGGCCATGGCGAAGGCCCAGGCATGGGCGACGGTGCTGTCGCCGGAGAGGCGGGCGGCGTAGCGCGCGGCGGCGCGCGGCGACTTGCCCTGCATCAGGGCGAGCGTGCCCTTGTGCTTGTAGCCGAGGCGCTGCTCGAGCCGCACGACGGCCTCGCCCTGGACGTGGAAGCGGAAATGGCCGGGCTCGATTACGCCGGCATGGATCGGGCCGACCGGGATCTGGTGGATGCCCTCGCCCTCGGCGGCGAGGAATTCGGGCTGCGGCGCCGGCGCGGCGTTGCTCGCGGGCCGCGTGGCGAGCGGGCCGGTGATCGGCCAGCGCCCGTGATCGAGCCAGGGGCGGAGGTCCACGCCATTCTCGGCGACAATGCCCCAGAGGTCGTGGATCATGCGCTCGAAGCGGGCGGCGCCGGGGCGCGCGGGGGAGAGCGCGGCGAAGCGGCCGTTCCGCACCGGCCCGGTGGCGAGCAGGAATTGGCCCTCGGTTTCCTCGAGGAAGGCGGCATGGACCAGGCCGGGCTCGGCCCAGAGGGCGAGCAGGGCGAGGTCGTGCCGCGCGGCGAGCGCCTCGGGGAGCGCGGCCCAGGCGGCCTCGTTGATGAGGTAGCGCTCGACGGGGCGGGCGCCCTGCGGCGCGCCGCCGCGGATCAGGGCGGCGCTCATCCGACGATCCGTGCCGCCTCGGCGAGCAGCGCGGCGAGCGGCGCCGGCATCGCCAGCCCGAGCCAGAGCGCGACCGCGAGATGCAGCCAGAGCGGCGCCAGGGCGGCGGCGCTCGCGGCCCGCGGGGCGGCGTCGCGCGTCGGGTCGCCGAAGCAGAGCGCCTGCAGCGTGGTGACCAGCGCGGCGACCGCGACGACGAGGCCGAGGCCGAGCGGCAGGAGCAGCGCCGGCACCGCCTCCGCGGCGATGGTGACGAGGCGGAACTCGGCGGCGAAGACGAGGAAGGGCGGCAGGCCGGCGATGCCGCCGATGGCAAGGGCGAGGCCCCAGCCGAGCGCCGGATGCGAGGCGACCAGCCCGCCGATATCGGCGATCTTCTGGCTGCCCTTGATCTGCGCCGCCTGGCCGACGCCGAAGAAGATCGCGCTCTTGATCAGCGAATGCCCGGCCATCTGCAACAGCCCGGCGAGGTTGGCGGCGGCGCCGCCGATGCCGAAGGCGAAGGCGGCGAGGCCCATCTGCTCGATGCTGCTCCAGCCGAAGAAGCGGCGCGCATCGTGCCGGCGCCACAGCGCGAAGCCGGCGAGCAGCAGCGAGGCGAGGCCGAGCGCCATCAGGAAGGGGCCGGCGGCGACCGTCGCGGGATGGGCGCCGACCACCGCCTTGGCGCGCAGCACCGCATGCAGCGCGGCGTTCAGCAACAGGCCGGAGAGCACGGCGGAGATCGGCGTCGGGCCTTCCGCATGCGCGTCCGGCAGCCAGGAATGCAGCGGCACCAGCCCCGCCTTGGTGCCGTAGCCGACCAGCAGGAAGACGAAGGCGAGGTTGAGCACGCCGGGATCGCACTGCGCCGCGACCCTGCGCAGCGCCGCCCAGGACAGGCCGTTCTCGTGCAGCAGCGGCTGCGCGGCGAGGTAGAGCACGATGGTGCCGAACAGGGCGAGCGCGATGCCGACGCCGCAGAGGATGAAGAATTTCCACGCCGCCTCGATCGCCTCCGGCGTGCGGTGCACCGCGACCATGGTGACGGTGGCGAGCGTCGCGATCTCGATCGCCACCCACATGATGCCGAGATTGTCGGCGAGCAGGGCGAGCGCCTGGGCGCCCATGAAGCCCTGGAAGGCGGTGTGGTAGGCGCGGATGCGCCAGTGGTCGAAGCCTTCGTGGTGCAAGGTCGCCGCCGAGAAGGCCGAGGTGGTGAGGCCGACCAGGGCGGCGAGCAGGATGAGCGGCAGGTTCAGCGCGTCGAGCCGGGTCCAGCCCTGCTCGCCTTCCGGATAGCCGAGCAGGAACAGGGCGAGCAGGAAGCCGCCGGCGCTGACCGCGAGATTGGCGAGCACCGCGGCGCGCAGCTGCGGGATGGCGGCGAGCAGCAGCGCGCCGGCCCAGTGGAAGAAGACGAGGACCCAGGGCAGCGGCATCAGCGCCGCTCGCCCCGGTGGCGCTCGAGGAAGCCGATATCGAGGCTGTCGAAGCGCTCGCGGATCTCGAAGGCGAAGATGCCGGCGATGATGGCGACCATCAGCACCAGCGCCGCGGTGGAGAGCTCCACCACCAGCGGCATGCCGGTGACGCCGACCGCGGCGAGGATCAGCCCGTTCTCCAGGCTGAGCAGCCCGACCACCTGGGTGATGGCGTTGCGGCGGGTGATCATCATCAGCATGCCGAGCAGCACGACGGAGAGCGCGAGGGCGAGGTCCTCGCGCGCCAGCGCCCGCGCGCCGGCGGTGACCGGCAGCACCACCATGATGGCGAGGCCGACCAGCGCGACGCCGGCGATCATGGAGGGTCCGATGCCGAGCGCGGTCTCCACCGTGCGGTGCAGGTCGAAGCGGCGCACCACGGCGCGCAGCGCGAGCGGGATCAGCACCGCCTTGGCGGCGAAGGCGATCAGCGCCGTGAGGTAGAGGCCGGTGGCGTCCTGCACCCAGCCCTGCCACAGGGCGGCGGCGGCGAGCAGCGCGCCCTGGGTCGCGAAGGCGTTGATCACCGCGTTGATGCGGCGCTGGTAGAGCAGCACGAAGGAGAGCAGCAGCACCGCGCCGCCGAGGAGATGCGCGACATCGTAGGGGATCTGGCCGAAGCTCATGCGCCGCGCCCCCTCAGGTCAGCCGGGTGGAGACGAAGAGGAACACCGCGCCGAGCAGCCCGAGCAGCAGCGCGGCGCCCAGGAATTCCGGCACGCGGAAGACGCGCATCTTGGCGATGCTCGATTCGAACCAGGCCAGCGCCAGGCCGAGCGCCGCCATCTTGAGGACCCAGGCGGCGAGGCCGATCGCCCAGGCGATCGGGCCGGAGCCGGGCGCGGCGAGGCCGTAGGGGAGGAACACCGCGGCGAGCAGGGCGAGCCACAGGGTGAGGCGGAGCGCCGCCGCCGCCTCCCACAGCGCGAGGTGCCGGCCGGAGGATTCCAGCAGCATCGCCTCGTGCACCATGGTGAGCTCGAGATGCGTCGCGGGGTTGTCCACCGGGATGCGGGCGTTCTCGGCGATCGCCACCGCGAACAGCGCGACCAGCGCCATCCCGAGCGAGACGCGCAGGCCGAGCCCGCCATCGAGGAAGGCGCCGGCGATGGCGTCCAGATTCGTGGTGCCGGCGAGGATCGCGAGGGTCAGCGCCGCCAGCACCAGGGCGGGCTCGGCGAGGGCGGCGAAGGACATCTCGCGCGCAGCGCCGAGCCCGCCGAAGGCGGTGCCGACATCGAGGCCGGCCAGTGCGAGGGCGACGCGGCCGGTGGCGAGCAGGCCGGCGACGAGGATCAGGTCGGCGAGCGGGGCGAAGGCCATGCCGCGGGCGAAGGAGGGAATGAGGGCGGCGGCGAGCAGGACGGCGCCGGCGGCGACGTAGGGGGCGGCGCGGGTGATGGCGGAGGCGTTCTCGGCCAGCGCGGGGCGCTTGCGGAGGAGCTTCGTGAAGTCCCGCCAGGGCTGCAGCGGGTGCGGCCCGCGGCGGCCCATCAGCCGCGCCTTCACGCAGCGGATCAGGCCGGCGAGCAGCGGCGCGGCCGCCAGGATCAGCGCGATGTGCAGGAGCTGGGTGAGGATGGCGCCGAGGACCGCCATTCAGCGCGCTTCCCGGCCCCGAGGCAAAGCGGCGAGCGCCGCTTCCAACCCCGACAACGCTGCGTCGCCCGAGCGTGCGTGAGCCGCAAGCGCCAAGTGCCCAAAAAAAGGAGGTGGGGGGTTTGGGGGGCGGAGTTCACTCCGCCCCCCAATCTTGTTCTCGCCCCAGCGCATCAGCGCGTCTCCAGCCAGGCGACCAGGGCGAGCAGTGCGACCAGGGTGCCGAAGGAGAGGCTCAGGCACTGGCGGATGGTGATGTCGCGCAGCCGCTCGACCTGGTTGGAGACGGCGTTGCGGGCGCGCGAGAGCGGGCCCTGGAGGAAGGCCTGGACGGGATCGTGGAAGCCGGCCTGGAGGCGGGCCGGGCGGGTCTCGCCGGGGTCGGGCATGTCGACCCGCTCGTGGGCGGCGAGCAGGGTCTCGCCCAGCATGCGCCGGAGCGGCTGGGCGAGGCCTGCGGCGCTGGGCTGGCCGGCGGGGTCGCCGAAGGGGAGATGGGCGGGCGGGGCGATGAAGCCGCAATCCCAGGCCGGGCCGCGCGCGACCGGCGCGGCGCGGCGGCGGACCGCCCAGGCGATGGCGGCGATGGCGAGCGCGAGCAGCGCGGCGGCGGCGAGCGGCACGTAGCGGGAGGCGCCGTCCCCCGCAGTGACCGCGAAGATCTGCGCGCGCGGCGCGACCCCGGCGCCGACCATCAGGCGCAGCGCCCCATCGGCGAGGTCCAGCAGCGGCCCGGGGAGCAGCCCGAGCAGGATGGTGAGGCCGGCGGGCAGGATCAGCGCCCAGGCCGCCACCCCCGGGGCCTCGCGGGCGCCGAGGACGCGCGGGGCGCGCGGGCGGCCGAGGAAGGCGAGCCCATAGAAGCGGACCATCGCCGCCGCGGCCAGCGCCGCGGCCAAGGCGGCGAGCGCCGTCGCCGCGGCCATGACGAGCTGGACCCCGAGCTCGCCGATGCGCCAGGCGGCGAGGAGGGCCTGCAGCAGCAGCCATTCCGAGGCGAAGCCGGAGAGCGGCGGCAGCGCGGCCGCCGCCCCCACGCCGACCAGCACGCAGGCGGCGGTGACCGGCATGGCGTGGATCAGGCCGCCGAGCCGGTCCAGCCGGCGCGACCCGGCCTCGTGCAGCAGGGCGCCGGCGCCGAGGAACAGCAGCGTCTTGAACACGCCGTGATTGAGCGCGTGCAGCAGCGCCGCGCCGCCGGCGAGGGCGGCCAGCGGGCCGAGATCGGCGCCGCGGAACGCGAGCGCCAGGCCGAGGCCGAGGGTGATCAGCCCGACATTCTCGATGGTCGAGCAGGCGAGCAGGGTCTTCGTGTCGTCCTCGAGATTGGCGCGCAGCGCGCCGAACAGCGCGGAGGCGGCGCCGAGCACGACCAGCGGCACGCCCCACCACAGCGGCTGGGCCGGGCCGCAGAGATCGAACACCAGCCGCGCCAGGACATAGAGCGCGACCTTGGTCATCGCCCCCGACATCAGCGCCGAGACATGGCTCGGCGCCGCCGGATGGGCGAGCGGCAGCCAGACATGCAGCGGCACCAGGCCGGCCTTGGAGCCGGCGCCGGCCAGCGCCAGCAGCAGCACCGCGGCGGCGCGCCAGCCCTCCGGCGGATCGGCGCGCAGCGCGGCGAAATCGAGCCCGCCGAGCAGGCCGAAGGCGGCGAGCAGGCAGAGCCCGCCGAAGCCCGCGAAGATCAGGTAGAGGCGGGAGGCGGCGCGGTTCTCCGCCTGCTGGTGCTCGGCGGCGACGAGTGCCCAGGAGGCGAAGGACATCAGCTCGAAGCCGAGCAGCAGGGTGAAGCCATCGGCGGCGAGCAGGGTGAGCGCCATGCCGGCGATGAAGAGCGGATAGGGCAGCAGCAGCCTTGCCGGCTGCGGCCCGTGCACATGGCCGAAGGCGAAGAGCGAGGCGGCGGCGGCAGCCAGGCCGAGCAGCAGCAGGAACCAGGCCGAGAGCCCGTCCAGGGCGAGCAGAGCCTGGCCCCAGGGCGGGCCCAAGGGCAGCGCCAGCCCGCCGCCCATCCCCGCCCACAGCGCGGCGATGGCGAGCCCGGCCATCAGCACCCCTGCCCCCGTGCCGAGGGCGTAGAAGGCGCGCGCGCCGCCGCCCCGCCGGGCCAGCCAGGGCGCGGCGGCGGCCAGCAGGACCAGGCCGGCGAGCAGGGCGAGGAGCGCCGTCAGCACGGCGCGGCAGCGGCGAGTCTCACGCCCGCAAGCCTACAGCCCCGGGCGCGCGGGGGTCAGGCCCCGGCGGCCGAGAGGCTTGCGATTTCCTCACTTCCCTGCGAGGCGCACCGGGTCTATTGGGCCGGCCCACCCGCGGCTTTCCGGGCCGCGAAGACGATGCGCCTCGCCCGCCGGGGCCAGTTGGGGGAGAGTCCATGGATCGCCGCATTCTTCTGGGGGCCGGCGCGGCAGGCGTCGCCGCCCTCGCCCGCCCCGCCCTCGCCCAGTCCATGCCGGAGATCCGCTGGCGCTGCGCCTCCTCCTTCCCGCGCTCGCTGGATACGATCTTCGGCGCCGGCGAGCATGTCGGGAAGCGGGTCGCGGCGCTGACCGACAACAAGTTCCAGATCCGCGTCTTCCCCGCCGGCGAGCTGGTGCCCGGGCTGCAGGTGGCGGATGCGGTGCAGGGCGGCACGGTGGAGGCGGCGCACACGGCGTCCTACTACTTCGTCGGCAAGGACCCGACCTTCGCCTTCGACGGCACGGTGCCGTTCGGGATGAACTTCCGCCAGGTCAACGCCTGGCTGCAGGCCGGCGGCGGGCGCGAGGTGCTGCGCGAGTTCTTCGCCAACTACAACATCGTCTCGATCCCCGCCGGAAACACCGGGGCGCAGATGGGCGGCTGGTTCCGCCGCGAGATCCGCAACGTGCAGGATCTGAACGGCCTGAAATTCCGCATCGGCGGCTTCGCCGGCAACGTGCTGCAGAAGCTCGGCGTGGTGCCGCAGCAGATCGCCGGCGGCGACATCTACCCGGCGCTCGAGAAGGGGACGATCGACGCCGCCGAATGGGTCGGGCCCTATGACGACGAGAAGCTCGGCTTCAACCGGGTGGCGCAGTACTACTACTACCCCGGCTGGTGGGAAGGCGGGCTGAACCTCTCGCTCTATGTCAACAAGGCGAAATACGAGGAGCTGCCGCAGCTCTACAAGGACGCGCTGGAGAGCGCGGCGCGCGACGCCACCGTCGAGACCATCGCCAAGTACGACCTTTTGAACCCGCAGGCGCTGCGCCGGCTGGTGGCGAGCGGCACGCAGCTGCGCGCCTTCCCGCGCGAGGTGATGCAGGCCTGCTACCGCGCCGCCTTCGAGCTCTACGACGAGACCGCGCGGGCCAACCCGCACTTCAAGCGCGTCTGGGAGCACTTCAAGGCGTTCCGCGACGTCGAGCTGCAATGGTTCCGCGTGGCCGAGAACACCTATGACAGCTTCGTCTACTTCATGCACGCGCAGGACCAGCAGCAGCGGCGCTGAGATGCGATTCCTCTACGCCTACAGCCGCTGGATGGACGAGGTCAGCGAGGCCTTCGGGCGCGCCGCCGACTGGCTCGTGCTGCTCTCCTGCGCGGTCAGCGCCGGCAACGCCTTCGTGCGCTACGGCGTCTCCTACTCCTCCAACGCCTGGCTGGAGGTGCAGTGGTACATGTTCGCCGGCATCGTGATGCTGGGCGCCGCGGCCACGCTCCACCGCAACGAGCACGTCCGGGTGGACCTCGTGTTCGGCAATGTCGGCTACAAGACGAAGCAGTGGATCGACGTGATCGGCTTCGCGCTGTTCCTGCTGCCGACCATGGCGCTGCTCGCCTGGATGACCTGGCCGTTCTTCGTCGATGCGTGGCTGCGCAACGAGGGCTCGCCCAATGCCGGCGGGCTGCTGCGCTGGCCGGTGAAGCTCGTCCTGCCGGTGGGCTTCGTGCTGCTGGTGCTGCAAGGGATCTCGGAGTTCATCAAGCGCATCGCCCTGCTGCGCGGCGACACGCCGCCGGGGGATGCGCATCTCGACTACGTCCGGCCGGAACAGTGAAGAAGACACGCCCGTGCTGAGCCTCGAGATCATGCCGCCGCTGATGTTCGGCGGCCTCGTCCTGTTCCTGCTGATCGGCTTCCCGGTGAGCTTCTCGCTCGCCGCGGTCGGGCTGTTCTTCGGCTTCCTCTCGATCGAGATGGGCTTCTTCACCGAGGCCTATCTCGGCAACCTGCCGCTCCGCGTGTTCGGCATATTGTCGAACGACCTGCTGCTGGCGATCCCGTTCTTCACGCTGATGGGCGCGATCCTGGAACGCTGCGGCCTCGCCGAGGACCTGCTCGAAGGCACCGGGCAGCTGTTCGGCAAGATCCCGGGCGGGCTCGCCTATGCGGTCATCCTGGTCGGCGCGGTGCTCGGCGCGATCACCGGCACCGTCGCCGCCTCGGTCATCGCCATGGGCATGATCAGCCTGCCGATCATGATGCGCTACGGCTACGACATGCGCCTCGCGACCGGGGTGATCGCGGCCTCGGGCACCATCACCCAGGTGATCCCGCCCTCGCTGGTGCTGATCGTGCTCGGCGACCAGCTCGGCAAGTCGGTCGGCGACATGTATGCCGGCGCGATCGGCCCCTCGATCCTGCAGGTGCTGCTCTTCGTCCTCTACATCGCCGGCGTCTCGATCTTCGCGCCCCACAAGGTGCCGCCGCTGCCGGACGAGGCGCTGACCCAGCGCGGCTGGGCGCTGTGGTGGCGGGTGCTCAAGGGCATGGTGCCCTCGATCGTGCTGATCTTCCTGGTGCTGGGCACGATCTTCCTCGGCCTCGCCACGCCGACCGAAGCCGGCGCGATGGGCGCGGTGGGGGCGGTGGCGCTCGCCGCGATGAACCGCCGCCTGACCTGGCCGCTGATCCGCCAGGCGATGGCCAACACCATGCGCATCACCTCCATGGTGATCTTCATCCTGATCGGCGCCACGGTGTTCAGCCTGGTGTTCCAGGGCGTCGACGGCTCGCTGTGGATCGAGCACCTGCTCTCCCACCTCCCGGGCGGGCAGGTCGGGTTCCTGATCTTCGTCAACATCTTCGTCTTCTTCCTGGCGTTCTTCCTCGACTTCTTCGAAATCGCCTTCATCGTCATCCCGCTGCTCGCGCCGGTCGCGGCGAAGCTCGGCATCGACCTCGTCTGGTTCGGGGTGCTGCTCTGCGTGAACATGCAGACGAGCTTCATGCACCCGCCCTTCGGCTTCGCCCTGTTCTACCTGCGCGGCATCGCCCCCCGCGAAGTGCGCTCCAACGACATCTACTGGGGCGCCATCCCCTGGGTGGGCCTGCAACTCATCCTGGTCGCGGTGGTGATCTTCTGGCCGGAAAGCGTGACCTACTGGATCGACCGCGGCACCGGCGTGGACCCGAGCACCGTCCGCATCGAAGTCCCCCTCCCCGACATGCCCGACGACGAAGCCCCCCCGACATTCCGGTGATGGCCACGCCCGAGGGGGTGTGCTGAAGGCCCGGCTGCGGGCCAGGAGGGGCTCTGCCCCTCCTGGACCTCCCCGCCGGGGGGCAGCCGTGCCCCCCGGACCCCGCGTGAGTGTACAGGTTCGGAAACGGGAAGGGGCATGTCCCGCCCGTTGAAGCGGCGCGCGGGTTGCGCCCCTTCCCGTTTCCGAACCTGCCCTCGGGGTTTGGGGGGCGAGTTCGCCCCCCAGCGGGGGAGAGCCCGAGAGGGGGCAGAGCCCCCTCTCGGTCCCGCACTCAGGCCTTCAGCGCACCACCCCGGGCCGCGGCCATCAGGGATTTCATGTGGGCTATCGCGTGGGGGAGGCCGGTGAAGATGCTTTGGCCGATCAGGAAGTGGCCGATGCTGACTTCGGAGACTTCCGGCATGGCGGCGATCGGGCCGATGGTCTCGAAGCTGAGGCCGTGGCCGGCGTGGCAGGCGAGGCCGGCGGCTTGCGCAGCGGCGGCGCCGCGGCGGAGCCGGTCGAGATGGGCGGGGCGCTGCGCGGGCGGCGCGTCGGCGTAGGCGCCGGTGTGGAGCTCGATGGCGTAGGCGCCGAGCCGGGCGGCGGCCTCGATCTGCGCCGTATCGGCCTCGATGAAGATGGAGACGCGGGTGCCGGCGGCGGCGAGGCGCTGCACGGCTTCCGCCAGGAACGGGTCGGCGCGCAGCACGTCGAGCCCGCCTTCGGTGGTGAGCTCCTGGCGCTTCTCGGGGACCAGGCAGCAATCGGGCGGGCGCAGGCGCTCGGCGATGGCGACCATCTCCTCGGTCGCCGCCATTTCCAGGTTGAGGGGGGCGGCGATCTCGGCGCGGATGCGCTCGACGTCGCGGTCGCGGATGTGGCGGCGGTCCTCGCGGAGATGCGCGGTGATGCCGTCGGCGCCGGCGGCGATGGCGAGCTTCGCCGCTTCGACGGGACAGGGGAAGGCGCCGCCGCGGGCGTTCCGCAGCGTCGCGACGTGGTCGATGTTGACGGAGAGGGTGATGGTCATGCGCAGCCCCTGTGGCGGGCGATCTCCGCCGCCATGCGGAGGGCGGCGATGAGGGAGGAGGGATCGGCGCAGCCGCTGCCGGCGATGTCGAGCGCGGTGCCGTGGTCGGGGCTGGTGCGCACGATGGATAGGCCGAGGGTGACGTTCACGCCGCCGGCCATGTCGAGCGTCTTGATCGGGATCAGCGCCTGGTCGTGGTAGAGGCAGATGGCGGCGTCATAGGTCGGGCGGGCCTGGGCGGTGAACATGGTGTCGGGCGGCATCGGGCCGCGGGCTTCGATGCCTTCGGCGCGGAGCGTGGCGATGGCGGGGGCGACGATGTCGATCTCCTCGCGTCCCATGGTGCCGTCCTCGCCGGCATGGGGGTTCAGGCCGGCGATGGCGAGGCGCGGGGCGGCAATGCCGAAGTCGGATTGCAGCGCGGCGGCGGCGATGCGCGCGGCGGTGACGATCATGTCGGCAGTGAGGCGCGCGATAGCCTGCTTCAGCGGCTCGTGGATGGTGACGGGCACGACGCGGAGCTCGGGCGCGGCGAGCATCATGACCGGCGGCTGGCCGGTGCCGGCGAGCTCGGCGAGGAATTCGGTGTGGCCGGGGTGGCGGAAGCCGGCGGCGTAGAGCGCGGATTTCTGGATCGGGTTGGTGACCAGGCCGGCGACCTCGCCGGACTTGGCGAGGGCGACGGCCTCCTCGATGGCGGCGATCACGGCGGGAGCGTTGGCGGGATCGAGCCGGCCGAGGACGGGCTTGCGGGGCAGCGGGCGATGCAGGATCGGCAGGGCTTCGGGGAAGGCGCCGGCGGCTTCGGCGGGGCTCGCGATGCGGCGGACGGGCACGCCGAAATCGCGCGCCGCGTCGTCCAGCAGGAGGAAGGCGGGGCCGGTCGCGCGCAGGGCGCGCCAGGCGCCGGCGGCGATCTCCGCGCCGATTCCGGCGGGTTCTCCCATGGTGAGCGCCAGCGGCTTCATGGGCTCGCCTCTACGCCGGCGCGCCCCGGCATGCCAGCCCGCGCAGGCGGGTGAGCGGCGCGCCGGGGCCGCCATGAGGCGGCGGAGGTCGCGACCGAAGCGCCGCCATCCCGCCGCCGCTAGGCCGGCGCGCCGCCGCGCGGCAGGGCGCGCAGGCGATCGAGCAGCGCATCCACATCCTCTGCGCGGTGGTAAAGGCCGAAGCCGAAGCGCAGGCGCCGGCCGCGGCGGTCGGTGACGATGCGGGCAGCCGCGAGCCGAGCCTGCCAGGCCTCGGCGTCCTCGAGGTCGAAAGCGAGGAAGTTGCCGCGCCGGGTCTCCTCGAGCGGCACGACGAGGCGGGACGGCTCGAGACCGGTGCCGGCGAGGCCGGCGACGAAGCGCGCCTGCAGCGCATGGGCATGGGCGTGGATGGCGGCGGCGCTCACGCCGGCTTCGTCCAGCCAGCGCATGGCGGCGTCCAGCCGGTAGAGCCCGGAGGGATCGAAGGTCGCGCCCCAGAAGCGCCAGCCCTGTGGGCCGTAAGCCACGCCGTGCTGCTCGCCTTCCAACGCGCCGAAGGCGGCGTACCAGCCGGTGTGGCGCGGCCGCGGCGCGATGTCGGGCGGGCAGTGCAGGAAGCAGGCCCCCTCCCCCGCCATGGCGTATTTGTAGCCGCCGGCGGTGAAGAAGGCGCAGTCCGCAAGGCGGGAGAAGTCCACCGGCAGCGCCATGAAGGCGTGGTAGCCGTCGATCACCAGCAGCGCGTCGCCGGCGGCGTCCGCGAGCGCATCCAGCCCCTCCCGGACGAAGCCGGAGGCGAAGAAGACCTGGCTCACCCAGATCAGGTCGAAGCCTTGGCGTGCCGCGGCGACCAGGCGTTCCAGGCAGGCTGCACCCGGCTCGCTGGGGATCCGCTCGACCTGCACCAGCCCCTCCTCTTCCAGCCGCGCGATCTGGCGCGCGAAGGAGTGGAACTCGCCATCCGTGGTCAGCACGCGCGGGGCGCGGTGCAGCGGCAGGCAGGAGAGGATGCGCGCGGCGAATTCATGCGTGTTCGGCGCGAAGGCGACGGTCGCAGGATCGGGCAGGCCGAGGCGGCGCGCGACATGCCCCTGGCAGCGCGCGAGCAGCGGGCCCAGCACCTCCTCCCACTTCGCGTCGATCAGCCGCGCGGCGTCGTCCCAGGCGGCGAGCTGCGCCGCGCGCGTCGCGTCCGGCCAGGGATGATGGCTGTGCGCAGCGAAGTGCAGCCGGCCGGGTTCGGCGTTCAGGAAGCGCGAGAAATGCGCCGCGAGGTCGAGCATGAGAGCCAGCGTGCTACGGTCGCTCGCGTCCCGCAACGCGGAGAAAAAGATTGGGGGGCGGAGATGAACTCCGCCCCCCAAACCCCCCACCTCCTTTTTTTGGCTTATTGGCGCTCGTGGCCATGGCGGTCCGGAAGCCGCCGCGCAATCCGGTGGAGAACGGAGCGCCGTGGCCCCATGGCCACGGGACGACGCTTGGCGGGTCCTGCCGACCGCTTCACGCCGGCGCCAAGTCACCAAAAAAAGGAGGGATGGGGTCTGGGGAAGGGAGTTCATCTCCCTTCCCCAGCTCTTCCGTCCCCGCTTCGCCCCCCTATCTCCACGGGCATGGATCTCGACGCCTATCTCGCCCGCATCGGCTTCGACGGTGCGCGCGAACCGACGCTCGGCACGTTGCGTGCGCTGCATCTCGCGCATCCGCAGCGCATTGCCTTCGAGAATCTCGATCCGCTGCTCGGGAGCCCCGTGCGGCTCGATCTTGGCAGCGTCGAGACCAAGCTCGTGCGCGAAGGGCGTGGCGGCTATTGCTACGAGCACAACACGCTGTTCGCCGCGGCGCTGCGCGCGATCGGCTTCGCCGTCACGACGCTCGCCGCGCGGGTGCTGTGGAACCAGGGCGAGGATGCGGACAGCCCGCGCACGCACATGCTGCTGCGGGTCGATCTGGCCGATGGCGTGTGGCTCGCCGATGTCGGCTTCGGCGCGCTGACCTGGACGGCGCCGTTGCGCCTGGCGCCGGGTCTCGTGCAGGAGACGCCGCATGGCGTGTTCCGCATCGGCGAGACGGCCGAGGGCTTCATCGCCCATGGCCTGGTCGCCGGCGAGTGGCGTCCGATGCACCGCTTCGATCTCGCGCGGCAGCTGCCGGCGGATTACGAGATCGCGAGCTGGTATCTCTCGACCCATCCGGCGTCGCCATTCCGCCGCAGCCTGATCGCCAGCCGCCCGACCCCCGAAGGGCGCTGCAACCTGCTCGACAACCGCCTGACGCTGCACCGCGCCGACGGCGCCACCGAGCGCCGTTTCCTCGCCACGCCGATCGCCTTGCGCGCGAGCCTGGAGCGGGACCTTGCCATCCGGCTGCCCGAGGATTCCGGGCTGGACGCGCTGCTCGCCCGCCTTGCCGCCTTCCCCGAGGCCTGATCGCTGCTAGGCTGGCCGCCGATTCGCGGAGGCGGCCATGAGCGACGACACGCATCACGGCATCGAGACCGATTTCGCGCAGCGGATGTCCTATGGCGACTATCTCGCGCTCGACGTGCTGCTGAATGCGCAGCGTCCGCGTTCCGACAAGCACGACGAGATGCTGTTCATCACCATCCACCAGGTGCAGGAGCTGTGGATGAAGCTGATGGTCCACGAGCTCGACCTCGCCATGGACTGCATCCGCCGCGACGATGTCGGACCCGCCTTCAAGGCCACCGCCCGCGTCAGCCGCATCCAGCGCCAGCTGATCGAGGCGTGGGACGTGCTGACCACGATGACGCCGCACGACTATCTCGCCTTCCGCGACGCGCTCGGCTCCTCCTCCGGCTTCCAGTCCTGGCAGTACCGGCTGCTGGAATTCAAGTTCGGCGCCAAGGACGCCTTCATGCTGCGCCCGCATGCGCACCGCCCGGAGATCCATGCGCGGCTGCTCGCCGCCTACGAGGCGCCGAGCCTCTATGACGAGGCGCTCAGGCTGCTCGCCCGCCGCGGGCTGCCGGTGCCGCAGGCGGTGCTGGCACGCGACGTCAGCCGCGCGCATGAGAGCAACGAGGGCGTGATCGCCGCCTGGGCCGAGGTGTATCGCGATGCCGAGCAGCATTTCGATCTCTACGAGCTCGCCGAGGAGCTCGTGGATCTCGAGGATGCGTTCCAGACCTGGCGCTTCCGCCACATGAAGACGGTGGAGCGCATCATCGGCATGCGGCCGGGCACCGGGGGCTCGAGCGGCGTCGGCTACCTGAAGTCGGTGCTCGAGCGCAGCTTCTTCCCCGAGCTCTGGGCGGTGCGCACGCAGCTCTGATGGCGCTGCCGCCCGAATTCGCGCTGATCGCGCGCCATTTCCGCCCGCTCGCCGGTCCCGGCGCGCTCTCGCTCGGCGACGATGCGGCGCTGCTCGAGCCGCCGGCGGGTCGCGCGCTGGTGCTCGCCGCCGATGCCATGGTGGCGGGGGTGCACTTCCTGCCGGACGACCCGCCGGAGACCATCGGGCGCAAGCTCCTGCGGGTGAACCTGTCGGATCTCGCGGCGATGGGCGCGGCGCCGCTCGGCTATCTCATGACCACGGCCTTCACGCGCGGCACGGGCGAGGACTGGATCGCCGCCTTCGTCGCCGGGCTCGCCGAGGATCAGCGCGAATTCGGCATCGCGCTGCTCGGCGGCGACACCGTGGCGACGCCCGGGCCGGCCACGCTCTCGCTCACCATCATCGGCACCGTCGCCGGCGCGGCGCTGCGGCGGGAGGGCGCGCGGCCGGGCGATGCCGTCTGGGTGTCGGGCACGATCGGCGACGGCGCGCTGGGATTGCGCGTGCTGCAGGGCGCGCTCGCCGACGCGACGGGCCATCTCGCGCGGCGCTACCGGCTGCCGGAGCCGCGGCTGGCGCTCGGCGAGGCGGCGCGCGGGGTGGCGCGGGCCGGGCTCGACGTCTCGGACGGGCTGGTGCAGGACCTCGGGCATCTCTGCCGCGCCGGCGGCTGCGGCGCCGAGATCGCCTCGGATGCCGTGCCGCTCTCGGCGCCGGCGCGCGCCCTGCTCGCCGCCGATGCCGCGCTGCTGCCGGTGATCCTCGGCGGCGGCGACGATTACGAGCTGCTGCTCGCCGTACCGCCGGACGCCGAGGCGGAATTCGCCGCGCGCGCCGCGGCGCTCGGCATCCCCGTCGCGCGCATCGGCCGCTTCCTGGAAGGCCCGCCCGAGGTCGTGGTGCGCGGCGCCGATGGCGCGCCGATCGTGCTGCCGCGCGCCGGCTGGAGCCATTTCTGACGCCGGCTCAGAAATCGAAGCCGAGCACCATCGTGCCGACCCAGCGGTCGCTCGCCGGGGTCAGGCCGCGGCCGATGCCGAGGCGCAGATGCAGGGCGCCGAGCCCGAGCTCGGTGATGGCGAAGATCTGGTGGCCCTGCTCCGACCCGCGCTCCCAGCGCTCGAGCCGGCCGACATCGCCGTAGTATTCGAGCCCGACCGCGACGTGCTCGCTCGCCGTGTACATCAGCCGCGCCGCCGGGAAGAAGCCGCTCTCGCTGCCGCGTTCGCCGAAGCTCACCGCGGTGGTGAGGTTCAGCACCGCCTGCCAGCGGCCGCCCTGCCAGGCGATCAGCGGGCCGGCGGCGATGCCCCAGGGGTGCGGCAGGAAGCCGCGCGGCTGGTTCTGTAGCTCCGCCAGCAGTCCGAAGGACCAGCCATCCGCCTGGTAGAAACGGAACAGGTTGCGCAGCTTGAGGCCGCCCTGGTGCGCCGCGCCGTCGGCGGTCACCGCGAGCGGGATCTCCAGCGCCAGCATGTACCAGGGGGTCACGCCGATGCCGATCTCGGTGTTGAAGTAGAGGCCGCGCTCGGTCGGCAGCGCGCGCTCCTCCTCCATGCGGGTGCGGCCGCGGAAGCCGTAATTGACGTGCTGCTCGACATCGACGCTGCCGGGCTCGGCGGCGGGCGGGACGAAGACCTCGAATTCCTCGAACACCATGGCGCGCGCCGGCGCCGCGGCGAGCAGCACCATCGCGGCGATCCACCCGGCTGCCCGCCGCCCCCTCGCACCTGACAACGGCCGTCCCCTCGCTCCGCAAGCGCTCGCCGGGCCGGCGCCGCGCGCCCAGCGCCCATGCTGGCGAACCGCGCCGCCAACGCAACCGTCATCGTCGCGCCGCCGCAGCGGCGATGCCGCGCGTGACCGTTCCGGCAGCCAGCGATATTGTTGCGTGTCGATAAGGAAAGCCCCGGCATGCGACCCTTCGGATTGGTCCTCCTGCTCGCCCTGGCGCTCGCCGCCTGCGCCGGGCCCGCGCCCGGCCAAACGCCGGCGCCGCCGGCGGCCGAGGCACCGCGCGCCGCGCCCGCGTCACCGGTCCCGTCCGCCCTGCCCGCCGGCGCGCGGCCGCTGGACGAAGCCTATCGCGGGCTGTTCGAGGCCTGTGACCGCACCGACCGGTTCGGCGGCATCCAGCTCCCGATCCGCAATGCCTCCGGGGGCATCCGCTGGTTCGGCTGCAGCAGCGACCCGAGCCGGGTGACCCATCTGCTGCGGTGGCCCGACGGAACCGTGGCGTGGGAGGCGAAGCTCGCCGTGGACCTCGACGGCTCGCATTTCGCCTGCACGACGCCAGGGCTGACGGATCTGTGCGGCACCTGGCTGATGTTGCGGGACGCCTCAGGGGGCCCGGTGCCGGTGGACAGCGACCGCGTGCCTTACGTGGTGATCCCGATCGCCGGCCCGCCAAGCGATCCGTCGCGCCCCGGCGTGGATGTGGGCGGCGAGTTCCGCGAACGCACCGGGATCCGCCGGGGCGACCTCGGCGTTGTGCTGTTCGGCGGCCAGGTCGTGCCGGTGCTGGTCGCCGATGGCGGGCCGTTCAACAAGATCGGCGAAGGCTCGATCGCGCTGCATCGGCGCCTGGGGCGGGAGCTCTGCGCGGCGCGGGACGCCGAGGGGCGCTGCATCCGCGTCGTGCGGCCGCTCTCGGGCATCGGCAGCGGCGTGGTGACCGTGGTCTTCCCCGGCAGCGCGCCCGCCGGGCTGCGTCCCGATACCATCGAGGCCGTGGTGGAGCGCGAGGCCATGGCGCGCTGGCGCGCGTTCAGCGGCGGGAGCCGCTAACGGCAGCGCGTTGCGGGGGAGAAGGAGACAGCCCTCTCCCGGCCGTTCGCCAGCATGGCCGCCCTGCGTTCCCGCCGGTTCACGAAACGGCCTTCCCCCACTAGTGTCCTGCCCGCGAAGTTCGCTGCACTTCGCAGCGAACGGAGCGTATCAGCAGGCCACTGAAAACACACGCTAGTGTCCCGATTCCGGAGTACGCGGCCATCGGCAAGGACTTCGGAATCGGGACACTAGCGTCGCGCCCGATGGGAGGAGCGCCCATGCCCGGGGCCGATGCGGCGATGCGCCGCAATGTCTGGCTGCTGTTCTGCTGCCAGGCGCTGATGAACGCGACCATGGTCGGCCAGGTCGCCATGGGCGCCCTGATCGGCCATTCGCTCGCCGAGGACAAGGCGCTCACCACCCTTCCCATGGCACTGCAGATGACCGCGGTGATGGCGGCCTCGATCCCCGCCGGGGTCATCTTCGCGCGGCTCGGGCGCAAGCCCGGCTTCGCGATCGGCGCTGTCTGCTCGATCCTCGGCTCGCTGACCTTCGCGGCGGGCGTGTGGCGGGCGGATTTCGCGCTCTACTGCGCCGGCGCGATCCCCGCCGGCTTCGGCTTCGGCATCGCGCAGCACTACCGCTTCGCCGCCGCCGAGGTGGCGAGCCCGGCCTACCGGCCGCGCGCCATCGGTCTGGTGATGGCGGGCGGCGTGCTCGCCGCAGGTCTCGGGCCGGAGCTCGTCAAGCACACGCGGGACCTCGCACCGCCGCATCTCTTTCTCGGGACCTACCTGATCCTCGCGCTGCTGCCGCCGCTCTGCCTCGGGCTGCTCGCGCTGACGCAACTGCCGCCGGCGGCGGCGCGCGGCCATGCCGCGACGCCGCTGCGCGACATCCTCGCCCGTCCGGCCTTCCTCACCGCGGCGCTCACCGGCATGGTCGCCTACGGCACGATGAACCTCGTGATGACCTCGACGCCGGTGGAGATGATGCTCTGCGGCTTCGGAGTGAACGCCTCGGCCACCGTCATCCAGGCCCATGTCATCGCGATGTACGCGCCGGGCTTCGTCACCGGGCGGTTGATCCAGCGCTTCGGGGTGCGGCCGATCATCGCGACGGGGGCGCTGCTCAGCGCCGCCTGCGTGTTCGTCGGCATCGGCGGCAGCAGCTTCTGGCATTTCGTCGGCGCGCTCGCCCTGCTCGGGCTCGGCTGGAACTTCATGTTCGTCGGCGCCACCACGCTGCTCGCCACCACGCATGCGCCGCAGGAGCGGGTGAAGGCGCAGGCCACGAACGACTTCCTGGTGTTCGGCACCGTCGCCTGCACCGCCTTCGCCTCCGGCGCGGTGCATGCGCAGGCAGGGTGGATCGCGCTGAACCTGGCGCTGCTGCCGGCGCTCGCCCTCGCGCTGGTGGTGATCGCCTGGCAGGCGCGGCGCGCGCGGCTGCCGGCAACCGCCTGAAGAGCTGGGGGGCGGAGATGAACTCCGCCCCCCAGACCCCCAGGGGAATCGCATATCAGTAGAAAGCTGTTGCGCGGCGAGTAGAAGTTGATTCTGAAGGAGGTCCACCGACGCTGGGGGGACCTTCGGATGCTGGCGTTGATTCGGATATTCGAGGCGG
>Ga0081539_10001391_pt1 | contig 41667 bp, 36 predicted proteins | sample TabmetS4T2R2_FD_71023 | JGI IMG/M metagenome (GOLD analysis project Ga0081539, IMG submission 71023) | Tabebuia heterophylla rhizosphere microbial communities from the University of Puerto Rico - S4T2R2 | ecosystem: Host-associated > Plants > Roots > Rhizosphere ... | reverse complement strand
GGGCGAGATCTTGTTCGCCTTTTTGATCGTTGAGTGCGGTTCTAGAAAAGAAAGACCATCATCAAACTCCACGTCGAACGCGTCTTCCCAATCCACATAACGCGCGTGCTTTACCGGCGAGTATTTCGCTTTACAAAATGGCTTCTTTGCGGTGACAGCAGTTTTCACAAACGGGCCTCGTTCTTCAGTTCCTCGATCACTCTAATCAATTTTCGGCTCGGCATCCAGCCTTCGATTCCGCGCATTCGCTCGATATCGAGCCGGCCAAGGAATCGTTCTTTCGCATCATAAACGTGAACATGTTTCGGGGCCATGATCGCCAATGAACCATTCGATCCGATAACCGCGACGAGTGATCTCGCCCATTCGTTAGGCTAGAGAGCGGCCCACGCGGCATCCTCCGAGTTCCAATCACGAGCCAGGGCAGACTCGCTTAATTCTGCACCGTTGAACGATTCATCGCCATGGCTCTTCTTTAGACGAAGGGCGATCATAAACCTTGCGCTGCAAACTCTCAGGCAAGGTCGCGATCTCTTTCTCGATTAACTCGCGCGTGCTCACAATGGAGGTTATCTCACAATCAGGTCTTGGCGTAAACTTCCCGCGTAAGGCTTCTCCTCACGCGGCCTGCTCGAGCTCACCGATAGACTTCGCGACGGTGTCGCACGCGATACACCCGCACAACTCGAATCACATCCGCGATCTCGTAAATGACGCGATAGTCGCCGATGCGAATACGCCAGTCATGCTTCGTTCCCGCGAGCTTGCGACTACCAACAGGGCGAGGATCGTTCGCCAGATTGCGCAGCACCTTCGCTACGCGCAATCGCACATCTGGCGAAAGTCTTTTGATATCCTTTTCAGCGGAACGCTCGACGAGAACACGGTACATGACCTACCGCTTCGGCAGATCAGCGAGAACATCTTCCAGCGGACGAAAGTGAAGCTTCTTGCGTCGCGCGCGTTTCAGCCAAGCCACGTCTTCGGAGTCCTCAAGGCGCTCAAGCATTTCCTGATATTTTCGGATCGGTAGAATGACCGAGACCGGTTTGCCATTTTTGGTAACAATCTCCGGCGTGTTGTTCACTTTCATCTAACAACCCCGAGTTCGCGGTTCGCCTGCAAAACCATCTCGACCGCTTCCTTCAAGTTCGCCCGGGCTTCGTCAAGGGTCGCGCCCTGTGTGTTCGCACCGGGAAGTTCTTCCACGAATGCGGCGTAGCCTTCGGGAAATGTTCGGAAGACCGCAGTCAGCTTGATTTCCATGTCGATCTTATAACACAAAACACGACCGCGTAAAAAGCTTCGCCTCACGCGGCGTCTCCGGATAAAACACCAGCGGCTGTTTTACGTCTACGTTTTGCATTCCACGAGAGACAATGGGTTTTACATCAATCTTCTTCCGCCGGGGTTACGGCTGGAGCAGAGCTTCGCGGGCGGCGCGGAGGTCGGAGACAAATTGGGCGAATTGTTTTTCGCGGGTTGCTTCGTCGGGCGCGCGAAGGAGGGCGGAGGGATGAAACGTGATCAGGGTGCGCGCGGCGAATTTCGAGGGACGAACCTGGCCGCGATCGCGCAGGACACGGACGCCGGCTCCGAAAATTGTCGTCGCGGCGGTGGAGCCGAGACAGACGAGAACGCGCGGTCGCACGAGGCGCAGCTCGGTCTCGAGCCAGGGGCGGCACGCCGCGATATCGCGGCTGTTCGGAGTTTTGTGGATTCGCCGTTTGCCCCGCGGTTCCCATTTGAAGTGCTTGACCGCGTTCGTGACGTAAACTTTCGTCCGCTCGATCCCGGCGTCCCGCAGCGCTTCATCGAGCAATTGCCCGGCGGGGCCGACGAACGCTTTTCCTTCGCGATCTTCGACGTCGCCCGGTTGTTCTCCGAGCAACATGATCTCGGCGTTCCGCGGACCGTCGCCGAAGACGGTTTGGGTGGCGTTTTTCCACAGCGGACACGCCCGGCAAGCGCAAGCCGCGCCGCGCACCTGTTCCCAATTATCGGTCGCGGGCGGTTGCGCGACTGAGTAATTACTCGCGTCGGTCGTTTGCGCTTCGCTCGCCCGCAGCATTCTTTTGACGCGACCCGGCGCTTCCTCGAGCAGCACGGGAATGAGCTCGGCTTCGGGCAGATTTTTCCAATAGCGTTTCGGCATTTCCTTCTGCATCGCCTTGGTCTTCACGCGCGCCGGGTTGAAAACGCTGCCGTAATAGGTTCGCCAAAGCTTCTCAGTCGTATCGCCGGTGGGCGCTTCGCTTTTTGGAACGCCGGACGTGAAGGTGAGCTCGTGTCCATCCCAGTGGACGCAACGCTCGGGCGTGAGGATCGACCAATTCATGTTCGCGAACCGATCGCGAAAGAACGGCATGTTGTGCTCGACGATGTGATGCTCGGGCTCGAACCACGCCACGTGCCAGGTCTCGCCCAGGTGCGAGATGGCGCGGAACCGAACGAAGGCGCGCATTTTGTGAATGTCGTGCCGGACGGCTTTGTCCATGCGCAGGAAATCGTAAACGTCGGGATCGACCACGATGTCGAGCAAGCGCGGTTCACCGTGGGTCAGGCGCCAGAGCAAACGGTAAAGCAACGGCCAGCGCGTGGCGTCGCGATGACAGGCGACGCGCACTGCCGCTTCGACGAACGCTTTCGGAACGCGAACGCGACTGTCTTGGCCACCGTTTCGTCCATGATGTTCGTCGAACATGGCGAGCGCGGGCTGAAAATCGCCCAGCTCTTCCCAAACGATGCTCTCCGGCGGCCGTTGATCGGCGAGCGCGCGACGCGCGGCTTGCTGCCAATCGGAGAAAGTCGGCGCGAAAGTGATCTGTTCGATTTGTCCGCTGGTGCGAGGCGACGCCGACTCTTTCACGCGGCGAGCTCAAACAAATCGGGTTGTTCACGCGCGACCGCGAATTGCCGCATGGCGACTTCCCGTTCCAGCAAGTGCGGCGAATGATCGGCCACGATCACGAACGGCATCGCCTTGCTCAACGGCACACGCAGCCGGGTCAGATCGGCGAGCTTCAATTTATGCCAGCGTCGAATCCGAATGATTCGATCGACATTGCGAACGCCGAGTCCGGGCACGCGCAGGAGCAATTCGCGGGGCGCCTCATTTAGATCGACCGGAAACTTTTCTGGGTGCCGCAAGGCCCACGCCAGCTTGGGATCGATATTCAGCGGCAGGTTCGGCTCCGCGCCAGTTGTTAGCTCCGAGACGTTGAATCCATAGAAACGCATCAGCCAATCCGCCTGATACAGACGATGTTCGCGCACCAGCGGCGGCGCGGCGAGCGGCAGTTCGCTCGAAGCGTCGGGAATCGGGCTGAACGCGGAATAATAAACGCGGCGCAATCCCTGTTTTCCGTAGAGCGAGGACGCGCGAGAGAGAATGGTGGCGTCCGTCGCCTCCGTAGCGCCGACGATCATTTGCGTGCTTTGACCCGCGGGAGCAAACACCGGCGCTTTCCGGTTTTTGCGCCGTTCGGCTTTGGATTGTTCGACGCGCGTCTTGATGATCTGCATCGAGCTTTCTATCCGGTCGAGATTCTTTTCCGGCGCGAGCTTTTCCAAGTCGCTCTGCGTCGGGAGCTCGACGTTGATGCTGATCCGGTCCGCCCATTTCCCGGCTTGGGCGATCAATTCGGGCGACGCTTCCGGAATTGTTTTCAAGTGAATGTAGCCGCGAAATCCGTGCTCGACGCGCAACGTGCGCGCGACCCGCACGACTTGTTCCATCGTGTAATCCGGATCGCGAATGATTCCGGAGCTGAGAAATAAACCTTCGATGTAATTGCGCCGGTAAAAATCCAGCGTGAGCTGGACCACTTCCTCCGGCGTGAATCGCGCGCGCTGGACGCTGCTCGATCGGCGATTGATGCAGTAAAGGCAGTCGTAAATGCAAAAGTTCGTGAGCAAAATTTTCAAAAGCGAAACGCAACGGCCGTCGGGTGTGTAGCTGTGACAGATGCCACTGCCGATGGTGGAACCGAGCCCGCCGTTACGCGAGTTCCGGCGCGTCGTCCCGCTGCTGGCGCACGAGGCGTCGTATTTCGCCGCGTCAGCGAGAAGGGCCAGTTTTGCGGCGAGATCCATTCCCATGTTCAAATGAACTGTCGCGCGGCGCCGCTCAATCTGCAAGCAACTGGAGGAGATTCCGCGGCCAAATTCGCCGAGACCATCTCGATGGAGGTCATCGCGGGCTCAACTGATGATGACCAAATAATCGTTGACCTCGTCGACGGCCGCGTAAAAGAATTCGCCCACGCGGCTTCAATTCGAACTCACTATTTGAGCCATCGAATTTTCTTCAGATCCTTCTCCACAGTCTTGAACTCGCGATCGCCGGTGACCAGCTCAGCCTCTTTGGCCTTGGCTAAAGCCGCGGCGAATGCATCGGCGAGGCTGATCGGATGAGAGGCTTTAAATCGCGCGGCGAGATCGGCCAGCTCGCGAGTGGCCGGGTGAAATTTGATCGGGAGCGCGACCAGACGACCGGCCACGGCCTCCCATGCCGGCGAACCATTTCTGCGAGTAATGATGTACTGCACTTCAGCGTAATTGACTTCCGACATATGCAGTGGTTCACGCGCGTCGGCGGCTTTATGGAGCAACGCTTCGACCTTGTCCGCGCCGGCTTCGTCTCGGAAGTAAGCAATGAGCGCGAAGCTATCGAGGACGGAGCCGGGCATAGCGCGCTTCTTCCAGAGTCTTTTCTTTCTTTTTGTATTCAGCCCACCATTGCCGAAGCGGCTTTTCGCCCGCCTTTTTCTTGAGCAGACCGCGCGCCCCTTTGATCGCCGCGGCCGTGAGTGGCTTAAGGACGATGTGGTCGTCGTGCTTGTAAACGACAGCGCGAGTTCCCTCACCGATTTCGAAATCCTTTCGCAGCCACTGCGGGATGACGACCTGCCCTTTCGTCGTGAATGACACGGTGTCAGTGCGAGTTGAACTCATGAGGGTCGATCTTACTAATTTTTATCGGTAAGTCAACAACTTCATTGTAGGAATTGGACCAACGATTACGTCTCCGCAGACAACCGCCGTGGGAGTCACGAACGCGGTTTGGTGAATGCTTGGGCGCCTATTGCGATGCTCGAATAGCATTGTCGGTATTAAATCGACGCAACCACCGCCAAAGTGCGCGCACGAGCAAAACTACCGTTCCCAGCAGGACTAGCGCGCCCACTCCCAGAAGAACCAGGATGCGGTTCTGATTCATCAGCACGTAGACACCGCGTTGGCTGTAGAAACCGTTGAAGCCACTAACGATTTCGGGCAATGCCATCAGGTCCTCCCTGGTCATTTGTAACGGGCGCTCGTGGGGATGGTGGCTCGTGCCCCAGAAGACCTTGCCCGACTCGCTAAGTTCGATATGGCCGCCGAGCACGTGGCTGATTGGGCGATCGGCAAGGAACGCGACGACCCGCCGGGCGCTCGCGAGATCCGCATCTTTGTCCTCGATCAAGAGTCGTCCCGGGAGGAGAAGATCACCCGAGAAGAACAAGCCGGTTTGCCGGTCGTAATAGGCGACCTGCGCCTGGTGGTGTCCCGGGGTTGGGATCACATCGAGCACCCGATCGCCAAGATCGATCTGACCGATACCGTTAGGCCACTGCGCAATGCCAAGATGGCTTTTCATGCTCTCGAGATCTGTCGCCATCACCTCGACATTTGGCAGAGACCGGAACTGTTGGTCGCCAGACCGGTGATCCAGGTGTCCGTGGGTGTGCACGACCAACAGGGGCAGTCGTGGTTCTCCGCGCGGCAGCAGAGAAATCACTTTTTGCGCTAACGGCATCTTATTCGCATCGGCCACGGCACCGGTTTCGATCAGCAGCGCCCGGTTTCTTCCCACGAGAAGATAAATGAATGGCGCCTCCCAGGTCGCGCACGGGTTCTGGCGCAGGATGAACGTCTGCGGATTATATTGATGCACTTGGAGCGCGGGTTGTGGATGCTCCGCACAATCGTCCGAACCGATGTTCCAATGGACATCCATCGTTCCCGGGACCAGCTGCGCATCGGCCGACGATAGAATCGAACACGCGGTCAGCACCACCGGCAGCCAGAGCCTGCCGCGCCGGTTGATCGTTTTTGGAACTGCTATGTTCAAATCGCAGGAGTGCGAGCCATCGGGCACGCGGAATCACAGCTCGCTTTTCTGGCGGAATTCTTCACGCCGCTGAATCTCCAGACGAAGGATACTTCTCAAACTTTGCCAGCGCGGAATTCATTTCGTCCCACGGGTGCGCGTCCGAAGTCCAGACATCCATTTGCGGGTTGAACCAGCTCGGATCGTCCAGGCTCGCCGGTCTGATTCCGACGATTTGAGGGCCGGAGTCAGGCATGCCCAAAATCGGCGAGCCGCAGTCCGGGCAAAAACCACGACGGGTCATGCCACCCGCCTCACTCGGAGAGGCATGGAAGCGCAATGAGCCCTGCAAGAGCTTGAAAGCCTCCTTCGGCACAATGACGAACGATGAGAAGGGACCTCCGCTGGATCGCTGGCAATCTCGACAGTGACAGTGAAGCATCATCAGCGGCTCTGCTGTGGCTTCGTAGCGAATCGCGCCGCAAGCGCAGCCGCCAGAGAATGGGACGTTTATTGTGGTCATATATTTTTCGTTCTGGTCTTGGTCCGATGTAGCTTGGGGGATCGACGGAAATGTTGTCGATCCCAATTCGTTATCTGGGTCGCTAGATTCAGTCGTTCTCGTCATCTTGCTTCCTTTCCACAAACTTCTTCAGCTCGGTCCCGATAATCGAAGTCCAGCCCGCCTCGAAGTTCTTCCGCGCATCAGCCGGAGTCTTCGGGAAGCTTTCCACACCTTCGTGCGTTAAACGCAACCGCGTCCTGTTCGTTTCAGCAACAATTCAATCGTGACCGGCGAATCGCCCGGCTCGCCTTTGTCGCGCCAGGTGTAACCTATTTTTTTCAGCGGAATCACCTCCGTGATTTTGCAAAGATGGTGGTAACTGTTGCCTTCGTGTTCGTACCACGAAATCGAACTCAAAGCCGACCTCCGGTTTGAATTCCTTCAAATCGAAAATACCACGCGCGCATTTGCTCGAAACCGGTCAGCGCTTTTCAAGCTCGCGCAGCCGGCGCATCAAATGTGCGCTTGACCACAAGCGGTTCGGTCAAATTTGTTTTCGTCTTCATATTTTTTCGCTCCTCTTCATTTCAGTCTGTATTCTCGTCCAGAAAACCGCCGGGCTGGGCTTTGTGCGGAATTGGCCACCCGAAATAAACTTCCACTTCGACGATTTGGCCGTCGCGCACGTGAACGATCTCGGTGTTTCGAAAACACTCGCCGTTCGTGCTCCGACCTTCGTAGGTAACGAATACGCGATCACCCTCCGGAACCACGTTAATGAAGTCGAAGCCCTCGATCCGCTCGTTGTTCGGCCAACACCGCGCAAAATAAGTGGCGCGGTCAATGCGATTATCGAGCGGACTGGTGAAATGAAAGTTCGGCGCGATTAATCGCTCAAGCGCCGCGCGATTTTTTGTCACGTAGGCTTCGTAGGCCGCGCGTGCGATTTCCGCGTTGCTGCGTTCCTTTGTCATCTTCTTCGTCTACTTTGCCTTCTTGTCTGGCTCGATGATCCCAAAGATGTTTCCGGCTGGATCTTCCGCATAAGCGAGCCAGCCGATTTTCGGGATCGCCATTTTCGGCACGCAAATTTTTCCACCACGTCGCTCGATCTTCTTGATGGTTTGATCGAGCGATTTTATGGCGACGGTGTTGATCGTGCCCGGACTCTGCCCTTCTCGCGGACGAGCCACGCCGCCGTTGATTCCCCGTTCGTTGTCGTCGCCGGTTGTGACCAACCAATATTCGAGTGGACCGCCCTCGAATTTGCTGAACTTCCAGCCGAAGACATTCTGGTAAAACGGCTGCACCGTTTCCGGATCGGCTGTGTAAATTTCAAAATGCGTTACACGATTCATAATGATCCTCGGAAAGCGAGTTGGCGATTCACGCATCGTCGCCGGTCTGTGCGCCTGCGCGGCCCCGGCGGATTTGTTCGAGGACCTTGGCCGAGGCTTCATCATTGCCGTACTCGTCGTGCCAGTTCCACCACTCGTACGGTGGCGTCTGCGGGTAACCTTCGGGTGAGTCCTCCCACTGCTCCTGGCGCCCGAGCGCAGTCATATCGAGATAGCTCCAGGTGGTCCCGATGGCTTCGTCTCCGCGGTTGTTGATGAAGTAAGTGCGGAACACGCGGTCGCCCTCGCGGATGAACGTGTTGTGGCCGTGCCATTCGTCCACGCCGAAATCTTTGTCGAAGTCGTCGGTGATCGTGCACCAGGGGATGTGCTCCCAACCCATCCGCGCCTTCAAGCGCGCGATCTCCTTTTGCGGCGCGCGCGAGGCGAAGACCAATGTCGTGTCGCGGGCGTTGAGATGGGCGAGGTTCGCAACGTGATCAGCCATCATCGAGCAGCCGACGCATGCATGTTCGGGCCAACCGACCACACCGGGCTCGAAGAAGGCGCGATAAATGATCAACTGACGGCGGCTTTCGAACAGGTCGAGCAGGTTCACCTTGCCCTGCGGCCCATCGAACTCGTACTCCTTCTCCACCGCCAGCCACGGCATCCGTCGACGCTCGGCGGCTAGCGCATCACGGGCATGGGTGAACTCCTTCTCCTTCACGAGGAGCTCTCGCCGCGCTGCTTCCCATTCTTCCGGCGATACCACTTTGGGTGTCTTCATCTCTGATGATAATGCTTGCGTGGTCATTTTCGTTTTCCAATAGGAACGACGAACGGGCGCACCAATTCTGGACACATATTCTGGCCTGCCGAACGCCGAGGCTTCAGTGCCGGAAGACGTAGGCCGACCCGGCCGCGAAGCCGGCCGGGGTGGTGTCGAAGGAGGCCCCTACCAATGCGGTGGACCTGCTCAGAGCCACCGAGTAACCGAATGCATCATAGGCAGCCCCGTCGGGCGCGGTAAGGTGGGCCCGCTCGCTCCAGACGTTTCCGGAGCGGACGAACACGTAAGCGGATCCAGCGTCGATCCCCGCCTCGGTGTCGTCGCCATAGGCCCCCACCACGATGGTGTTCCCGCTCACGGCCACCGAATTCGTTCCGAAGTAGTCGTAATCGGCCCCGTCAGAGGCGAACAGGTGAGCCTGCTCGGTCCAGACGTTTCCGGAGCGGACGAACACGTATGCTGACCCGGCGAGCGTTCCGGCATCAGTGTCGTCCCAAGCTCCCAGCACCACCGTGTCCCCGTCCACGGCCACAGAGCCGCCGAAGTAGTCGTACTCGGCGCCATCGGAAGCGAACAGGCGAGCCTGCTCGGTCCAGACGTCTCCGGAGCGGACGAACACGTAGGCTGACCCGGTGTCAACCCCACCCAGGGTGTCGTCACCCGGTGCTGTCACCACCGCAGTGTTCCCGTCCACAGCAACCCACGCTCCGAAGAGGTCGAAGGGAGCCCCGTCGGAAGCGACAAGGTGGGCCTGCTCGCTCCAAACGTTCCCGGAGCGGACAAACACGTAAACCGACCCGGCGTTGGTCCCGCGAGCGGTGTCGTCGGCGTCCGCCCCAACCACCGCCGTATCCCCGCTGACGGCCACCGAGAGGCCGAAGAGGTCGAAGGGAGCCCCGTCGGAGGCGGTGAGGTGAGCTTGCTCGGTCCAACTGTTTCCAGAGCGGACGAACACGTAGGCCGACCCGGCGTCGCTCCCGCCCGAGGTGTCGTCGATCCAGGCCCCAACCACCACGGTGTCGCCGTCCACCGCAACCGAAAAGCCGAAATTATCGTGAGCGGTCCCATCCGAGGCAAGAAGTCGGGCCCGCTCGGTCCAGACATTGCCGGAGCGGGCGAAGACGTAGACAGATCCGGCGTCGTTCCCTGCCGGGGTGTCGTCGTAAGGGGCTCCAACCACCGCGATATCCCTGCTTACGGCAACCGAATAACCGAAACTGTCGTTCACAGCTCCGTCGGAAGCGGTAAGCTTAGCCCGGCGGAGGGCGGGGAAAAGCGGCAACGGAACCTCGTCAAAACCGGCGGGGGAGAGGGCTGGAACGGCAGGGGAGAGGGCTGGAACGGCAGGGGCGGCACGAGCGGGCTCCTCCCGACTGGCAAGCGCGGAGGCCGCTACACCGAGAAGCGTCCCGAAGATTAGAAAGATCCCGAGGACCGCGCGCGCCGAAGTATCTCCGTTAAGCCACGGGCCTAGCGTGGATCGGCGTCGGGCGAACCATGCCTCCTGGATCAGGCTGCCTCTTCCTCCGGATTCTCCTTCCGCTGAGATAAATGTTTGTGTGCTCATTTTTGTCTTTCGTTCTCTATAGTACGACGGACGAACGCATCAGTTCTGGACGCATATTCTTGCCTGCCGGATACGTGGCGCGAAATTACAGGTCAAATATGAGCGGCTTCTTCGAGGAGTTGCAACGGCGAAAGGTCTATCGCGTCGCCGTGGCCTACATTGTGACGGCCGGTTTCTTGATTCAGATCGCGTCGGCCGCCTTTCCCGCCTGGGAATTGCCCAATTGGAGTTTACGGCTTGTCATTTCGCTTCTATTAATCGGCTTCCCCATCGCGTTGATCCTTGCCTGGGCCTACGATATCACTCCACAAGGCATTCAGGCGACGCCAGGAACACCGGGCACTCATCGCCGCCGCAATCTCATTTCCCTGATCCTGGCCGCGGCCATTGCCTCGGCAGCAGCGGGATACTTCCTTATCCCCCGCCTAACCAGTCACCTGATCAACAAGTCAGTCGCAGTCCTTCCCTTTCAAAATCTAAGCAGCGACTCGGATAACGCCTATTTCACCGATGGCGTGCAGGATGAAATCCTGACCCGTCTGGCCAAGATCGGCGAGTTGAAGGTGATCGCACGCTCTTCGACCCAACGCTACAAAAGCTCAGGCGAAGACCCGCGCGAAATCGGCCGGCAGCTCGGCGTGGGCCACGTGTTGGAAGGCAGCGTGCAAAAGGCTGCAGGTAATGTGCGGGTGCGCGTGCAGTTAATCGATGCTGCTACCGCCACCCATCTTTGGGCGGAATCGTACGATCGCGAATTGACAGATATCTTTGCCGTCGAAAGCGAGATCGCTACGCGAGTTGCCCGCGCATTGCAGGCCACGCTCACCGAGCCCGAACAGAATGCGCTCGCGGCGCGTCCCACCGACAATGACGACGCCTACGAACTCTACCTGAGAGGCAGATTTTCCTGGAACAAACGGACCGGAGACGATCTGCTGAAGGCGATCGATTACTTCGAGCAGGCGATTCGACAAGACCCCAAATTCGCAGTGGCCTACGCCGGCCTGGCAAACGCTTATGTCTTGCTTTCCGGTTATGCCGCAGCCAGCCCAAAGGAAAGTTTGCCAAAGGCGAGAGCGGCTGCCGAAAAAGCGCTGCAGTTGAATGACAATCTGGGCGAGGCTCATACAGCCCTGGCCCAGGTCTTAATCACCTATGAATTCAATTTTGTGGAAGGCGAACGCGAATTTCAGCGTGCCATCAAATTGAGTCCCAACTATCCAACTGCTCATCACTGGTACGCCGAAACCTCCCTGGTTCCAAATGGTCGATTCGATGAAGCCATCGCCGAGATCCGCCGCGCACTGGAACTTGATCCGCTATCCGTGATCATCAACGCCGATCTGGGAACCATTCTCTTCAACGCGCGTCGTTATGATGAAGCAACCGAGCAACTGAATCGCACCCTCAGGATGGATCCAGATTTTTATTATGCGCACTGGGCGCTGGGTGAATCGCTGCAAATGAAAGGTCGCATCGACGAAGCCATTGCTGAGTACGAGAAGGCCATTGCCCTGAACGACGACCCGCTCTCATCGGCGTTGCTCGCGAATCTTTACGCCGGAGTCGGCCGAAAGGATGAAGCCCGCGAGATTCTTGGGCGATTGCAGGAAACATCCAAGCGCGGCTACGTAACGCCGTTTCTCTTCACCCTCGTCCATGTCGGGCTGGGCGAGAAAGACCAGGCGATGCACTTTCTCGAGAAAGCTTACGAAGACCGCGACGGATATAACGTTTGCTATGTGAAGGTCGAGCCATTCCTGGATTCATTGCGCGGCGATCCACGCTTCGAAGCATTCGTAAAAAAAGTGTTCGCGTCGCAATAAGCTGCGCCTCTTGCGCACATTTCGGACACCTAGATCGTCGATCAACGATCCTGGTCTAAACAAAGAGCAATCGTGAGCGATGCAGCCGCTGTGGGATGACGACCTGCCCTTTCGTGGTGAATGACACGGTGTCAGTGGGAGTTGAACTCATGAGGAATATCTTACCGGTCTTCTAAGTCAAAAGCCCTATTGTAGGAATCTATCGCATCCTATCCACTTTCGTGGTCGACCGGCAATCGCGTAAAAGGCTTCGCCTCACGGTATCGTCGGTTTATTCTGACGCGGTGTGATAGTTCATCTCGTCGACGGGACTTACGAATTATTTCGCCACTTCTACGGCTTACGCCGGTTCACCCAAGGCAAAGACCGGCCCTACGGCGCGGTCGTCGGCATGCTGCAGACCGTTCTCCAAATGCTGGAGAGCGACGCCGTTTACCTCGGCGTCGCCACCGATCACGTGATCGAGTCTTTTCGCAATCAACTTTGGGCGGGCTACAAGACCGGCGCGGGGATCGAGCCCGCGCTGCTCGCACAGTTCCATCCGCTTGAAGAAGCGCTCGCGGCGATGGGCGTGGTCGTTTGGCCCATGATCGAGCTCGAAGCCGATGATGCGCTCGCTTCGGCTGCGCATCTCGCGGCGAAGGAGAAGAAAGTCGAGCGCGTCGCGATCTGGACGCCCGATAAGGATGTGGCGCAATGCGTGCGCGGGACACGCGTGGTGCAGATCGATAGCCGGCGCAAAATCACGCGCGATGCGGCCGCGGTCCGCGAAAAGTTCGGGGTCGATCCGCCGCTGATTCCGGACTTGCTCGCGCTCGTGGGCGATGCGGCTGACGGTTACCCCGGCATCCCAGGGATCGGCGGCAGGACCGCCGCCCTGCTTCTGAACCGCCACGGCCCGATCGAAAACTTCCCGTCAAACGTGCTCCAGAAACAGCGCGATCTCGCACTACTCTTCAAGAAACTCGCGACTTTGCGCACCGATGCGCCGCTCTTTAAGCAAGTTGAGACGTTGCGCTGGCGCGGCCCAACACCGGCATTCGCGAAATGGGCGGAGAAGATGAAAGCGCCGAGGCTACTCGATCGTTGCGAGAAGGCTGCGGAGCGGACAACCTGAGTCTGGCCGTTCTCCGGATAACGCGCGAGATGCCGCCTTGGCCCCACAAGCTGGAAGCATGTGCTACTGGACACGCAACTCTCCGCACTTAACCGCTGCTCTTCCAAAAGGTCTGGGCGTTGCGCTGGCGCGGCTTAACGCCGGTCTTCGCGAAGCGGGCACCGCGGCTGGAAGAGGCGCAACCTCGGTTCTCATGAAAACCGAGTTGTCGGCTTGGTAGACCGACTCGATGCGAGTCGCGCTGGCACTAAAGCTGGCGGCCTCCCCCATATTGGTTGCATTCTGCGAACCGCTACGTGGCAAGAGCCAACGCGCGCTAACTTGTGATGTGGGCTTACGGCACTCGCTCAGGCGGCGTATGGTGAAACCGCACGATTACTTCAAACCCGCGAAGAGCGTCGGTTGCTTCTCCTCGGCGAGGGCTTTGGCGCGCGACTCGCGTTTCTCCATGATGAACTTGTCCAGCTCGGGATTGACCGGGAGCGGGTAGTTACCGGTAAAACAGGCAAGACAAAACTCGTTAGGCTCCTTGCCGGTGGCGCGGATCATTCCCTCGACGTCGAGGTAACCGAGGCTGTCTACGCCAAGGTATTCGCAGATCTCCGGCAGCGTTTTTTGGTTCGCGATCAATTTTTCCGGATCGGGGAAATCGATCCCGTAATGACAGGCGAAGCGATGCGGCGGGCAGCTCACCCGCATGTGCACTTCTTGCGCACCCGCCTCGCGCAGGTTGACGACCCGGGCACGTGCAGTTGTTCCTCTGACGATCGAGTCGTCCACCACCACGACCCGTTTTCCTTCGACCGCTTCCTTAATTAGGTTCAATTTTACTCGCACATCGAAGTCCCGGATGAGCTGGCTCGGCTGCAAGAAGGTGCGCCCGATGTAATGATTCCGGACGAAGGCGTGCTCGTAGGGAATCGCAAGTTCGTTCGCAAACCCCAGGGCGGCGTAGTTCCCCGAGTCGGGCACCGGCACGACGATGTCGCCCTCGACCGGAAACCGCCTCGCCAATTCGCGGCCCATTTCCGTGCGGACCTTGGCCACATTCACGCCACCGATCATGCTGTCCGGTCGCGCAAAATAAACGTATTCGAACATGCAGAAGGCCGGCTTTTCCTCTTTAAAGGGCCATTCCGAGCGGATGCCGTCCTCGCTAATGATGAGCACTTCGCCCGGCGCAACCTCGCGCACGAACTCGGCGTCGATGAGATCGAAGGCGCAGGTCTCCGAAGCGACGACATAGGCGCCGTCGAGTTTGCCTAACGACAACGGGCGGAAACCAAACGGATCGCGCACCGCGATAATCTCCCGCTCGCTCATGAGGACGAGGGAGAAGGCGCCCTGAATCTGGCGCAGCACTGTGAGAATGCTTCCGCCGTTTTGTGAGGGCTGGGCGAGGAGATGGAGGATGATCTCGCTGTCGGCCGTGGTCTGGAAAATCGAGCCGTGTCGTTCCAGTTCGTCGCGAAGGACATCGGCGTTAATCAGGTTGCCGTTGTGCGCGATCGCCAGTTGCCCACGAAAGCAATCGACCACGAACGGTTGCGCATTTTTAAACGTGCTCGAGCCAGTCGTCGAATAACGGGTGTGCCCCACCGCCCGCGTCCCTTTCAGCCGCGCCAGTTCTTCCTGACCAAAGACCTGCGAGACCAGCCCCATGCCTTTATGCTGGAGGAAGGTTGAGCCCGGACCGTTGCTCGTCACAATCCCGGCGCTCTCCTGCCCGCGGTGCTGAAGTGCGAAAAGACCGTAGTACGTCAGCACCACGGCGTTCGGATGGCCGAACACGCCAAAGATGCCGCACTCGTGCATCGGATAAGGCGACCGCGCAGGCCGAAACAGTTCTTTCTGAACCATCGGAGCGGCAAGCATACGCATTCCGGCAACCGTTGCATCTGACAAGGTTCTTTTCATTACCAAGATGTCATGTTTAAACAACCGCCATCGCCGGCGGAAAAAGCTTGACCTCAAGGGAGAAAACTTCGTAGACACTTGCCATCTGGAACCATCAGAAAGGAAACCAATCATGAAGAAAATCCATCTCTCTATCCGAACGCTCGGCGTTCTCGTAATCTTGCTGTTCTGCGGCTTATTTGCTCGCGCGACGAGCATTGAAGTGATCACGACCTTCGACTATCCAGGGTCTAGTTTTACCCGGCCACAGAAGATCAATGACGGTGGCACTTCCGCTGGCATCTTTATTGAAGACGCGACGGGCGCCACGAAGGGATTCACGCGCGCGCAACGCGGAAAACTCAGCAACCCGATTGTTGAGCCTAACGACACTGCGGGCTTAACGGAGGTCCGCGGGATCAACAATCGCCGCCAGATCTGCGGCGACTACACGGGGAGCGACGGCGCCTTCCATGGATTCTTTCTTGATCACCGCCACTTCATTGAATTCGACATCAGCACTGTGTTCGAAATTGTTCTGGGAATAAACACTGCGAGTGACTTTTCCGGCAGCTTCATTGATGACGCCGACGGGATCCAGAAGGGCTTCGTTGACATTGGAGGTGTTCTCACCAGCGTAGAAATCCCGGGAGCCTCGGCGACGCTTACCTATCAAATCAACGATTCGAACGAATCGACCGGATACTACATTGACAGCGGTGATGGTCTTACCCATGGCTACCAGCGGGCTGCTAACGGGGCGCTGACATTCCCGATCGACCCGGCCGGCTCGACGGGCACGATTCTGTTTGGCAACAATAACTCGAACTGGGTCGTCGGCAGATTTGCCGATGAGGCAGGGGTCACTCATGCGCTATTCTTCACGACCCCTGGCGACTTCGTGATCTTCGATTATCCGGGCTCCTTCTTCACTTCCTTCAACGGGATCAACTCGGACGGATATATTGTTGGCCGCTATGCTGACGCGAGCGGGCTGGAACATGGATTGCTCGCCCGGGTGACTGTGACTTCCAGCGACAAGCCGGTTAACAATACCAGTTACACGTTCCCGGCAGGGGCAATTCGGCCGGTAGCGCCAGCCCCTTTCAAGGGTGGCGTGGCAGTACCCGCCTATTAAGTACGACTTAGGCTAGCTTTGTCGTGGGAGGGCGCTTCGCAAAGCGCCCTCCTTGGCAAGAGAGATTCCTCCAGAAACTCCAGGCGAACGAATCGCGTGATCATGGCTCAGACCTGATCGCGAACCCTTCGAGTCTCAACTTCGCGGCTGCACCACCGGCGCCATTCCTTCGAGGAAAAGGCCGTTTTTGTCGGAATGTTGTCTCGCTCCTCTTCTTGACCGCCCGGAGACCGAGTCGTAGGTCCGAGGGAATTAGAAATTAAAAGGAACTATCACTATGAAACTACGATATCTGGTTACTCACATCCTGACAGTCTCGACCGTCTTTCTCCTGTCTGGCAGCCTTGCTCCGGCGGCAAGTATCGAAGTCCTCGAAACCTTTGATTATCCCGGCACCGGTAATCAGACTCTGCCGCAGAAAATCAGCGATCAGGGCGCGGTCGTCGGCGTTTTCATCGACGTAAACGGTGTGGCACGCGGTTTTTATCGCTCGCGCAACGGCCGCTTCAGCGCGCCCTTTGTCGAGCCCAACGATTCCGGCAACGTGACGCAGGGCCGCGGGATCAATAATTCGCGAAGAATCTGTGGGGAATACCTGAATGGAAACGACGGCACTTTTCACGGTTATTTCCTGCAGCACCAGCGGTTCACCGAATTCGATGTTGAAGATACCTTGGACACAATCCCTCTGGGCATCAACAATGCGAACGATTTCGCCGGCAGTGTGGTCCTGAGTGACGGCTCACAGGTGGCATTTCTCAGCCTAAACGAGGTCATCACCACATTTGCTGTTCCCGACGCAACCGCGACCCTAGCTTATCAGCTCAATAGCTCAGAACAGACTGCGGGTTATTATGTGGATACGGACGGAGTGACTACTCATGGCTATCTGCGCGAGAGTGATGGTACCCTGACCTTTCCAATCGACCCTGCGGGCTCGGTCGGGACCGTTCTGTTTGGCAACAATGACTCAAACTGGGTCGTAGGGCGCTATGCGGACGCCGCCGGCGCGACTCACGGACTTTTCTTCGTAACCCCCGACGACATCCTGACGTTTGATTTTCCGGGTTCGGCCTTCACCTCGTTGAACGGAATTAACCAGGCCGGATATATCTGTGGCCGTTACCTCGACGCGGCAGGGATTTTCCACGGATTTGTTGCCCGGGTAAATCCAGACGCCACCAGCTCACCGAGCAGTCTTAGTCGCGGCTTGCCGGCCAACCCCGCTCGTCCGGCTCCAGAAACCCTGGGCACCAGGGCTGCTGCTTTCTAAAGCCGACCGCTCTGTTCCGACTTGGAATCGCTACGCTCGTCAGGGAATTTCTCCCGCCTGGCGAGTCACGGCGGTGTCTTGAGCGCGCCGAGAAACGAGAGGGCAAGTCGACATATTCGTCCATCTACAGCACTGCAGGCGACGGCAAAGCCGATAAGCTCGCGGCCAGCAATCACCTTCTCGTAAGATGTCGTTGGATGTTCATGAAGTGGTTAGCTCTTCGCTGACGGCGTTCGCGATGGCTTCATACCAACCGTGATAAATTTCTTCAAGCGGCCAGGCAAGATCCTGGCCCGCGGCCCGGATTTGGAGCTTCTTTCCGCCAATCTCGCCCAGGCGATGCGCCGGCACGCCGCGGCTTTGACAGAACTGCAAAACCGACTCGGCGTTTTCCGGCAGGGTAGAAATGAGAACCCGCGACTGGCTTTCGTTGAAAAGGATTTGATCAAGGCGGGGTTGCCGGGCGGCGGAAAGGTCGATCGTCGCGCCTAACGAACCGGCGGGATTGAAACAGGCTTCGGCGAGCGCAACCGCGAGCCCGCCTTCGCTGCAGTCGTGCGCGCTGCGAATTTTCCCGGTCCGGATCAGGTCGCGGAGGGAGTTCTGCACCGCCAGTTCGCGCTCGAAGGTGAGCCGCGGCGGAAGTCCGCTCTTTAGACCATGCACCACCTTGAGGTAGTGCGTCGCGCCGAGCCCCTCGCCGAAATCGCCCAAGAGAAGGACGACATCACCTTCGGCTTTGAAAAATTGCGTCGTGATCCATTTCTCACACTCGATCAGGCCAACCATCGCTACGGTCGGCGTGGGATCGACTACCCCGGCCGGGCTTTCGTTGTAGAGAGAAACATTGCCGCCGATCACCGGCGTCTCGAAGGCGCGGCAGGCTTCCGCCAGGCCCTCGACACATTCGCGCAGTTGCCAGAAGTTTTCCGGCTTGTAGGGGTTTCCGAAGTTGAGGTTATCTGTGACGGCGAGCGGAACGGCGCCCGAGCAGGTGAGATTTCGCGCTGCCTCTGCGACCGCGATCCGGCCGCCCTCGCGCGGATCGAGCCGGCAGTAGAGCGAGTTACAATCGGTCGTCGCGCCGAGGAACTTGTTCGCCTCGCGCAGGTGAAAAACTGCCGCATCCGAACCTGGCCTAACGACGGTCCCGGTTCGCACCATGTGATCATACTGGCGGTAAACCCAGTTCTTCGAAGCGATCGACGGGTCGCACAGCAACTGACGAAGAGAATCAACCGCAAAGCTCGCGGACGGCGCAGAGATTTTTTTTAAGATTTCTTCCTCCGCGATCTCTGCGCCCGCTGCGGTTAATTTCCTCGCCTCGCGCGAATAGAGCGGGGCTTCGTCGGCCAGCGGCTTGGCTGGAATTTCCGCCGCAGTCGAGCCGTTATTCAGCACCCGCATCATCCCGTCGCCGGTCACGCGGCCGATCTCGGCGCAGGGGACATCCCACTTTTCGAAAATCCGCCTGACGACCTCTTCTTTTCCTTTGCGGGCGATGATCAGCATCCGCTCCTGCGATTCGCTCAACAACGTCTCGTATGGCGTCATGCCGGCCTCGCGCTTTGGCACTTTCGCGAGATCGATCTCGACCCCGGTGCCGCCGCGGCTTGCGGTCTCGCAGGTGGAGCAGGTTAATCCTGCAGCTCCCATGTCCTGGATGCCGGCGACCGCATCGGTTGCGAGCAGTTCGAGACAGGCTTCGAGCAGCAGCTTTTCCTTGAAAGGGTCACCCACCTGCACCGCCGGGCGGTCTTCCCTTGATTCCTCGGTCAGTTCGCGCGAGGCAAATGCCGCGCCCGCGAGGCCGTCGCGTCCAGTCTCGGCGCCGACGTAAAAAACGGGATTGCCGACTCCGCTGGCTGCGCCGCGGGCCAGTTGCTCATGCCGCAGCACGCCGAGGCAGAAAACATTCACCAGCGGGTTGTCCTCGAAACTTTCATCGAAATAAATCTCGCCGCCGATCGTTGGCACGCCAACGCAGTTGCCGTAATGCGCGATGCCTGCGATCACGCCCGCGAACAGGTGGCGATTGGCTGCGATGCGCAATGCGCGATCCGCGTTCCGCGATTCTTCCTCCGCTCCCGCATCTCGCATCTCGCGGCTCGCAGCTCCGGTAATCGGCCCGAATCGCAACGAGTTGAGCAAAAACTCCGGCCGTGCCCCCATGGTGAAAATGTCGCGAATGATTCCGCCCACCCCGGTCGCCGCGCCCTGAAAGGGTTCGATCGCGCTCGGGTGATTATGGCTTTCGATCTTGAACGCGACCGCCCAGCCGCCGCCGATATCAACCACGCCGGCGTTTTCTTCACCTGCCCTAACCAGGATATTCGGCCCAGTCGTGGGAAATTTCCTCAACTCCTTGCGCGAATTCTTGTAGGAACAATGCTCGCTCCACATCACGGAAAAAATTCCCAACTCGGTGAAGTTCGGCTCCCGGCCCAGAATCTTCTTGATCCGTTCGTATTCCTCTTCCGTCAGACCGTGGGCTGCGACTTGTTCGGGCGTAACTGCGGATGACTCGACCGTGGCCATGCGACCTGCACGATAACCAATCTAAAAACGCGCTCAACGCGCCTCGATCGGGTGATCGAGTCGACCGGCAGGATCGCGATACGCAGAGCGGCCGCCCAGCACCGGCTAACTCGAGGAACGACTCAGTCTAGTGCAGCGAGTTTGAAACTGAACACCCCTCCTCCCGCCGAGCTCCCAAACTTTGACGCATATGCGTCAAAGTTTCCTCAAGCGATGGCCGCACGAACTGGATCAGGACTTCGGAAACTCAGTGCACTAGCGATTGCTCAGGCGAGAAACGCTCGGATTGAGCCCATTCTTCAAAACCGGCTCCGTTCCTTTTGTCAACAAATCCATTTTCTCGATCAGTGGATCTTTCTCCTTGGCGGAGAGCGCCGTGAAAAGAATGTGGGTCTCATCCAGCCAGCAGCCGCCGGACGCCAGCACTCCCGGGCGGGTAAGACGCGTCGCTTTTTCTGAGGTGAGATCCAGGTTCCATAAGGAAGGCGGTGGGCCGTCCCAGTCGGGAAGGTTCGCCTCCTCTTCGTCCATATCCACCTCCACGAGCAGCCTTCGGCCGTCGGGCGAACAGGCGATCGAAGAGCCGCTGTTCATTGAACCTTTCGGGAAGAGCGAATCGAGTTTCCATTTCTTCAGCTCCCGACCCTGAAGATCGAATTGATAGAGATAAGTCAGGTCCTGGCTGTAAATCGATTTCCCGTCCGACGCCCAACCCGCAGACCAGTAAGAATTGTGCGACGGGCTCGCCTTTTTCAGGTAGCGGAATCCGGCCCCATTCGGACTAACGACAGCAAGATGCCAGTCGCTGCCCATCCAGATGCTGAAAAGGATTTGTTTGCCATCGGGCGACCAGGCCGCGCGCTGACAGTTACGGCTTGGAATCCCTTCAACAATTTTGATCTGTTTCGTGCCAAGATCAGCGATCGCGATCTCACGAACCAGGTCCGCTGCCTTTGAATCATCGGTGTTGAAAACAATCTCGCGTCCATCTGGCGACAGGTCCGCTCCCGAACCGGTTGTGATCCTGCGGGCATTATTCCCGTCGAGATCGGCGACCCAGATCGCGGTCCCCCGTTCGAAGGCAAATTGCAGCGAGCCGGCATCGGCCGTGATGCTAAACGTAAGGAGAACCGCTGTCGCGACAGTCCATCGATTCATCGTCTTCAGTATAAGAAAAAGAGGCGAACAGAAGCAAGCTGCACAAGGGTGAGAATTTGACATCATGGCTTTCGCTCCATCTGGACATGATAGCGCGACTTGTACCGAGGCGCGTCGAACCGATTGGATCAAGGCGAAGCGCGGGCGCCGTTTGGCGGGCGGGAGAACTCGCTCGAGACTTACAATGGCCGGGTCGTGGTCGTCTGAGCGCGTGGCTTCTCACTCATGGCCGTGCGGGAAAAGCCATCTTCTCGACCAGGGTTTTGTAATGTGGATCGTTGTGCAGGTCGCGCAGCAAAGGATCGACCAGGATCGCCAGCATCCCTGTGTCATGGTTATCGAATGCGATTTGCAACCACTCGCAGGCTCTATCTGTCTCACCGCGGACGGCGTAAATCTCCGCGATCTGATAGTCTAGCTGACCACGGCCATTCGCGATCAGATCGGCGAGGGACGCATCCGCCGCTTGTTGATCCTTCCGCGTATACTGCGCGAGAGCGATTTCGAAGCGGCGATAACCTGGGTCTGGCTCTAACTGCGCCTCGCGCAATGCGGCAACTCCGTCGCCTCGGTGGACCGCGATCAACACCTGCCAGCGGTGAACCCCGGCAGCCGTCGGTTGCAACTCCGCCGCCTTACGTGCCACCGCTTCAGCCTCATCCGTTTTTCCGGCAAAGAAAAGAACCCGTGCCAGGTTATTCTGCGCAACCACGGAAAGGGGGTCGAGTTCCACCGCCTGGCGAGCCTGTTTCTCGGCCTCCTCCAGGTTGCCTACATAAACGATAACTCGTGCCAGGAGATCGTTCGCCGTCGGGTTAGCGGGCGAAAGTTCCTTTGCGCGTTTTATTTCGTGCAGGCCCTCGCCAAATTTCCACTGTGTGAAAAATCGGACCCAGCCAAGCGCCGCATGCGCCTCGGCGAGCGCCGGCCCGTGCGCGACCGCTTTCTCCGCGTCGCGATTCGCTTTCGGCCAGGTGATGTTGCCCTCGCCGCTGAGGTCACCAATCATGGTCCACGCTTCGGCGCGTTCCGCGTAGGCCAAGGCATAATCAGGGTCGAGCGCGATCGCCTGATCAAAGAAACTGACTGCTTTGCGATAATCTTCCAGATTGCGTCGCTGGAAATGAAAATGACCCTGGAGATACGCGTTGTGCGCCTCAGGGGTGTTAGGCGCAGTCTGATCTGACTTGTTCTCTCGCCCGAGTAAGGTTACTTTCAATGAGTCAGCTACCGCCTGGGCTATCTCTTCCTGAACCGCGAAGATGTCTTTCAGTTGGCGATCGAAGGTTCGTGTCCAAAGCTCGATGCCATCAGCCGCGTTAATTAGCTCGGCGACAATCCGGACCCGGTCACCTTGTTTGCGCACCGTTCCTTCCAGGAGTGTCGTGACGCCGAGCTTTTCACCGATGGTCTTTGGTTCTTCGGTCCTGTCTTTGAACCGGAACGAAGAACTGCGGCCGATAACTTTGAGTTCTCTAATTTGCGCCAGCGCTGCAATCAGTTCCTCCGACAAGCCATCGGAGAAATATTCATCCTTGGGATCGCCACTCTCATTTAAGAGCGGCAAAACCGCGATCGACTTGCTGCCCGCGCTCGCCGTCATGGTCCTTCCTGGCGCACGTAAGAACTGGAAGGCGAGCAGACTTGCCGAGATGAGGACGATGCCGATGATGAAAGCGGCGAATTTCTTTTTGCTCCAGTAAGGCAGGGCGCGAACTTCCTCGGCAGAAAGATCCGCGGTTCGTTTTAACCCCTCGGGCGTCATTTCAAAAGCCCAGGCGATTACGAGGGCAATCGGAAAACCCAGCAAGATCAGCACGACCACCGCGGTGATGATGGCATCCGGAAGATGCAACGCCGGAACCACGGTCGCGGCGACCTGCATCACAAGCCAACCAACGACCGCATACGCCACTGCAACCTTGTAAACGTTGCGCCGCTTCAGCTCGGAGAAGAAGCTCATCTGTTGGCCTTGTCGTTAGGCTGGCTCACTTCAATTGCTCGTCGGCCAGTCCCATGGCTCGCAATAAGGCATCCCAGCGCGGGTCACCGTGAAGATTCAACAACAGTATATCGGCGCGCAAACCGGCCAGGCCGGCGTCGCGTTGCCGGCGTGCGCGCTCCAACCATTCGAATGCATGATCCTTGTCGTTTCGATATCCGTAAACCTCGGCAATCTGATAGGCAGCGGTGTCGCTGAATTTGGCGATTAAGTCCGCCAGCGCTGCATCAGATTCGGGAATCCGCTTTTGCGCCCAGCGAGCGCAGCTCACAGCAAGCAGACGCGCCCACTCGGCGGCATCCTTTTGCGCGGCTACTGCTGCTTCATCAAATTTACCCTCCGAGACATAGGTCAAACCGATCGCCGCATGGGAATTCGGCGCCGAGGGGTTCAATTCGATCACACGCGCGTATTCCGCCCTCGCTTCCTTCTGCTTCCCCGAGTTCGATAGGCCGTTCGCAAGAAATGCCCGAGCTTGAGCATTCACCGGATCCAACGCGACTGCCCGGCGGAAAAAGTCGAGACCTTGCGCGAGTTCGCCGCGAGCTTGGGCGAGATTTCCCGCCTCCATCAGCAGTGCCGGATCCTGCGGTGCCAGGGCAAGAGCCTTGCGCAATGTCTCCGCCGCACCTTTCCAATTATAATCGAAATTGGTTTCGATCATCGCCCGCGGATAGAGCGCCTCCGGCAAATCCGGTTCGATGGCGAGCGCTCGTCCCACCGAGTCGCGCGCGGCGGCCAGATGAGCGTTGAAGCCTTTTTGGCCGCCTTCGGTGGCGTAATTGCAATTCCAGACGTAAGCCTGGGCCAGCCCCGCCCACGCGAGCGCGAATCGCGGGTCCAATTGCACCGCACGTTCAAAAGCAACTCGTGCTTGATCGACTTCTTTTTCCGAGTGGCGATTAAGGAAAAAGCGACCCTGCAAATAAGCTTCATGCGCCTCGACGTTTTTCGTTCCGCCTTTTATTGCGGCCTGCACTTCCGATTGAACCCGGGCCTTTGCGCTCGAATTTTTCTCGCCGTTGGTGAGCTGTCCTTTCAATTGTTCGACGATGGTTTGAGCGATCTCGGTTTGGACGGCGAAGACATCCTGCAAGTTGCGCGTGAAATTTTCAGACCAGACTTCTTCACCGGTCTTAGCTTGAGTGAGTCGCGCGGCGATGCGCACCATGTTACCGGCCTTGCGCACACTTCCCTCGACCAAATGCGCGACGCCGAGTTTCTGTCCGATCTCCTGTGCGGTCGCATTCTTGCCTTTGAAGGAAAACGCCGATGTTCGGGCAGCGACATGGAGGCCCGGAATTTTTTGCAGCACAGTCAACAATTCTTCGCTGATGCCATCGGAAAAATATTCGCTACCTTTGTCGTCGCTCAGATTTGCGAACGCGAGCACGGCGACAGATTTCTCGTGAGGTGAAACGTTCAACTCTGACGATGACGTTCCCAACAACTTCTCGCGACGGGGGCGCAGCACAAACTTGTCGACCGCGAAATATCCGACCGCGAGCAAGAGGACCACGATGATCGTGCGATCCATCCGTCGTCCTGTTTGCGGGCCGATCGATTGTTCGGCCGGCACGTCCGCGTCGCGCTTCAGTCCCTGCGGAGTCAATTCGAAGACCCAACTAAAAATGAGCGCCGGAACAAAACCGATGACGAGCAAAATCACAATGCTGCGCGGCAACCAATCGGGCGCGCCAAACATCGGCAACACCGTGCTCGCAACCTGAGTGAGCAACCATGCGCCTACGAGATAGAGTCCGGCTGCACGGATGACGTTGCGTCGCTTTAGTTCGTCAAAGAAGTTGTTCATTTCGATGCTGTCGTCCCTTTAAATTCCGCGGCCGGAACAATTCTTTCCGCGAGCGCTTCGAAACGCGGATCGCCGCGGAGCGGATTAAAGAGTGGATCGATTCGAATGGGGAGAATGGCATTGCCGTCGCGGTCCTGGTAAGCCTGCTCCAGCCATTTTAGGGCTTCTTCTTTCTCTTCTAGGCCAAGAGCAACAATCGCCAGGGGATAAGCGGCGATGTAACGTTCAGCGCGCATCTTCTTGAGTTTTTCCAGAATTTTCCGGGCCTCATCCTTGCGGCCGGTCGTTCCGTAAATGTGCCCGAGCATTCCGAGCGGAGTGGGATCGTTCGTGATCGCCACCGCTTTTTCATACTGCGCGATGGCCTCGGGAATTTTCCCCTGGATCTCCAAAAGCAGCCCATGATTCCATAGGGCGAGATAAAAAGTGCTGTCCAATTCGACGGCTTTTCGATACTCGGTAATCGCTTCATCGAAGCGGCCATTGTGAACACAGGCGTTGCCGGTGTTGTTGTGCAGAATCGGGGATAAAGGATCCACCTCGAGAGCGCGCCGCATTTCAGCCAGTTCGCGCTCGAATTCTCCCAGGTTTGCCAGAACATCGCCGGCAAACCAATGATGGGTGGTGGCGTCGTTCGGGTGCAACCGGATAGCTTTTTCGTAGTCCTGGTAGGCGCCTTCAAAATCGAACTGGTATAACGCTTTAGCCGACGCGATGACAGCGAGTGCCTCGGATGAATCCGGATCGAGAGCGAGAGCTTTCTTGGCGAAGACCTCGCCTTGCGGGAAACAATCTTTCGGCGCCCCACCGTCGTAAGCTGGCAGGATAACGTACGATTGCCCGAGAGCTGCGTAGGCGAGCGCATAGTTCGGGTCTTTTGCGATCGCCTGATTGAAATAGTCGATCGATTTGCGCAGATCGGCCGCGGTTCGCTTGTTCCAAAAGAAACGGCCTTGAAGATAAAGTTCGTACGCTTCCGGATTCGCTGTCGGCTTTTTCGCGATCGCTTTTTCTTCCGAGCCGGTCAGCTTCGCTTGCAAGGTATCGGCAATCGTCTTCGCGATCTCGCTTTCGACCGCGAAGATGTCGATCAACTTTCGATCGTAAGTATCGGCCCAAAGATGGGCGTCGGTCAGCGCGTTGATCAGCTGCACGCTCACGCGCACCTGGTCGGCCGATTTCTGGACGCTGCCTTCCAGGATGTGCGCTACGCCGAGCTGCCTTGCTATGTCCGGTAAATTTGCCGGGACGCTTTTGAAACGTTGCGTCGAAGTGCGCGAGATCACTTTCAGATCGGCGACCTTGGCCAGCCGTCCCAGGATTTCTTCCTGCACGCCAACAGCGAAATACGCATTGTCCGGATCGTGACTGAGATTTTCAAAGGGCAACACGGCGATCGACTTCGCTGATCCTGTGGCCGCCTCGCTCTGCTTGTCGCGCCGTAGTTCCTCGGAGGCGGATCGAGGCGTTGATGCGGTATAGCGACCGAGAAAAAATAACGCGGCCGAGATCGCAGCGCCGATGACGACGATGTAAATCCACGCGCGAGATTTCGAGCAGGGTTGCGATGCAACTCCGACATTCGTCGCGAGCAGGGAATCGACATCTTCCGCTCGCTTGATTCCCTGCGGCGTAAGTTCGAACGCCCACGCGATCACCAGCGTGATTGGAAATCCGATTGCAACCAGTGCGATGACCAAGCGCACAACCCAACTCGGAATATCGAGAAATGGAAAAACCTGCGTCGCGATCTGAACCAGCAGCCAGCCAACAATCGCGTACGCGACCGCGACTTTGTAGACGTTGCGCTGCTTCAGTTCGGCAAAGAAATTACCGGAGCTCACTTTGGTGCGAGGGATGCAACAATTTTCTCGAAGCGCGGGTCGCCGCGGAGCGGATCCCAGAAAGGGAGGAGCTTCAGCGAACCGTAGCTGGCGACAATCGACCCTCCCGGTGTTCGCCCGGTTCGTTCCAATTGCTCCAACGCCAGATCGGTTTCACCCACCCATGCGGCGATAATTGCAAAATAAACCAGGAGTCGCTCACCGTTGATCGAATCTTTCGCAACAGGCAGAAGCTGAATCGCCCTGCGACCTTCTTGCAACGCCAGTTCCCTGTTTCCCAAGGCAGCATCGATCAAAGCCAGAACACATAGCGCGGGCCCGTATTCCTCTTGCTTTCTTACTATTTGCTCCTGCTCTGAGCGCGCGGCCGTAAACGCCTTGTGCGCCCGAACCTGATTCTGCATTGCGCGCGCGAGCAATCCTTCGGCAAAATGTCCTTGCAACACAATAGCGTCATCACCCCAGAAAGGGTTCTCCCCCAATGCTGCCAAAGCCTCCTCGGCCGCAGGCCAGTCGCGCTGGATCAGCGCGCAGAGCAACCAATTGTCGGCCACGTCAGCAAGCGCGTCCGGCCGGTCCGCCCGGACCCGGTCGATCATTTCACGTAACGGATGCGGATCGGCTTTCCAAAGGAAATCAATCAGCGCACGCTGCGAGCTTAGCGCCAGGTCCTCAGGGATGATAGCCAGGGCTCGATCCAGGACTGCTGCCTCCTCCGTGTAACGTCGAACGTACTGATAACTGCTGGCGATCTGAGCCAACAGGAATGGGTTTAGTGGATCCAGAGTAATCGCCCGCTGCAAATTACTCAATCCTTCCTCGTGTTTCCCTCGACGGCGCAGAATGTAGCCGGTGAGCTCAAAGATTCGGGAGTCGTTAGCCAGGCCGCGGCGTGCGATTTCCAGTTCAGCCAGCGCACCATCATAATCGCGCACTGAATAATAAAGATGCGAGGCGCGTGCCAAATGCGTCTCGGCGGCATTCGGCCGCAGCCTGGCGGCGTTTTGCAAAGCAGCATCCGCCTTGGCGAGGCGGGCGGGAGTGTGATCGTCGAGCACCGCGTAAAAGGTGTCATGGGCGAAGACGAGCTGACAGTAGGCGGCAAAAAACGCCGGATCACGAACGACGGCCCGGTCGAGCAATTCAATCGCCTGTGTATAATTCTTCTCCTGCGACCAACTAAACCCGGTCGTAAGCAGCAATGTTTTCGCGCGCGTGTACTCGTCGAAGGCGGCAACGTCTGATGTCGGGCGTTCTTCGATTGCCGTTTTCTCGTTAGGGGAGAGTTTCGCTTGTAATTGGCTCGCGATCGCTTTCGCGATTTCAGTTTGAATGGCAAAAACATCGGCGAGATCGCGATCGTAGGTCTGCGCCCAGACTTGAGCGGCACTGCGAGCATCGATGAGTTGCGCGTTCACTCGCACTTTATTTCCCGCCCTTTGCACGCTGCCTTCGAGCAAATGTGCCACCCCGAGTTGTTGGCCAATCGCGCGCGAGTCACGTGTGGCTGCTTCTTTGTACTGCATCACACTCGTGCGGCTGATCACTTTTAGGTCGGCGATTTTCGCCAGATGGGTCAAAATTTCATCCTGCACACCGTCGGCGAAGAAGGCGTTGGCTTTCTCTTCACTTCGATTTTCGAACGGCAGCACCGCGACCGATTTTTGCGGTATTGCATGCGGGGCGGAAACTCGGGGCGAGACGCTGTAACGGCCAAGAAAAAACAAACCGAGCGACATCGCCCCGGCGATGATAACCACAAAAATCCAGGCGCGATGACGTCGCTGTTGCGGCGCCGAAGCAAGATCGACATCTTCCGTGCGCTTGATTCCTTCCGGGGTGAGCTCGAAGGCCCATGCGAGAATGAGCGCGATCGGAAATCCGATGACGATTGCGAGCACGATCAATCTGAGGGCCCAATTCGGAATTTCAAAGATTGGGAAAACCTGCGTTGTGACTTGGACCAATAACCAACCGACGACCGCATACGTGACCGCAACCTTGTAAACGTTGCGCCGCTTGAGCTCGGCGAAGAAATTCCGATTCGCCATCGGCTTATTTGTCAGGACCAATCAGCTCCGGACCGGTGAGCAGCTTCTGAAAATCGGGATGGTTGCGAATTGGATCCCAGACCGGATCGATTTTCAGGCGGGCAATGGAGAGGTTGGTAGGAATCGAGAGCAAATGCCGAAGCCTCTTTGTTGCTTCCTCCGGTTTATCAGCCCAGGCCTCGATCTCGGCCAAGCCAAGCTGGCCGCCCGCGCCTCGGACCGCGTCCATTTCAATTGTTAGCAAGTCCGCTCCTTCTCGAGCAGTACGAAGAGCATCGGTTTTTCGCCCAAGCGCAAGATAGATCCAGGCCAATTCCGTTTTGATAAACGAATCATCCGTCCGCTCGGCTGATTCTTTTTCCAGTAGAACACGCGCGTCTTCGGCTTCGGACTTAGCCGTTTGTCCGGCGAGCATTTGAATCGCCACACGCGCGGCGAGCCGGCGAGAAGGATGAGGGACGGACTTGAGTTCGGGAACTGTGTCCCAGAGCGTCAGAGCGTCGGTAAAGCGCCGTTCGATGACATGCAGATAGACCGGCAAGCCACCCGTGATGTTGGATATATTTCCTATCGCGGCTGTGCCGTGGATCGCAAACCAGCTTTCCTTCCAGTCAACTGAATCGAGTGCCTTCCGCGCGCCTTCGATATCGCCATGTCCGTTCAACCGTGCGTTTGCCTGAGCGACGAAAGCAAACCTCACGTTAGGATCGATCGCGAGAGCGCGCGAAGCATAACGCTCCGCCTCGTCCCATTGCCGCAAGGCTACCAAATCCATCGCGCTGTTCGCTGGGATCACTCCGTCGCGCGGATCAAGTTCCTCGGCGTGCCTGGCTTCTTTGAGAGCTTGTTCCCATTTGCCCTGTCTACGATGAATCCAGGCGCGAAATTGCAGCGCCTTTGCGTTGTTCGGTTGCAGATCAAGCGTGCGATCAAGTTCGGCCAATGCCGCATCGTACTCCCGCCGGCCCCAGTAATGGAAGACGGCCAGACTGAAATGGGCTTCCGGCAAATCCGGAGCCAGCTCCAACGCGCGGTCAATTAACGCCTTTACTTCGACCAGCTCCGCAGGCGTCTTTCGATTCAAGAACCAGTGGCTGGACAATGAACAGTAGGCGAGCTGGGCATGAGCTTGCGCAAATTTCGGATCGCGCGTGATCGCCTCCCGATAAAACTTTTGGGCCTGAGCGTAATTTTCGGCCAGCGGCACCGACTCGGCTGCCCGTAAATGATACTCGCCTTTCAAAAAGAGATCATACGCTTGCGCATCCTGAGTCGGAGCGGAAGAAAGGGCATGCGATTCGCTCGAGGACAGCGTCGCCCGTAACTTATCGGTGATTTGCTGTGCAACCTCGCTCTGGACCGCGAAAACATCCTTGAACTCGCGATCATAAGTCTTTGCCCACAGGTGCGAGTCGGTGCGAGCATCGATCAGTTGCACGTTGATCCGGACTTTATCGCCGGATTTCTGAACCGCCCCTTCCAATAAGGTCGCAACGCCAAGTTCGTTGGCGACCGTTTTCAGGTTATCGGGTTTGCTTTGATACTTTGCCGTCGAGGTGCGCGAAATAACCTTCAAATCGCGGACGCTGGACAATTTTGTGAGAATTTCCTCTTGAACGCCTTCGGCGAAATACGCGTTTGCCTTGTCGTCGCTCAGATTCTCGAAGGGCAACACCGCGATCGATTTCTGAGAAACTGTAGTCGCCTCGCTCTGTCGAGGGGCCTGTGCAGTGTAGCGAGCAAGAAGGAACAACCCGAGTGAAAGCGCCGCACCGATTAGGACAACGTAAATCCACGCGCCGCCGTGCGAATGTTTTCGTGTAAGATCGACATCGTCCGTTCGTTTGATTCCTTCCGGTGTAAGTTCGAACGCCCATGCAATCACCAGTGCGATGGGAAATCCAATGATGATTGCGAGCACAATCAAGCGGAGAGCCCACGTTGGAATTTCAAAGATTGGGAAAACCTGGGTCGTGACTTGGACCAAGAGCCAACCAACAACCGCGTACGCGACCGCAACCTTGTAAACATTGCGCCGCTTCAGTTCGGCGAAAAAATTGGAAGCCATCGGCAAAGCTCAGCTTTTCACCAACGGATTGTGCGTCTTCAATTGCGGAAACATCGAGAAGTCGCGATCGGCTGACCAGAGTTCGCGCACCCCGTGGTAAAGGCAAATCGCGGCCACGCGCGCATCGTGAACCCGCCCACCCACGACATTTCCGCTGGCCAGGAGTGCGTCAAGCTTGTCGAGGTATCCCGGTCCTTCCGCGAGCCAATGGAAATGCTCGGCTTCGAGAGAACGAAGAAAAGCGATGGCATCTCGCGCCGAGGTGGGCCTCTTGAATGGTTTTGGATTGGTGACCACCGAAATGAACTCGTGCGCACACGACCATGGGACGGCCCAGACCGCCTGGCCTTCGACCAACCGGCGAATGGCTTCAAGCGCCGGGGCGTGACTGCGCATTTCCTGCCGATGCGCGTAGACGAGCAAATTCGTATCGACCGCAATCATGCTCAGCGACCCTCGTAAATCAGATCGCGGACCTTCTCCCAATTCCAATCCCTAAACTCTGGATGGAGACCGCCGCCGCGAATCACAGGCTGCCACTTTCGCCTCTTCGGTTGTGCCTGCTTCTGCCTCAATACCAGTCGCAATCCGTGCTCGACCAGGGCGCGAAAAGTGGTTTTTTCCTGGCGCGCCACCTGTTGGGCTCGGGCGAAGAGATCATCAGCAATTTCAATCGTCGTCTTCATAAATATGGCTGCCCATATTCATATAGGAGGCTGCCCATATCAATTCTTATGTGCGCACCAGCTCGGTAAAGGAATTGCTCGCCGCGCGATAGGCAGGGCCCGGAGACGGGTCAGTCCAGATCGCGGCTCAGGTTGTCGAACGGCAATGCCGCGATCGATTTCCCGGCAACTCACTTGAAGACGCGCTGCCGTTGGTTCGCACCATCATTGCCCGAAATTATTTGGCCGCGTCTCTTGGCGCGAGCGAGGCGACGATTTGCTGGAAGCGCGGGTCGCCGCGGGGCGCGTCCCAGTGAGGCCACAATTGTAAGTGCGGATCATTGGTCTGATACTGTTGCTCCTATCGGGTGTCGCTTTGTTCGCGCCGCAGTGGTTTCCTCGCCTGCGGGTCTTTTAATGGAAAACCTGCGCCGGTGCCAGCAGCACCTCACTCATGTTGCGCGCCAAATCCCTTCAAGTCGCGGATGGCTGGCAGCCGATGCCACCACCACCCACGTCCCGCGGACTCACCGCTGGTTCTCCGCGCAAAGGTTTTGGAAAGTGGGATCGCCGCGTAAAGGATCCCAGAGTGGATCGATGCGCAAAACTGCGGGTGTCAGCTCCGGGCCGTCGAGCAAGCTACCGCAGGGTGCTTGTAACAGGCGAGTGAGACTTGAGATCGCGTGGCTAATATCGCCTGACATGGTCTGAATCAACGCCAGGTTGGCCTCGAGAGCAGGTCCGTTTACTCGATCCCTCGCAGTCGGCAAAAGGACCATTGCCCGTTGTGCCATCTCCACGGCCGAGTCTTTGTCTCCGCGCACCGCGTGAACCAGAGCCAGGAGGGCCGCAAGATCGGAGTTATCTGGTTGATTTTCCAACAACGGCTCCAGCGTCCTGCGCGCCTGTTCAGCTGTAGCCTTGGCCCCACCCGTATCGCCGGCGAGGCGCTGGGCCAAAGCCAGCAACACCTGGCTAACGCCACGATCTATCTCCGAACCAAAGGCAAACTGAGCCAGCCTCGTTTCCAGCAATCCAATAGCCTCGGCGTGATTTCGTTCGAGTCGCAGTTGGGCGACTTTGATTCCAAAAGCGGTTTCAGAGGGAGTTTGCGCATTAATCGCAATTAGAAGCCTCGCAGCTTCTGGCAGCTTGCCCTGAGCCTGATAAATGGTCGCCTTTATCGCCATCAGGTCCACATCGTTAGGCAGAAGGTCCAGCGCCCGATCATAGAGCTTCAGCGCGACCGGGAATTGGCGAAGAATTGTATAAGTAAATGCTGCATTACTCAGTAATTCCGGGCTCCGTGGATCTAAAGCGAGCGCTTGTTCCCAAGACGAAACACTTTCCTCCCAGATCCCTTCACGCCGGGTAACCGCGCCGAGGGCCTGGAGGACCTCACTGTTACCGGGTAAAGTTTTGCGAACGAGGCCGAACGTGGTTTTGGCGAGTCCGTAATCGCGTAGCACCCAGTACTGGTAATAACCCAGGGCAAGCAAAGTTTCGGAAGAATTGGGTTGAAGTTTTTGCGCATTCTCCAAAGCCCTTTTGGCCGCATCGCGCCGGGCGGCAGTCGTGTCACCGCTGCGGAAATAAACATTCGCGTGTGCACGAGAAAGCCGCGCCCAGGCAAGCGCGAAAGTGGGATCAAGCTGCACCGCCCGCGCATAGGAATCGATCGCGGTCTTTGTGGCATCGCCCGAGTAACTACTGCGTGCGTCGAAGGCTAGGCCGCGTAAATACGCATCGTAAGCTTCCGAGTTGTTTGTTGGTTTAACTGCTAATGCCTGCTCCTCGCGCCCGGAAAGTTTGGCGTGCAACGATTCGGCGATTGATTTGGCGATCTCGCTTTCCACCGCAAAGATGTCGATCAATTTCCGGTCATAGGTTTCAGCCCAGAGATGCGCGTCAGTCAGCGCGTTAATGAGCTGCACATTCACCCGCACCTGATCGCCAGCTTTCTGCACACTACCCTCGAGAATGTGCCCGACGCCAAGCTGTTTCGCGATCTCCGAGAGATTGCCCGGTTTGCTTTGATACTGCTGGGTGGATGTCCGTGAGATCACTTTGAGCTCGGTGATCCTGGCTAACCGCGTCAGGATTTCCTCCTGAATACCATCAGCAAAGTAAGCGTTCGCTTTGTCTTGGCTTAGGTTTTCGAACGGCAATACCGCGATCGATTTTTGCGCACTGGGCGAACCTCTCGCCGCCTCGGTGCGAGCCGCACTGGCGATGTTCCGACCTGTGTAGCGACCCAGGAGAAAAAGACCAATGGAGAGAACTGCGGCGGCCGCGACGACATAGATCCAAAGATGAGATTTCCTCCGTTTTTCCGTCGCGCGGTCGACATCTTCGGTGCGCTTTAAGCCTTCCGGCGTCAGCTCGAGTGCCCAGGCCAGGATCAAAGCGACGGGAAACCCAAGGGTAATCACCATGACAACGACCTTCATCACCCACGACGGCGCTTCGAAAGTCGGCAGAAGAATCGATGCCGCCTGAATCAAGACCCACGCTGTCACTGCATAAACGACCGCGACTTTATAGACGTTGCGCCGCTTTAGCTCGGCGAAGAAATTGCGCTCGCTCACTTTGAGGTTTTTTTTGTTCCGAACTCGCGCACCGGAACAATCTTTTCCGCGAGCGCCTCGAACCGCGGGTCGCCGCGCAGTGGATCGACGAGCGCGTCAACCCGGATCCAGCCTATGTCAGCACCGGCGCGATCTTGATAACATTGTTCAAGCCAACGAAGGGCTTCCTCTTTCTCTTCAAGCGCGACATAAACAAGAACAAAGCTGTAGAGCGAGACGTAGCGCTGCCGGGATACCTCCTTCAACTGTTGCACTATTTTCCGTGCCTCAGTCTTGTTACCCAAGGAGGCATAGGCGTGACCGAGCAGGCCGAGGACGAACGGGTCATCATTTAAAGCGCGCGCCTTTTGATATTCGCCGATCGCTTCGTCGAAAGCTCGCTGCGCCGCGAAAACCTGGCCGAGGTTGACGTGAGCGTAGTAATAACCGGGATCCAGTTCCACTGTCTTGCGCAACTGCGCGACAGCTTCGGCATAGCGGCGCGCATAATGATAGTTCATGCCCAGATCCGAGTTGATCACGAGCGAGAGAGGATCCAGCTCGACGGCCCGTTTTCCCTCAGCGATCGCTTCGTCGCACCGGCCTAACGCGGACAAAGTATTGTTGCCGTATTGCTGGTGCCCGGTTGCGTAATTTGGATTCAACTCAAGCGCGCGCTCAAATTCCCGGTTCGCTTGGGAGAAATCGAATTCATAATACCAAAGCGCCAGCGCCAAAGTGGTGTGCGCTTCGGCGAGAGTATCATCCAACTCCAGGGCCTTCTTTGCCGCCGCCATCGCCTTCGGGTAACAATCTCGCGGTGCCCCCGCGGTGTAGCCGGGGAGGAATACGTAAGCGTCGGCGACGCCGGCATAGCCAAGGGCATAGTTCGGGTCGATCGCGATGGCTTGTTTGAAATAATCGATCGACTTCTTTAGATCGTTACCGGTGCGCTTGTTCCAAAAAAATCGTCCCTTCAAATAAAGCTGGTGCGCTTCGGAATTCTCGGTCGGCCGCGCGGCAATGACGCGTTGCTCGGAACCGGTCAACTTGACCCGTAAGGTATCGGCAATGGTTTTCGCGATCTCGCTTTCCACCGCAAAGATGTCAGTGAGCTTGCGATCGTAAACCTCGGCCCAGAGGTGCGCCTCGTTGGCCGCTCTGATCAACTGCACGTTGATCCGCACCTGATCGTTCACCTTTTGCACGCTGCCTTCGAGCAGGTGAGCAACCCCGAGTTGTTGCGCGATGTGAGGTAAGTCGCTCTTGTTCTGAAAACGCTGCGTCGAGCTGCGCGCGATTACTTTAAGATCGGCGATCTTAGCCAACCGCGTGAGAATTTCGTCCTGGATACCTTCGACGAAGTAAGCGTTATCCGGATCGCGACTGAGATTGTCGAATGGCAAGACGGCGATCGATTTTTCCACCGCGCCGGGTCGCTGCGCCGGCCGTTCACGAAAGACAAACTTATCTGCGAGTAACAAAACCACCGCCGCGGCCAGCATGACGATGATCCAGCGATCGACGTTCCGGCGCGACGCGCGCGAGCTGCGCGACAAGGGCGCGGGCGCGTCGCTCTCGCGCCGCAGACCCTGGGCGGTCCATTCATAGAACCAGGCCAGCGCCAGCCAAAATGGAAAGCCGATCGCCGCCACCAGCACAATCCAACGCACCACCCACTCGGGAATGTGGAAGAAGGGAAAGACCTGCGTCGCCACCTGCACGAGCAGCCACGCGCCTGCGGCGTAGAAGGCGCCCGCGCGAAAAACGTTGCGGCGCCGGAGCTCCGCGAAGAAGCTCGTCGGATTCACGCCTCAGGTTGTGCCACATCGCGCCCTGGAGGGCAACGCTCCGTCATTGCCAAGACCCGAGGCCCGGCTGTTGAATAGTCGCCGATGACAGCTAACAAGGCACAGCCCGAAGGCACGTTCTTCGACACCGCCTACAGCGAATCAGAGCGCAGCATCCTCGCGGAGATTCGCCGTGAAGCTTTTGGCGAAGACATTGGACAGTTCAGTTGGATTACAGCCGATGAGCTGCGAAAGTTTGGCGCCCGGGTCCAGCTCGCGCCCGACTCGCATCTCCTCGATGTCGCCTGCGGCTCGGGCGGGCCCTCAATGTTCATCGCGCAAACCACCGGCTGCCGCGTGACCGGCGTAGACCTGAACGAAAGTGGCATTGCGACGGCGCGCGAAACGGCCCAAGCACGCGGGCTGCAAGACCGCGTCCGCTTTGAGCATATCGATGCGCGAACGGCGTTACCCTTCGGCGATGCAACATTCGACGCCATCATCAGCATCGACGCGATGAATCACTTCTACGATCGCGCCGCACTATTCGCTGATTGGCGTCGCATCTTGAAGCCGGGCGGTAGTTTCCTCTTCACTGATGCCGTCATCGTAACCGGCATGCTGACCCGTGACGAGATCCTCGCCCGCAGCAGTTCGATGGGTGTGTTCATCTTCACTCCAGCCGGGACGCACGAGCGCTTCATCGAACACGCAGACTTCAAGGAGCTTCAGGTCGAAGACGTGACGGAAACGATCGCGCTCGTCACCAGGGACTGGCACGACGCGCGCGAGGGCAGACGCGACGAGTTGTTGCAGTTCGAAAGCGCGACAGAGTTCAACGACCTGCAACAGATGCTCGCCGCCGCGCACAAGCTCGCGCGCGAGCGACGCCTTTCCCGTTTCGCCTATTCCGCGCGCAACGGCTAACCCGAGCGCGATGACGAGGTAAACATTCCCCGCCGCTTCAGCTCGGAGAAGAATTTGGATTACTCATTTCGACTCGCCGACAAATTTAACGAGTAATTTCTGAAAACGTGGATCGTTGCGGAGCGAATCGAAGCGATTGTCGATCCGAGGTCCACCCGTGCCGGCCCCACCGATGGGGACGCTGCGCTCGTCATACGCTTCCTCCAGACGGCGCAGAGCTTCGTCTTTATCCCCGAGCGTGGCGTAGATTTGCGCCAGCCAGTAACTCCCGATGAACCTGCGCTGGGATTCGCTCAGTAACTCTTGCAAAATTTTCCCCGCCTCTGCCCGGCGGCCCGAACGCGCGTAAGCGCATGCGATCACCGCGCGGCCTTGGTCGCTCGCGGTCCCGAGCTGGAGCGATTTGTTGAAATCGGCGATCGCCGCCTCGAAATCGCCTTTCCGTTCGTTTAGTTGCGCGCGCACCCAGAACGCTACGCCGAAGTTCGGGTCCAGCTCGAAGGTGCGGCGGATTTGTTTCCACGCTTCTTCATCGCGCCCGGCAGAATAATAAACGCTCGCCAGGACGGTGTTGATAATAAGTGAGAGCGGATCGTGCTCGTTCGCGCGACGCAGTTCCGCGATCGCTTCGTCGAACCGGCCTAACGTCTGGAGAGTCTCGCCGTACCATTGATGCGCGGAGGCGTAGCTCGGATTCAACGCGAAGGCGCGTTTGAACTCCACCTCGGCTTCCGCGAGCTGGTAATCGGCGCCGAGCGCATTGGCGAGGGCGGCGTGAGCTTCGGCGAGCGAATTATCGAGCTGAATCGCGCGGCGCGCCGCCGCCATCGCGCGGTCGATGTACGGCTTGGGCGCGTCGTTGGTGTAGTTCGGCATCACCCCGTGGCAGTCCGCCAGTCCCGCGTAGGCGAGCGCGTATGATGGATCTTTCTCGATCGCCTGCTGGAAAAAATCCGCCGCCTTTCTCAGTTGCGTTTCGGTGCGCCGGTTCCAGAAATATCGTCCCTTCAGGTAAAGCTGATGTGCTTCGGGATCCTCCGTCGGCTTGGAGGCAAGCACTCGCGCGGCCGTACCCGTCAGCTTCGCCTGCAAGGTTTCCGCGACGGTTTTCGCGATCTCGCTTTCGACGGCGAAGATGTCGGTCAGTTTACGGTCGTAAATCTCGCCCCACAGATGCGCGTCGGTCAGCGCATGGATGAGCTGCACATTCACGCGCACTCTGTTGCCGGCTTTTTGCACGTTGCCTTCCAGGATGTGGGCCACGCCGAGCTGCTGCGCGATTTCCCGCAAATCGTTGGGCGCGCTCTTGAACCGTTGCGTCGAGGTGCGCGAGATGACTTTCAGCTCAGCAATCTTGGCCAGCCGGGTGAGGATTTCGTCCTGCACGCCTTCGGCGAAATAGGCGTTCTCCGGGTCGCGACTGAGATTTTCGAAGGGCAGGACGGCAATCGATTTTTCCGGGATTGCGGTCGTCGCCGCCTCGCTCTGTTGAGGCCCACCGATGTGCTGCGCGGTGTAACGGCCGACAAAAAACAATCCAACCGAAACGGTCGCACCAACAATCACGACGTAAATCCAGATGTGCGATTTGCGACCGGTTTGCGCCGCCAGGCCGACATCCTCCGTTCGTTTTAGGCCTTGCGGGGTCAATTCAAATGCCCACGCGATGACGAGGGCGATGGGAAATCCGATCACAATGGCGAGTATGACGAGGCGCACCGCCCAATCTGGTACTTCGAAAAACGGGAAGACCTGCGTCGCGACTTGCACGAGGAGCCAGCCGACAACCGCGTAAGCCGCCGCCACCTTGTAAACGTTGCGACGCTTTAGCTCGGAAAAGAAGCTATCCATCTTCATGAGGCGGACCTGCGAGATTGCTTAGCGTAAGCGGTTCATTGCACGTTCGCGCTCCAAGAAAAGCGCCGGGCGCTAACACCACCGGTCCGTCAAACTCCTTACCCAATAGTTCGCTAAAATTCTCCGTACCCAGGGTCAGCGGGACATCCGACCAGACAAGCGCGCTGAAAAGGATCGGTCGCTCTTTCGCCCGAATAGGAATCGTCGGCCGATTCAAAGTTAACACGTTGTCCTCGACCCGACGCTGGCCCCGTAACCGCACCCAGGTGGCGCCGGCATCAGGTGGAAGATTTTTCAAATTGCGCGCTACTTCCTCCAGCGCATATGGGATCGTGATCAATATCGACCGTTGCTTTGGAGCACGTCGGAAAATCTCGCGCCAGGCTCCTTTAGCGGTGATGGCGGGCACTTTGAATTTTTGCCCGTGTATTTTTCATGTTAGCCATCCGATTTTCAGCTCACCTTCCATTGCTTTGAACTCTGGATCGCCGGTCACGAATTCAGCGCGCCGAAGCTTCGCCAGAGCAGCTCCAAAGCAGTCGGCAAAGGAAAGCTTTTGGCTTGCTTTAAACACCGCGGCCTGACGAACGAGATCAAAATTTGTGAGGTCAACGATGGTTATCGGCATCTGGCCGATATCTGCGGCAATCGACTTGGCTGCCGTCTCCCCGCCCCGGCGCATTGTCGTATAGTAAATTTCTCCCCAATTGATAACGTGCATCAATAGCGTGTGGCGCCCCGATGTAGCGGCATGGAGAATCTTCTCCATTTCATCGGCGGCAGGTTCTTCATTAAACAAGGCAATAAGGCCCCAGCTATCGATCACTTTCGTTGCCATCCCTACCAGTCGCGCCGTCGATCTTCTCTGCGGGACTCGGTCAGCGCTTTCATGAGATCGAGATGTTTGTACTTTCCCCGCAGACTGCGAATATGTTTACCCGTGATCGGTTTTAACAGAATCCCTTCAGCAGTCGTCTGGACAATCGCCTGCGTACCCTCCTCGATTTCGAATTCGCGACGAATTCGCCGTGGGATCACCACTTGACCTTTCGCGGTGAATGATACGGTGCCGTTATTTGCTGAGTTCTTCATCCTGTAAAAATATCCCAAATTCGCGCGGTGTGCCAATACATTTATTTCCAACTTTTGACATCCGTTCAACAAATAGCCGATGTTCGACTGCGTTCTCGCATTTGCACGGCTGCGCTTTTGTCGCCTGATTGCGCCTTGATAACTGCCATCTGCACCCGAGAGCCCGGGCGCGGTAGACTTTGGTTACAGGTTCGGAAACCGAGTAAAGTTTTTGCACCTTACTCCGGAACCGAAACCAGTCTCAGTCGGCATTGCCGGACCCAAGGGACGCCTCAGCCCAGCCGCGGAAAAATTCTGGCATTGCGCAAAAGAAACGGCCGGCCGATATTCGTTAGGCCGTGAGGCGCGATGTTGCATTTACAAGGAGTGCGAACCGCGCACGGTAGGAACGCAGGTAAAATTGACCGCGTCTCACAAGTTAGGGTGAATTAACTCTCGGGAGCAGGCGACGAATTGCTGACTGGGGAATCTGGTCTCGTTTCTGTCTCCTTTTTCCCATCATGATCTTGCAAGTTCGGCATGTATGTTGTTTGAGCAACAGTTTTGCTTCCAGACGGCAGGACAACACTAATTAGGAATGCCATTGCTGCGAAAGCCAAGTGGAAGGCGATAATTCCGCCAATGAAAGCATCCTGCTCGGGACGGGACAACCCGGTAAAACCAAATACTGCGAGCGATACCATTCCGCCTAGCCCGAGCAATGTTGGAACATTCAAAGCGTAACTGGCAGCTCTGATTTCTTGCTTCACGTCATCATCGAGACTTAAGGCGCGCATCGCCGTATCCCAGCCGACAAATAGTGCGAACAGAAAAAATGTAATCGTGAGGTGAATCCGCGGATCATACACATCCCTGGATGTCTTCATGCAGAACCACTGGGAAAGCGCATCGCGACAAACACCTGAAAGCCCGTGATTCTCCGATGTTCCTTTTGAAATTGCATTCGCATCTGCGATCGGGAATTTGCCTCGACTCGCGGACGTTGTCGTGGTCGCCTGTGCCACCGCCGATTCGTTGGTGCGCTTTCCTCGGTCGCTAATTGCCGCAAGATCAAGTCGCACTAAGGAAGAGCACGCGAGAGTGACGAGAGCCGCCGTAAAGATGTTCAGCATGAAGATCGCGCGGAATCTGCCTGCTTGCACGATCGTGTGATGCAACAAAATCTGTTCGCAGCATGCAGCGATCGCGATGGTGAACGTCAGCATTGGTGCAAAAAAGGTTACTCTGTCGACCAAATGATGGAAGGGCTTCGGTCCGACCACGTCGTGAGCGAGTCCAAACTCAAAAAGCGAAAAGCACGCTCCAATGATAATGCCGATCGTTAGGCAAATGCCCTTGACACTTCGCGCCCGCAACGCGTCGCGGACCCGCTGAAGTGCCATTGAGCCGATTCTTTCTTTGTTATTTCTGTTCTTCAACGTCCAAAAACTCGTTGGTGAACAAATTATCGACAGGCGTTCCGTTTAAGTGACCGTACTTCATCAGAATGTTGCGCGTTTCTTCCCATGCGTGCACGTCCATTGGGAAGACACCAATATACTGCGGCGAAGATTTAGAAATAAAAGCGAAGGTTGCAGCCAGTTTTTCCTCCAACACGTCGCGTTTGGTGTCGGAAGCGTAACCAGCTACGATTTCCGACGCTAAAGAGGGTTTTGCGTTTGCAGCCATCCAGCCGCGCCGGGCACCTGTCCTGCCTCAGACGGAATGACCTAAACGGGTAAAAGAGTTAAGCTAGAGGGCCAACCAAAG
>Ga0081539_10001390_pt1 | contig 41681 bp, 31 predicted proteins | sample TabmetS4T2R2_FD_71023 | JGI IMG/M metagenome (GOLD analysis project Ga0081539, IMG submission 71023) | Tabebuia heterophylla rhizosphere microbial communities from the University of Puerto Rico - S4T2R2 | ecosystem: Host-associated > Plants > Roots > Rhizosphere ... | reverse complement strand
GCGGCGCAATCGTTGGCGCGAGTGTGACGGTGATTGACAGCAAAGGCGTGGAGAAGTCAGTCGTCACGAACGACGGCGGAACTTACGTAGTTAATGGTCTCGCGCCCGGCAAGTACACGGTCCGCGCAGTCAACGCCGGCTTTGCAATAACTGAAACTCCTGACGTGGAAGTCGTCGCCGGCAAGCCTAACCAGTTTGACATCACGCTGAAAGTCGCGATTGAAGAACAGAAAGTTACTGTCTCAACTGACAATCGTGAGCTGAGCACTGAGCCTGAGAACAACGCCGGTGCAGTTGTTTTGAAAGGTGATGACATCGAGTCGCTGCCTGAAGATCCGGACGATCTCGCAGCCGCGCTCCAAGCCCTTGCTGGTCCATCGGCTGGTCCAAACGGCGGCCAGATCTTCGTCGACGGATTTACAGGCGGACGTCTCCCTCCGCGCGCTTCGATTCGCGAGATCCGTATCAACTCAAATCCGTTTTCCGCTGAATACGATCGACTCGGTTTTGGTCGTATTGAAATCCTGACGCGTCCCGGCACCGACCGTTATCGCGGCCAGGTTTCATTCAACTTTAACGACGACGCCCTTAACTCCCGCAACCCCTTCGCTGCCACCCGTCCCCCAATTCAGACGCGACAGTACGGCGGCAACTTCGGTGGTCCCATCTCGAAACGAAAAGCATCGTTCTTCGTCGACTTCGACAAGCGCGATGTTAACGACGAGTCGCTCATCGTGGCGACGGTGCTTGATGCAAACAACAACATCGTGGGCTTCAATGAAACAGTTGCAATCCCCAGCCGTCGTACTTCGTTCAGTCCGCGAATCGATTACCAGATCAATCAGAACAATACCCTTGTCGCCCGCTACAACTACGCGAAGAACACGCGCGTCGTCGGTGTCGGCGGCTTCTCGTTGCCGTCGCGCGCGTACGACACCGAGAACAGCGAGCAGAGCATTCAGCTCACTGAAACAGCGATCATCAACAAGACGATTGTCAACGAGACGCGCTTTCAGTTTGAACATCAATCCAATGCGCAGGATGCCGACAACTCGATTCCCACGATCCAGGTGAGCGAAGCGTTCACGGGCGGTGGATCGCAGGTGGGCCAGTCACACAACACGACGAAAGACTGGGAGCTGACGAACAACACTTCGTTTGCGATGGGCCAGCATGCGTTGAAGGCCGGCGTTCGCGTGCGTGGCGTTCACATCGATCAATTCTCGCCAGGGAACTTCGGCGGCACTTTCACGTTCTTCGGCGGTGGTCTGGGCCCAATCCTCAACGCCAACGATCAGCCGACGGGCGACGCGGGTTTCATCACGAGCATTGAGCGTTACCGCCGCACGCAGGTTTTTCTCAAGCAGGGATTGACTGGCGCGCAGATTCGCCTGCTCGGCGGCGGCGCAAGCCAGTTTAGTTTGTCGTCGGGTAATCCGGAGACGGCAGTCAGCCAGTGGGACTTCGGCGGTTTCTTACAGGACGACTGGAAGCTGCGGCCAAACTTCACGCTCAGTCTCGGCCTGCGTTACGAGAACCAGAGTAACGTTAGTAGCAATTTGAACTTTGGACCACGTGTCGGGTTTGCATGGTCGCCGGGCGGACAGCAGTCGAAGACGGTTGTGCGCGGTGGCTATGGTGTGTTTTATGAGCGCATCAGCGAGAGTCTGACGATGAACGCGCTGCGCTTGAACGGTGTGAATCAGCAGCAGTTCACGGTGCAGAACCCTGATTTCTTCCCGAACATTCCCACTGTGGACCAGCTTATTCAGTTTGCAGTTCCGGGATCGGTTTATCGACTCGCTGACAACCTGCAGGCGCCTTACACGTTGCAGTCGGTGATCAGCGTCGAGCGGCAGTTGCCACACAATCTGACGATCGCAACCAGCTACATCAACATTCGCTCGCTGCACGTGCTGCGCACGCGGCCATTGAATGCACCGCTGCCTGGAACGTTTATTCCGGGCGTGCCGGCGAGTGGGATTCGCCCGTTGAACTGCGCTGATTTCATTCCCCCCGAGATCAATCCCTCGACGCGTTGCAACATCTTCGAATATGAGTCGAGTGGTCGCTACAATCAGAACCAGTTCATCGTCAACTTCAACAGCCGTCTGCATCGCAACGCGACGATGAATGCGTATTACGTTTTCGCGAAAGCGAACAGCGATGCTGATGGTGTTGGCAGTTTGCCGGCGAATCCTTATGACCTGAGCACGGAGTATGGCCGCGCATCGGGCGATATCAGGCATCGTTTTGTGATGACGGGTAACTTCCGCGCGCCGTGGGGCATCAGCCTGAATCCGTTTGTGATAGTGCAGTCGGGACGGCCGTTCAATATCACGCTCGGACGCGATCTCAATGGCGACACGTTCAATATCGAGCGTCCGACGCTCGCGCCCACCGGTGCTGACTGTACTGACACGCTGAACATCAGGTGCACGCCGTACGGTAACTTCAAGCTGACGTTTGCGCCGGGCGACGTAATGATTCCGCGCAACTTCGGCGAAGGTCCGGGCTCGACGACCGTCAACCTGCGCGTCAGCAAGACGTGGAGCTTCGGAACTGAAGGTCGTAGCGCGAATGCGCAGAACAATCGTCGGGGACAGGACGGCCAGCAACGCGATGGACGTAACCCGACGATGATGGGCGGCGGTATGGCTGGTCGTGGTCCGGGTGGTCCAGGCGGCGGCGGTGCTCCGGGCGGTGGCGGCCATGGCGGTTTTGGTGGACCGGGCGGCGGCGGTGGTGGTTTCGGCGGCCCAGGTGGTGGCGGCAATGGCCGTTACAATCTGACGTTCTCGCTGAACTTCAACAACATCCTGAACCACGTGAACCTCGGCAATCCGGTTGGCAACCTCGGATCGCTGTTGTTTGGACAATCGACGTCGACTGCGGGCGGCTTCGGTGGATTTGGTGGCGGCAATCCTGCCTACAATCGCCGCATCGACGCGCAGCTACGGTTTAGCTTCTAAAAGAAACGTGTTATAGGTCCTATATGTCCTATAGGACCTATTTCCAGCATTGCATTGCGCCTGACTGCGGCGCGGAATTCGATCTCGATGCCCGCCTTTACGTGTGCTCACGTTGTGGCGGGCTTCTTGATATCGAGCGTCGCGAGCCGATCGATGCGACTCTGCTCCGCGATCTCTGGATGACGCGGCGCGCGTCGCTCGATCCACGCGACCGCAGCGGCGTCTGGCGGTTTCGCGAATTCCTTCCGTTCACTGACGACACTCAAATCGTCTCACTCGGCGAAGGCAACACGCCGCTCTACGACGCACCACGTTCCGCTGATTACTGCGGCCTCGCTGGGCTAAAGCTCAAGCACCAGGGTTGTAATCCGACCGGCTCGTTCAAAGACACCGGCATGACGGCCGCAGTGACGCAGGCGCGCAAACTCGGCGCACGTCTCGTCGTCTGCGCGAGCACTGGCAACACCGCGGCGAGCCTCGCGGCATATGCAGCGCGCGCGGATCTGATGTGCGCGATCGTCGTGCCGAGTGGTCACGTGAGTCATGCGAAGCTTGCGCAGGCACTGGATTACGGCGCGAAGGTTTTGGAAGTCGATGGCAACTTCGACACGTGCATGAACCTCATTCGCGAGCTTGCCGAAGATGAATCGGTTTATCTCGTCAACTCGATCAATCCTTTTCGCATTGAAGGTCAGAAGACCGTTGCATTCGAACTCGCCGAGCAGCTCGAGTGGCGCGTACCGGATCATCTGGTCGTGCCTGGGGGAAACCTCGGGAACAGCTCAGCGTTCGGCAAAGGCTTTCGCGAGTTGTTTGAAAGCGGATTTATCGATCGACAGCCGAAGATCACAGTTGTACAGGCTGAAGGTGCCGCGCCGTTTGCAAAGTTCTATTCCGAAGACGAGCACGAGAGTTTTGTAAACGAAGAGCACCCACAGACGCTGGCTTCCGCAATCAAGATCGGCGCGCCGGTTTCGTGGCAGAAGGCTTGGCGCGCCGTGCGTGAGACAGGCGGTGGGGTTATAACAGTGACCGAACAGGAAATCGCCGACGCTAAGGCGATCATCGGGCGCGATGGAATCGGTTGCGAGCCTGCCTCAGCTACAACAGTCGCGGGCATTCGCAAACTCGGAATCAAAGAGAGTGAATCTGTCGTCGCTGTATTGACGGGCCACGTGTTGAAAGACACTGATTACGTGATCAAGTATCACAGCGAGAATCTGATCGCGCCTGGAGATGTGCGGATCGCGGGCAACTTTCGGAATTCGCCAATTAAGGTAGCTTCACAGGATTTACATAATTTGCAGGATTTACAAGATATCCTGAGAATCATGTAAATCTTGTAATTCCTGTCCAATGAATAAAAGAGTACACGAAGTCAGGGTCCCTGCATCGACTTCCAATCTCGGCCCGGGCTTCGACTGCTTCGGCCTCGCGCTGAAACTCTACCTCACCGTTCGCGCAACTGCCGTCCCCGATGCTTCCGAGCCGTGCCGCGTCACCACGACGGGCGCGAAAGAAAACGAAGCGCTCCCACGCAACGCCGTGAATCTGATCTATCGCGCGATGTCGTTCACTGCGCGCCGTGAAGGATCCTCGCTGCCAGGTGTCGAGCTCACAGTTCATAACGAAATACCACTCGCGAGCGGTCTCGGCAGCAGCGCCGCCGCGATCGTCGCCGGCATCAAGCTCAGCGCCCAAATCACCGCGACCGATATCTCCGATCAAACGATTCTCAACTACGCCACCGAGTTCGAAGGCCATCCGGACAACGTCGCGGCATCGATTTTCGGCGGTTTTCTCGCAAGCTGCATCAGCAGCGACGGAACAGTACTTTCAACGAAGTTGGACTGGCCCGCGCAAGTACGCGTCGTCGTTGTCTCACCTCACTCGCAACTCCCGACGCACGTCGCTCGCGCCGCCCTCCCCCGAACCATCATACGCGCCGACGCAGTTCACAACCTACAACGCACCGCCGTCTTCACGGCAGCCATTGCGCAGCAGCGTTACGATCTGCTCTGGGAAGCCATGCACGATCGCCTGCACCAGCCACACCGCGAATCACTCGTGCCCGGACTCGCCGAAGCGCTCGCACTACCACGAATGAAGGGACTGCTCGGTATCGCGCTGAGTGGCGCTGGTCCAAGCATCGTCGCTTTAGTTGATGACAACGAGGACGAGATTGGCACGGCGCTAGCGAAATGCTTCGCAGCCCGCAACGTGGAATCGACAATCAGGATCCTGGATGTTGATAACGAAGGTTTAGTAATCGAAACACCGGGTAACTAGCCGCCAGCACTACGAGCGCGTAAACGCTGGGTCGCGTGTAGGCGCGTATCATTCCCACGAGAAACAACACGGAGCCAATCAACGCGAGCGCCGTCGTAACCGGGTAACCCCACGCGCGGTACGGGCGCGGCTTGTCAGGCTCGCGTCGCCGCAACACAAAGAGTGAGACGAATGAGAGGATGTAATTCACCACGAAGAAGAACGCGAGAACCGCAATGACCGTATCGAATTTCTCACCAAAGATGATGAATACCAGCGCGACCAGCAGACTGAGCGCGAGGGCGGCAGCCGGTGTTCCGCCTTCATTAACCATCGCAGCTCTTCGCCAAAACAGATCGTCACGACTCATCGCGAAAACAACACGCGTTGCCATGAGATGCAGCGCGTTGATCCCGCTGAGCATCGACACGATCGTCAGACAGCGGAAGATCGTATCGCCGTGTGCGCCGAAGATCACATTCGCTGCTTCGCCGGCTGCGAATTCTTTCCCGGCGATCTGCGTCATCGGCAACACGTAAAGCAACGCGACATTCACAAGCAGATAGATCGCCATGATCGTCAACACGCCACTAAACAGCGCGCGCGGAATGTTGCGGCCTGGCTCTTTCACTTCTTCCGAGAAATAGATCACGCCGCTCCAGCCGTCATACGTGTAGATCACTGCCTGCAAAGAAACGACGATCGCTGCGAGTGTGATTGGAGCCGCGTGAGATTGAGTGGTGGTTAATGCGCCGTTACCGCCGAGTAAGAATGCGGCAACAATTAAAGCAACAAACGCGAGTGCTTTCAGCAGGCTCGTGAAGTTTTGAATATTGCTGCCCCAAACGATTCCACGCCATTGCAGGACCGCGAAGATCACCGCTACACCAGCACCGACTGTGACCGCGTGCCCGTCGAGCGACGGTATGAGCGCGATCGTAAAGGTGCCGATCAGGAGCGACACCGCTGCCGTCGATCCGCACGACGAGATCCAATCACTCCAGCCGACGATGAAGCCTGCGTACTCGCCGAGCGCGTAACGCGAGAAGACGTATTGTCCACCGGAGCGCGGCAGCATCGTGCCGAGCTCGGCAAGCGAGATCGCGCCAAGGAGGGCGTAGAGCCCGCCGGCGACCCAGATAAGCAGGAAGGGAAGCGGCGCGGGAAGTTCTCCGGCGATCGTCCCCGGCGTCTTGAAGATCCCGGCCCCAATCGTGTTGCCGATGATTACAGCGAGTCCAAAGCCAACCCCGAGCACGCGCAGCAGATGGCCTTTAGACAGGATTGCAGGATTTTCAGAATTTGCAGGATTAATCATGTGAATCAGGTAAATCCTGAAATCCGGTCAAACGTACATCGCGGTAGAGCAGCCGGTGGAACAAATGCTCTCCAGCCTCTCTTCTCACCGACAGTCGCCCCGCGGTATACGCCCTCGAATTCAACCCGCGCTGCACCGACTTACAGATCGCCACATCCTCATCCTGGATGCGCTGGCCCACCTCAACACTCGCCCTGCACATCTCCTCGCTCATCACATCCGGAAAATAAAAATCGAAGATGACCTCAGTCTGGTCCACACCACGCGGCACCACGAGGTTCGTATCCATCACGCCGTCGTACCAGTTGATCATGAAGTTCGGATAGATCCAGTAATAAAGCGCGCGATCACCTTTCCGCACGGCGCCCGTCTGCTCCTCCGCGCCCTCGCTGACAATCGGGCTCCACTGCAAACAATAGTGCTCGCCGTTTTCGATCATGTAGTTGCTGTAATCGAGCACGCTGTCGAGTCCCTTGTGCAGGTACGGCACGTGATAACCACCATCGAGATAGTTATCGACAAACACTTTCCAATTGCAGTCGAAGTGATAATGACGCCGCTCGAACCAGTGCAGATCTTTCAACTCGAGACCACTCGCCTGTGCGACCAGATCTTCCCCGAGAAAATCTTCCAGCGACAGCGCCGCGCCCTGGACCAGCTTCACAAACACCCAACTCTCCCACTCCGCAATCTCCAGCGACACGAGCCCATTACTCGCGCGCTCGAAATCACACACGCCTGAAAAGTCCGGCGTGCCTTTCAGCTCGCCTTCGAGCGAGTAAGTCCAACCGTGATACGGGCAACGAAGCTGCGCCGCCTTGCCTTCCGGCGCGGTCATCACCGCCGCGGCGTGATGCCGGCAAACGTTGAAGAACCCTCGCAGCTCGCCGTCATTTCCGCGCACGATCACGACCGGCTCCCCCGCGATGTCAGTCGTCACGTACCGGCCCGGCTCCGTCAACTGCTCCGCGCGCGCCGCGAGTTGCCATGATTGTGAGAAGACGGTTTTGAGCTCGTGATCGTAGAAGTCTTTGTCGATGTACCACGATGAGGGAATTGTCGACGCATGCTCAAGCCCTCGATTTGGATCATACTCAGCAATGATCTCCGCTAGAGTTGACGTCATAGAAGTAACTGTAGGGGTGGCCCTCTGTGGCCACCCCAGCGTGGTTCCTCTACACAACGGGCGTTGCGGTCTTGCGTTTGGGATTGAAGAACGGCGTCTTCACGACAGTCGCGCGCACGTGATGCCTGACAGCCTCGACCGTGATCTCGAATTGCAGGCGCGTGCCCGGTCGTGTGTACTCGCGCTTCACTGTGGCGAGCGCGATCATGCGCTTCAACGTCGGTGACCACGTGGTCGTCGTCGCTTTGCCGACCTGCATCCCTTCCTTGAATACGGGCACAGCGACTCGCGACGCGCTTGCCGAGACAGCGGGCGGCAAACCGACTTTTTCATAGATACTCTCGACCTGCGGCCAATCGATCTCGAGACCAACAATCTCGCGCACGTGTCCGCGCTTCTGCTCTTCGATCAACGCCTGTTGGCCCACAAAACGATTCTTGTCGAGGTTGACGAGACGCCCAAGTCCCATTTCAAACGGCGAGTAACGCTGCTCGTCGACGAGTGCTTTCTTGCTGCTGTTGAAATCGACGTCGATTAGCAACAACCCGGCTTCAACGCGCGCGACGTCGAGCGCGAGCATTCCGGCGGGATGAATGTCGAACGCACGACCAGTTTCCATCAGCGCATCCCAAACTTTGATCGCTTTGTCTGATTCGACCCAGACCTCATAACCGAGATCACCTGTGTAACCCGTGCGTGAGATCTCAACCGGCACGCCCGCGATCGTGCCTTTAGTCACGCGAAAGTATTTGAGATTCGCGATGTCAGCGTCTTCGACAAGACTCTTCAACAGACGCCCGGAAGTCGGCCCTTGAAGCGCGAGTGCGGAGACGCTTTCGGAGATATCTTCTATCTGCACATCCATACCGGCGGCGTTCTGAGTAAACCATCGCAAGCTCGGATCGGCGGCGGTCCAACGGTAAGTATTCTCTTCGAGTCGTGACACAGTCCCGTCGTCGATCACCTTCCCGCGCTCATCACACCACGGCGTATAGATCACCTGACCCACCGACACCTTCCTCATATCGCGCGTGATAACACGATCGACAAGCCGCGTCGCATCTTTGCCTGTGAGCCGGTACTTGAAGAGGGGCGAGATGTCGATCAACGCGGCGGCATTACGAATCGCGTTGTACTCATGCTCATGGTGTGGCTCATACGAGCTGACGGCATAGTAACCAGACCACTCGCGATAACTAAGACTCTCGCAGAGCGGGAATGTCCGTTCATGAAAGGCAGTCCCAATAGGCATAGGTTATTTTCGTTATGAGCCGCGGATAAACGCAGATTTTTCCGGTGTTTGTCAGGGCGAGCGATTATAAGTATGCTAACGCAATGAGTACAAGCAGTGAGGAACTTCTGAAATCCTTCGATCTTCTGCCAGAGATGGAAAAACGAGAAGTGGCTTCAGAGATCATTCGTCGCACGTTTTCAGTTAGTCACGATCTACCACTCGACGAAGATCAAATGAAAGCTCTCTACGTTGACTTTGCCGACGAAGATCGCGAACTGGCAGAGGAAGGTATAGAGGATTACAACAAACGTCTGGCCCTAGAGGACTCTCAATGACGGTCAGACGTGGAGAGATCTGGCTGGCGAACCTCAATCCAATACGTGGTTCAGAACAGGCAGGCACTCGTCCGGTTTTGATATTTCAGAACGATGCCATAAACAGATTCACGACGACCTTTCTTTCAATTCCACTTACGACTAACTTGCGGCGAGCCTCGTTACCTTCGTGCTTGACGATTCCTCAAGGCGAGGGTGGACTAACAAATGATTCAGTCGCACTGTGCCATCAATTGCGAGTACTGGATGGAACCTGGCTGCTCAAAAAACTTGGGGAAGTAAAGAAGGAAACGCTCACAGCGGTTGAGAGTGTCGTGATGTTCACTACCGGGATTGTGTAACCCGGAATCAAATAGCATGAAGAGTAAATACGACGTCGTCGTGATCGGGGGCGGGCATAACGGTCTGGTTAATGCCGCGTATCTTGCGCGCGCGGGGAAGAAGGTCCTCGTGCTCGAGCGGCGCCACGTGCTCGGTGGCGCGGCCGTCACGGAAGAGGTGTTTCCCGGGTTCAAGTTTTCTGTCTGCTCTTACGTCGTCTCACTACTCCGACCCGAGATCATCCGCGAGCTCGATCTGCCGCGCCACGGTCTCGAAATACTTCCACTCGACGGCACGTTCACCCCAATGCCGAACGGCGATTACCTCTGGCGCGTCAACGATCACGCACGCACGCGCCGCGAGATCGCGCGCCACTCGCGTCTCGACGCCGAAGCGTATGACGAGTACGGCAAGGCGATGATCGAGATGGCCCACTTCGTGAAGCCGATCATGAGCATGACGCCCCCAGACCCCACGACACTGGATCCAATAGCCTGGAAGAATCTCGCGTTCTTAGGGCGACGCTTTCAAAAACTCTCCGATGAAGACAAGTATAACCAGGTGCAATTGATGACGATGAGCGCCGTCGACTTTCTCGATCAATGGTTCGAGACGGACGTGCTCAAAGCGACGATGTCTGCATCGGGAATCATCGGCACGTTTCTCGGCGTGCGCTCGCCGGGAACTGCGTATGTGCTTCTGCATCACTACATGGGCGAGATCGACGGCGCGTTTCGTTCGTGGGGTTTTGCACGCGGCGGCACGGGTGCGATCTCAAACGCGATCGGCGAAGCCGCGCGCGAAGCGGGTGTCGAGATTCGCACAGGGGCGCCGATTGCGAAGATCTTGCACAAGAACGGGCGTGCGACAGGCGTTGTGCTCGAAAACGGTGATGAGATCCTTGCAGACGTGGTCTCATCGAGTGTCGATCCGCGTTTGACGTTCATGAAGATGATCGGCGAGCAATACTTGCCGGATGATTTCTGCACGGATCTCAAGCGTTACAAGTATCGTGGCTCGTCCGGCAAGGTGAATCTTGCGCTCGATGGTTTGCCTGACTTCAAGTCGCTGCCTGGACTAGGCGCGCACCTGCGCGGCGCGATATCGATCTCGCCGAGTGTTGAGTACATGGAGCGCGCGTATGACGAAGCGAAGTACGGACGCTTTTCGCGCCGGCCGTATATCGACATGGTGATTCCGAGTCTCACCGATCCTTCAGTCGCGCCGCCAGGCAAGCACGTGATGTCGTGCTTCGTGCAGTACGCGCCTTACAGCCTGAAGGAAGGAAGCTGGGACGAGAAGCGCGAGGAGTTTGGCGATGCGGTGGTCAACACGATTGCGGAGCACGCGCCGAACATCAAGGGCCTGATTCGCGATCGACAGGTGCTGACGCCGCTCGATCTCGAACGTGAGTTTGGTTTGTCGGAAGGAAATATTTTCCAGGGCGAGCTGACGCTCGAGCAGCTTTTCTTCCTGCGGCCCGCACCGGGTTGGGCGCAGTATCGCACGCCGATTAAGAACCTTTACATGTGCGGTTCGGCGACGCATCCGGGCGGTGGCATCATGGGCGCGCCGGGACGGAATGCGGCGTTGCAGATGCTGAAGGATATTTAATCCACAGGTTACGCAGAGTACGCAGAAAATCTGTGAAATCTGTGGATGGATCGAGAATGATTTACGACGTCACAATAGTGGGTGGTGGTCACAACGGGCTTGTCGCCGCGTCTTATCTCGCGAAGAGCGGATTGAAGACGCTCGTGCTCGAAGCGCGCGAAGTAGTTGGTGGTGGCGCGCAGTTGGACCTCGCGACTGGTCCGATGTCGCCACAAGTTGTTGCGGATTTGAATCTCACGCGACATGGACTCGAGATGATCACTCCTGAGGCGCGTGTGCTTGCGCTTGCGCCGGATGGCAAGTCGTTATGCATCTACAACGATGTTGGGCGCACGATCAGCGAGATAGAGAAGTTTTCCGCGAACGACGCCAAGAGTTATCCAGAGTTTGTTAACAGCTTCTCGCGCATCGGTCGTGTGCTCGCACCTTTGCTCTCGATGACACCGCCGTCCATTGATCAGCCGACCAAGACAGACTTGTGGCAATTAGGCAAAGTCGGACTCGCGTTTCGCGGACTCGGAAAGAAAGACGAGTATCGCTTGCTGCGCTGGGCGCCGATGGCGGTTGCGGATCTCGTCAGTGAGTGGTTTGAGACGGAGTTGTTGCGCGCGACTGTGGCTGCGCGAGGGATTCACGGCACGTTTGCTGGTCCATGGTCGGCGGGTACGAGTCTCGGATTGTTGTGGCAAGCGGCGATGGACGGCAGCGCGATCGGATCTGCATCGTATCCGAAAGGCGGCACAGGTGGTTTGACTCAGGCGCTGGCAAACGCAGCGAAAGCCGCGGGCGCGGAGATACGCACGTCCGCGCGCGTTTCTCAGATCAGCGGCGCTTACACAGATAAGCCGAAGGTCGTGCTCGAAGAGGGTGAAGAGATTGAATCGCGCGTCGTTGTTTCGAATGTCGATCCACGTTCGACATTTCTGAACCTTGTCGATCCGATCGATCTCGAACCGGGCTTCCTCTTGAAGATGCGGAACTATCGCGCGCCGGGTGTGGTTGCGAAGATCAATCTCGCGCTCGATAGTTTGCCGTCGTTCCGCGGCGTTGATGACAACACCAAACTCTCAGGGCGCATTCACATCGGACCGGAGATCGATTATCTCGAGCGTGCCTTTGATGCCTCGAAGTATGGCGAGTTCTCGACCGATCCTTATCTCGACATCAATATCCCGTCGCTTGGCGATCCGTCGCTTGCGCCTGCGGGCAAACACGTGATGTCGATTCACGTGCAGTTTGCGCCGTACAAGTTGAAGCAGGGGGACTGGAACACGCGACGTGATGAGCTTGGGAACAATGTCATCGACAAGCTCAAGGCTTACGCGCCTGGCATCCGCGAGATGATCACGGCGGCCCAGGTGATCACGCCGCTCGATCTCGAAGAGGAGTACGGTCTGAGCGGCGGACACATTCATCACGGCGAACAAACACTCGATCAGTTTTTCACTTTTCGTCCGTTGATTGGCTGGGCGCAGTATCGCACGCCGCTTAAGCGACTTTACCTGTGCGGCGCTGGCACGCACCCCGGCGGTGGTCTAACGGGATTGCCCGGTGCGAACGCAGCGCGCGAAGTCGCGCGCGACATCAAGGAGAAGAAGGTTTGAGCAGCCGCAGCTTCGCAAGCGACAACAACGCCGGTGTACATCCGGAGATCATCGACGCCATCAGGAACGCAAACGACGGCCACGTGATCGCGTATGGCGGCGATCCGATCACACCGCGCGCGATGGAGTTGTTTCAAAAACACTTCGGCAGCGACGTGGCGGTGTTTTTTGTCTTCGGCGGCACGGGTGCGAACGTCCTTGGTCTGAAAGCCATCACGCAACCGCATCACGCGATCTTTTGTGCTGACACTGCACACGTGAACGTTGACGAGTGCGGCGCGCCGGAGAAGTTCACCGGTTGCAAGCTGATTACGATCCCTACGCAAGACGGCAAACTGCGCGTCGAGCAAATCAAGCCGCTGCTACACGGCATCGGCGTCGAGCATCACGTGCAGCCGCGCGTGATCACGATCTCGCAGGCCACCGAAATGGGCACGATTTACACGTGTGACGAATTGAAGACACTCGCTGACTTCGCTCACGACAACGGGCTGCTGTTGCACGTCGATGGTGCTCGCCTCGCGAATGCCGCTGTCGGTCTCAATAACACCTTCAAAGAGCTCACAACGGATGTTGGCGTCGATGTGCTTTCGTTCGGCGGCACGAAGAACGGGATGATGTACGGCGAGGCGGTCGTGTTTTTTGATAAGACACGCGCGGTTGATTTCAAGTACATACGCAAACAGGGCATGCATCTGCCGTCGAAGATGCGGTTCATCTCGGCGCAGTTTGAAGCGCTGCTCGCGGGAGATCTGTGGCGTCGCGGCGCCGCGCACGCGAACCGGATGGCGCAATTGCTCGGAAGTGAGCTGGCGAAGGTGCCGAAGATCAAACTCACGCAGCCCGTGGAATCGAACGGTGTGTTTGCGACGATTCCGAAGGAATACATCCCCACGCTACAGGAAAAATATTTCTTCTACGTTTGGGATGATGCGATCTCGGAAGTGCGACTAATGGCGTCGTTCGATACGAGTGAAGCGGACATCCACGACTTCATCGAATTCGTGAAACAGATCGTTCAGTAAATCCGCGAAAATCCGCGGCTAAAACAATCATTAGAATCCAGAACGCATATCGAAGTCGAAACAGCGCTCCGGCGTTCACAACCACGAGGCCGAGCGCGAGCATTCCGATCGTCGCCACCAGAAACAGTAGCCACATCTTTTGATTGCGTCTCTCTCTCCAAACAGTCAAACCCGCCGCGACATAAAGAACGTACATCGCCAGCGTTTCGAGCCCGCTCAACACACGTGTAGCAAATCCAAAGCTACCCCGTTCAATCCACATCTTCGGAAACGGCGCGAAGAACCCGATCACGAGCGCGCGTGGAATGAATTTCACGATCTCGCCGGTGCTTGAAAACTGCACCTCAGGATCGATATTCGAGGCGCGTGCGGTGTAGGAACGAAACCCCGCGCGTCGTGCGCTGATCTCCCTGAGTGCAGCGATCAAGGGACCTTCGCGCGACGGTGCTGCAGAAGCGGTTGGGATCGCGAGTGGTGTGAGTGGTGGTTTGACGCCGGGCAGTGTCGTGCTTTCGAGTCGCGCGGGAACGAGCAGCGCCGCCGCAATCACAAAGAGCATCAAGAGCGCATTCCCGGTTATGAATCGCTTCTCACGAACGACTCGAATCACAAGCATAACGACTGTGATCGCGATCGCGACGAGCACGACGTTCCACATGTTTCCACGCGCTATCCAGAACAGCGTGGCCAGTAATCCTCCAGCAATTCCGATTGCGATGCCTTTGCTCCATGCAAACTCGCGGCTCAGTACCAGGACCAAAACGAGCATCAGCCCCAGCAAACACGCGATCGAGATTGGATCGCGAATGAACTGCGTTGAGTGAAATAGAAACGACGGCCAAAGGGCGACGATTGCAGCAGCGATGAATCCTGTTTGTGCGTTGAAGACTTCGCGTCCGAGAAAGTAAACGCAGATCAGGATCGCGAGATAGTAAAAGAGATTTAGTGGCTCAGCACCGAGAATGTTATGGCCCAACAGCCTTCCGAAGACAACGAACGAGAGTGAGTGCAAACGGGTGTGCAAAGGTGCCTTCGCGTTGAGCCAGGCGCGGAAGCCATTGTTGTGCCATTCCTCAGCCAGATCACTGGCGATGCGTTGATACGTGGTGCCGTCGATGGCGAAAGTTATCGCGATACCGTTTTGATCGAAGGTGTTTGGGAAAATGCGGAAGTGACCCACGAGAAAGATCGTAGTCGCCAATACGACGTGAATCGCAGCGGCGAATAACAGATATCGAGATAGGCCCGTCGGCATCAAGAAAGCAGTTTACAGGATTTACAAGATTTGACAGGATTCAAAGATGAGCAGTGTGCTAAGTATTGACGTCGGTACGTCAGGTGTGCGCGCGGCACTGTTCGACGAGCGCGGTAATGAAGTCCCCGGCACGCAGGTCCGCAGCCATCGCACCATTGCGATATCAAATTTCGGCGAGCTCGATCCAAATCGTCTTGTCAACGAGGTCGTTGATACGATCGATCAATTAAGCTTCAACCTGCCGGTGGATCACATCGCCATCTCCGCGTTCTGGCACAGTCTACTCGGCATCGACTCAGACGGATGGCCCAGCACGTCGCTGATGACCTGGGCCGACACGCGCGGCGCGCAATTCGCACATGACTTGCGCTCGCGATTCAATGAAGCGGAGATACACGCGCACACGGGCTGTCGCTTCCATCCGAGTTACTGGCCCGCAAAACTGCGCTGGCTGAAGCACGAACACGAGGAGAAGTTCAACAGAACTCGCTGCTGGCTCGGTTTCGCGGAATACCTGTGCCTGCGTTTCTTTGGCGAAAGCGTAACATCGATTTCGATGGCATCCGCTACCGGTTTATTCAATCAACGAAACTGCGACTGGGACTGGGACTTCGTTGACGCACTCGGCATCGCACGCGATACGCTGCCTGCAATCAAGACGCAATCAAACGCGCGGCTCACAGACGAGTTTGCCTCGCGCTGGCCCACGCTTGCTGAGGCACGACTCGTCACGATCGCAGGCGATGGCGCTGCAAACAACATCGGCGCCGGTTGCAGCACGAAAGACAAGATCGCGTTGATGATCGGCACGTCTGGCGCGATGCGCGTTGTGTTTGCTGGTGAGCCGCCGGAGAAACTCGCGCCGGGATTGTGGTGTTATCGAGCGAGTCGTGAGCGCGTGGTTGTTGGTGGTGCATTGTCAGACGGTGGCGGCGTCGTGCAGTGGCTAATGAAATCGCTCAACCTGGACCACGACTGCTACGCAGACGTTGCAGCACTCGAGCCCGACGCGCATGGATTGACAGTCTTGCCCTTCTGGTCCGGTGAGCGAAGCACCGGCTGGAATGCTGAAGCGCGTGGTGGAATCTTCGGACTGCGACAACAGACCAAACCGATCGAGATCGTGCGCGCAGTGCTCGAGTCGATCGCATATCGCTTCGCGTTGATCGCACGTGAGCTTGATCAACTTGCACCAAACGCGACGATTGTTGCGTCAGGCAATGCCCTGCGATCGTCGCCCGTGTGGCTGCAGATCATCGCCGATGTTTTAGGACGTCCATTGCTCCTGGGCGGGCCGGCGGAAGCATCGAGTCGCGGGGCTGCCTTGCTTGCACTCGAAGCCGTGGGCAAAATAGCAACTATTGAGGAAGATCAATTCGTAGCCGACCAGGTGTTCGAGCCTGACATGGCGCGCCACGCGCGCTACCAGCAAGGGCTCGCACGCCAGGAGGAACTCTACGAGCGAGTTTTCAAAAAATAGGTCCGATAAGACCTATACGACCTATAACAAACAGGAACCGAGAGACTAATGAGCGCGCCCCAACAACAACCGATCGATCAACTTTGCATCAACACGATTCGTGCCCTGACACTCGACGCCGTGCAGAAAGCCGAGTCAGGCCATCCCGGCTTGCCGCTTGGCGCCGCGCCGATGGCTTACGTCCTCTGGACTCGTTTCCTGCGTCACAACCCGCGCAACCCGAAGTGGGAAAATCGCGACCGCTTCCTGCTCTCCGCCGGTCACGGCTCAATGCTGATCTACTCGCTGCTACATCTGACTGGCTACGATCTTCCGCTCGAAGAGTTGAGAAACTTTCGCCAGTGGGGCTCGAAGACGCCGGGCCATCCAGAGTACGGGCTCACGCCCGGTGTTGAGATCACGACTGGTCCACTCGGCCAGGGCTTTGCGAACGGCGTCGGTATGGCGATGGGCGCCGCGCATCTCGCCGCGAAGTTCAACAAAGAAAACTTCCCGCTCATCGACTCTTATGTCTACGCGATCGTCTCGGACGGCGATCTGATGGAAGGTGTCGCTGCCGAAGCCGCGTCACTCGCGGGCCATCTGAAGCTCGGCAAGCTGATCTATCTCTACGACGACAACAAGGTGACGATTGAAGGCTTCACGAGTCTCGCGTTCAGCGAAGACGTGCCGAAACGTTTCGAAGCTTACGGCTGGCACACGCAGACCGTCAGCGACGGCAACAATCTCGACGAGATCGAGAAGGCGATTCGCGCGGCGCAGGCAGTGACTGACAAGCCTAGTTTGATCTCAGTCAAGACCGTGATCGGCTTCGGCATGCCGACGCAGGGAACACGCAAAGCGCACAGCGATGCCCCCGGCGAAGAAGCTGTGCGCGAAACAAAGCGACATCTCGGCTGGCCTGAAGACAAGCAGTTTTACATTCCCGACGAGGCGCTCGCGCATTACCGCGAGGCGATTCCACGCGGCGAGCAGCTCGAAGCGGAGTGGAACGCCACAGTCGAGCGGTACGGCCAGGAGCATCCTGAGGAAGCGAAGACCTGGCGCGAGATGATGAGCAGTGAGCTGCCTGCGGGTTGGGAAGATCACTTGCCGAAGTTTGAAGACGCGAAGCCGGTGGCGACGCGTGTGGCGAGTGGTGAAGTGATAAATGCGCTAGCGCCCGTGTTGCCGATGCTGATTGGCGGATCTGCTGATCTCGGCGTATCGAACAACACGGATATCAAGTCGAGTCACAGTTTCGAGGCGGGATCGTACGACGGCCGGATCCTGCATTTCGGTGTGCGTGAGCATGCGATGGGTTCGACGCTGACGGGCATTTCGCTGAATGGCGGTTTGATTCCGTATGGCGGAACGTTCATGACGTTCTCGGATTACATGCGGCCTGCGATCCGGCTCGCGGCGCTTTCGGAAGTGCAGGTGATTTACGTTTTCACGCACGATTCGATTGGGCTTGGTGAGGATGGACCAACGCATCAACCGATCGAGCACCTCGCGGCCTTGCGTGCGATACCGCATTTGTTTGTGATTCGTCCGGCGGATTCGCTGGAGGTGAGTGAGGCGTGGCGTATTGCGATACTGCGGCGTCATGCACCGACGGCGTTGGCGTTGACGCGGCAGAAAGTGCCGGTGATTGATCGGAACAAGTTTGCGAAAGCGGATGGGTTGCGGCGGGGTGCGTATGTGTTGGCTGATGCTGAGGCGCCGAAGCTCATCTTGCTCGCGACGGGATCGGAGGTTTCGCTGGCGCTAGATGCGTGGCAGAAGCTGCAGGAGGAAGGTGTGGCGGCGCGTGTGGTGTCGATGCCGTGTTGGGAGTTGTTTGAGGAGCAGCCGCAGGAGTATCGAGATGAGGTTTTGTTGCCGGCTGTGACGGCGCGGTTAGCGGTTGAGGCGGGTGTGCGGCAGGGTTGGGATCGGTATGTTGGGCGGCAGGGTGATGTGATTTGTTTGGATCGGTTTGGGGCGTCGGCGCCGGGTGATGTGGCGTTGAAGAATGTCGGGTTCAATGTTGATAATGTTCTCCAGCGTGCCCATAAGCTGATCGGTAGTTAGACAGGATTTACAAGATTCTTTCAAGATAAATCATGTAAATCCTGAAAAATCTTGTAAATCCTGTCGAAGGCTTTATGCGTATTGCAATCGGAGCAGATCATGGTGGTTATCCCCTCAATGAAAAAGTGATTGAGGAGTTAACTAGTGCGGGCCATCAGATAACGGATTTCGGCACGCATGATGGCTCGATTCCTGACGACTATCCTGACTACTCGAAACTGGTCGGCGAGGCTGTGCAGAACGGCGTGGCTGAGATTGGAATATTGATCTGCGGCAGTGGTGTGGGCGCCGCTGTCGCTGCGAATAAGCTCGATGGCATTCGCGCGGCCCTTTGCGGCGACACATATTCCGCACATCAATCACGCGAACATGACGATTGCAATGTGTTGTGTCTTGGCGCGCGTGTGGTTGGAGTTGAGCTCGCGCTCGAGATAATGCGCGCGTTTGTAGCAGCGCGATTTACTGGCGAGGAACGACACCGCCGCCGTCTTGCGAAAGTTCAAGCCTTGGAAACAAATCGCAACGCGCGGGGCAACACCTGAAACTGCACAGGCGTCACGCCGCGTACATTTCCATCAGCCTCCAACGGCATCGCATCCTGCTCCAAAAACGTTTCGATACGCACGATTTCTCCTTGCGTGATCGTGACTTTTGGATTGTTTATATGTCCGCCAGTGTGCACACGCGAAAGCTCCGTCACGACATTCACGCGTGACAGGCCTGAAGCGGTGATCACGTCGAGTTTACCATCGTCGATGCGCGCCTCAGGTGACAGCATCATACCTCCGCCGCAATAAAGCGCATTCGCAACGGCGACGAGATTCATCGGCCCGTCAGCGACCGTGCGTCCATCAACCGTCACGCGCACGCGCCGCTCACGCCACGCTGCGAGCGCGCCAACAGCAGCAAACACAAACCGAAACTCGCCGGAGAAGTTGCGCATGAACTTCCCCTGCGCCGCGACACGCCCGGCCGTCTCACCACCAATTCCCATTGTTGACGCATTGAAACAGATGAACGGCTTTTCGTAAGTATTACAACGACCGTAAAGCACGTCCATCGTTCGAACCCCAATACCCTCATTGCGAGAATGCGCGATGACCGTCTCGATCCAGTCTTGCAGCGGCGTGCGCTTGCCGAGCAGACCACGCGCGAAATCGTTTCCAGTACCGGCAGGCAGGAGCGCGAGCGTTGCTAATGGATTAACCGCAGTAGGAAGGACGTCAAGATCGTCGCTGAATTCAAAGAAGCCTTCAGCCGTCTCACTAAGCGTCCCATCGCCTCCAATAACGACAACCGACTCAACCCCGGATCTCAACGCCGCACGCGTTTTGATCGTCGCGTCTCCAGGGCCTTTAGTTTCGTAAGCTTGATACTCAACGCGAGCGGCGTCGAGTTGTTTTCGAATGGTGGGCCAAACACGTCTTGCCTTAGCGGCGGCGTGATTAATAATTAGGAGGGCATGCATGAAGTCATCCACAGATTACACCGATTCTGTGTAATCTGTGGATGACGATCTTTTATCCTCGGGCACGGGCTCGGCTGGCCGCCTGCGCGAGCTCACGAGCGCGAGGCATCGCATCGACGGCGCGCGAGATCTGCGGATCGCTGTCGTTGAAAACCTGCGTCGCCGTCCGGTAACCATAAGCCGCCGACAGCAAGTTGTAGCGCAACTGCATTTCAACAAATCCGCGCAACTTATCGAGCTGCTCAGGCGTCGCCTTGTAATTCGGCTTCGCCGCCGCAAACTTCTTCAGTTCTTTGAAAAGCGCATCGCTGACCGGATAGTCCTCATTGACGAGCTCGTGATCAAACTCGATCGCGCGTTGCACTTTGTACTGCTCGAAACCGGGAATGCGTCCAGTGGTCAACTCGAGCGAGAACGCGAACAGCACATCGCGCAGTCCGCGCTCGGCCGCTGAGATCGTTCCAGGCTTAACGACTTCATCCGGCGAGATTCCGCCACCGCCGTAAACAGCGCGTCCGGTGTCAGTATGGCTTTCGGGTCCGGTTGGCGTAGTCGCCTCCTTCTTCTTGTCATTCGCGAGACCGCCCGGGAAGTAGTAGTTGTAGAAACCGCCGTTGGAATAATCACGCTGGATCAGTCGACCTGACGGCGTAAAGTATTTCGCGATCGTCAGCAACAGCGCCGAGTCGTAATCCAACTGGAATGGAAACTGTACGAGGCCTTTGCCAAACGTCGTCTCACCGACGATCAGCGCGCGGTCGTGATCCTGGAGCGCGCCGGCGACGATCTCTGCTGCCGAAGCTGTGTCGCCGTTGACCAGAACAACAACAGCGGTGTTGTCAGGACTCTGGTTCACGGCCGCATACGACTGCGAGCTGTCGCGGAACCGGCCGCGTTGCGAAACAATCATCTGCCCATATTGCAGGAACGTGTTTGCCACGCGCACGGCCTGAATCAGCAGACCGCCGCGATTGCCGCGCAGGTCGAGCACGAGCATGTTCATGCCTTTGCTGTGCAGGTACTTCAGCGCCTGCTCGAACTCGTCGGCCGTGGTCAGGTTGAAACCGCCGGTCATCGCGACGTAGCCGACGCCGGGTTTCAGCATGTAAGCCTGTGCGATTGACGGAAGCGAAACGGCGTCGCGAACGATGTTGACGGTTTCAGACTGCTTCGTCGCCGGGTGCTCGACCGTGACTTTGACGGTCGTGCCGCGCGGTCCGAGCAGAAACTTTCGCACTTCCGGATAAGTCTTGCCCTGCATCGAGGTGCCATCGACGGCGGTAATGCGATCGCCAAATCGCAGACCGGCGCGCCAGGCAGGCGATTCCGGGAAAGTTGCGCGGATATAAGTGTTGACCTCTTTACCGTCGCGGAGGTCTTCAATTGTGGCTCCAATACCGAAGTACTCCGAGCGCTGCTCGGTGCGGAACGAAGCGTATTCAACCGGATCGAAATAGGTCGAGTGCGGATCCAGGACGCTGAGCATGCCGCTGATCGACGATTTGAAGATTGCGTTGTAATCCAGTTTTCTGCCGTCGATGTGGTTTGACTGGATGACGGCGAGGGCTTCCGCAAGATCGCTCTTGATCGCGGGTCCAGTGGGACTCGTTTTGCCGCTCGTGCTGCCAGTCGGCGCTGGACGATCGGGGCTTGTTGCCCGCCGCGCGGATCTGTTTTGCTGGGCGAAAATGAATGCGGGAAGTGCCAGAGCAATAACGAGGAAGAGTATTCCCGGGGCAAAAGACCTTTTTCTCACGCAACCCTCCTAAAAACGAACAACCTGTAATCGTGGGTTCTGACCGTCTGGGCCGGTCCGGTCGGAACACGGGGACGCCAGAATAACACGAAGCACCGGACCTTTTGAATGTACGCAGGGCGCCGGACGAAGTTTTCTGCAAATCGCCGTAGGCATGTAGATGCCGCCCGTGAGGCTTTAGTCGCCTGCTTCTCTGCGCAACCTCTGCGTTCTCTGCGCCTCTGTGGTAAAAGAACTTTCCGCGGGAAGAGATCACCGCAGAGACGCAGAGAACGCAGAGGTTGCGCAGAGAAGACCGCGATGCTTTATTATTGCTACGCTTTCGCACGACAGTTCGACGGAGGATCTGAATGTCAACGACATTGAACCGGGATAGTCTTTTGTCTTTTGCCAACTCACACCGCGAAGAATACGAATCGCTGCTGCAGCGCTTCGTTGAAACTCCCACAGTCTCCGTCGATCCGAATCACCTGGAAGACATCAGAAAAGGCGTCGAGCTCACGGTCGAGACGATCGAGGGCTACGGCGGCAAAGCCGAGGTTTACCGGGCGGAAAAAGGCAATCCGGTCATTCACGGCGTCTTTGGCGACGACAAAAATCTGCCGACCGTCACTGTTTACAACCACATCGACGTGCAACCCGCGTCGAAGCTAACCGAGCCTTGGGACACCGAGCCATTTGTGTTTACCAAAAAGGGCGACACTTACTACGGCCGCGGCACTACAGACGACAAAGGCCCCGCACTCAGCGCCCTCTTCGGCGCTCGCGCGGCGATCGAAGCCGGCGTTCCGGTCAACATTCGTTTCCTCTGGGAGTTTGAAGAGGAGATCGGGTCGCCAAACTTCGAAAAGATCATCACGAAGGCGCGCCAGAACCTGCGGACAGATTCGGTCGTGGTTTCTGACACGGTTTGGGTGTCGCGCGATCGCCCGGCGAGCTCCGCCGGATTGCGTGGCCTGCTCGGCTTCATCCTGACGCTCGAAACAGGAACCACCGATACACACTCGGGCGAGACCGGCGGCGCGTCGCGAAACCCGATCGCCGAGTTGGTTCAGCTCATCACCGAGCTTTACGACGTCCGCACCGGCAAAGTCAAAATCAAGGGTTTCTACGACGACGTGATCCCGCCCACTAAGCAAGAGCTGCAAGACTGGGCAAACTGCGGTTTCACGACCAAGGCGTTCAAGAAAGCGCATCACTTGAAGAAGATGCGCTCGGACGATCCGCTCGAACTGATGAAGCGCATCTGGGGCATGCCGACGCTGGAGATTCACGGCATCGTCGGCGGTTACCAGGGACCGGGATTGAAGTCGATCGTGCCGCCACGAGCGGAACTGAAGGCATCGTGTCGACTCGTGCCGGTGCAGGACCCGCAGAAGATCAAGAAGCTGATCACGGCGGCAGTGAAGGAACGAAATCCGGACGTGAATATTCAGTTCGAATCGCAGGCCCCGGCGTTCAGGACTGTGCTCGAAGGCGAATTGCCGCAAGCGCTGAAACGCGCGATTAAGTTTTCGTTTGGAAAAGAAGCGGTGTTCGTGCGCGATGGCGGGACGATCGGGGCGATGACGAGTATTGAGAAGGTACTGAACTGCCCGGTGCTCTTCCTCGGCTTGTCATTACCCGAACACGGCTACCACGCACCGAACGAGAATTTCGACTGGCAACAAGCTTCAGGTGGGATGGTCGCTTTTGCGAAATACTTCGAAGAGATTTCAAATTTAGCCGCGGATAAACGCAGATGAACGCAGATCTGCGTTTATCCGCGTGAATCCGCGGCTAAATTAAACACGAGAGCCGCTCTTCGTTGAGTGCGACAAAGCCGGCCTTCTCGTAGAACCTGCGCGCCTCAGGATTCTGGAGGTGTACGGCCACATCGATGCGCGTCACAGCTTCCCGCCGTAGCTGCTCCTTCAACTGATTCAGCATCTCCGATCCGGTGCCCTTCCCACGCCGGTCAGGCTTCACCGACACATCATCGAGCTTCGCTACCACCGATCCCATCGACGTCGAGATCGCATAACACACCACACAAATCCCCGCGACGCCGTTCTCGTCGTAAGCCATCCACACAAACCCCAGCTCCGGATGCTCGAGAAACAGGTCCAGCGCGTTGTTCAAACCCTGCATACCAAGATCGCCGTACGCCTGGCTGCTCGCGAGGTAATGCTCGTCCTCACTCAGAAAATCACTGAGCATGTGAAACGCATCCGCCACATCCGCTGCGTGCATTTTTCGACACGTCAAATTCACGCGCCAATGATGCCATAAGAAATCCGTCGGTGCTATAATCCCGCCACCGCATTCCGCGTAGTTTCCATTCCTTAGTGCAGGTCAGGAGCCATGAGAAAAACAACTACCACTCTCTTCGCCGCAGCTCTCTTTCTTTTCACTACAATGTCAGCATTTGGCCGCGAAGCGCGGCTGGTGCGCTATCCCCATTATCACAACGGCCGCATCGTCTTCAGCTATCTCGGAGACATCTGGACCGCTGACGAGAATGGCCAGAACATTCAACGCCTGACCGTCAACCGGGCGCGCGACGTTTACGGGCGCTTCTCGCCGGACGGGAAGTGGATTGCCTTCTCGAGTGAGCGCAACGGGAACCTCGACGTTTATCTGATTCCCGCGAGTGGCGGCAACGCCAAACAGCTCACGTCGCACTCCGCCGACGATACCGTGCTCGGCTGGTCCGCCGATTCGAAGTCGGTGATCTTCAGCAGCAATCGTGGCGAAGACTTCATGCCGCAGCTTTACCTCGTGAGCATCGAAGGCGGCATGCCGTGGAAAGCCGGAACCGACATGGGCATCCAAGCTTCCTACTCGCCCGACGGACAGAAGCTCGCTTATAACCAGAAGGGCCAGGTTTACTGGCGCAAGTATTACCGCGGCTCTTACCAGACCGACATCATGATCATGGACGTCGCGGCGAAGAAGTTTACCCAAATCACTGACTTCGACGGCCAGGACTCGTGGCCCATGTGGGGACACGACGGCAACATCTACTTCGTCAGCGATCGCGACGGCAACGGTCTCACAAACATCTGGCGCGTCTCCGACAACGGCGGCAAGGCCGACAAGGTGACGACATTCAAGAGCGGCGACGTGCGTTGGCCCGCGATCAGCGCGGACGGCAAAGTGATCATGTTTGAGCACGACTTCGGCATCTGGAAACTCGACGTCGCCTCGAAGCGCGCCACGCCGATCAAGCTCGACATCGACGCCGAGACACAGGAAAACCTGTCGGAAGTGCAGTCGTTCAATTCGCAGGCTGATGATTACGACCTCGCGCCGAATTCACGACGCATCGCAGTTTCGATTCATGGCGAGATCTTCACCGCGCCTGTCGAGGAAGGCGATCTCAAACAGGTGACTGACGGCGCCGCACGCGATCGCAACGTCGCCTATTCACCTGACGGCAAGTGGCTCTCGTATGTTTCCGATCAGAGTGGACGTGAAGAGCTGTACGTCGTGCCGGTTGACGGCTCGACGCCGGCAGTACAGGTGACTGACATCGACGCGTTGAAGAACGCGTACAACTGGTCACCCGATTCGAAAGAGCTCGCTTTCACTTCTTCCGACGACAAACTGCGAAAGCTCGTCGTCGCGACGAAGCAGGTAACGGAGCTCGACAGCTCGCGTTACGGCGCCTTCAGCGCGCCTGTCTGGTCACCCGATGGAAAGTGGATCGCGTATTCGAAACCCGACGCATCACGCACGTCTGACGTCTACATGATTTCTTCGTCGGGCACGGACAAAGAGGCGCACAAGGTGACCTTTGATTCGAGCAACGACGGCAACCCGCGCTTTTCACCAGACGGCCGCAAGCTCTATTTCCAACGCGTTGAAGCTTCGGGTGGTGGCAACACGCCGAACTCAGTTCAGCTTTACTCAGTCTGGCTCGAGAAGCAGGAGCGCGATCCGGATGACCCTGAGGAGCGCCCGGAGCAAGCCCCAATGGTGCAGCCGCCGCCCGCCGCAGCGGAAGACGGCGAAGGCGCACCAGCGCCGCGACCGAGGCCGCAAGCCAATCGTCCGCCGCGCGAAATCAAAGTCGATTGGGATGGTCTGAAGCGTCGCACGCGACAAGTGACGCGCATGCCGTTCCCGGTCCAAAGCTACGCGCTCACGCCCGACAGCCGCACGATCGTCTTCGTCACGAGTGAGCCGGCCGGCATCGCGAGTGTTCCGGTGATCTATTCGATCCAGGACGACGGTCGTCGCTTGACTCGAATCACGTCGGGCCAGCCGCCGCAGGATGGCGAGGGTGGTGGACCAGGCGGTGGCGGCGGTTTTGGTGGTGGCGTTGGCGATCTGAACATCTCGCGCGACGGCCGCACGCTCTTCTTCCGTGAGCGCGATGGCATCTATTCGGTACCACTTGCAGCGGGCGGCGCTGGTGCGGGCGCAGCAGCAGCGGCAGCAGGTCCACCTCGTGAAGCCGGACGTCGTCGCATCAACTTCAACGTGCGTGTTCGTATCGATCGACCGGCTGAGTGGGCCGAGATGTTCGACGATGGCTGGCGCACGATGAAGTATCGTTTCTACGATCCGAAGATGCACGGCATGGATTGGGATGCAGCGCGCGCGAAGTATCGCCCGCTTGTCGACTTCGTCGGCGATCGACAGGAATTGCTCAACATCATCAACGAGATGATTGGTGAGTTGAATGCTTCGCACACGGGCGCGGCGCCGCCGCCACGTGGTCCAGGCGCGGGTGGTGTTAACACATCGCATCTTGGCGTCGAGCTCGAGCCTGATCGGGCAGCGGGTCGTTACAAGGTGACGTACATCTACGAAGACGGACCAGCCGACAAGGATTGGGTGAAAGTGAAAGTCGGCGATTACCTGCTCGCGATCGACGGCAAGCAAGTCAAAGCCGGCGATGAGTATTGGCAGCTATTGAACTCGCGTCTCAATCGCAAGGTGACGGTGACGTTCAACTCGACACCGGCCGAAGCCGGTGCGTGGACCTCACGCATCGAAGCGATCTCGACTGGTGCTTACAGCCAGTTGCGTTACGAGCGTTGGGTGAAAGAGCGTCGCAAGAAAGTGGACGAGTTGTCGGGTGGACGCATCGGTTACCTGCACATTCAGGCGATGAATCCGCCGTCGCTGCGCCGGTTCGAGAAAGAGCTGCGCGAGTATCGCAACAAGGAAGCGATGATCATCGATCAGCGTTGGAACGGCGGCGGCAACATCGAACAGGAGTTGCTCGCGATTCTGGTCCAACGTCAGTATCAGGTGTGGCAGCCGCGTGGCACTGAGGCGACGGGCCGTCCGTTTGCGGGATTCTTCGGACCGAAGGTCGTGCTGCAAAACTGGCGCTCGGCGTCGAATGCCGAGATGTTTCCGGCGGGGTTCCGCGCACTCGGACTCGGCAAGGTGATTGGTACGCCGACGATGGGCGCCGTCATTGGAACGGGCAGCTACAGCCTGATCGATGGATCGACTGTGCGAACGCCGGGTGTTGGCGTGTATCTCGCCGATGCCAAACATACCAACATGGAAAACTACGGTGTTCAGCCGGATATACTGGTTGATATCAAACCAGAGGACGCCCTTGCCGGACGCGATCGTCAGCTCGAAGCCGCGGTTGAAGAGTTGATGAAGCAGTTGAACGGCACGCGCAAGAACACCGCGACTGAGCAGCAGCAAAAATAGCCACGGATAAACACGGATTACACGGTAAGAAAAATAAATCCGTGTAATCCGTGTTATCAGTGGCTAAATATTTATGGTGTGACGATGTTCTGCATCCTCACGACTTCGAAGTTACTACCCTTAATCTGCTTCAACGTATTCAACTCATCATCAGTCCAACGCGGATCGGGGGCGCCGCTGATGAAGAAGTTCGATCCGTTATCCGGCGAGTAGCCTGAAATATCCACCGAAGCTTTCAAGCGCACACGCATTCCCATCGGCGGCCGATCGACACTCGTGTTCGAGCTGGCCCAGTGACGCGCAGGCGCTACATAAGCACGGCGCGTGATCGACGCGGTGAAGCGGATCGCGTGCCGGATCTCCTGTTGGCCAGCCGCGTCAGCAGAAGTCCACCCCGCCGGCCGCAGCGCATTCGAATTCAGATCGAAGACGGCGCCCGAATCACAGTTCCAACTGGCGCCATTGTTCACCGGAAACGCGCGGTACATTTCGTAGAGCTTCCAATTATCACGATCGATCACGAGCACGTGGCGATCGCCCGTGCCATTCGGCCCACCTTCAACCGGCGCAGTCGCAGGCACAGGATAAGGTCCAGGATCGCTTTGCGAGCCGAACGCGGTGAAAGCGATCGGCACAGGTGTTTGATTACCGGCGACGACGATGTATGGAATACCGTTCGGCGCACCGTTCCACACCGTGCCGAAATCTGGGTGCAGGCTGACGGTCAGGTTAGTCGCGAAGAGGAGGTAGAAAGAATTTAACACGGATTAACGCGGATTGGGAACGGATTTATCCGCGGCGATCCGTTAAGTAATCCGTGTAATCTGTGGCTAAAGTCCGAAAATCGAAGAATTCGCGAGGCGGAAGACGTATTCGAGCGTCACCCACTGCGAGACGGGCGCGCCCCCCTTCATTGCCGGTTTGAACTTGATCTCGCACGCTGCTCGAATCGCGTTCTCAGTCAGCCCGTAAGGAACTCGCCGGACCACTCTCACGCGATCGAGTTTCCCGTCGCCTAGCAACAGCACCTTGAGAACCACGACACCTTGCGCCCCGGCGCGTCGCGCCTCGCGCGTGTAACCCGGCTCCGGCTTCGCCGTGATCTCTGCCTTAACGTCGACTTCCTTCGCCGAATAACCCGCGACATCCTGATCGAGAAGATGCGCGAGCGTACCGTCGTCAGTGCAACGGTAATCCTGGTCCTTCTCAGCCGTCACCATCTCGCGCGACGAGAGCGTCGGACTCGGCGACGGCTTTGCTTCCGGTGTGGGAGTTGGCGCCGGCGGCGGTGGAAGATTGCGCCGGCCTGATTGAGCAAACGCGGGAGCGCTAAGGAGGACGATGAGGATTAATACTCGAATCAAATTCAATTACCCCGGCGCTAGCGCGCTCTATTCCCTCATTCTTCCGGGCCGGTACAAGTCGGTCCGTGCAGGGCGGGAATCTTCTGACTGATGATCGGATACTTCGGAGCTTCGTCTATGTTGATCTGGGTCCAATGAGCGTAGTTCTCAGGCACATTTGTATCGGCGAAGATTGCTTCGACGGGACACTCCGGCACGCACGCATCGCAGTCGATGCAAGTGTCGGCATTGATGTAAAGACGATCCGGTAGCTCGTGAAATGCTTCAACAGGACAAACGGCTGCGCAGTCGGTGTACTTGCAATCGACGCATAATTCAACAACTACGTAGGTCATTAGGGAACTAGGCTCCTTTCGATGATGGCAAAAGTTATTAAGTAGCGACGGTAATGTCAAACAGAAAATAGCCTTCTCTGCGCAACCTCTGCGTCCTCTGCGTCTCTGCGGTTTACTTGTTTGCAGATAACTCCACCGCAGAGCCGCAGAGGACGCAAAGGTTGCGCAGAGAAAGAACCAGTTTTTCAGGCACCTTCGCCGCCGCGACGCTCAACTCTGCCAGGGCCGCGGACGTTTTTGTTTACAACCGGATCGCCCTTGTAGGTAACCGTCGAAGGACCGTTGACCGTCGCATCGAGTTGATCACTAACTTCGAGGTCAACTATACCGGCGCCATTCGCGTCGACGACGGCGCGCGCTACGTGAAGCTTCGTCGCATCGATCTTGCCGGCGCCATTAACTCCGATATCGATCGTCTTTGTGGTTCCGGAGACGGATATCACCGGGGCGCCATTCGCATCGATCTCAAAGCGGTCGTTCTTCATGTCTTTGATGTCGACGCGTCCGGCTCCATTAAGCGAAAACCCTTCAATATTGGGAACAGAAATCCTGAACTTCACGGGCTCACTGGTCGAGTATCTCTTGCTACTCTTCAGCCGCAACACGTTGCCGCTGACATCGTTCGTGACGTACTCCAGCACATTGTCGTCGCCCTCAACCTCGAGACTCAGCTCTTTCTGGCACGTGATTTCGATAGAGAACGCGCCTTCAGTCGAGATTGAAGTGAACGGCGCCACCGTGCGCTTTTGCCGCTCGCGTTTGCCCGAGCCCCTGATCTGAGCGCCCATGCCATGACAGCCCGCTGCCAACACCGTTAGAAAAAACAGGCACGCTAGTCTTTTCATTGCCGTTCCTCCTCTATCGTCCGGGGACGTAAGTGAACCAGAAATAGATCGCCTGCGCGACACCGATAATGAACCCGATCACCGCGCCGAAGATCTCGATCGTCTTCAGCTGGTCTCGCGCGACTGAAAGCACGAGGTCTTCGAGTTTCTCGAGAGGATAGTCCGATACCTTCTTGCGCACCAGCCCGCCGACATCAAACTCCGCGATCGCCACCGGCAGCCGCTCGCGCGCCGCGAAGGTGATGCGCTCGACAAGCGCCGCACTCGCACGCTCCATCGCATTGCGCGAAACGTGATCGCCGAGACGTCCGATCGGAGATATCAAGAGACGCTCGATCTGCGTGCTCAGGATCGCGTTGATCGTGCGCGCCGTGTCGTCGCGTCCAAGCAGGCTGAGCAGTCCTTTTGTCAAAAACTCTTTCGCTTGCGTCGTCGAGTTTGAGTCAACCTGCTGCATCAGCGAGCCGAGCGTTTGCGGGCGCAGACGATCGATGGCATCACTGACTTGCATTGAGACCGAAGTCGACAACGCCTCACTGCGAAGTATTTCGACAAGTCGATTGCTGATCTGCGACTTCAGATCCTCGAAACGGATCGTGTCGAACTGTCCGATCAGCTCATCGAGCGGCCGCGCCATTACGTTATCGACCGTGGCGTTCAGAAACGCTTCCGCTTCCTGCTCAAACGCATCCCCACGCAAATACTCTTCAACGCGCCGCGGCAGCGTTTTGTTCACTAGTTCGTCGACTTCGCGGTGAATACGCTCACGCGAGATGAAGATCTTTTTGAGCAGCGAGAGTTGTTCGTAATACTGATCGACTTCGAGCTTGATCAAACCGCCGATATTTTTCCGTGTCGACTGCGCGGTGGCGATCTCGGCGAGATGATGGACGATCGGCGGCACTTGCTGGTCGATACGATCTTTGATGAATGCGATCGTTTCGGGCGTGAACGTCTCGGCGAGCGTTGCCTGGCTGCGTGCGATATCGTCCAGGCGTCCCGAGACAAATTCACGAACCTTCGCTTCGAAGCCTTCGGTGGAGATCAATCTTTGTACCTGATCTTCTGCGAAGTGAAGCACCTGGTCGAGTGAGCTGTCGCTGACCATGTCGCCGACGCGGCGATCGAGTAGCTCATCGATCTGCTTGTCGACGAAGTGTTCGATCGCGTTCGCGGTTTCTTCGCTCTTCAACATCTCGGCGATGTATTCCGCGAGACGATATTGAAGCGCCGAGATCGTGTCGAGAATCGGCGCGCGTGCCTGCGAGGGGAGCGCGTCGATGAACGACGGGTAAACACGCCCGAGCAGATCGTTTGTGTACGCGCCGACAAACTCTTCCACCTTGCGTTGAAAGAAATCCGTTTCAAAGAGAGCGTTGAAAACTGTTTCCTGCGAGACGAGCTCGTTGCCGACGGCGTTGCCGATCGACTGGGCCAGCTTTTCGCGATGGCGCGGGATCATTCCCTGCGGCCAGATCGTGATGCCGAGAAGTTTTACTGAATTGTACGGATGAAAGAGCATCCAGATGGCGAGCCACGCCGCGCCGTAGCCGTGAATCGTGGCAACCACAACAATGCCGATGGCGATTGCAAGCTTCATAAAATTTTTAGACAGGAAATCCTGTCTAAGGTTTTATTGTTCGGTTGTGTAGCCGGCATTGACCCACGCGCCAGTTCCGCCAGCCACATTGAGAAGATTTGAGAAGCCTTGTTGCTGCAACAAGCTCGCGGCCGCGCTCGAGCGATACCCGCCGGCGCAGATGACTGCCGTCAGTTTGTCTTTCTCGAGATTCAATGGACCAAGACTCTTATCGAGACTCGCGAGCGGCGCATTCAACGCGCGCGGCACGTGGCCATTCACGTATTCCGTGGGCCGACGCACGTCGACGATCTGCATGTCGTCATCCGCGATGCGCTCATTCAACTCAGCCACACTGATCTGCGTGATCGTATCAACCGGCAAACCCGCATCGCGCCAGCTCTGCACACCGCCTTCGAGAAAACCTTTCACGTTCTCGATTCCAACACGCGCGAGTCGCACGACTGTTTCGTCAACCTGCGCTCCGGTGTCCGCAATCACGATGATCGACGCGCTCAACGGGATCAAGCTTCCGGCCCACATCGCAAACTGACCGCCGAGTCCGATGTTCATCGAGCCGGGCACGTGCGCCGCGCCGAAGTCTGCGGCTGAGCGCACGTCGAGCAAGATGTGCCCGTGATCTTTTAACGCGAGCACTTGTTGTGGTGTTAACGACTGTGGTGGTTGCAGCTCGGAAAGTCCACGCGCGCCCGAGCGATTGATCTCGGCGTCTTTCGGAAAGTAAATGGGCGCTTCGGGAAGGTCTGCGGTCATCATCGTCACAAACTCTTCTTTACTCATCGCCCTCAGCGCGTAGTTGAACTTGCGCTGCTCGCCGATGGTTGACGAGGTTTCCTTCGACATGTTGCGGCCGCACATCGAGCCGGCGCCGTGTGCGGGATAGACTTCGACGCTATCTGGAAGCTTGAGAAGTTTGCCGTGCAGGCTGTCGTACATCATCTCAGCCATCATTTGCGGCGTATAGCCTTTGCCGCCCGCGAGATCAGGGCGGCCGACGTCGCCGATGAAGAGCGTGTCGCCGGTTAGTAGTTTTTGTGGCTCGCCTGCAGCGCTGATGAGAACGCAGATTCCTTCAGGAGTGTGGCCGGGCGTTTCGATGAAGCGCAGCGTAACGTCGCCCATCTTGATCTCTTCGCCGTCCTTCACTGCTCGATGCTCGAACGCGGCGCCTGCTTTTTCACCGAAGATGATCTGTGCGCCAGTGCGTGCGGCGAGCTCCTGGTGACCGCTGACGAAATCGGCGTGCAAATGCGTCTCGATCACATATTTGATCTTGAGATCGTTCGCAGCGGCTTCCGCTAGGTACTCATCAACATCACGCTGCGGATCGACAACGGCCGCCTCGCCACCCGAACCGATCAGGTACGAAGCGTGCGCCAGACATGCGAGATAGAATTGCTTGAAGTACATGGTGTATTTAGCCACGGATTTTCACGGATAACACGGATCTGATCCGTGTTATCCGTGAAAATCCGTGGCCAATTTATAAAACTCCCTCGCGGGTTTCAATGGTCGCAGCATCCAATACGGCCGGCGCGTCCCATCCGGTGAAAATTGATCCGCGGGGCGCGTCATCGCCAGCCACTTCTTATAAACCTCACGCGACTTTGCTGTATCAACAAACACATCACCCGGCTTATCGTCCGCCTCAGCCGCACGCACGCGCACCGCCTGGTGCCAGCAATGCATCCCCGAGATCGGATCCGGATGCACCGGAAACGTCATGTTCTGGTGCACGCCCGCATCCTTCCACCAGATGCGCATGGTATCCGGATCTTCAGACGCATACGGCTCGATTCCTCTCTCACGCTTCAAGCCCCATTCGCTGCCGTTGCGCTCCAACCGCACGGTCGCCATCAACTGCCGTTGCCCCTCATCAGTCAACTTCCAACGGCCCATGTGATGGCTACACGCAACGATGCCGGGCTTGATCCCTTCCGTGACCCACGCCGCGACGACGTAATAACCAATCTCAGTTTCAACACGCACGAGATCGCCCGTGCGCACACCGAGCTTCGCCGCATGGCTCGGATGAATCCAGAGCGGATTCGTGTGCGCGATCTCGTCGAGCCACTTCGCATTCGCACTGCGCGTGTGAATCTGCACCGCGAGGCGGAACGTCGAAATCAGGATCGTCTGATCTTCTTTGAGATTGTCTGGGTGGACGTGACTCCTGAAGTAAGTCGGTATGGCGAGCTCCGGCCAGCCCCAGTTGTTCATCGTTGACGAGAAAAACTCGAGCCGCCCGCTCGGCGTCGTGAACCCACGCTTTACGCTGCCATCGACATTGATGCCGACGAGCCGCCGTCCTTCTTCGTCACCATCCGGCAGCGGCAGCGGCACAATGTTTGGTCCAGCAGGCTTCGCTGCGCGCGTAAACACTCTCCCAAGACGATCGACACGAGCGTCGTCCAACTCTTCCGCCGGAACTGTCTCTTCGTAAACTCGCCCGATCTTGTCTTTCACCTCGAACGCGCCGTAGCGACGCATGAACTCGAGCGGCGTCAGGTTCTCCGCGGCGGCACGCTCAGGCAAACCGGGAACCGAGTTGTCGAAGATCCATTCGTAGTATTCATCGACGCTCAGTCGTGTGCCGGGGTTCTTCTTCGACTCTGCGTACTGGCGAATGCCGAGACTGCCATCCGGATCGATGCGCCACGTCAGCTCGAGCCAGAACTCATTCTCTTCCCACACCTCGCCGGGATTGACGTCGCGCGTGTCGTCGATCCTCTCGCCATCGCGTTGTCGCATGGCTTTCATCACCGGCTGCCGGAAACCGAGCCACTGCGAATCGTGTGTCTCGTAAGAATGAAGATCGTGTCGTTCTGATCCGACGCCCATCGGCAACACGTAGTCTGCGTAGTAAGCAGTTTCGTTCCACGTTGGCGTGAGTGCGACGTAACAACCGACAAGATCCGGATCGGTCAACATCTCGATCCACGAGAAGCCGTCGGGGTTGGTCCAAACAGGGTTGTAGACGCGCGTGAAATAAGTGTCGAGTTTGGCGCGGCCATCTCTCAGCAGGTGCGGCAGCAGAAACGACATCTCATTCATCGACAGGGGATACTCGCGCGGCCACGTGATCTCGTTCCACATCTTCGGATGGGGCGGCATGTAGATCGGGCGGGGCACAAACTTGTTCCACGCGTTTGGATAGACGCCGCCCGGCGTCGCGATCGCGCCGAGCAATGCATTCAACATGAAGAGACACCGCGCCACCATCCAACCACCGCTCACGCCCGACGCAACGCTGCGCCAGTTATGACTCGAGAACTGCGTCCCCGCCGTCGCCACCAGCTTTGCAATCTCTTCAATCACGCGGGCATCAACCCCCGACTCCTCCGCCGCAAACTCAAACGTATACTCGCCGTAGATCTGTTTTAATCGTTCTTCAAAATCCGCAAAATCCGTGGTTGAACTTCCCTCCGCTACCAGGAACTCCTGCCAATTCCACCACCTCTCCACAAACGCCCGATTGTAAAGATTGTTCTGTATCAAATAATTCGCAATCGCCAGCAGGATCGCAGCTTCAGATCCCGGATACGGCGACACCCAATAATCCGCGTGCGTCGCCGTGTTCGAGAGCCGCGTGTCAAACACGATGAGTTTCGCGCCGTTTGCTTTGCCGTCGATCACGCGCTGCGCGTGTGGATTGAAGTAATGGCCCGACTCGAGATGCGCGCTGATCAGCAAAATCACTTTCGCGTTTGCGTGATCCGGACTCGGGCGATCGAGACCCATCCAGAGTTGATAACCCTCACGACTGCCGGACGAGCAGATATTTGTATGTGAGTTGTGACCATCGATGCCCCACGCAGCGAGAATGCGTTCAGTAAAACCATCCTCGCCTGGACGACCGACGTGATACATGATCTCGTGGCGACGGTTTTCAACGATCGCATTTCGAATGCGCGTGGCGAGTGTGTCGAGTGCTTCGTCCCACGTCGTGCGTTCCCATTGTCCTTCGCCTCGTCTGCCTACCCGTTTGAGTGGATAAAGAATGCGATCCGGATCTGTTACCTGGTTGAGTGTGGCCGGACCTTTCGCACAGTTGCGGCCGCGCGAACCCGGGTGCTCGGGATTGCCTTCAAACTTCTGAACCTCACCCGTGACTTTGTCGATGTAAGCAAGCAGACCGCAGGCTGATTCGCAGTTGAAGCACGTGGTCGGGACGAGCGAGTAGTGTCGCTCTTTGCGTTGCGGCCAGGCGCGCGGGTCGAGCTCGGTCCAGTCGTGCCAGCGCTCCTTCGGCGGAAACGCGGCGAGATGGCTGCGACTTGGGCCCGGGTAAAAGGTTTCTTTCATCTTGTTTAAGCGATTGGCACGGATTGCGCGGACTGCACGTAAGCGTTTTCGAAGAGCATTAAGCCGATCAGTGCGAACGGTGCGCCGCCGATGCCGATCGATGTACTGATCACGCCGAGCACTGCGAGCAGGGGCAAGAGCCCGCCGACGACCGACAGTGCCGTTCCCATCCAAAAGTCATTTTTGTAGCGACCCTCGACCATTTCCCAGATCGCGAGACGTGCGTGCGCGGTTGGATGCGTCAACGAAACTTCACCCCAAACCATGAGCAGGTGGATCGCACTCGAGATCGCGAGTATCCACAGCAACACGAAGCTCCCACTTCCTGTGAGCGGAAGCAGCACGGCTGAACCCAACAGCGCTGCCTGAAACGCGAGATGCGGTGGCAGCAACGGGTTCTGCCACATGTCGCGCGCCTTCGCCTGCGCGAAGAGATACGCGGTGTAGATCGCCGTCAGTAGAGACAACGGCAGGCCTGCAATCGTTAGCCACGACTGAAACGACGTCGATCCAACCCAGCTCGCGATGAAGTGCAGCAACAGCACGAGCGTGTAACCGGCGATGATGAACGCACCCTTAACTAACCAGCTACGCCATTGTGGTCTTGTGAAAATTAGAAAGAACCGTTCCGGATGCTCGAGGTCCCAGAGCAACAACCCGCCGGTGATCGCTAAAAAAGCACCGGAGACGATCGGCGTCGCCCAAAGCCAGATCCAGTTGTTTACGTTGAGCACGCCGAGCCACACGAGCAGACACGCGATCAGGTAAACACCGGACGCGATGCCTTTGGTCCACGTGTAAAGACTGACGCGCCAGTCCCACGGTATCGAGTGCGCCACGTCGTACGATAGCAACGCCGCTGCCGACGAGTTGTTAAATTGCGGATTGCCTGACGTGACGAAGCCCGCCCCTTCCTGTTGCTCGCTCCACATGAAGAGACCGCCTTCCGGACGTCTTGCCGCGAGTGGATCGAGCGTCGCCTGGTGCGCGCCTTTGTAGAAGAGTTTCGGGAGCGTTTCTTTCTCCGGACGCCGTACCGCAACCGTGTCGCGATTGACGATCTGTGCGACGTAAGAATCCGAGTCGTTCAAGTCGCCGACGAGAATCGCCTGCGTCGGACAAACAACCACGCACGCAGGCTCGAGCTGCATGTCGATGCGGTGCGCGCAGAAGTTACACTTCTCAGCCGAGTGATCGTCAGGATTGATGAAGATCGCGTCGTACGGGCACGCCGCCATGCACGCCTTGCAGCCGATACAGATCGATTTGTCGAAATCGACAATGCCGTCTGCGCGCTTGAACATCGCCGTCGTCGGGCACGCGGTCACGCACGGCGCGTGCGCGCATTGATTGCAGCGGGTGACCTGGTGTGCGCGGCGTGCCTGTGGGAAGACGCCGATGTCGACGTGTTTGACGTAAGTGCGCGTGACGGAGAGTGGGACGAGATTTTCAGACTTGCACGCAGTCGTACACGCGTGACAGCCGATACAGCGCGTGTGGTCGATTACCTTGGCCCACTGAATCGGGTCCGACCGTTCCATCATAGAAACTCCCGTTTGGGAAGCGAGACTATAACATAGGCACCCGACAAGATTTGACAAATCCGGACCCCACGTAACACATTAAGCGTTGCTTCGGAGGTGCTTTCATGCGCTCTACATTCATTTTCGCTTTGATTGTGACCGCGGCCGTGATTTTGGCCGCGTGCAATGCTATCGATCACAAGGCGAATACGAAACCTGCGCCTGCGGCTGGTTCGCAAACCACTTATGCTGACGGCGCGCGTCGCATCACGGCTGACGAGTTGCAGAACATGCTGAAAAACGGGGAGGCGATCGTCGTCGACGTGCGAAATCAGGCGTCGTATGACCTCGGACACATTCCCGGCGCGAAGCTCATTCCCGCGGGTGAGATCCTCAACCACATCAACGAGCTACCGCGTGACAAGATGATTGTCACCTACTGTTCTTGACAGGCCGAACATACATCCGCCGGTGCGGTGGCCGCTCTCAAGACGAAGGGAATCGAAAACGCAGCAGCGTTGTTGGGTGGGTTTCAGCATTGGGAACAGGAAGGCCGGCCTGTTGACAAGAAGTAATTTAGCCGCAGATGAACGCGGATTAACGCCGATCTGCGTTTATCCGCGTAAATCCGCGGCTAATATTATGTCTGCGGGACGATCTGTGTGACAAGTGCTGGCAGCGGTGTCACTGCGCGTGCGGCGGGCACGCAAAGTACCGGGCACGGCGCGTTTCTGATCACTCTCTCGATCTCCGATCCTAAAACCTGACTGCTTCCAAACAATGAGCCGTGCACTGCTGTTCCGAGCACGATCAGGTCCGCCTGAAGTGTGTCGGCGAGTTTGACGATCTCCTGGTATGGACGGCCCTCGGCGATGTGTGTCGCGCCGCAGCCGCGCGCGAGCTGTGCCATGCGCTCCTGCACGTAGCTGCGCAGTCGCGTCAGCGCCGCCAGCCCACCCTCCGGAAACATCACCGAGATCTGCTCGAAATAGTCTCCAATCACGTAAACGGCGTGAAGCTCAGCGCCTAGTTGATTAGACATCTGTGTCGCAAGCTGAGTCGCTGCGACTGACGACGGGCGGAAGTTTGTCGCGAGCAATACGCGCTTGAGGTTAATCTCACTTTCGCCGTTGACGAAATCTCTTTGCGGCGGTCTGACGGCCAGCACCGCGCATGGCGACTCCGCAATGATGTCTTCGGCAAGCGAGCTGCCGAACGCGCGTGTCAGTAGATTGCGATCGCGCAGTGCGACAGTAATCAAATCGATGTCGTGATCGATCGCAGCCTGAGCGATCTTCGAAGCAAGCTCCGTTTTTGCATCCTGCACATTGAACAACACAACCTGACCGTGGCCGTGTTGCGCAAAAGCAGTGGCATACTTTAACGCCGACTGCACAGCCAGTGAGTCATCGGGGAAGAGAATGTTTCTGAACGGAAACATGACGCCAACCTATCACCAGCAGACTATCCTGTAAATCCTGTTCAATCCTGTAATCCTGTCTAAGTATTTACAAGATATCGAGTTCCATGCCAAACTCCGCAAGCTTTCCCAACGCTAGCAACAGTTATCTAAATCCACTCCCGGAGGCGACACCTTGCTTCGAGGAATTTTTCGCACCAAGAACCTTGACGAAATACTGGCCAGCGTCGGCGGTCCACAATTCGGTCTGAAACGAACTCTCACCGCCTTCAGCGTCACGCTCATCGGGATTGGAGCAATCATCGGCGCCGGCATTTTCGCCACCGTCGGCACCGCCGCCTCCGGCACCGCCGAGCGCGCGGGCGCCGGTCCATCCTTGATGCTGTCGTTCGTCATCACGGCGATTGTCTGCGGATTTACAGCACTCTGTTACGCCGAACTCGCGTCGATGGTTCCAATCTCGGGCTCGGCCTACACCTACTCTTACGCGACGCTCGGCGAGCTCGTGGCCTGGATCATCGGCTGGGACTTGATCATCGAATACGCGATCGGCAACGTGGCGGTGGCGATTAGCTGGGCCGAGTTTTTCAATCGACTGTTGCGCAACCTCGGCATTCACGTGCCTGACTGGCTGACGTCAAACTATCGCACCGCAACCGAAGAGACGCTCGCCGCCGCGCCGCACATCCTCGGCGTGCCGATAGTCTTTAACATTCTCGCGTTCGCTATCGTCGCGCTCATCACGATCGTGCTCGTGTGGGGCATCAAGGAGTCGTCAAACTTCAACGCAGTGATGGTGCTGATCAAGATCGTGGTGCTGTTGTTCTTCATCGGCCTCGCGCTTTACTACGTCTCGCCCGCGAAGATGACCGAAAACTGGAAACCGTTTCAACCGCAGGGCTGGTTTGGGACACTCACCGGCGCGGCAGTCGTGTTCTTTGCTTACATCGGTTTCGACGCCGTCAGCACAGTCGCTGAAGAGACAAAGAATCCCGCTAAAGACCTGCCTGTCGGCATCATTGCTTCGCTGATCATCTGCACGATACTTTACGTGCTCGTAGCGGGCGTGTTCACGGGCATGGTGCCTTGGGAAACAGTACGGGGCTGGACGTCAGCGCAGCGTGGTGAGTCTCTGACGATGGCGCTCGAGACTGTCGCGCCGCAGGCGTTGTGGCAAAACACGGTTATCGCGTTCGGATCCGTGATCGCGCACACGGCCGTCTTGCTTGTGTTCCAGCTCGGACAGCCACGCATCTTCTTCTCGATGGCGCGTGACGGACTGCTGCCGTCGGTGTTTGCGAGTGTTCACCCGCGCTTCAAGACACCACACGTCACCACGATCCTGACCGGCATTGCCGTCGGCGGTATCGCTGCGTTTGCGACAGTCGACGAGATGGTGAGCCTGACGAATATCGGCACTCTCTTCGCGTTCATTCTCGTCTGTGTCGGCGTGATGGTTTTGCGTCACAAGGATCCGGGCCGAGCCAGACCGTTCAAAGTGCCGTTTGGTCCTTACCTGTTGCCGGGTTTGGGCGCCATCTCGTGCGCGCTGTTGATCTACTTCCTGCCGGAAGGTTCTTACTGGCGCTTTGTCGGCTGGCTGATGCTCGGTCTGGCAGTTTATTTTTCTTACGGTTACACACGCAGCGCGGTCGGGCAGAAGCTGGGACGGCCAAAGCTCACGCCTGCGGGCCTGAAATTGGCGGCACTCTGCTTCATACTCGTTGCGGTCGGACTGTTTGTGATTCCGCACGACGTAGCGCCGCGTGAGCTCTTCTCCGAAGCTTTCGACGCGACTGCGGAGAAGCATAATCAGACATTGTATGGTTTACTGATCATCCTCGCCGGGCTGGTTGGCGCCGCGGTGGGCATCGCGTGGGGAACATCAAAAGAAGTTTCGGAATGAGGTAGAAGGATTTGAGTTTTAGATTTTCATTTTTACTGATCGCAACCGCGATCATCCTGGTTGCCGGTGCAGCAGCCCAGGCACAAACAAAGACAACGATTTCATTGGGCGGTGCTACCGCTAAGCTAGGCGATAAAGTCGTCGACCTGCCCGCGCCGGACGGTCATGAAGAGGCGAGCCAATGGGAAAACATCAAAACCCTTTTCAGTGCCATGGTACCGGCGAACGGAGACTTGTTAGCCGCTTACCTTCCAGTCAGCGATTGTGAATTGCTCAGAAACGGCCAACGACCTCTTATGCCTTCGTGGGCACTGATCAATATATTGCGCGAAGGCAGGACCCACGTTTCCGACAAAGCGGAATTCGCCCGCATCATCGCGATTATTCAACAAAATGCCAACGCCCTGGTGGGCGATCCACACAGGAAGGACATGAAAAAGCATTTTGCGCGTATCGACGAGGTTCTCAGTAAAGCATATTCCAAAGACGTGAAGTTCGACCTGAGCAAACCTAAAAACCTGGGATCATTCGATAGCAGACCAAATGTTTATAGCCATCTAATGCTGATGCAACCAATGGTACAGATGGATGGGAAACCGGTTGACCAGTCACCAGTGCTGGCGACGATGTCGATGGTGCTTGTCAAGCAACGAATCATCGCGGTTTATACTTATAAAAAGCTCGAGTCGAAAGCTGACGCCGAAGCCCTGATCACGTTCACGACGAAGTGGGTTAACGAGATTCTGGCCGCGAATTAGAGGTTGCGCCGCGATGCAAACGAGTCGTTAAATTATACATCTGCGTTGGGTCCGGGCAGGGACCCACCCGCGGGGCTGCGGGGGGGGCGGCACCCCGCCCGCGCGCGGCGCACCACCCCCACCCCCCCGC
>Ga0081539_10001389_pt1 | contig 41689 bp, 36 predicted proteins | sample TabmetS4T2R2_FD_71023 | JGI IMG/M metagenome (GOLD analysis project Ga0081539, IMG submission 71023) | Tabebuia heterophylla rhizosphere microbial communities from the University of Puerto Rico - S4T2R2 | ecosystem: Host-associated > Plants > Roots > Rhizosphere ... | reverse complement strand
GGAGCCCGCATAGGTCGTGATGCAAACGCGACCATCCGCAAGCGACGGGCTCGAGTTGATCCGGCCGCCCGTGTCGAACGCCCAGCGAACGCGGCCCGAGTCGGCGTCGACGGCGAACAGCCTTCCGTCGGTCGCACCGAAGAAGACGATTCCCTCGGCGACCGCCGGCGACGACTCGACCTTCGCGTTGGTGTGGAGCTGCCAGACGACCTTGCCGCTCTTGCGCGTCAGCGCGGTCACGGTGCCGTCCTTGGAGCTGACGATGAGCTTGTCGTCGACGATCGCCGGGGTGGAGGGCTTCGGCGCCCGGCTGACCTTCTTCCAGATCACCTTGCCCGTTTCCGCGTCGATCGCGAACGTGTCCCCCTTGAACGTGTTGACGTAGAGGACGCCCTCGCAGTAGCTCGGCGGGTACTCGATGTACTCGCCGAGGCCGCGCGCCCAGATCGGCTTCCTGCGCGGGACGCCGAGGTCGATCGCCGGGCGCGAGAGCTCTCGGCGGGGGCCGCCTCCGAACATCGTCCAGCATCGCTGGTCGACCTCTCGCTCGGGCTTCGGCTTCGGGAGCGGTGGCGGTGGCGGCGGCTCCGGCGTGGTCGACGGCGGGGGCGCGACGACCGTCACGTCCGTCACCTCCGTCTCGAGCTCGCCCTGCGGCAGCCGGTGCGTGGTGAGCAGCGCCACGCCCACGCCCGCTGCGAGGGCGAGGGCGGCCGCAGGGATGAGGAGGAGTCGGCGGCGCATGTCGCGGGTCGGCTCCGGGTGCCGATCACCCAGTGTGCCTGCCACGCTCGGAACCAACCGCGCGTCCTTACAATCGCCGTGAGTGGCCGGGCGCTCCCCTCACGACGAGCTGCTGCGCGGCACCTGCACGCGGCGCGGCCCGGCTGCATCGTCCCGAACGAGATGAGCCTTCGGGTCGTCCCTGCGGCCCTCGTCGCCGCGCTTCTCGTCGCGACCTCCACGGCGTTCGTCGTGACCGAGAAACTGAAGCTGACGCGAAACCCGATCGTCGGCCCGACGGTCGAGAACAAGGTCTTTTCGCCCGTCTGCGACTGCTCGACGGGCTCCGCCGTGATCCGGTTCCGGCTGCGCCGGGCCGACCGCGTGAGCGTCTCGATCATCGACCGTAGCGGCGACGTCGTCCGGGAGCTCGCGCGCGATCGCGCGCAGGGGAGGGCTCCCGTCTCGTACGTTTGGGACGGCCGCGACACGGAGGGTCGCGTCGTCGCCGAGGGCACGTACCGGCCGCGCGTCCACCTCGACGACGAGCGCCGGACGATCGTGATGCCGAACCCGATCCGCGTGGACACCACGCCCCCGCGCGTGATCACCTTCACGGCGCGGCCGCTCGAGATCTCCCCGGACCGCGACGGGCGGTTCGACCGGGCGAAGATCCGCTATCGCGTGAGCGAGCGCGCCGTCGTCGAGCTGTACGTCGACGGAACCCGGGCGCTCCGCAAGCTCGGGACGCGTCCCGCCGGGACGATGGACTGGTTCGGCATCGCCGGCGGCGAGCCGCTTCCCCAGGGCGTATTCACACTTCGCCTCGTCGCGCGGGATCTCGCGGGCAACCTCGGCCCTCGATCGGGCTCGCGCACCGTGCGGATCCGGTTCCTCGCGCTCGGGCGCGACCGGATCGTCGTGAGGCCCGGCCAGCGGTTTGCGATCCTCGCGATCTCGCAGGCGCGCACGCTGCGCTGGCGTCTGGGCGACCGGTCGGGTGCCTCACGGCCCGGTACCGTGCGACTCGTCGCGCCCGCTCAGCACGGGAGATACGTGCTCCGGGTCCGTGCGAACGGCCACGTCGAGCGGGCGGTCGTGATCGTCAGGAAGCCCGCTCCGTGAGCGTCGCGGCGCAGATCGCAAGCGTCGTCGGCGGTGTCGGGCTCGCGACGCTGGTGCTCGCGCCGGGACGTATCGGGCGGCTCGCCGGGCTCGTCGCCTGGGGGGCTGGACTCGCCGTTCTGGCGCTCTATCTCCTGCCCGACCTCAGCCGGACGCGCCTCATCGCCGCAGCGGCAGCCGGCGCGGTCATCGCGGTCGGCGTGGCGGTCCTGCTTCGGCGCCGGCCGTACGTTCTCGCGTTCGCGACGCTTGCGTGCGTGCCGCTGCGGCTGCCGGTCGACATCGGCAACGACCGGGTCAACCTCCTGCTCCCGCTCTACGCGGTGATCGCCGGCCTCGGGCTCTCGCTCGCGTGGACGCTTCTCCACGGCGACCGGCGTGCCCGCGAGCTCGGCCCGGTCGCGCTCCCGGTGGCGGCGTTCGTCGTCTGGGCGGGTCTGTCCATGCTCTGGACGGTCGACGTACGGCGAGGCGCGATCCTGCTCGGTGCGTTCGTGCTTCCGTTCGGGCTCCTCGCGATCGGGTTCGCGCGGCTTCCCTGGCGGGGCCGCTGGCTGACGTGGCTGTGGGGCGGCCTCGTCGCGACCGCGCTCGCATACGCCGCCGTGGGCGGCTACCAGTGGCTGACGCGGGACGTCTTCTGGAATCCGAGCGTCAAGGTGTTCAACGCGTACGCCCCGTTCTTCCGCGTCAACTCCGTCTTCTGGGATCCGTCCGTCTATGGGCGCTACCTGACGGTCGCGATCCTCGCGTCGCTCACGGGGATCCTGCTCGGCGGCGTGCGTGGATGGCGCGTCGCCGGTCTGTACGCCGTCGTCGTCGTCACCTGGCTCGGGCTGCTCATCTCGTTCTCGCAGTCGAGCTTCGTCGCCCTCGCCGCGGGGATCGTCGTCGCCGTGGCGGTCGCGTGGGGTCGCAAGGCGACCGCGGCGCTCGTCGCCCTCGGCGCCGTCGCCGCGGTCGTCCTCCTCGCCGTCCCGCAGATCCGCCACGAGCTCGTCGGCAAATCGCGCTCCGGCGTGAACCGCATCACCTCCGGCCGCGCAAACCTGGTCGGCCAGGGTCTACGGATCGCGCTGTCGCATCCGGTCGGCGGCGTCGGGGCAGGCGGCTTCTCGCACGAGTACGCGCGCCGCCTCGGGATCCCGGGGAAGGACCCAAAGCGCGTCGCCTCGCACACGACGCCCGTGACGGTCGCCGCCGAGGAGGGCGTGATCGGGCTCGCGCTCCTCGCGTGGCTCGTCGCCGCGGCGCTCCTCGCGACGCTGAGGGGACTGGGCGTGGGGTTCACGTCGCGCGTGTCGCTGGCCGCGGGGGTCGTCCTCGTCGCGATCGCCGTCCACAGCCTCTTCTACGCCGCGTTCTTCGAGGACCCGATGATGTGGGCCGTGCTCGGCCTCGTCGGGCTCGCATCGCGCGTGCCGAAGAAGGCCACACCCCCTCCGCCGGGGGCGCCGACGCCGTCCCCGGCGCCCGTGCCCGAGCCGGCCCCCACGACGTAGACTCCCGCGATGCTCGAGGGCCTTCGGCGAGCGCTCGTCCTCGCGCCTCACACCGACGACGGCGAGTTCGGCTGCGGCGGGACGATGGCACGGCTCGTCGAGGCGGGGTGCGAGGTGCGCTACGTCGCCTTCTCGATCGCGACGCGCTCACTTCCGGCGGGGTTCGAGCCGAACACCCTCGCGAAGGAGGTGCAGCAGGCGACGGCAGCGCTCGGCATCCCGGAGTCCCACCTCACCGTGCACGACTTCGACGTGCGCACCTTCCCCGAGCGACGGCAGGACATCCTCGAGCTGCTCGTCGCCCTCTGGGACGAGTGGCGCCCCGAGGTCGTGTTCCAGCCGTCCCACCACGACGTCCACCAGGATCACCAGACGATCGCGCAGGAGGGGCTGCGCGCCTTCAAGCGCACGACGATCCTCGGCTACGAGATCCCCTGGAACAACTTCGACTTCTCGTACGGCGCGTTCCTGGCGCTCGAGCAGCGCCACGTCGAGCGGAAGGTCGCGGCGGTGCGGTGCTACGCGTCGCAGCAGCACCGGCGGTACGCCAACGAGCAGTACATCTGGGACCTCGCGCGCGTTCACGGCACGAACGTGAACCGCGACTACGCCGAGGTGTTCCAGGTCTACCGGCTCGTCGGCTGATGCGTCTCGGTGCGATCGGCGCGACGCTGTGCGTGATCGCCGGCCTGTGCATGGTCGCGGGACTCGCGGTCGACCTCGACTCGACCGCCGCCAAGGTGCTGATCGCGACGGCCGGCGCGCTCTTCGTCCCGGGCGCTCTGCTCACGTACGTCTGGCTCCGGATGCGCGTCCCGCCGCGGTGAACCGCGCGCTCATCTTCGCCGTGGCGACGCTCGTCCTCGCCGGCACCGCGCACGCCGCCGGCGCGCCGGTCGTCGTGATCGACCCCGGGCACGACCTCCGCGCGAACATGGACACGGAGCCGATCGGCCCCGGCTCGACCACGCCGAAGATCAAGGACGGCGGCGGCACGCACGGCGTCGCGACGGGGATCGGGGAGGCCGAGCTCGTGCTCGACGTCTCGCTCCGGCTTCGGACCCTCCTACGCGGGGCGGGCGTGCGGGTCGTGATGACGCGCGCCCGCACCGCGGGCGCGGGCATGGGGAACATCGCGCGCGCCCGGATCGCGAACCGCGCCCGGGCCGCGCTGTTCCTCCGAGTCCATGCCGACGGCCATCCGAGCTCCAACGTGCGCGGCACGCACACGCTCGTCCCGGCGCTCCGCGCGGGTTGGACCGACGACGTCTACCGACCGAGCCGCCGCGCGGCGCAGATCGTCCAGTCCGAGCTCGTGCGCGCCCTGGGCTTCCCCGACCGCGGCATCCAGGAGCGACCGGACTTCACGGGCTTCAACTGGGCGGACGTGCCGGTGATCCTCGTCGAGATCGGGTTCATGACGAACCCGTTCGAGGACCGGCAGCTCGCCCTTCCGCGTGTGCGGCAGCGAGCGGCCGTCGGGCTCTGCCGGGGGACGCTGCGGTTTCTCGGACGGGCCCAGGCCCGCTGCGGGACTTAGACAAGCCTAAAGATGCTCGGCTAGGATTTAGCCATGCCTAAATTCACCCGTCGACGGCTGCTCGCCTCGACCGCGCCGCTCGCGGCCGCCCCACTCGGTCTGGCCGCGATGGGGCGCGCGACGAACGCCGGCGCCGGGGGTCACGACCACAGCGCGCATCGGTCGCTGGCGAACCACGAGCACGCCTTGAAGATGGGCCACGCCGCGATGATCGGCGACGGCGCGCCGGCCGTCGGGGGTCCGAACGACCTCGACGCGCTGCTGTATCCGCCGCCGGCGCTTCCGCACGAGCCGGGGCGGGTGAGCGCCCACACGCTGGTCGCGACGGACGAGGAGATCGAGATCGCTCCGGGGGTGTTCTTCCCCGCCTGGACGTACAACCGCACCGTGCCCGGGCCGATCGTCCGCGCGACGGAGGGCGACCTGCTGCGGGTCCGGTTCATCAACTCCGGCTCGCATCCGCACACGATCCACTTCCACGGGATCCATCCCACGAACATGGACGGCGTCTTCGAGCCGGTCGTGCCTGGGGCGGAGTTCACGTACGAGTTCCCCGCCCAGCCCGCCGGCTTCCACGTGTACCACTGCCACGCGACACCGCTCAAGAAGCACATCCACAAGGGCCTCTACGGCGCGTTCATCATCGACCCCAAGGAGCCGCGCGAGCCTGCCCGCGAGCTCGTCCTCGTGATGAACGGCTTCGACACGGACGGTGACGGGGAGAACAACTTCTACACCGTCAACGGGCGGACGTTCTACTACGCGCGGTACCCGATCAAGGTGCGGAAGGGCGAGCTCGTTCGGGTGTACCTCGCCAACCTCACCGAGTTCGACCTGATCAACTCGTTCCACCTCCACTCGGACTTCTTCCGCTACCAGCCGACGGGCACCGGCGACCACTGGGAGTACACGGACACGGTGATGCAGTGCCAGGGGCAGCGCGGCGTGCTCGAGATCCGCTTCGCGAACCAGGGGACGTTCATGTTCCACGCGCACCAGTCCGAGTTCACCGAGCTCGGCTGGATGGGCTTCTTCCAGGTGGAGCCCTAGGTGGAGGCCGGCTCGGCGACGACGAGCGGGGTCGCGTGGCGGCTCTGGGCGCTCGTGCCGATCGTGCTGCTCGCGCTCGCGGTCGCTGTCGTCGTCTCCCAGGGCGATCGCGTCGTCGACCTCGTCGGCGGCACGCCGCCGCCGGCGGACGAGTTCGACATCCGGCGCGTCGAGTTCCGTCGCGGCGAGGTCGAGATCCGCGTGCGGAATCCGCAGCGCGACGACCTGACGATCGCGACCGTGACCGTCGACGACGCGATCGTGCCGTACACGGTCGACGGCCCGACGACGCTCGGCCGCCTGCGGTCGAGCACGATCGTGGTCCCGTACGACTGGGTCGACGACGAGCCGATCTCGGTCGGCGTCACGAGCTCGACGGGGATCCAGACGACCAAGGAGATCCAGGCCGCGGTGCTCACGCCGCAGCCGAGCGTGCGCGGGTTCCTCGGCTACGGCCTGATCGGGCTCCTCGTCGGCGTCCTCCCCGTCGCGCTCGGGCTGCTCTGGCTCCCCGCTCTGCGACGCGCGGACAAGCGATGGCTCGCCTCGTTCATGGCGCTCACGGCAGGCCTGCTGACGTTTCTCGGCGTCGAAGCGCTCTCCGAGGCGCTCGATCTGCAGGCCGCGTTGCCGTCCGCCTTCGGGGGCGCAGGGCTCGTCCTCCTCGGGCTCGCGGCGAGCGCCCTCGGCATGACATTCCTCTCGTCGCGGCTCTCGCGGGGACAGGTCGGGGTGACCGGCCTCGCGCTCGCGCTGCTCGTCGCGATCGGCATCGGCGTCCACAACTTCGGCGAAGGGCTCGCGATCGGGACGTCGTTCTCGGTCGGCGAGCTCCAGCTCGGCGCGTTCCTCGTGATCGGCTTCATGGTGCACAACGTCACCGAGGGACTCGGCATCGCCGCGCCCGCGAGCGGAGTGCGCGTCCCCGTCGACCGCCTCGCGGGTCTCGCGCTCGTCGCGGGCGGCCCTGCGGTCCTCGGCGCCTGGCTCGGCGGCTACGCGTCGAGCGACGTCGTCACACCGCTCTTCTTCGCGATCGCGGCCGGCGCCGCGCTCCAGGTCGTGTTCGAGGTGGGGCGCTACGTCGCCCGGACGGCTCCTGGTGGGCTGCGCTCGGGTTGGGTGATCGGCGGCTACCTCGCCGGCATCGCCGCGATGTGGGCGACCGGCCTGCTCGTCGGCTGACCCGTCCTCCGACTCCCAGCTAGCGGCCGATCAGGGCCAACGCGCGCTGGCGCTCGGTCGAGGTCGTGAAGCCGAGCAGGACGAGGACGAGCGGGTACGCGAGCGTCAGCGCGACGGCGAGCACCAGGCCCGCGTCGACGAGCTTGCCGAGCGCCGCGAGCCCGACCGCGCCGAGGGCCGCGGTCGCGACGCGGCGCCACTGGTACGGGACCGGATAGAGGCGCTGCGACCACCAGGCCATCCCGACCGCCATCGTCGCGTATGCGGCGACGGTCGCGACGGCGGCGCCCATCATCCCGTACGACGGGATCAGCGCCAGGTTGAGCGTGACGTTGACGACGGCTGCGACGCCGGTCACGACCCAGTTGAACTGCGTACGGCGCACGCGGCCGACGCCGATCGCGACGACGATGTAGGCCGCGTACGCGACCGTCGAGAACGCCAGCGGCCCGACGACGCGCGACGACTCGGCGAACTCGGGAGCGGCGAGGACGTCGACGAGCCACGGCGCCAGGAGCGTCAGCGCGAGCGCCACCCACGCGGTGACGACGGTGAGATACGTGAGCACGAACGCATACGTCGCGCGCGCCTCGGTCTCGTCCTTGATCGAGTACGCGAACGCGGGCCAGGCCGTGCGGAATGCGGTCAGGAGCAGCACCATCGCCGACGCGACGCGGACGCCGACGGAGTAGAGCCCGGCCTCGGCGACGTCCGCCAGCTTCACGAGGAAGAAGCGGTCGCTGAAGTTCGTCACCCAGAGGAACAGCGCAGTGGGAACGAGCGGCAGCCCGAAGCCGTTCATCTCGCGCAGCAGTCCCCGGTCGAACTGGAGGCCGAGCTGGTCGCGCCGGTAGCCGAGCAGCGCGAGGTAGACGATCAGCGTGCCGCTGAAGTTGCCGACGATCACGCCGATCGGCCCTTTCTCGAGCGCCACGACCAGCAGCAGCGTGATCCCGATCGTCAGGAAGATGTTCGCGAGGCTCGCGCAGACGAACGCGACCGAGCGCTCCTCGACGCGGAACAGCGCGGTGAGCTGCTCGTAGTTCACGGTCGCCCACAACGCGACGCCCGCCGCGCGGACGAGGTCGGCCGAGTCGGAGGAGCCGAAGAGCAGCGAGGAGACGGGTCCGGCGAGCGCGAGGAGGAGCGCGAGCCCGAGCGTGGCGCCGCCCATGGTGAACCAGAACGACGTCCGGAGCACGCGCAGCCGCCCATCCTCGTCCTCTGTGTCGAAGTAGAACCGGAAGAACGCGCTCGTGATGCCCGCGCGAAGCACGAGCCCCATCACGGTCGTGAGCGCGAGCAGCGTCTCGATCTTGCCGTAGTCCTCCGGATCCAGGTACCGCGTGTAGACGGGGAGGAGCAGGACGGCGATCACGCGCGACACGAGGCCGCCGATGCCGTAGATCGCCGAGTGGCGTCCGAGGCGCCGCAGCTGGCGTCCGAGCCCGCCGACGGCGGCGGGCACCGGCCGCTCGCTCTCGGGCGGGACCGCGCCGTCGAGGTCCGTGTCGCCGAGCGGCAATGCGGGCGCCGGCTCCGTCGCGCGAGGCGAGGGCGCAACGGTCGCATCGCGCTCGCCCCGCGGCTCGGCGACCGTGTCGTACAGGTCGAGCAGCTGGTCGGTGACGACCTCGAGGTCGTGGACGCGTTCGACGTACGCCCGCGAGGCGGCGCCGATCTCGCCGCGGCCGTCCGGGGCGAGCGCGACCAGCTCCTCGAGACGCTCCTGCAGTGTGTCGGCGGACGCGTTGACCACGGGGACGCGCAGTCCGTACGCGGCTTCGGTGCGCTCGATCGCCTCCTCGTGGAGGAACGTCACGACCGGCTTGCCGAGCGCCATGCACTCGATCGCGAACAGCCCGTACCACCCCGCGTTGAGCTGGTCGACGACGATGTCCGCGTCGCGGTAGAGCGCCAGCGCATCCCGGTGGTGGAGCCCCTCGACGATGCGGAGCTCGACGTCCAGGCCCGCGCACGCCCGCAGCACGTGATCCGTGCCCTTCCGGCGGCGGGAGGACGGCGCGTGGACGACGATCGGCCGCTTCCTGCTCGACGGCGGGATCGGCGTGATCGCGGCGAGGTCGACGCCGGGCGGGATCATCGTCGCCTCCGGTACCCAACGGATCGCGTCGTAGCTGCCGACGATCTCGGCGCCCGCCTTCTTCCCGTAGGCGAGCTCCTCCGGCGTCTTCCCGCGGATGTCGGAGCCGAGGTAGTGCATCACCGACGACTTCCCGAACGCCTTGAGCAGCGGGAACTGCAGCGACTGCGGAACCAGCGTCAGCCCGAAGGTGAAGTGGAACAGGTCGGTGCGCGGGAGCAGCTCCGCCAGCACCTTCCACTGCGCGAGCTGACGCCGGACGAGCCCGCCGCGGAGCTCGAGCGAGCGATCCGCCTCCGGATGCATCGCGTAGCGGTTGAACACGACGAGCGACGCGTCGACGCCGCGGCGCCGCAGAGCCTGGACGTTCGTCCACGGGACGCCCGCGGTGTTGACCGGACAGTGGACGACGCGCAGGCGGGAACGAGGCACCGGATCAGTCCCACTCCAGCTGGTCGAAGTACCGGAGCGCCGTGCGCCCGGGCCGGATTCTCGAGCGCAGGCGTTCGAGCTCCTCGTCGGCGATCTCGCCGAGCGCACGCTTGACTCCGAGGTAGGGCAGGTTCAGATCCTCCTGGTAGACGATCGTCGAGATCCGCGGGTTGACCTCAATCACGTGCTCGCCGACGAGCTGGATGTTGAAGAACCACTCGATCCCGAGCTCGCCGACGATGCGGTCTGCCATCTCCATCAGCGCGGCGTCTTCCAGCGTGACGAAGTACATCGCGAGGCCTGCCCGCATCGCCTCACGGGTCTTGGGGTGGCCGAGGACGACGCGCCGGCCGTCGGCGATGCCGTCGATCGTGCGCTCGCCGCCCGTCGCGAGCTCCATCACGAGCAGGTCGGGACCGCCGTCGGCCGGAAGGAGCTCGACGGCCTCCTCCAGGCGCATGGCGACGGAGCCGGGTCGCTCGTGGAGGAGCTGGTGCGCGCGGTCGACCGTCGAGTCGAGCACCCTGAAGCCGCGCGAGCCGGACGAGAACACGGGCTTGAAGCACACGGGGCGCTCCGGGTAGCCGAGCTCGCGCGCCGCCGCGTCGACGGCGGCGGCGCCGTTCACCCGGCGAAACTGCGGCGCCGGGACGCCGATCCGGTGCAGGAAGGCGTACGTCTCGGCCTTGTCGTTCGAGCGGTGGATCGTGTCCGGCCGTGACACGAGCACGGGCACCGGGAACCGCTCGCGGTGCGCCGCGAGGCCCTCGAGGTCGAACGACGACTGCGGGAGGACGACGTCGACTTCCTCGCGCTCGACGACCTCGAGCACCGCGTCCGGGAACCCCGGATCGGATCCGGCCGGGACGGGATGGAAGGCGTCGCAGAGGTGCTTCCCCACCGACCGCTCCGACATGTCGGTGCCGACGAGCCGCACCTCTCGCTCCCCGTTCTCGCGGAGCGCGCGGAGCAGCGCGGCGGTGCCGGGGGCACCCGACGCCGAGACGAGCACGGTGGCCGGACGGAGGCTCACGCGAGGTCGATCCGGTCGTCTGCAAGCTGTGTGAGGCGCCGGCTTCGCTCAGCGTCGAGCATCGAGCGCATCGTCTCTCCCATCGTCGTGCCCGGGTACACCCAGATCTCGGGATGGACCAGGAGCTGCAGCCACGGGAACGTCCCGGCGCGCAGCTCCGCGTGGGGACAGCCCAACCGCCACCGCTGGTTCGAGTCGGAGCGGTACGTCGGCGGGTCGAAGTAGCCCTGCTGCATGACGTTCACCGCGCCCGGGATGGGCTCGGAGATGTAGCCCTGATCGGGGTTGTGCCAGGCGACGACCGCGTCGAACCGGTCGTCGAGGGTCGCGTCGGGGTAGACGGCGTGGAGCCCGACGCGGTGGCCGAGCTCCCGCAGGTGTGCGACCGCGCGCGTGCCCTCGGTCGAGGCGAGGTTGTAGAAGACCGACTTCGTCATCAGGAGGTAGGTGGCAGAGACCCCCGCTTCCGCCTCGAGCTCCGCCATCCGGAGCGCCGCCTCGAGCGCGAGATCGACGTCGTGGCGCAGGAGGAGATCGCCACGGCGAGGTGCGCGGTCGAAGTGCGCGAACCGGTAGCCGCCCGTCCGGGCCGCGTCGAGCAGCTCGCGGTAGTGGCCGAGGTCGAAGGAGCAGGTCATCGCTGTGCGAGCACCCAGTGGAACATCGCATCGCCCTCGGGCTCGCGGATCGTGACGAGTTCGTCGCGCAGGAGCTCGAAGTCAGCTCTGGCAAGCAGTCGCCGGTTCGTCTCGGGCTCGAAGCCGGAGAAGAACGTGGGTGCGCCGAGCCACTCACCCGTCCATTCCGGGAGATCGCTCGCGCCGAATGTCGCGAGCAGGAGCCCGCGCGGCACGAGCCAGTCATGGACGCGCTCGAGCAGACCGGGGAGCAGCTCCCGCGGGACGTGGTTGAGGACGTAGAACGCCGCAACCGCGTCGATCGTGGCCTGGGGGAGCTCGAGCTCGAGGAGGTCGGCCCGGACGAACTCCGCGTCCGGGACGCGCTCCCGCGCGCGGCGGAGCTGCTCGGCCGAGAGATCGACCCCCGTCACGCGGAAGCGCTGCGCGAGTGCCCGCGTCTCGTCCGCCCCACCGCCGCAGCCGAGCTCGAGCACCGAAGCGCCGGGGGCTAGCCGGGTAAGGAGCTCATCGCACCATGCCGCCCGCGGATCGTCGCGGATCCGCGCCTTCCACGCCTCCCAGGCATCGACCATCGCGTCGTACCCCGCCGCGACGAGCGCTGTCCGCGGGTCGCTCACTCCACCTCCACCTGCAGGAGGCGCGCAGCGGCCTCGGCCCGCTCGAGCGCCTCGATCGACGTGTCGGCGGTGGCGATCACGTATCCGCGCCGATCGCCGTCCAGTCGCACCGGCCGGATCGTCTCTCCGACGGCGAGGTAGGTCTCCGCCTGGACGACGCCTTCGGCCTCCAGGACCGGATCGAGCGAGCCGACGCTTGCGACACGCCCGGTCGGCAGCGGCCCGGGCGACGCGGTCAAGAAGCGGATCGCGAGCGGCTGCGAGAAGCGGGGAAAGGCGATCTGGTCGGGGACGGGCTCGCCGAGGGCAAACCGGAGGGCCAGCTCGACGAGGTCGACGCCGACCGCATGCCGGACGAGGTCGGCCATCTGCCCTCCGGGGATGCGGGCCGCGACCTCCACGACGGAGACGCGACCGCCCGCCGAGGCGATCAGCTGCGGGAAGGCGATTCCGTCCCCGAGCCCGAGCGCGGCGACCGAGCGCTCCGCGACCGTCTCCGCGAGCTCGAGCTGGTCGGAGTGGATCGACGCCGGGAACACGTGGATCCAGCCGACGCCGAAACCGACGCCGGGAGGCCGCAGGCGGTCGGACAGCGTGACGAGCGCGGGCTCGCCGTTTCGCACGACGACGATGCCGTTCATCTCCGTGCCGTGGACGAAGCGCTCGAGGATCGCCTCCTGCTCCGCCGATTCCGCGAGCGCCGCGTGGAGGTTCGACTCGAGATCGCCGGGCGTGTCGATGCGGAAGACGCCCCGCTGGCCGCCGGAGTCGGCGGGCTTCAGCACGGCGGGCAAGCCGACCGTGTCGATCGCGGCGCGGCCCTCCGCGAGGCTTCGCACCGCCGCGAACGGCGGCTGGGGGATCCCCTCCTCGGCGAGCGTCCGGCGCATTGCGATCTTGTGCGTCATCCTGTGCGCGACCTCGCGTCCGATGGTCGGCAGGCCGAGCCGCGCCGCCACCTCGGCGACCACGGGGACGGCCCGGTCGGCGGCAACGGTCAGCACGCCCTCGACGCGGTGCGCCTGTCCCGTGACCTCGACGGCGTCGACGTCCGCGAAGTCCACGACCTCGGGGACGTCGGCGATCCGCAGGCCCGGCGCGTCGGGATTCCTGTCTACGGCGACGACGCGCAGCCCGCGTTCGCGCGCCTGGATGATCGCCCGGCGCTGGTGGCGTCCCGCGCCGACGAAGAGGACGCTCGACACGGCGCGATGCTAACCGTCGGGGCGTCCAGGTCTGTGGACAGATGGGCGCGGGGCTGGCGCACTTCCGTCACCCACCCGCGTGCGTTGTCCAATTAGGCTATGAGCCGTGGGGAGGAGGTCGGCGGCCCGAGGCGTGATCGCCGGGACATGTCCGCTGTGGACAGTGCGGGCAAGGGACCCTGTTCTCGAGCAACGGTGTCCGCAAGGCTGGTGTCGCCGACGAGCGCGCGTCGCGACGCCTGCGTAGGACCATCGCGGCCGCGTCGCCGGCGACGTCAGCGAGCGAGCTCAGGCCCCGCCGGCGGGCAGCAGCGAGCGGACGCGGCCCCAGCGCTCGATCTGGCAGCCGTCGGTCCGACTCAGCTTCGCCCACACGCGCCGGCCGGCGAGCCGACCGGTGACAATCGCGACCTGCGGGCCGCCGTAGATCTCCGCGCATGCCGTGTCCTTCGGCACCGGGGCGAACGCCCGCGGCCCGAGTCGCGCGAGCTCGCGGCAGACGGCGAGACGGCGCGGGTGGGTGCCGCTCGTCGGCTGACAGGCGACCGTCCAGCGCACGCGCTCCGTGGGCCGCCCCGAGTCGGCGAGGTACGTGATGGTGAGCGAGGTAGCCGACGACGCGTCGGCGCTAGGCGCCAGCAACACGACCGTGCACGCCAGGACCAGCAACGAGCGGAGCATCTCCCCACGGTACGCCACCGCGCGCCCGTTCGTCACAGGCGCGTGAGCGCGAGCGGTCCCGGGCGTCCGTCTACGATCCCCGCGTGCCACTCTCGGGAAAGCGAATCCTCGTCACGGGCGGCGCCGGGTTCATCGGGACGACGCTCGCGCGACGACTCGTCGACGAGAACGACGTTCTCGCCGTCGACGACCTCCACCGCGACGCCCTGTCCGGGACGGATCTCGCCGGCCACCCGAACTTCCGGTTCGTGGAAGGCGACGTGCTCGACCTCGTCGGCCTGACCGAGCTCGCCGCTGGCCGGACCCACATCGTTCACGCCGCGGGGATCGCCGGCGTCGACACGGTGCTCCAGAGCCCGGTGCGGACGATGCGGGTCAACGTGATCGGCACGTACAACGCCCTCGAGGCCGCCGCCGCGACGAGCGACACGCTCGAGCGCCTCGTGGAGTTCTCGACGAGCGAGGTGTTCGGGCAGCACGCGTTCAACGTGCAGGAAGGCCACGTCACCGCGATCGGCTCGGTGGGCGAGGCTCGCTGGACGTACGCGGTGTCGAAGCTCGCCGGCGAGCACATGGCGCACGCCTACCACTCGGAGCTGGGCCTGCCGTGCGTCTCGGTCCGCCCGTTCAACATCTACGGGCCGGGTCAGATCGGCGGCGGCGCGATCAGGGCGTTCATCGAGGCGGCGCTCGCAGGGCGCGACCTCGAGATCCACGGGGACGGATCCCAGATCCGCGCGTGGTGCTACGTCGACGACATGGTCGAGGCGCTGCTGTTGGCGCTCGAGCACCCGGCGGCCGTGGGCGAAAGCTTCAACGTCGGCAACGCGCGCTCGGCGGTCACGATCTACGACCTCGCCACGCGGATCAAGCGGTTGACGGGCTGCCCCGGCGAGATCCGCTTCGTCCCGCTCGACTACGCGGACGTCGAGCTCCGGATCCCGAACGTCGAGAAGGCGCGGATGCTGCTCGGGTTCGAGGCCGGCGTCGAGCTCGACGAAGGGCTCGAGCGCACGATCGCGTGGTACCGCGCCCGGCTCGGCGCGCCCGCGTGACGTCGGAGCCGATCCGCCTCGCGCGGCCTGACGTCGGGGAGGCGGAGCTCGCCGCCGTCGCCGAGGTGCTCGCCAGCGGGCAGCTGACGATGGGACCGCGCGTCGACGCCTTCGAGCGGGCAGTTGCGAACGCCGTCGGGACGGCGCACGCCGTCGCGGTCTCTTCGGGTACGGCCGCGCTCCACCTCTCGATGCTCGCGATCGGGATCGGCGAAGGCGACGAGGTCGTCGTCCCGGCGTACACCTTCCCCGCGACCGCGAACGCCGTGGAGCTGTGCGCCGCACACGCGGTGCTCGTCGACGTCGATCCGGAGACCTTCCTCATGCGGCCGGAGCTCGTCGGCGACGCGCTGACGAGTCGCACGCGCGCCGTACTTGCAGTGCACCTCTTCGGGCGTCCGGTCGAGTGGGAGGAGCTCCAGACGGTCGTGCCGCAGGAGGTCGTGCTCGTGGAGGACGCCGCCGGCGCGCTCGGCGCCCGCTACCGCGACACGCCGTGCGGTGCCCTCGGCCTGCTGGCCTGCCTCTCCTTCCATCCGCGGAAGATCGTGACCACTGGCGAAGGAGGCGCGGTCACGACCGACGAGGCCGAGCTCGCGGAGGCAGTGCGCCGGTTCCGCCACCACGGCATCACGGCGGACGGCGCGGTGGACATCGAGCAGCCCGGGCCGAACTACCGGCTGCCCGACGTGCTGTGCGCCCTCGGGATTCCCCAGCTCGAGCGGCTCGAGGCGTTACTCGCCGCCCGCGAGCGCGTGGCGGGCTGGTACACGGAGCGGCTCGAGCACCTCGTCGCCACGCCGTGTGCAGGGGAGGGAGACAGGCACGGTTGGCAGGCGTACGTCGTCAGGCTCGACCGGCGGGACGAGGCCATGGCCGGCCTTCGCGCGGAGGGAATCGAGACCCAGATCGGCACGTACGCCCTTCACCGGCTCTCCGCGTACCGCGACCGGGGGTCGTTCCCTGGCGCCGTCGCGGCCTTCGAGCGCGCGCTCGCCTTGCCGTTCGCGTCGACGATGACCGAGGAGCAGGTCGACCGCGTTGCGACGGCGCTTGCCCGATACGTGTAACGCGGCTCGCCAGCATGCGGATCGATCGGCACGGACTCGGAACGTTTGGGGTTGACAGGAAACGGTGTCTGACACCGAATCGCCTCGACACCCGTTCGCCCGCCCGACGCCCTGATCGTGTGGAAAGGCGGGCACAGTAAGGACGCAAAGGTGTCAGACACCGACTGGGAGGAGACTTCCAGGAAGAGGTTGCGGCTGACCCTCGCAAGTTCGCGGCGAACGGCGCCCGGCCGAGCCGTGGCCTCGGTCGGCGCGCGCCTGCGACGACGCGGAGACCATGGAAGCGGGACGTTCCGTTGCGGCCGGAGGCCGGCTTTGCCGGCCGGGAGGCCAGCGACGCTCTGCCGGGTCGCTGCGCGGAAGGAGGGCGCACGTGGGGGAAACCATGGGTTCCCCCCACGATCAAAGGCAGATGTCGTCCGGCCGGACGGGCACACGCGTCAGCGGGCGGCCGGTCGCGGCGCGCATCGCGGAGAGGATCGCCGCCGTCGAGACCACCGTCGGCGGTTCGCCGACGCCTTTGACGCCGTAGGGCGCATCGGGCTCCGGCACCTCGACGAGGTCGATGTCGACAGGCGGCATGTCGAGCGTGGTCGGAAGGAGGTAGTCGGTGAAGCTCGCGTTGAGGATCTGGCCGTCGCGCGTGACGATCTCCTCCATCAGCGCGAGCCCGAGCCCCTGCGCCGTGCCCCCTTCGATCTGACCCTCGACGGCAAGCGGATTCAGGGCCTTCCCCACGTCTTGTGCGGTGCCTATCCAGACAACGCGGGTGAGGCCGAGGTCGGCGTCGACCTCGACCACGACGCGCATCGCGGCGAGCGCGAGTGCCACGTGGGCGCGCTCGCCGGTGATCTGTCCCGTCTCGGGGTCGAGCGGCGTGGTGCGCGGATGCCGGTAGACCCGCTCGACGTCCACGTCGCCGCCGCCCTGCTTCTCCCGCTCCTCGAGCGCGGCGCGGCACGCGTCGCGGACGGCGCCGGCTGCCATCCAGGTCATCCGTGAGGCGGAGGCCGAGCCGGCCGAGCCGACGGCGGCGGTCGTGTGCGGGGCGAGGCTCACGTCGTCCGTGCCCAGCTCCGTCCGTGCGACCTGGAGCATCACGCCGACGACGCCCTGGCCGACCTCGGCCGCGGCGGAATGCACGACGGCGCTCCCGTCCGCTTGGAGGACGACCCGCGCGGTGCAGTAGTCGTCGAACCCCTCCGAGTAGCAGATGTTCTTGAACCCGAGCGCGAAGCCGACGCCGCGGCGAACGCCCTCGCCCCGGGTCGTGTTGCCGGCAGCGCCCGGAAGGCGGAGGGGGTCGCGTGGGAGCGGCTCCGGCTCGGGGACGGGCAGCGCCGCGGCGCGGCGGATCACCTCGCGCGTCGGCAGCGAGCCCGCAACGACCTGGCCGGTCGGTAGCGTGTCGCCGGGCTCGAGCGCGTTGAGCAGCCGCAGCTCGACGGCATCGATGCCGAGCGCCTCGGCGAGCCTGTCCATCTGCGCCTCGCCGGCGAAGCACGTCTGCACCGCACCGAAGCCGCGCATCGCACCGCACGGCGGATTGTTCGTGTAGACGGAGGTCGACTCGATCAGCGCGTTGTCGACCCGGTACGGGCCGAGCGCGAACGAGGCCGCGTTCGAGGTCACCGCCGTCGAGCTGGACGCGTACGCGCCCCCGTCGAGCAGGATGCGTATGCGGACGCAGGTCAGCCGGCCCTCGCGCGTTGCGCGGTGCTCGCACCAGATGCGGGCCGGATGCCGGTGCACGTGGCCGGTGAAGGACTCGGCGCGGTCGTAGACCATCTTCACGGGGCGATTCGTATGAAGGGCGAGCAGCGAGCCGTGGATCTGCATGGACAGGTCCTCGCGTCCTCCGAACGCGCCCCCGACCCCCGCGAGGTGGATCCGCACCTGCTCCGGCCGAAGGTCGAGGCAAGGCGCCACCTGGTCGCGGTCGACGTGGAGCCACTGGGTCGCGACGTACACGTCGACGCCGCCCTCGCCGTCCGGCACCGCGAGCCCGGCCTCGGGGCCGAGGAAGGCCTGGTCCTGGATCCCGAGCTCGTACATGCCGCTGACGACGACCTCGCCCGCGGTCTCCGGGTCTCCGTGGCGGATCACCATGTGACGCACGACGTTCGGCCGCGGGTCGTCGAGGTAGCCGTGCCCCATCGTCGGCCGGTCCGGATGGAGCGGCTCCTGCTCGAGCGCGCGCTCCATGTCGACGACCGGCTCGAGCGGCTCGTACTCGACGACGATCGCGGCGAGCGCCTCCCGTGCCTGCTCCGGGTGCTCCGCGGCCACGACGGCGACAGGCTCGCCGACGTAGCGGACCCGGTCGATCGCGAGCACGGGCTGGTCGGCGAACTCGAGGCCGTAGAGCTTCTTGCCCGGCACGTCGGCGTGCGTCAGCACCGCGTGAACGCCCGGGACGCCGAGCGCGCCGGTCAGGTCGACGGACACGATCCGCGCGTGCGCATGCGGGCTGCGCAGCGTGTCCCCCCACAGCATCCCCGGCGCTGACAGGTCGCTCGCGTACTCGAACTCGCCGGTGACCTTCGGTACGGCGTCGTCCCGCAGGAGCCGCTCGCCGATCCGTCCGACGGTGAGCTTCGTCCGCGGCGAGGTGGTGACGCTCATCTGCGCTCCGCGGCGAGGCGCACGGCGTCGAAGATCTTCACGTAGCCCGTGCAGCGGCAGATGTTCCCCGAGAGAGCCTCGCGCACCTCGTCCTCCGTCGGGCTCGGGACTCGCGCGAGAAGGTCGGCCACGGCGACGACGAGACCCGGCGTGCAGAATCCGCACTGGACTGCGCCGGCGTCGACGAACGCCTCCTGCACCGCGTGCAGCCGCCCGTCCTTCGCGAGCCCCTCGACCGTGACGATCGCGTGGCCGTCGGCCTGCGCCGCGAGCACGAGACAGGAGCAGACGAGCTGGCCGTCGAGGAGGACGGAGCACGAGCCGCACTCGCCCTGCTCGCACGCGTTCTTCGAGCCCGGCAGCTCGAGCGTGTCGCGCAGCAGCGTGAGGAGGCTCTCGCCGCCCCAGAGGTCGGCCTCGCGCCGCTCCCCGTTGACCGTCAGCGCGATCCTCACGGGCTAACCACGCAGGCACCTGTCCAGCGCGCGCCCTGCGAGCACCCGCAGCGCGTGGCGGCGGTACGCGGCGGTGGCGCGGACGTCGTCGATCGGCGCGGCCGCCTCCGCGACTCGCTCGGTGAGCTCGCCAGCCTCGGCCAGCGGCACGGTCACGCACCTGGCGGTCACGGCTGCCGAGCCGAACGCGGCGCGCACCTCTCCCTTCTCCGTATCGACGACGACGGCGAGCGAGCAGATCGCGATCACCATCGCGTTTCGCGGACCGACCTTCATGAAGGTCTGGGCGCCGCCGCTCGGCGTCAGCCGCACGGCGGTGACGAGCTCGTCGGGCTCGAGCGCCGTCCGCTTCACGCCGACCAGGAACTCTTCGAGCGGCAGGGCGCGGACGCCGCGCACGCTGGCGAGCTCCACCTCGGCCCGCTCCACGAGGAGGGGCGGGAGCGCATCGCCGGCCGGCGACGCCGTGCCGAGGTTGCCGCCGATGGTTCCACGGTTGCGGATCTGCGGCGAGCCGACCGTTCGCGACGCCTCGGCAAGGGCGGGGGCGAGCTCCGCCAGCGGTGCCGCCATGGCCTCCGTGTACGTCAGCCCGGCCCCGAGGCGTACCGCGTCTCCCTCCCGCGACCAGCCTCGGAGCTCGCCGACCTCGGCGAGGTTGACCATCGCGCGGGGCCGCTCGCCTCCGAACGTCAGCTCGACCATGACGTCCGTGCCGCCCTGGATGAACCTCGCGTCCGGGTTCTCCGCCTTGATCCTGAGCGCCTCGTCGAGCGTGCGCGGCGTGAAGACCTCCACAGCTGGGAAGCAAACCAGATCGCGGGCTCGATGCCCGCGATCTTGCTGGGTCGGGCTTCAGTCCGAACCGCCTCTTGCACTTGACAAGACGGCGTTTGTGAGTTATCACTCACTAATGACGTCGGGCGCAACCAGGCAAACCGCCGAAGACCGTCGTGAGACAGTGCTTGCCGTCGCCCAGGAGGCGTTCGCAAGCCGTGGCCTGCACGGCACGTCGACCGAGGAGATCGCGGAGGCCGCCGGGATCTCGCAGCCGTACCTCTTCCGCCTCTTCGGGACGAAGAAGAAGCTGTTCGTGGCGACGGTCGAGCGGTGTCTCGCGGAGACGCTCGAGCTCTTCCGCGCGGCGGCCGGCGACCTCCGCGGCGAGGAGGCGCTCCACGCGATGGGCGACGCATACGTGAGAATGGTGCTCACCGACCGGACGCGGCTGCTCGTGCACATGCAGGCGTACGCAGCCTCCGACGACCCCGAGGTGCGCGAGACGATGCGTGTCGGCTTCGGCAAGCTCCACCTGTTCGTCGAGACCGTCTCCGGCATGCCGTCCGAGGTCGTCTCGCAGTGGTTCGCCAAGGGCATGCTGCTCAACGTGATTGCGGCGTTGGACGTGTTCCACGCGCGCGAGCCGTGGGCCAGGCGCCTCGTCGAGGGCCTGATCGGACCTGACCGGATGGAGGAACTGCGCGCTGCCACGCGCTGACCTCTTTTTTTCGCAGTTCATGTGAGTGAGTAGTCACAAAAGATAGGAAGGAGATGGAGATGAGCCGCAGGACACAGACGATCTGGACGTTCGCGATCACGTCGGTCGCGCTGTTCATGGTCTCACTCGACAACCTCGTCGTCACGACGGCGATTCCGGTGATCCGGACCGACCTCGGGGCGTCCCTCGCCGACCTCGAGTGGACGGTCAACGCGTACACGCTCACGTTCGCCGTCCTGCTGCTGACGGGTGCGGCGCTCGGCGACCGCTTCGGCCGGCGACGGATGTTCGCGATCGGGATCGGCGTCTTCACGCTCGGCTCGGTGGCCGCCGCACTCGCTCCGACCGTCGACGCGCTCAACGTGGCGCGGGCCGTTCAAGGGCTTGGCGGTGCGATCGTCACGCCGCTGACGCTCACCATCCTGAGCGCCGCGGTGCCGGCAGGGAAGCGCGGCCTGGCGCTCGGCGCCTGGGGCGGCGTCGGCGGCCTCGCGATCGCGTTCGGCCCGGTCGTCGGGGGCGCCGTCGTCGACGGCATCGCCTGGCAGTGGATCTTCTGGCTGAACGTGCCGATCGGCGTGGTGCTCGTGCCGCTTGCGCTTCGCCGCCTGAACGAGAGTCGCGGGCCCGCGGGCCGGCTCGACCTCCCCGGTCTCGTGCTCGCGAGCGCAGGCCTCTTCGGGATCGTGTGGGGGCTCGTGCGGGGGAACAGCGAGGGCTGGGGAAGCCCGGAGATCGTCGGCTCGCTCGCGCTCGGCGCAGTGCTCGTCGCCGCCTTTGTGGTCTGGGAATCCCGGACAGCCGCGCCGATGCTGCCGATGCGCTTCTTCCGGTCGGCGTCGTTCTCGCTCGCGAACGTGGCGTCCCTGTTCATGTTCTTCGGGATGTTCGGATCGATCTTCCTGCTGGCGCAGTTCTTCCAGACCGTGCAGGGGTACACGCCGCTCGGCTCGGGCCTCCGGATCCTCCCGTGGACGCTGGCGCCGATGTTCATCGCGCCGGTCGCGGGCGCGCTGTCGGACCGGATCAGCCCGAAGCGGATCATCGGCACCGGGCTGACGCTGCAGGCGATCGCGCTCGCCTGGATCGCGATCGTCTCGACGCCCGACGTGCCGTACTCGTCGCTGATCGCGCCGTTCGTCGTCGCCGGCGTCGGGATGGCGCTGTTCTTCGCGCCCGTCGCGAACGTGGTGCTCTCCTCAGTGCGTCCCGCGGAGGAAGGCCAGGCATCGGGCGCGAACAACGCGATCCGGGAGCTCGGCGGCGTGTTCGGCGTCGCGGTGCTCGCGGCGATCTTCGCCCATGTAGGCGGATACGAGAGCGGCCAGGCGTTCTCCGACGGGCTGAACACCGCCATCGCGGTCGGCGCCGCCGTGGTCGCTCTCGGCGCGGTCGCAGCGTTCGCGATCCCGAGCCGCCGGCGGGGCCACGAGGTCCCCGTCGGCGTCGCCGAGCCGGTCGCCGACGCCGCCTGACCGGCCAGATCGCAATAGGCAGCGGGAGGAGGTGCGGGCGTGACCGGCGCCTCCTCCCATCCCGGCGCCAGACCTCGCGGTGCACGATCGTCGCGCCCCGCCGCCAGGTCACCGAGACCACCCTACCGGGGTACGCTCCGGCCACATGACGGAGACGCTGCGCTCGCCGGAGGAGGTCGCCGAGAGCGGGGACCGGCCGGAGGTTTCGGTCGTCGTCACCCTGTTCGAGGAGGGCGCGACGCTCGAGGAGCTCCATCGGCGGCTGACCGCCGCGCTCGAGCCGTCCGCGCGTCCGTACGAGGTCATCTACGTCGACGACGGCTCGACCGACGGCACCTTCGCCACGCTCGAGCGGATCCACGATGTCGATCCGCGCGTCCGGGCGGTGCGGCTGAAGCGGAACTCGGGCCAGCATCCGGCCATGCACGCAGGGTTGTCGCGCTCCCGCGGCAGTGTCGTCGTGACGATGGACGGCGATCTGCAGAACCCGCCGGAGGATGTCCCGCGGCTCGTCGAGGCCGTCGAGCGCGGGTACGACGTCGCGAGCGGGCGCCGCGCCGCACGCCACGACTCGTGGGGCCGCACGCTCCCCTCCCGGCTGATCAACGGGATGCTGCGCCGGTTCACCGGAGCCGACATCTCGGACTTCGGCTGCGCGTTCAACGCCTACCGGCGCGACGCCGTCGAGCCGATGCTCGGCGCGATCGGTAGGCAGAAGTTCACGAAGGCGCTCGTGCTGTCGGGCGGCGCGTCCGTCGTCGAGGTCGACGTGGGTCATGCCGCGCGGCAGGGAGCCTCCCGCTACTCGCCCCTCCGGCTCACGCGCCTGGCGCTGCATGTGCTCGCCGGCTTCTGGCCGCAGCCGATCCAGACCGCGGGCATCCTCCTCGGCACCGTGTGCTCGCTGGCGTCCCTCGCCCTCGGCGCGTACGGGCTCGTGTACTGGATCTCGAACGCGGACTTCCCCGGCCCGCTCCTGCTCGGGGCGCTGGTCGTCGCCGTCCTCGGCGTGCAGGGCTACATCCTCGCCCTCGTCGGCGAGCACCTCGGCAGAATCCAGCGCGTGGTGGAGCACCGCCCCCTCTACCTCGTCGACCGCGAGCTTTGACGTGGCCCGCGTCCTCGTCACCGGCGGCGCCGGCTTCATCCCGTCGAGCCTGATCCGCCACCTGCTCGAGCACACGGAGCACGACGTCGTCTCGCTCGACGCGCTGACGTACGCGGGGAACCTCGAGAACCTCGCGGACGTGATGAGCCATCCGCGCCTCTCGTTCGTGCACGGCGACATCCGGGACGCGCCGCTCGTCCGTGAGGTCGTGGCGGACGTCGACGTGATCGTCAACGCGGCCGCCGAGTCCCACGTCGAGAAGTCGATCCTCGAGGGCGCGTCCGAGTTCGTGACGACGAACGTCGAAGGCACGCAGATCCTCCTCGACGCGATCCGGGACGCACCGGTCGAGCGCTTCCTGCTCGTCTCGTCGAGCGAGGTCTACGGAACGGCCGAGCGCGTCCCGATGGACGAGGAACATCCGCTGAACCCGCGGAGCCCGTACGCCGCGACGAAGGCCGGTGGCGACCGGCTCGCGTACAGCTACGAGGTCACGTACGGCCTGCCGATCGTGATCGTTCGGCCGTTCAACAACTACGGGCCGCGGCAGCATCCGGAGAAGGTCGTGCCCCGCTTCATCACGCAGGCGCTCGCGGGCGAGCCGCTCACGATCCATGGCGACGGGCACGCGACGCGGGACTGGCTCCACGTCGACGACACCTCCTCGGCGATCGAGGCTCTCATCGACGCCCCCCTCGAGCGCGTCGCCGGCGAGGTCGTCAACGTCGCGACGGGGATCGACATCTCGGTGACCGAGATCGCGCGTCTCGTGCTCGCGGCCGTCGGGAACGACGATGCGACGACGGTGCACGTCGACGAGCGACCGGGGCAGGTCGACCGCCACATCGGCTCCACGGACAAGCTCGCGCGCCTGACTGGCTGGCGTGCGTCGATCGCCTTCGAGGACGGCCTCGAGCGTACGGTCGCCTGGTACCGCGAGAACGAGGCCTGGTGGCGGGGCGTCCTCGGACGCGTCCGCGTCTCCTCGTCCTAGGCGCCGGCCCCGCCCAGCTCGGCCTGCTCGAGGCCGCCCGGGCGCGCGGCGACGCGGACGTGATCGCGGTCGACCGCGACCCGCAGGCGGTCGGCTTCGCGCTCGCCGACGAGCGGGCGGTGCTCTCGTCGGAGGACGAGGAGGCGGTCGACCGGCTCGCGCGGGCGCGTGACGTCCACGGGATCATCTCTCCGGGGGCCGACTGGCCCGTCGGCATCGCCGCCCGCGTCGCCGAGCGGATCGGCCTCCGTCATCCGATCGACGCACGCACGGGCGCGATCGCGACGTCGAAGGCGCGTCAGCGAGAGGTCTTCGCGGCCGCGGGCGTACTCCACGCGCGGGCCTTCGACTCCCAGGATCCGGAGCTTCCGTTCCCGTGCGTCGTCAAGGCGCCGGATCGCCAAGGGCAACGGGGGCTCACGCTCGTCCACCGCCGCGAGGAGCTCGCGGTGGCCGTGAGCACGGCGGCCGCCGAGTCCCGCAGCGGCGGCGTTTTGGTGGAGGAGCTCGTCGCCGGGCCGGAGGTGACGGTCAACGCCGTCTCCGTCGACGGGAGGTTCGTGCCGCTGACGATCACCGACCGCCTCACCGCCGACGAGCCGGCCTTCGGGGTCGCCCTCGCGCACGTCTGGCCGTCGGACAACGACGCGGAGCCGGTCGTCGCGGTCGCACGGGCGGCCGTCGAGGCGGTCGGGATCGCGAGCGGCCCGTCGTACACCCAGCTCCGCATCGGGCCGGACGGTCCCGTCGTGATGGAGGTGGCGGCTCGGCTGGGAGGAGGTCACGACGCCGAGCTCTGCCGCGCCGCCACCGGTGTCGACTTGAACGGGCTGGCCGTCACGTTCGCGCTGGGCGAAAGCCCTTGCAACAGTCTGTTGCAAGCGTTGCCTAGCGCCGGCGGCGCTGCGGTCGCGTTCATGGTGCCGCCGGTCGGGCGGCTGCTGGGCATCGCGGGGATCGAGGGGGCCGAGGCGGTCGAGGGCGTCGAGTGGGTTCGCGTCTACCGGCGCCCCGGCCACGTCTTCGGCCCGCTGCGGCGTGGCACCGATCGCGCCGGGGCCGTGCTCGCGACGGGCGACGGGCGGGAGGACGCGCACGAGCGAGCTCGCCGAGCGGCGCACGCCGTACGCTTCCGGGTCGATGCGGACGCGCCGTAGCATCCCGCTCGGGTTCCAGCCGCCGGCGATCGGCGAGGAGGAGATCGCCGCCGTCGCCGAGACGCTGCGCTCCGGGTGGCTGACGACGGGCCCTCGGGCCGCGCTGCTGGAGGAGCGGGCAGTCGCCTACCTCGAGGCCAAGCACGTCGTCGCGGTCAGCTCCGGCACCGCGGCGATGCACCTCGCGCTGCTCGCGCTCGGCGTCGGGCCGGGGGACGAGGTGATCACGTCGCCCATCACCTGGCCGGCGACCGCGAACGTGATCGAGCACTGCGGCGCGCGACCCGTCTTCGGCGACGTCCGCGAGTCGGACCTCAACCTCGACCCGCAGCTGCTGCCCGCGCTCGTGACGGAGCGGACGAAGGCGATCCTGCCGGTCCACCTCGCCGGCCAGCCGTGCGACCTCGACCCGATCCACGCCCTCGGCCTCCCCGTCGTCGAGGACGCGGCTCACGCCTTCGAGAGCCGCTACCGCGGCCGCAAGCTGGGCGGCCTTTCGGACGCGACGTGCCTCTCGCTCTACGCGACGAAGAACGTCGCCGCCGGGGAGGGAGGGCTCGTGGCGACGAACCGCGACGACGTCGCCGAGGCGATCCGCGCGATGCGCCTCACGCGCCGGAGCCACGGGTCGCTCTACGACCAGGTCACGTGGGGCTTCAAGGCGAACCTCTCCGACGTCCTCGCCGCGATCGCGCTCGTCCAGCTCGACCGGCTCGAGGACCACGCCGCGATCCGGGCTCGCCAGTTCGCGATCTACGACGAAGGGCTGGCCGACCTCGACGGGATCACACCGCTCGCCGTCGACTCGCGGGACGTCCATTCGTTGCACCTCTACGTCGTCCGTATCGACGCCTTGCGTGCCGGGGCGACGCGGAACGAGTACCAGCGCGCGCTCGCCGACGAGCTGATCGCGACGAGCATCCATTTCCTGCCCGTGCACCGTCTGACCTGGTTCCGCGAGCGCTACCCCGACCAGCCGCCGCTGCCGGTCGCAGAGCGCGCAGGGGACGAGGTGCTGTCCCTGCCGCTCTCGCCCGCGCACGGGGACGACGACATCCTCGACGCCGTCGACGCTGTACGGCGCGTCCATGCGCGCTTCGTCGCATGAGCAAGCCGATCCGGATCGGCCTGACGCTCGCGCTGACCACTCTCGCGCTTGCGTACCTCGTCTGGAAGGTCGACATCGGGCAGACGGTCGACACGCTGCTCGACGCGAGCCCCTGGTGGTTCGGGCTTGCGGTCGCGATCATGATCGGGACTGCGCTGCCGATGGCTCTCCGCTGGCAGTGGCTGATGCGTGCGCAGGGGATGAACGACTCGTTCGCGTGGCTGACGCGCGCGTACTTCGTCTCGTACACCGCGAGCCAGGTGCTGCCGACGTCGATCGGCGGGGACGCGATGCGCGTCTACGAGACGGCCCGGCGGCATCCGGGCCGCACCGGGGACATCACCGGGATCATCCTCCTCGAGCGTGGGCTCGGGGGCGCGGGGACGGTTTTGCTCGGCGCGATCGGCTTCGTCCTCGCGCTCGGCCACTACGACGTCGGCGCCTATCTCTGGCTCGAAGGGCTCTTCGTGCTCGGCACGTTCGTGCTCGTCTTCCTGTTCTTCGCCCGGTCGGCGCGGCCGCTGCTCGCAAGGGCGCGACCGCTCCTGCGCCGGTTCCGACTGGAGCGCCCGCTACGCGCGCTCTACGACGGCATCCATCATTTCCGCGGGCACCTGCGGCTGCTCGCGGTCGTCTTCGTGTTCACGACCGCGATCCAGGCGGTGCGGATCCTCGCGATCTGGGCGGGCGGTCGCGCGGTGGGGATCGACCTCGGGCCGCGGATCTACTACGTGATGGGGCCGCTGTTCTTCCTCGTCCTGCTCGTGCCGTTCACGCTCAACGGGATCGCGGTGCGCGAGGCGTTCTTCGTCAGCTTCCTCGGAAGCGTCGGCGTTCCGGCCGACGAGGCGTTCGCCTCCGGGTTCCTGTTCTTCCTCGTGACGACGGCGCTCGCAGTCCCCGGCGCGGGGATCCTGCTCTGGGAAGGGATTCGCGGCGGCTCGCGCCCGCGGCTGGAGCATGGCTGACGTCGGCGGCCGCGTCGCGTGCGTCGTCGTCACCTTCGACGCGCTGCCCTGGATCGAGCGGTGCCTCGAGAGCGTCGGCGGGACGGCGACCGTCGTCGTCGACAACGGCTCCTCCGACGGAACGGTCGGCTTCGTTCGGGACGCCTATCCCGCCGTCCGCGTGATCCAGGACGAGAACCGCGGTCTCGCCGCCGGGTGGAACCGCGGCATCGAGGCGACCTCCGCCGAGCTCGTGCTCATCCTCAACGCCGATGCGTGGCTCGTCGAGGACGCGCTCGTCCGGCTCGTCGCGGCCGCCGACCGCCATCCTCGGGCAGGAGTGCTCGCCCCCCGCCTGCTCAACCCCGACGGCACGCTCCAGCGCTCCGTGCGGGGGTTCCCCACGCTCTGGCGGCTCGCAACCGAGTACCTCTACCTCCGCAAGCTCGCGCCGTCGTCGCACGCCCTGAACGCCTTCTACGGCGGCGGGTTCGACCACGCGAGCGAGCGCAGCGTCGAGTGGGTCATGGGGGCGTGCATGCTGGTGCGGCGGCAGGCGTTCGACGACGTAGGCCCGTTCGACGAGCGGTATTTCCTCTTCAGCGAGGAGGTCGACTGGATGCGGCGTGCGGCCGACCGCGGCTGGTCGGTCGTCTTCACCCCGGACGCCCGGTGCGTCCACGTCGGTGGAGCGGCGCACGGCGGACGGATGTTCAAGGAGAACGTTCGCGGCCACCTCCGGTACCTCGCCCTTCACGGCCGTCCGGGCGAGGCCGAGCGGGCGCGCCGGCTGCTGCGGTCGTCGCTCCTGCTACGCGGACGGCTCTATCGCGGCGAGCGCGGACGCCTCTATCGCGAGGTAGGCGCCTGGCTCGCGTCTGCCGACGTCGACGCGCTGCTCGCCGAGTGACGCGCGGCCCAAAGGCATGACCAGCGTCTGGCTGCTGGTCCAGCTCGTCTTCGGGCTGGCCGTCGTGCTCGCACCGGGTGCGATCGTGGCACGCGCGCTGGGGCTGCGATCGGTCTCCGCGTCGATCGCGTGGGCGCTCGTGCTGGTGCTCGTCGCCCTTGCCGCGACGTTCGTGCTCTCGGGCTCGCTCGCGCTGACGGTCGTGCTCCTCGTCGCCGCAGGTGTCGCTGCGCTGCCGGCCGCGATCCGGCGGCGGCCGGACCGGCGGATACCAGGCCACGGCGCCGTCCTGGCGGCGGGTGGCCTCCTCGGGGTCCTGCTCTGGCACGTCGCGGGAAGCGTCGGCGGGGACGGCTTCTTCCACCTCGCCCGCGTCCAGAAGCTCCTCGCCTTCGATGACCTGTCTCTCGGCAGCGTCGAGGAGTTCCCCGACGGAGGACCACACCCGGGATATGCCTTCCCGCTGTGGCACGGCGTGCTCGCGCTGGTCGCCAAGGTGTCCGGCGCCGATCCGGTCGACGTCGTGCGGCACGGCCCGACCGTGCTCGCGGTGCTCGCGGTCGTGGTCGCGTTCGAGGCAGGGTGGGCCCTGTTCCGACGGGTCGTCCCCGCCGCGACGGCCGCAGCTGCCGGCGTGGCGACCGTCGCGATGGCGCCGGGCTCCGGCGGCGCCTTCACCGCGCTCGCGCTGCCCGCCACGGCGTCGCGCCAGCTGCTCGCGCCCGCTGCGCTCGCGCTCGCGGTGGAGGCGGCGCGGCGTCCCACGCGCGCGCTGCTCGTCTCGGCCGCCGCCGCGTCCCTCGCGCTCGCGGTCGTCCATCCGACCTACGCCCTGTTCCTCTGGATCCCGTTCGGCGGGTTCCTCGCCGTCCGCGCCCTCTGGTCGAGGCAGGACCTGCGATCGGGCGTCCTCGCGCTCGGAGCGCTCATCGTCCCCGCCGCACTCTTCTTCGCGTGGCTCCTGCCGACGATCGCCGACACGACGTCCGTGAGCCCGGATGCGCAGGAGCGGGCGCGCGGGTTCGACCACTACGCAGGCCAGCTGCACGGATCGCCGGACAGCTTCTCCGTGGCGCCGGAGCTGTTCGGCCGGACCGGCGCGGTCGCGGTGGCCGCGCTCCTCGTGCTTCCGCTCGCGGGGCTGGCGGCTCGCCGCCGCTGGGCCGCGTACGTCGTGGGCGGCTCGCTCGCGGTGTTCCTGGTCTGCATGCTGCCGTGGGTCTTCACGCCCTTCTCGGACGTCGTGTCCCTATCGCAGTCGAGACGCCTCGCGGGCTTCGTTCCCCTGGCGTTCGCGCTGGCAGGCGGTGTCGGCGTGCTCGCACGGCTCACAGGGTTCGCGGCGATCCCGCTCGCGCTCGTCGCCGGGGTCGTCTTCCAGCGGCTCTATCCGGGCGACTTCGGGTACGCCCTCGACGAGGGCGGGCCCGCATGGGTGACGTGGGTCGCCGTCGCCGGAGCGGTCGTCGCCCTCGGCGTCGGCATGCGCCGCCGGCCCTCCCTGGAGCGAACCGCCGCCCTCGCCTCGATCCTCGTCCTGCTGCCGACCTACGTCCACGGCCTGGCGAGCTGGAGCCCGTCGAGCGCGCGACGGCCGAGCGCGATCACCAACGGGCTCGTCTCAGCCGTTCGCGCGCAGGTTCCCGTCGGTGCGACGGTCTACGCCGACCCGGAGGCGAGCTACCGCCTCGGCGCCGTGGCGCCGATCCGCGTCTGCGTCAACCCGCCCGGCCACGTGGCCGACACGGTCGACAACCGCCCGCGCGAGCGGGTCGAGGACTTCCGTCGCTTCGCCCGGACGGGCGACCTCGCGATTCCGCGCGCCTGCGGCGCAACCTGGCTCGTCGTCGACCGGCAGCGGTTCCGCGTGAGGCCGCCGCTCCGGGTCGCGTACCGCGACGCTCGGTGGATCCTCTATCGCCTGTGAGCGTCCGCCTCGGCGCTCGAGGTCGTCGCCCGCAGGCGATTCCGCGCTCGTGCGAGCGCCTTCCCGCCGACCCCGGCGAGCTCGGCGACGCCGGCGCGCACTCCGCCGTGGCGAAGCGTGATCGACCGGAGGTGGAGGCCGAGCTTCCGCTCGTCGGTCCATGCGGCGCCGGAATCGATCTCCAGCGCGACCTCGAAGGCGCCCTTCGCGGCGACGTCAGGCGCAATCGTTCCCCGCAGTACGACGCGTCTCGTCCCTCCGGCAAAGCTCCGTGTCGCTACTCGCGTGCCGTCGACGACCAGATGGGCGTGGAGAGTGTGCTCCCGGAGTACTCCGACCCGCACGAACGACAGCTCGATAACGATGCTCTTGGGCGAGGCGGCATCGCCAAGGGTGAGCAGGAGCTCAGCCCGTTCGCCCTGCGTCCAGATCGCAGCGGTGTCCGGGAAGTGCCAGCCCTCGCCGAATCCGTCGAAGCTCTCGAGCTCGTCGATCTCGAGGGCGCGTCCCACCTCGACCGTGAGCGGCCGCCGCGGATGGTCGAGGCGGTCGCCCCACGCGAGATCGCGCGTCGCGCGAAGACGGGCCGTCGGAACCCGTCTCACCATGGCGCGACGCACCCGTGAATGCGTCGACGTGTGGCTGCACTCGAGGTTCGCGACCACGAACGGGTTGACGTAGGCAGCCGTGCTGTTGACGAGGACGAAGCGGCGCGGGTGCTCGCCCGAAAGCAGACGTTCGCGCTCCCGTTCCACGAGCTCTGCGAACGCCTTGATCACGGCTCTGAGGCCCTCGGGCAGATGCGACGGCTGGTAGTGGCCCTCGCCAAGGCCGGAAGACCTCTCGACGCTCGCATCGAGGCCGAAGTCGACGACGACGACGTCGCACAGGAGGAGAGCGTCCACCTCAGACCAGTTCGAGGTCGCCTCGAAGCCATACGAGTCGGGTTCGGGCTGCCCGGCGACCAGCCGCTCGAGCATGTCCTTCAACACATGGTTTGCCCCCAGGTATCCAATCGTCGTCCCTGGAGGAGAGACCGCGACCGAGTCCGCCACGAAGGGAAGCACGTGGCCGGAGTCGTAGGTCATCACGAAGGCGGAGTTGGCGACCCGGGACTCGTACCTCGGAGCGTCCGACTCCGGAATAGCGGACGCAAGAGCGTCCGCGAATCCTTGGCCCGTCCGTCGTCGAACGGGCACCTCTTCGAGGACGACGTCAGGTAGCCCCCAGCCGTCTCGCTGACGGGGGAGGTCTGCGCGGTCGAGCGACGTGTAGAAGCGCGTGAGATCGTTTCCCTCGGGGGTCGACCCGTAGACGGTCGGGATGCGGCTGTGGTTGCAGTGGTACGCCGCGACGTGGTCGGCAAGGTTGTCCTCGCTGCCTCGACGAATGACGAGGCGACGGCCGAAGTTCGAGTCGACGTGCCATCCAAGGAGCATTCCCTCGTCGAATCCGCCGATCGCGACGAAGTCGTCGCGTAGGAACAGCTGGAAGTCGCCCGGCGCGTCGAACCGGACCCACTCGTCGTTCAGCGTCACCTCGTCGAGACGCAGACGTGGACCCAGCCGCGCGACCTCGGCCATCGCCTGCGCCGGCATCGAGCGCGGAAGGCGCTCCCACAGCCACTCCGGCAGTTCGAAGCGAGGGAGCCCGTAAAAGCCGTCACCGAGGTCGGCGCAGACGTCGCTGAGGCTCGGTTTGCGCTTGGGAAGGAGAATCATGTCCGTGTTCGTCGACAGGAGCCAGCGGTTGGCGGGGTTCGCACGGCGGACGGCGGCATTGCGGGCGATGGGCTCGAGCGCGGGGAGAGGCGTCCTGCTCGCATACCGCTCCCGGTGGAGCGTCGCCGGGACGCGGTGAACGCGAAGCAGATCGATGCAGCGATCGGTGAGGGTATCGGCGAGCGCCTCGACGAACGTCGGCAGCTCGTCCGGCGTGTTGTAGTCGACGAAGACGATCTCGTCGTCGGGACCGGTGAGGACCTGGGCGAGGCAGTTGAGGCTCAGAGCCGCACGTCGGTGGAGGTTGTATCCGTGCGCGTCGTTCCGGCCGTACAGGATGACCGAGATCACCGACGCGTCAGTCTCCGAGGCGTGAGGCCATCGCCTCTCACGGCGCCGCAGCGGCCGAGGACAGGGGCCGCTGCGCACGGGCCAGCTCGTCGTGGATCCACGCGTAGGTCTTCTCCAGCCCCACGGCGAGCGAGGTGTCGGGCTCCCATCCAAGACAATCGCGGATGAGCGTGTTGTCCGAGTTCCGCCCGCGAACGCCCTTCGGGGCGCCGAGGTCGTAGCGCCGCCGCAGGCGGACTCCCGCGATCTCCTCCACGACGTCGACGAGCTGGTTGATGGTGACCAGCTCGGACGAGCCGAGGTTGATCGGGTCTTCGATGTCGCTCTCCATGATGCGTGTGGTCCCGTACAGGCAGTCGTCGACGTACATGAAGCTCCGGGTCTGCTCGCCGTCGCCCCAGATCTCGATCTCGTCGGTTCCGGTGAGCTTCGCCTGCGCGACCTTCCGGCAGATCGCGGCCGGAGCCTTCTCGCGGCCACCGTCGTACGTCCCGTGCGGCCCGTAGACGTTGTGGTACCGCGCAACCCGCGTCTGGATGCCGAAGTCGTCGAGGAAGTTGCGGCACATCCTCTCGGAGAAGAGCTTCTCCCAGCCGTATCCGTCCTCCGGCATGGCCGGGTACGCGTCCTCCTCGCGAAGGGCCGTCACGTTCGCGTCCTGCTGGAGCGCGACGTTGTAGATGCAGGCCGACGACGCGAAGAAGTAGCGCTGGAGGCCGGCGTCCTTCCCCGCCATCAGGAGGTGGGTGTTGATCAGGACGGAGATCATGCAGGCGGCCCTGTTCGCCTCGATGAAACCCATACCGCCCATGTCGCACGCGAGGTTGTAGACGTGGGCGATGTCGCGGACGGCCTCGCGGCACGTCTCGAGCGAGCGAAGGTCGGCGACGCGGCTCTCGACGCCCGGAACCAGTTGGTACCAGTCGTCGAACGGTTTCAGGTCGACCGCCCGGAGGTTCGTGAACCCCTCCTCGTGGAGGTGGCGAACGAGCCAGCCCCCGATGAAGCCGCCCGCACCGGCGACCAGGATCGGATCGTCCTTGCCGATTGTCGTCGACATGCTCCTCCTAGGTGTTCACCGCGAGGCTCGCCTCGAGGGGACGGCCGAGCCGCACGATCTCGATTGCATCTCCCGCGTCCACGTTCGGCAGGACGCGCCAACAGTCGATCACCACCAACCGCTTCGCCTCGCCGAGATCCTCGAGCGGCAAGCGCTCGAACTCCTTCCAGGGCGTCGCGATGACGACGACGTCCGAGCGCTCGAGCACCTCGCGGGCGGACCGGCATGCGTGGACGTCGGCATCGAGCGCACGGGACCCGGCGTCTGTCGCGACGGGATCGAAGACGTTGATCTCGTCGACGCCGAGCTCGCGAAGCGCCTTCACCAGCGCGATCGCCGCGCTCTCCTCGACGACGCCGGTGTCGGGCTTGTACGAGAGCCCGAGGACCCCGACCGCTGCGCCGTCACCGCTGTGCGCCTTGACGATGTCGGCGAGCCGGCGCGTCTGCGATCGGTTGACCGAGTCCGTCGCTTCCGCGAGAGGCGCTTGGGTGCCGATCCCCCGTGCAAGAGCTCCGAAGGCGTTGTTGTCGCGGGGAAAGCACGGTCCTCCGTAGGCGATCGCGCCGCGAAGGTACTTGCCCCCGATTCGCGTGTCGAGCCCGAGCGCGTCCGTCACGTCAGCGACATCCGCGCCCGGAAGCCGCTCGCAGAGGTCCGCCAGCGTATTGGCGAACGAGATCTTCATCGTGACGAACGTGTTGACGGCGATCTTCGTGAGCTCGGCGTTCACGAGGCTCATCCGCCGGACCGGTGGGTCGTTCTCGCAGACGCCTTCGTACAGTCGCTGGAGAACGTCCCCCGACCGCGCGTCGGCCTGGCCGATCAAGACCATGTCCGGGTGCAGCATGTCCCTGATCACGCTGCCCAGTGCGATGAACTCGGGGCTGTAGCAGAGCCCGAGGGACTCACCGACGCGTCGCCCGGACGCACGCTCCAGGGCGGGCAACAGCTCGCGCTCGCACGAGCCCGGCATCACGGTGCTCGCGACGACGACAGTGTGGTAGCGATCATGCGACGCCAGGCCGTGTCCGATCTCGCTGATCGCCTCGAGGAGGTGGGCGTTCGAGAACGCTCCGCGCTCGTCCGATGGCGTCGGAACGAGGAGGATGGTCACGTCCGCGTCCCCAGCCGCCGCGAGGTCGGTTGTCGCGTCGAGCCGATCCCGGTGCGCGGTGACGAGCTCCTGGAGCCCCGGCTCGTCGACGGGTGCACGGCCTTCGCGCAGGAAACGGACGGCATCGGGGTTCACGTCGATCCCGACCACGTCGTTGCCCTTGCTCGCGAGAACCGCCGCCAGGGGTGCGCCGAGCTTGCCGAGACCGACGACCGCGACCCGCATCAGCCTGGAACCTCGGCCGTGATGAGCATGTGCCAGCCGAACCTCCGCTCGAGCGCGCGGAACCACCGATCCGGCAGCCACCGGAAGTACGGCTCGCGCACGTATCGGTACTGCACGTAGTCCGCTACGCGGTACGGGAAGATGTGGTCGACCGCCACCGAGCGGACGCGGAAGCCGGCCCGCTCCACGAGCTGCCGAGCCTCGCGGCGCGTGTAGGCGTACGCCACCGGACAGCCGGTCTCGGCTTCGGCGTGCTTCGCGATGAGCTCGTCGGCGCGCCAGAACCGGCCTCGCTCCCGCAGCGCCAGGATCCAGAACACCTTCCACGACCGGCGGTGATAGACCATGAGCTTCATGGTCCCGCCGGGCGCCGCGAGCGCCCGCATCTGCGCGAGGGCACGCTCCGGGTGGGGCGTGTGGTGGACGACCCCGAACGAGTAGACGAGGTCGAACTGCTCGCCGTCGAGCGTCGACGAGAGCTCTTCCGCGTTCGCCTCGAGGAACCTGATCCGATCGGCGACGCCCATCATCTCGGCCCGCTGCTCCGCGACGCGGAGCGACTCGCTCGACAGGTCCACCGCGGTCAGGTGCGCCCCGGCTCGTGCGAAGCTGATCGAGTCGGTGCCGATGCCGCAGCCGACCTCGAGCACCCGCTTGTCCCGCCATCGAGCGAACTCCGCGAAGGCGGGAATGTGCGGCTCGACGAAGTACTTCCGCGCCTCGACCTCGTCGAAGTACTCACGCGACCCGACCGGCTTCGGCGAGTGCCGGATGTTGCACGGACGGGCGTCCCAGTAGCGCCTGACGTCGGCGACTGTTCGTTCGCGAAGACCCTGTGGCATTGCAGGAAGGTTCAACGGCGACATTCTGACGGCAGGAGACGGACGGACGGCCGGCACCGAGTCCGAAGGGATGACTCTAGCGAAGGTCCTCGCCTCTCTTGCCGGGCCGTGTCGTCCTAACCGCGCGAGCGACGAAGTCCCTTTCCCCCTCCTTCTACGCAGTCGCGCCACTTCGAGGAGAATAGGCTGTGGCATCGGCAGTCCTCGCCGACCCGCCTTGCGACTACGCCGCAGACTCCTCGCCACGTCCCGGCAACGGCCGGATGCCGTCGTGCTCTCCCCCGGTGGCGTCGAGCTGCGGGGCTTCAGCGGCAAGAGCATCCTGGCCGACCAGCGGAACCTCGTCGGCGAGGCGAGGGTCGTCATCGACGTGGGCGCTTACGACGGGGCAATCACGGCCGAATACCTGGAGGTCTTTCCCAAAGCTCTCTGTCATGCTCTCGAACCTCATCCGGCCACGTTCGGCGAGCTGGCCGGCCGTTTCAGAGGGAATCCCCGGGCGCGGGTCCACCGGCTCGCGCTCTCGGACACGGTTGGAAAGGGCGTACTGCACGCCTTTCCGACGCCTGCGACGAACTCCCTGCTCGCTCCCGTCGCAAATGTCGCCGACGTCGTGGGCCGAGGGCACATGGACTCCGTTCTGTATGAGGACGTCGAGGTCACCACGCTCGACGTCTTCGCCGCGGGGGTCGGCTTGTCGCACATCGACGTGCTCAAGCTTGATGTGCAAGGCGCCGAGGTGCTCGTGCTTCGAGGTGCGCACGAGCTGCTGCGACGACAGGCGATCGGCCTTGTCGTGACGGAAGTGAACTTCGTGCCCGTGTACCAGCTCCAGGCGTTCTACTACGACGTTGCCGTGGTTCTCGCCGAGTACGGCTATCGGCTGTACGACTACTACAACTTCCATTACGGCCCAGGGGGACAGTTGCACTGGGGCGACGCGATCTTCGTCGCGTGAGAACGGTCGTCACCCGGCCGGCAACGACGTCAATGTCGGCGTCGCGAGCACAGCGCGGGACGCGACGAAGACGCCTCGGAGCAACGCGCCGTCCCTCGAGGTGCGGAGGTCTCCCGCCTGCGTGAAGCGATAGTCCGGATGATCGGGTGGCTCGCGTGGGACATAAACGTGCTCGAAGCCGATTCGGTTGAGAGCAAGGGCCAGGTAGGCGGGACTTGGTCGATGGGCCAGGCCTCTGAGGGCTTGGTTAACGCTCGTCGGCTCGTCTTCGAGACGTAGGATGGGCAACTTCGAGTCGCACACCATCGTTTCGACGAGGAGTAGCTCGTCGCAGACCACGGCCATGTTGCGGAGCGCCAGGAGCGGGTTCTCGAGGTGATAGAGGACGCCGTAGCAGAACACGACGTCGAAGCGTCCGAACTCAACGAGGCTTCGCTCGACGTCGGCAATGCGTACATCAGCCTCTGAGCGACGGCGACGCAGCGCTTCGACGTTCTCGGGCCGCGCCTCGGTCGCGACGACGTCGCACCCGCGATCGAGGAAGAACCCGGTGAGCTCGCCTATTCCTGCTCCTACCTCGAGTACTCTGCGCCCGCTCAGTGGGAGCCCGAGGGAAGCCAGGTGGTTGAGTCGAGCTTCGTTGATTGCGAGGGCGGCCTCCGTCTCGAAACACTCGATGCCGCCTCCCTGAGGACGGCTCTCGTTCGATACCCAACGGCGCGTGATCACGTTCGAAGCCTAGGCGCAGCTCGCTCGCGTGGAAGCGCGAGGACATTCTGTCCGTCGACCGATGCCAAGGCTTCGAGCGGAACCGGCTGTGCGGTGGCGTCGTCAACCGCGTAGACGCGGTAGTCGGCTCGTTCGAGCGCATCGAAGATCTCGTCCGCGGTCGAGCCGTTAGCGCCGAGTGCGCTCGACAGGATTTCGACGATCAGCGCGGGACGCAGTTCGCCGAGCAGTCGCTCAGCGCCTGCGAGCGCGGCCGCCTCGGCCCCCTCGACATCCAGCTTGACTCCTGCCACGCGATGAAGGCCGTGAGCCTCGATGAAGTCGTCGAGTGTCGTGGTCTCGACCTGCTCGACCGAGGCGACCTCTACACCTTCGTAGGCGAATCGCGTCCCAAGCGTGTTGAGACCGCTGTCGGCATCGCCTGCGACTCTGAGGAATCCCTGTCCTGACGTCGAGGACACCGCGGCGCGGACGGGGACGACGTTCCTCACGTCGCTCAACTCGATCGTCTCGAGCAACCGTCGGAACTCGCGCTCGCTCGGCTCCAAGCTGTAGACCTTCCCCCTTCTTGCGACCCATCGCGACGCGGCGAGCGAAACGAGACCCACATGAGCCCCTGCGTCCAAGAACACGTCACCAGGCTCGAGCAACTCGCGCAGGAGACACAACGTGCTCGGCTCGTACGTGCCCGATACGTACACCGCGCGTGACAGTTGCTCCCCCGGAATCACTCGGAATGCGAGCCCGTCGGCCCAACGAAGGATCGTCGGTTGCTCCAGCTGGTCGAACTGTCTCAAGCGCTCGAGGTCGACTGGTGAATCGTCGACGACGTTGTAGTACCGGTTCCAGCGTGCGAGCGGCCGTGGCTTGGACAACGATCTCGGCGGGCCACCACGGGCAGGCACGATCGACCTCCGAGCGCGCGCGAGCGCTCTCGACCAATTGGCGCTTGTGGATCTCGACACGTGCAAGTTGACGTTTCTCGCCTCGGCCACTCTAGATCGCGACACGCGTTCTGCCCGTGATGGCCATCGCAACGTGACAGTACGATCCGCGCCTCCCATGCGTTCGCTTCGTTTGCCACGGCCGACGGCCGTCGCCACTGTCGCGTTCGCCGCGTTCGCGTTCGCCGCGGCGATGGTCGTCCAGGACAGCGGCCCCAACCAGGCGGCGCACTTCGCGCTCGTGCGCTCGCTCGCGTCCGGATCTGCCGAGATCGACCCGCGCGAGACGATCGATGCCTCCTACGTCGACGGTCGGTACTACGCGGCGAAGGCCCCGGGCCTCGCGATGTTCACCGTCCCGTGGTACGGGACGCTCCGCGCCGCCGGGCTCCAGGACGAGTCGCTCGCGTCCAGCGCCGGCTACCGCCATCGCGTCTGGGAGCTGAGCCTGTTCGGCGCGCTGCTCCCGATGCTCGCGCTCCTCGCCCTCGCGTACGTCGCGGTCGAGCGGATCGCGCCGGACTTCGGTGCGGCTGCGGCGATCCTCCTCGGCGCGGGAACCCTGCTCCTGCCGTTCGCGACGCTGTTCTTCGACCACGTCCTGTCGGCCGCACTCGGGTTCGCGGCGTTCGTCGTGATGCTGGTCGAGCGCGAGAAACGGCTCGGCGACTGGGCGCTCGCCGTCGCGGGTCTGCTCGCCGGCCTGGCGATCGTCGTCGAGTTCCCGCTCGGCGTCGTGGCCGTCGTCCTCGGCGTGCTCGCTGCATTCGCGTCGCGCCCTGCACGGCGCGTCGCCTCGTACGCCGCCGGTGTCGTCGCCGGCGTCGTTCCGCTGCTCGTCTACAACACGCTCGCCTTCGGGTCGCCGACGAAACTGAGCTACACCAACACGTTGAAGGAGCCCGTCGGCGGCGGCGCTCCCGTCGTCGGGGCGAACGAGAAGGGTCTGTACGGCGTCGGCGCCCCGGATCCTCGTGCTGCGCTATCGCTCCTCGCGTCCGAAAAGGGGCTGCTCGTCGTCACACCCCTGGCGATCGCGGCGCTGGCGGGGCTGCCCTTGCTCTGGCGCGCGGGCAGGCGTGCGGAGTCGGCTGTCTGTGCAGCTGTCCCGTTGCTGTTCCTCGTCTACAACGCGGCGTACTACCTGCCCTTCGGCGGCCAGTCTCCCGGGCCCCGTTTCCTGGTCCCGGCGCTGCCGTTCCTCGTCCTCCCGCTCGCGCTCGCGCTGCGAGCTCGTCCGCTGCTCGTCGCGGGAATCGGTCTCGCGTCGGCCGCCGTCATGACGCTCGCGACCGTCACCCACCCGCTGACGGGCGTCGAGTACGGGATCGGCACGTGGCTCGACCTCCTCGGCGACGGCAAGGTCGTCGAGACCGTGCCCGGATGGCTCGGTGCTCCGTCGCGGCCGGCGGCAGCCGCGGTCGTCGCGCTCCTCGTGCTGGCGCTCGCGGTCGCCGTCGCCCGCCTGCCGGTCAGGCTCGACTGGCGCGGCGAGGGCGTCCTCCTCGCCGGCGCGCTCGGCGCGTGGATCCTGCTCGCGCTCGTCACCCCCGACCTCCTGCCCGCGGACGAGGTGCACGGGACGTTCGCGGGCACGGCCGCCGTCGTGCTCCTGCTCGCGGCGATCGGGACCGGCCTTGCCGCCGCGCTGCGCGCCGGCCCGGTCGCGCTGGTCCCGCTCGCGCCGGCTGCCGTCCTCGCCGCGCCGCAGCTCGGCGAGCGCCCGCGCGCATCGCTGCTCGTCACGATCGTCGTTCTCGCGGGCGCGTCCGTCTTCTGGGCGCGACTGTGGAAGACGCGAACGCCGCGTCAGCGCACCTACGACGGCGCCTCGCACGACGTCCGAGTGGCGTCTCCCCGATGAAGGCGCTCCTCGTGACCTTCTACTTCCCGCCCGCGGGCGGAGGCGGGGTGCAGCGACCGCTCAAGCTCGCCCAGTACCTCCCCACGATGGGTGTCGAGACGCACGTCCTCGCGCCCGACGACCCGCGCTGGATCCATCGGGACAACGGCCTCCGGATGCCGACGCAGGCGTGGGTGCACCGCTCCCGGTACGTCGGCGTCAGCGGCGGCAAGCCCTCCGAGGTGCTCGCCGGGACACAGGGCCTCGAGCGCGCCGTGACCCGCGCCCGGCTCCAGTTGCGCCGGCTCGTCGTCCCCGACGAGAACGCCACGTGGGCGCTCACCGCGATCCCCGCGGGGATCGGGCTCGTCCGGAGGCATGGAATCGACGTCGTCGTGAGCACGTCGCCGCCCGGCTCCACGCACCTGATCGCCGCCGCGATCGCCCGCGCGACCGGTGCCCGGTGGGTCGCCGACCTCCGCGACTCGCTCGTCGCGCACGCGCATCGTCGGGCGGACACCACCGCGACGCGCGCGAAGGCTTCGATGCACGCGCGCGTCGCACGCCTCGTCGCCGGCCGGGCCGACGCGATCACGTGCGTCTCCGAGGCGATCAGCGAGGAGACCAGGGCGCTCGAGCCGAAGGGGAGGGTCGTCACTATCCCCAACGGCGCCGACTTCGACGACGTTGCCGGATTAGACTACACGCCTTCGAGCCGCTTCCGGATCACGCACACCGGGAGCTTCTTCGGCCGGCGCGACCCGCGACCGTTCCTCCAGGCCCTGCACGATTCCGGGCTGGACGTCGCCGCCCGCTTCCTCGGGGACTTCCGTGAGGCCGACCGCGAGTGGTCGGCTGGGCTCGGGCTCGGCGAGCGGCTCCAGCTCCTCCCGTACGCGCCGCGGATCGAGTCGCTCGCGCTGCAGCGCGACTCGGAGGCCCTGCTGCTCCTCATCCCGGACGCGGGCGGTCGAGGAAAGGGCGTCCTGTCCGGCAAGGTGTTCGAGTACCTCGCCGTCGGCCGGCCGATCCTCGCGGCCGTTCCGCCGGACGGCGCCGCGGCGGATCTCATCCGGGAGACGGGAGCAGGCGTGATCGCGCCGCCCGACGACCCGGACGCGATCCGCGAGGCGCTCGCGGGGCTCCACGCACGGTGGCGGGACGGCGAGCTTCGGGACGTCGACCTGACGCCCGCATGGCGCGAGCGGTTGTCGCGACGAAGGCGCGTCGAGGAGATGGCAACCGTGCTCGAGGGTACGCTCGGCTGACGCGCGAACTGCTCACAGCGTGGGTCGGATGGCCGCCCGTCGCGCGGCGCCTCGTGGTCGCGTTCTGCGTGGCGACGACCGTCATCGCGGTCGCGATCCGGGGTCCGGAGGCGTTCGCCGACGCAAACCGCCAGGCGCGCGCGAACGCTGCGCTCGACTGGGTCGACCGCCAGGTGGGTGCGGGCAACTCGATCCTTCCGGACCAGAGCGTCGCAATCGAGGCTCGCGGGCGGATTCCCGTCGACAGCACGTTCCGGGTCGACGTCGGAACGCCGCAGGAGAGCTGGAGCGAGCTCTCGACCCCGGACGCGCTCGACACGTACATGCGGTATTTCCTCCTGCCACGCCGGCCGAGTGACGCCGCGCCTTGGGTCGTCTGCTTCGCGTGCGATCGGAGCGCCTACCCGTCAGCGGAGCTCGTGTGGGAGGACGAGGAGGGCGTTTCGATCCTGAGGATGTCACCG